>Ga0208820_1000834_pt1 | contig 19297 bp, 19 predicted proteins | sample June2015DPH_16_5_FD_184713 | JGI IMG/M metagenome (GOLD analysis project Ga0208820, IMG submission 184713) | Peatland microbial communities from SPRUCE experiment site at the Marcell Experimental Forest, Minnesota, USA - June2015DPH_16_40... | ecosystem: Environmental > Terrestrial > Soil >...
CGCAGTTTCCGCCGGGCGCCTTGCGCGAAGCGCCGCATCCAATCGAAGGTCAGGCTAAACAGGAAACGCAGCCCGCGAAGCATGTACTTACCCACCCACAGCATGCCCCACCCGGCGCCGGCAAATAAGCTGGCAAACAAGATGATCAGGATTCCTTGATATCCAGGCGAGAAGTGATCGAGGAATTCGCCGACCGGGCCACCCAGTTGGATATAGCCGAGCGCGATCAGCCGGTCAAATAACTGCGGCAGGATGATTCGAATCAAACCCAGCAACATGGTCACGGCGCCGACCAGGAGGAAGCTGCCGGCAACCGCATAGTAAGCGACCAAAATGCCTGCCAGCGCTGCCAGCAGGCCCACCAGCACCCCGAATCCGGCCGATCCCAGCGGGAGCCCGAACAGCGCGATGAATATCCCGCCCATGATGTACAGCGGCAGGTTGCGCCTGGTGCCGGACCGCACCATCGCACCGGGCAGCCGGTCGGACACCACTTCGGCAGGTTCGCCGAAGTTGCGCAATACGGCCAGTATTCGCGCCACGTCGTCTTCGCCCGGCATTTGCTGGTATGACTCATACAGGTGCGACTCGATCTCGCGCAGAAACTCGCCCTGCTCATGAGCCGGCACCAAACGGAGCTGCGACTTCACACGCTCCAAATAGTCGCTGGCAATCTTCGCCACCACTTCCGGATAGGCACTCATTTTGTTTACCCCTTTCGGACCACAAGTTTCTTCCCGGCACGCTCGGACTGCTCCGGGGCCTTCCACTTCTGTTGGACAAGCGAAACCAACACGTCAAGCTCCTGGCTCAGCGCATCGAAGAGCTGCCGGCCGGATGCCGTCAGCGCGTAGTATTTGCGGGGAGGCCCCTGAGCGGACTCCACCCATTCCGAGCGGACCAAACCGTCCCGGTCGAGGCGCGCCAGTATGGGATAAATGGTCCCTTCCTTGAGTGAGATGGAGCCGCTTTCGGAGAGAACGCGGACCAGCGAATAGCCGTAATGCCGCTCGTCATAGAGAACCCCCATCACAGCCAATTCCAGGATGCCCTTCCGCAGTTGGGTGATCCGCCGGTCTCTGCCTTCGTCTTGGTACTCCACAATGCCTAGTATACGACAATGCCAGCTACCTTGTTCCAACACTTATTGAATTGGTAGGGCATGCTTCAGCTTGCCAACGCCCGGTGGGGCAGGTCCCCGGCCTGCCAACGCCCGCTTGCGGGCGCGTCTTCTGTCAGAATCAAGCTGATGGCGTGGGCACTGAAGATCCTGGCGGCGGGCGCGTGTTGCGTGCTGGCCGCCTGCCACGGCACAGTGGCGATGCCGCCCAACCTGTTTCCGGCCAGTGCGGCGGGAGGATGGCGGCTGGTGGTGGCGCGCGAGGTTCCGGTATCGGAGGCGCCCGACCCGGTGCCGCGCAATGAAATCGAGCGGCTGGAAGAGGGTTTGTACGAAGGCCCTGGCAAGCTCGCGGCGCGCGTCTACGCGCTCTCCTCGGCGACGGTGGGGCTGGAGTTGAGCCAGCGCTGGCGGCCTTCCGCCGATACCGTGTTCTTCCATCGCGGCCACTTCTTCGTGGTCGTCAAATGGCAGGCCGCCGAGCGCCAGCCGCTCGAAACCTTCATCCGCGGACTCGAGGGCCGTCTCGGCCCGCCGGATTCGCGGTAGGACGGGCCATCGGTTTTCGTGGCCTGTCGGGCTCCGCCAGGGCACGAACGCATGACAGACGACTAAACCCGATCGTCTGTCCTACCTCTGGCGCCTTCGGCCACTATAATGTAAGGAAATCATGCCGTCTTCCGCTACCCTTATGGCGAGCCCGGATGCGATTGCGCGCTACGAAACGGTGATCGGGCTGGAGGTTCACGTTCAGCTCTCGACCGCAACCAAGATTTTTTGCGGATGCCCGACCAGCTTCGGCGAGCCGCCGAATACGAATGTGTGCCCGGTGTGCCTGGGTCTGCCGGGCGCGCTGCCGGTGCTGAGCCGGCACGCCGTGGAACTGGCGATCAAGGGCGCGCTGGCGCTCAATTGCCGCATCCGCCCGGTTTCGCGTTTTGCGCGCAAGAACTACTTTTACCCCGACCTGCCCAAGGGCTACCAGATCTCGCAATATGACGAACCGTTCTCCGAGGGCGGCTACGTGGATATCGAAGTGGGCGGTGAGCGCAAGCGCATCGGCGTGACGCGCGTCCACATGGAGGACGACGCCGGCAAGAGCGTGCACGAAGGATTCAAGGATTCGGCCCGCGCGTCCTACGTGGATCTCAACCGCAGCGGCACGCCGTTGATCGAGATCGTCAGCGAGCCGGACATGCGCAGTTCCGACGAGGCTTACGCTTATCTGACCGAGGTCAAGCAGGCGCTCCAGTTCATCGAAGTTTCGAGCTGTGACATGGAAAAGGGCCACCTGCGCTGCGACGCCAACGTATCGGTTCGGCTGCGCGGGGCCGAGAAGTTGGGCACCAAGGCGGAGATCAAGAACCTGAACTCGTTCCGCTTCTTGAAAGAGGCGCTGGATTACGAGGTCGCGCGCCAGGTCGCGGTGCTCGAAAGCGGCGGCACGGTCGAGCAGGAGACGCGCCTCTACGATCCCGATCTGGGCCAAACCGCAGGCATGCGCAGCAAGGAACACGCCCACGATTACCGCTATTTCCCGGAGCCCGACCTGGTGCCGCTGCGGATTGGCGAAGCCTGGCTGGCGGAGGTGAAAGCCGCCATGCCGGAATTGCCGGTCGCGCGGCGGGCGCGCTTTGTCGGAGACTATGGCCTGCGCGAATACGACGCCGGCGTGTTGACGCAGACGCGCGCGTTGAGCGATTACTACGAAACCGTGGCGCGCGTTTCGGGCGATCCCAAGACCGCCGCGAATTGGGTGATGGGCGACCTGGCGGGCGCGCTGAAGGCCGAGGGTAAGGAGATCGCCGACTCGCCGGTGAGCGCGGAAAACCTGGGCGCGCTGGCCCGGCTGATCGTCACGGGCGACCTTTCCGGCAAGCTCGCCAAGGAGGTTTTCGCCAAGATGTTTTCGACGGGCGATGCCGCGGCGGCGATCCTCTCACGGGAAGGCTTGAAACAAATCAGCGACACGGGCGCGCTGGAGAAGGTGATTGCGGATGTGATCGCCGCCAGCGCCAAACAGGTGGAGCAGTACCGCGGCGGCAAGACCACGGTGATGAACTACCTGGTGGGCCAGGTGATGAAGGCCACGCGCGGGCAAGCCAGCGTAGCCGTGGTGACGGAGCTGTTAAGTCAGAAGCTGGGGTGAAACATGTTGCAGGTTGGCGACAAAGCTCCCGATATCGCGCTGCGCACGGATAGCGGCGCGGAATTCAAGCTGTCCTCTCTCAAGGGCAAGCGCGTGGTGCTGTATTTCTATCCCAGGGCCGATACGCCCGGCTGTACCATCGAAGCCTGCGAGTTCCGCGACAGCATTAAGAACTTCGAGAAGAAAGGCGCGGCGGTGGTTGGCGTGTCACCCGACAAGCCGGCCGCGCAAGCCAAATTCAAGGACAAGTTCGATCTGCCGTTCACGCTGCTGGCCGATGAAGAAAAGGCCGCGGCCCAGGCTTACGGCGTGTGGCAAGAGAAGAACATGTACGGCAAGAAGGTGATGGGGATAGTTCGCAGCACCTTCGTGATCGGCCCCGACGGCAAGATCGAAAAGATCTACGCCAAGGTGAAAGCCAAAGGCCACGCCGCGGAAGTGCTGGCAGGGCTATAGGCGCCAGACCATCGGAGCCGCGGCCGTCAGCGAGGTCGCCGGCGGCGCGTTCCAGCTACTGCACTCGCCCCGCGGCCGCGTGGATGTCCTCGAGCATGGTCGTCGAGTGCAGGCTTTGCGGGGCAAAGCCGCACGTCTCGAGAACCCGCTCGACCTCGGCCACCCGGTTCCGGTAAGCCGGGAACTCGACCACCGTCTCGGCTCCGTGATGAATCTGCGGGTTGATCGGGAACGGCACCAGGGCCAGCGCTTCCAACAAGGCTTCCAGGCGGCGCGAGTCCACCCGGATAGACACCGCCAGCAACTCGCCTTCACTGGTGGACAGATTGAAACCGGACGATGCCGGATTCAGCCAGACGCTCATGGGTAACTTCTCCCTTCACATCCAGCGATGGGGCCGCCCGACAACAAAAAGCCCTGGAGCCATGGGCGCCAGGGTCTTGTTCTCGAACAGACCGAATCGCCTTTAGCATTTTTTTCCGTGGTTGCAATTAGCCGGGCCAACAAACGCCCTAAATCATTCCACGTCGGTTCCAGCCTATCACGACCCGGTGCGGGAGATCAATGGGCTTCGCGACGCCGTGCCTTTAACGGTGGCCGCCTGGCCCCAAGAATTTACAAGGTAGGGCATGCTCTGGCTTTCCGGCGATGACTTAATGGGCAAGCCAAAGCGTGCCCTACCGTGTTCCGTAATACACTAGAGAAACGGCCTTCCGCGCGGCCACCCTGCCGTGCTGCGCTCTGAGTCGCCACATAAAAGGAATCCAGTTGCGCAGAACCGCTTCGCTCATGCTCGCCGCCGCTCTCGCCGCAATCTGTTGCCGCGCTCAGGAGCAGGCGTCCGCGCCGGTGGCGGACGCAAGCGCTCCGGTGGCGTCGGCCGTGCAGGCCGGCACGCCAGCCCAGCCGGAATACGCCGTACAGGTGCATTCTTTCCGCACCTTTGTCAAGCGGCTGTACAGCGTGCGTGCGCTCACCTCCACTCTCCCGGCGGCATTGGTGGAGCAGGTCCACGACTGGCCCGATCAATGGGGCAAGGACCGCCTCGGCTTCGAAAAACGGATCGCGTCGCTCTACGGGCAGTTCGTGATCGGGGTGGGCCTGGAAGAAACCGTAAAGGCGATTCACTACGAAGACACGCGCTACCGCAGGTTGGGGCACGGCAACTTCTTCCGGCGCACCGCGCACGTGATCACGGACACCGTGACGGCGCGGCGGCAGGATGGTTCGCGGACGCCGGCGTGGTCGCTGGCCGCCAATGCATACGGCAGTTGGGCCATTGCCACACTCTGGAGCCCGCGGGAGTACCGCACGGCCGCTTCGATTGCGGAATGGGGCAGCTCCGGCATGGGCACCTTCGCGGTGAGCAATCTCGCGCGCGAGTACTGGCCCGATATCAAGGGAATGCTTCATCGCAAGAAGGCGAACTGAAGCGGACCCGCACCTCGGATTTTGCCATAATGCGAGATGGAGGCGGGTGCCTGCATGCTGCATCGACCAGCACGTGATATTTGCGTCTCGGCGCTGATCTCGGTGGCGGCCGGTTGGGGCTGCTGCTGCGCCGCACCAGTAACACGGGCTATCGCGGCCACCGCTGCGCCCAGTTGCGCAGATACGGCGCCCTGCGAGCGGCCTTCATCGTCCCACACCTGGCAAATCGTCAAGATCGTCGCTGGCGGAGTGATGCCGGGCGTCTACTTCCACCCTACCGAGCCCGGTCTGATGTACATCCGTGCCGACGTCGGAGGAGCCTACCGTTGGAACGCAACCACCTCGCTCTGGACTCCGCTGACCGACTGGTTGGGCGGCACGAATGCGGATTGGAGCCTGATGGGAATCGAGAGTATTGCCATTGATCCGACCGACCCAAACCGCCTCTATCTCGCCGCCGGCATGTACATCACCTCGTGGTCTCCCATCAATGCGGCGATCCTGGCATCCGACAATCGCGGCGCCACCTTCCGGCGAGTCGATCTGCCCTTTAAGATGGGCGGAAACGACCTTATTAACGGCCAGCAAACCGGCGAGCGCCTCGCCGTCAATCCGTTTAAGCCCAACGAACTCTACCTCGGCACACACGAGAACGGGCTATGGGTCAGCGAGGACTACGGCTCCGCCTGGAGCCAGATGGCGAGCTTTCCCATTACGTCTTCGCCCGACCTGGCCGGCGTAATCTTCGTCCGTTTCGATCCGCGCCACGCCGGCACCGTCTACGCCGGCGTCTACGCCGGCGCCTACACCGGCGGCATCTATCGCTCGACCGACTCTGGCGCGACGTGGCAGCAGGTGCCCGGCCAACCTACGACTCTGCCGGACGGAGAGACACTGCGGCCCATGCGTTGCGCGCTCGGACCCGACGGTCTGCTCTACGTCACTTACGCCAACTCGGCTGGGATGATAGCCATCAGCAATGGCGCCGTCTACAGGTTCGACACGGGCACTGGCGTCTGGACCGACATCACGCCTCCGGATACGCTGAGCACCCTGTGGTACGGCTACTGCGCCGTCAGCACGGACTCTCAACGCAATGCGACCGTCGTCGTTGGCACCTGGAACCGCTGGTCCCCCGGCGACGACTTCTTCCGCAGTACCGACGGCGGTATTACCTGGCACAGCCTGAAGCAATCTGCCGTAATCGACACCTCCCTGTCGCCGTATCTCAACTATCAACCACCGGTCTTCGGCGTCTGGAACGCTTCGTTCGAAATCGATCCGTTCGATTCCAACCACGCCGTGTATGACGCCGGCAATTCAGTGTTGGCGACTAACGACCTGACGAACCTGGACTCCGGCCAGCCCACGCATTGGTATGTGGGCGCGCGAATGGAACCGAGGAAACGGTGATTCACCAGGTCGTCAGCCCGCCGTCCGGCGCTCACCTGCTGAGTGCGATGGCCGACCAGGGCGGATTTCGCCACGACGATTTCAACGTTTCTCCGGTGCCGTTTCAGAATCCATACATGATCGAAGTAGCGTCGCTGGACTTTGCCGAGTCGAACCCCGCCCTGATGGCTCGCGTTGGCCTGTTGGACTACGTCGGGCACATCGCCGGCGCGTGGTCGACCGACGGCGGTGCAAGTTGGACGCAGTTTGCGGCCACGCCGCCCGGCGCGGGTCTCGGTCCCACCGCGGACGGCTACGTCGCCATGGTCGCGGTCTCGGCCGATGGCGCCACCTTGATTTGGGCGGCTGGAGACACCGTGCCGGCCTGGTCACGCGCGAGCGGCAATTCGTTGGTCTCTTCGACGGGAGCGCCGGCCGGCCTTCGCGTGGTGTCGGACCGGGTGAATCCGAACAAGTTCTATGGATACGATCCGGCCGCCGGTACCGTATATGCCAGTACCGACGGAGGCGTCTCGTTTGCCGTCCGAGCCACCGGGCTGCCGGCGGACATAGGAAGTCCGGGATGGACGGCCGAAGCTCAGCCGAAAGCGGTTTTCGGCCGCGAGGGAGACCTGTGGCTGCCATCGTCGAGCGGTCTCTACCACTCGACGGACTCCGGCGCCAGCTTCGCCAGGATCGGCTCGATTGACAGCGCTCCGCTGGTCGGCTTCGGCATGGCGGCTCCGGGGGCCTCGTACCCGGCCGTGTACGTGGTTGGCACTGTGAGCGGCGTTTACGGGATTTTCCGCTCCGACGATATGGGCGCTTCGTGGGCCCGCATCAATGACGAAGCCCACCAGTACGGCGCGCTCGGCACGATCTCGGGCGACCCGCGGATCTATGGCCGCGTCTGCATCGGCACTCAGGGCCGCGGAATTGTGTATGGCGATCTAAGACGAAGAGTTGCAGCGCCATAACGCAGCCGGCCTATGCAACCCTACAGCTCGCTTCCTTTGCGCCAGTGGCCTTCGAAAAGGCCCTGCATGGCTTCGCCCATGCCTTCGTGATCGAACACCACCGACGTCCAGGCAGGCTTGGTGATCACCGGATCGAGCAGTGCCACCAGGCCGCGCGATCCGTCGAATACCGCCAGCTTCATGGGCAGCGAATCGGCCACACGCACTTCCACGCCGACGGCCGCGTAGTCGCTCAGGCGCTGCCGATGCTCTTCGTCGAGCGAAGCGGCTTCCAGCAGAATGCGGCACCGAACGCCGGCCGCGGCGGCCTGTTTGACCAGTTTTTCGTCCAGCGGGTCCACTGCGTAGGGCGGCCGCGAAAACTCCAGGTACTCCGTTCGCACCTCGGCCAGCATGCGCCGGTATTCAGCCGCGGTCTGCGCGGGTTCGCTTACGATGCGCAGGAAATCCAGTGTGCCGCGCCCACCCTGGCCTTCCGAGTACAGCAGTTTCAGATCGTCGGTCAAGGCTGCGCCGGCGCGGCCGTTGTCGGCCAGTTCCTGCTCGAGCGCCTCGCGGCGGCGGCTCAGATAGCCGGGAATGGCGAGGCTCGGTTCGACCGCCGAGAACAGCTTGGTGCGCTCCTGCACCACTTGAGCGAAACCTTTTTCCACCAGGCTGTCCAAAACCTCGTAAATCTTTTGGCGCGGCACGTGGGCGCGCGCCGCCAGCTCCAGCGCCTTGAATCGCGGATGTCCCAGCAACACCAGGTAAGAACGGGATTCGTAGGCGTTGAGCCCCAACTGTTGCAGCCTGCGCCAGAATCGTTGGAAATCGACGGGGGCCAACTCTTCGTCCATATGCTATCAACCTTACCAAACGTAATCGCCAGTGGTGAAATAAGCATCGGAGCCGCGACCATAGGGAGCGGTTCTGTTGGCTTCGGCGGGCCCTCCATGCTGGCGCTTTCTCGCGTTATACTCCGACGCATGGGTCAGCGCCCCGGATCGATGGCATTATTGGTGCTCGGTTGGGTGGTTGTAGCGAACTGTCAATCGAGTGGTGTGCCAGGCGTGGAGTGGAAGCAGTTGGCGTCGCCGGAGCAGGCGGGTTGGCCGGCGGAGAAGCTGGCGAGCATACACGCGTATGTTGAACAGCTGGGCTCTACGTCGGCGATGATCGTGCAGCATGGCCAGGTGGTGGCAGAATGGGGCGACGTCGCACACAGGTCGAACCTGCACTCCTGCCGCAAGAGCCTGCTGAACTCGCTGATTGGCATCGCCGTGGCGGAAGGCAAGATCAACCTCGACGACACGCTTGAGAAGCTGGGCATTGACGATAAGAAACCGTCGCTAACGTTAGAGGAGAAGCAAGCGACGGTGCGCGATCTCCTCGAGGCGCGCTCGGGGGTCTACCATCACGCCGCCTACGAGACCACCGGCATGGCGGAGCGCAGGCCAACGCGTGGCTCCCACGCCCCTGGCACTTTCTGGTACTACAACAACTGGGATTTCAACGCACTCGGCTGGATCTACGAAAGAGCGGCGGGCACGAAGATATTCGAAGCATTCTACCGGGAAATCGCGCAGCCGATTGGGATGCAGGATTTCAGACCGGGCGACGGGCATTACATCGCCGTTTCGGACTCGCGCTTCCCCGCGTATATCTTTGAGATGAGCGCAAGGGATTTTGCGCGCTTTGCCCTGCTCTACCTGCACGGAGGCAAGTGGAACGATATCCAAGTGGTTCCGGAGGAGTGGGTGAGCGCGAGCATCCGCCCATATTCCGATACGGAGTCGGGTGGTTATGGGTATCTTTGGTGGACCGGCGGCGCGGCGAGCGGCACGCCGCCAAGAATCCGCTTCCCGAGAGGCAGCTTCTGGGCGGAGGGCCATTTGGGGCAGTATGCCGTAGTTGTGCCGTCACTCGATCTGATCGTTGTGAATCGGGTGGATGAGAAAAATACCAAGCGAAATGTTAACAAGCGGCAGATGGCCCAGATGGTACGGCTAGTGGTAGACGCTGCGCCGAAGAATTAGGGAGTTTGCGTAGGCCGCTGGCATCAGAACGGGTATCAGTTTCCACTTAACCGTGTGGAACAGTTTGACTTGGTAGTAATGGAACCATACAATAGGCCTAGCGAGTAGTGTATGGCTGAGAATAATGCCGCAATCAACGGGCCCACGCCCGGTTCGGGGATTGGTATCACACCGAAGATCCGTATCGTGGTGGCCGACGATCATCCGATCTTTCGCGATGGTCTTTGTAAACTGCTGGCTTTGGAGGACGACTTCGATGTCGTGGCACAGGCCCAGGACGGCCGGCAGGTCCTCGAGGTATTGCACCAACTGGAACCGGACATTCTTCTGCTGGACCTGAAGATGCCTGGCCTGGATGGACTCCAGACGTTGCAGCGATTGCAGGTGGCAAAGGGCAAGACGCGCGTCATCGTGCTGACCGCCTCCGACGATAAGAACGAGTTTGTGCAGGCCATGAAGCTGGGCACCTCCGGGATTGTGCTCAAGCAGACGGCCACCGACCAGTTGATCAAGAGCATCCGCAAAGTACACGCGGGTGAGATCTGGCTGGATTCGCACACCACGGCGGCGGTAATCCGCCAGTTCGTGGCCAACGAAGATGCCGCCCCGCCGCCGCCCCAGCCACTTCCCGGCTCGCCGGCCCGCGAGCGGGAGCGATCGCCGCTCAGCCAGCGCGAACGGGAAATCGTGGCCCTGGTGGCGCAGGGTTTCAAGAACAAAGAAATGGCCGAGAAGATGTTTATCAGCGAGCAAACGGTGAAGAACCATCTGCACAACATCTTCGATAAGCTGGGCGTCTCCGACCGCCTGGAACTCGCGCTTTACGCCATCCACAACAACCTGCACAACGGCCGCTAGGGTTTGGTGGAGCACGCTTTGGCTTGCCCTCAACTCGCTGGAGTTAGCCGAAACCAAAAAATCGTGGGTGCACATTCCGTGCGCAGCCGGGTACTATCGTAGGTGAAAGAACCGACAAGAAAGCTATGGCGCTAACGCCGAGTGCGGTCTACCGGAGGCTCTATGAGGGCGTGAATCACCGCTTGCGCTCTTTCGCCGGCGGCCGGTTTGCCCATCGCTGCCGCCCTACCTCGATCGTGTTCCTGCTGACTGAGTTGTGCAACGCCCGCTGCGTACACTGCGACATTTGGAAGAACAAAGGAAAAGAGGATACGCCCGCCGCGTCCCAATGGGTAAACGTTCTCGACGATTTGCGTTCCTGGCTGGGGCCGGTCTCCATCGTTTTCACAGGTGGCGAGGCTCTGCTCAAGCCCTATGCGACCGAGCTGGCCGCGCACGCGTCGTCGCGCGGTTTTTGGCTGGAGTTTCTTACCCATGGATACTGGAAAGACCAAAAGAGAATCGAGCAACTCGCGCTGGCCCGGCCTTCCCGGATCACCATTTCGGTGGACGGGGTTGGCGCCGTGCATTCCAAGATCCGCGGCCGGGAGGACTTTTTCGAGCACACCAGCCGCACCATCGAGACGCTGGTGCGGATGAGGAGCGAGGATCGCAGCCTGCGCTACCGGATTCTGCTGAAGACGGTCATCATGGAGCAGAACCTCGACGAGCTGGGCGAGGTGGCCCGATTCGCTACACGCGAGGGAATGGCGGTTTTCTACCAGCCGATCGAGCAGAACTATAACACCGCCCAAGATCCCAAGTGGTTCCTGACCAGCCCGACCTGGCCTCGTCACCCGGAGGCGGCTGTCCGCGCGGTCCAGCAATTGATCCAGCTCAAGCGCGACGGTCTGCACATCGAAAACACCGAAGAGCACTTCGACGCGATGATCCGTTATTTTCTGGATCCAGCCGGCCTGCGGCTGCTCACCCAGTCTCATGTTGCCCAACAGGAGAGGCCGCTTTGCGCCGCCCTGACGATGCTTCAGTTGCAGAGCAACGGCGACGTTACCATCTGCGCTCACCGCCCTCCGGTCGGCAATATTAAGGACTCGGACGTCCGCCGGATCTGGGAGCGTCGCACACGCTACTGGGAGTCGGGATGCTGTCTGGCCGGCTGCGTCGCCCACAGCCCGGCCCAGCCGGCTGCGGACTCTCTTCCGGTGACGCCGTCGCAGGCGGAACCTTCGATCGATCAACGGAGAAGCTAATTGCCGCGCACAGTCCTTTCCGTGTTCGCCGTCAATCCGCAGCGGATCGGCGGGGTGGAGATGTTCGCCCGCGAATTGTCCCTGCAACTGGACGGTTTCGGCTGGAAAAGCGTTCTTTGCTTTCTGGATTTGCCGCCCGAGAACGTAGGCTGTTTTCTGGCCGCCCCGGGCGTCTCGATCGAACGGCTGCCAGGCATCGACCGCCTTCGCTGGAGCGTGCTCCGGCGAATGTCCGGGATCTTGAGGAAGTATCGCCCCGAGATCGTGCACATGTATTTTACCGATCCAAACAGCCTTTTCCCATGGCTGGCGCGGCTTCACTCAGTCCGCCGGAATTACCTGACCGACCAGATCTCCCGCCCGGAAGGATCGTCGGTAAGACGCGCGGCGCGGTGGAAACTCGCAATCGGACGTGCACTGAACTGGCCGCTGACCGGTCTCATCGCGGTGAGCGACTACAACGCGCTCGCCGACAAAACCTACGGCGCGATCCCGGAAAGCCGCGTGACGCGCATCTATAACGGCGTCGATTTGTCGCGCATCTCCGGCGACGCCGGCCGCTTCCGTCAGGAGCACCAGATTCCCGAACAGCGGGCCATCGTGCTGCAGGTGTCCTGGATGATCCCCGAGAAAGGCGTCGAGGACCTGATCGAGGCCGCCCAGCTGGTGCTCTCATCGAATCCGAACGTACAATTCGTCCTGGCCGGCGAAGGCGCCTGGCGCCGGGAATATATGGCGCGTGCCGAAGCGGCCGGGATGGCGGACCACTTCACCTGGACCGGCCTGATCGGCGATCCTCTCACCAGTGGAGTCTACGCGGCGGCCGATGTGGTTTGCCAGTTATCGAGGTGGCAGGAGGCGTTCGGCTGGATGATCGCGGAGGCGATGGCGTGCGGTAAGCCGGTGGTTGCCACGCGGGTTGGCGGAATTCCGGAGATCGTCGAGGACGGCGTTTCTGGCTACCTGATTGGCCGCCGCCAGCCGGCGGAAGCTGCCGACAGGATTCTGCGCCTGTTGGACGACCGCGAACTGAGGCGCAAAATGGGCGCCAGCGGCCGCCGGGCGGTCGAAGCCCGGTTCAACCTGCAAAGCAACGTCGCCCAACTGCTCGAACTTTACGGAATCGCCACGGCAAGCGGCGCTCGCTGATTGGTAGGGCATGCTTCAGCTTGCCAACGCCCGCCTGCGGGCGCTGTTTTCCTCTCGTCGAACCCACAACCATCGAAGTCCGTGCTACTCCTCAAAGGGTTTTCTGTTCGCACCATTTTTCCCCGTTGACAAACCGATGAATCATACGTATGATTAAATCATTCGAATGAGTGAAACACGGCTCAAGATCTTGAATACCGCCGAGCGGCTGTTTGGCGAAGAGGGCTACAAAGCCGTTTCGCTGCGCCACATTACAGCCGCTGCCGGGGTCAACCTGGCGGCTATCCATTATCACTTTGGCTCGAAGGAAGAGCTTTTGGATGAATTAGTTATGAGGAAGGCCGTGCCCGTGAACGAGGAGCGGATGGAAAACCTGCGGCGTTTAAAAGAAAAGGCCGGCTCAAACATCATTCCAGTGGAGAATCTGCTGGAAGCCTTCATGCTTCCAGCGTTTCACACGGCAGATAAGAGCCCCGAGTTTACCAAGCTGATGGGCCGGCTCCACGCTGAGGGGGTCATGCCGGAAGTCGCGCGGAAACACTTTGGCCCGGTAGGGGGATGCTTTCTGGCCGAGATGCGGCGGTCCCTTCCCGAGTTGGCGGAGGATGAGCTGGCTTGGCGGGTGCATTTCATGATTGGGGCCATGGCGCACGCGCTCAAGGCGCCGCCGCTCGAGATGCTTGGGCGAACCGTGCCCGAGCCGCCCAGCGACGTGTCCCGGCGCATAGTGGCCTTCTTGTGCGGCGGATTTCGGGCGCCGGTGGCAGCCCGCGAAGGGACTGAGGTGATTCGATGAAGGTGGTGTGGATGGTGTTGATGGCAATAACGCCGCTGGCCTGGGCTGCGGAGCCGGCTGCGGTCGATCTGAGCCTGAAGCGCGCGGTCGAGGTGGCGATTTCCGCCCAAGGCAACACCAACATCCAGCTTTCCGGCGAAGCTCTGAAGCAGGCGCAATCGCGGGCATTGCAGGCGCGGGCGGCGCTGCTGCCGGATCTGGAAGGGGCCTTCAACGATCGGGACCAGACGGTGAACCTGGCAGCCGAGGGGTTGACCAGCATCCATCTGCCGTTTGCCGGTTTCACTTTTCCGAGCCTGGTCGGGCCGTTTTCGACCGTGGATGCGCGCATCTCGGTGCAGGAGAGCGTGTTTGATTTCGCCTCCATCCGGCGGTTCCAGGCTTCCAAGGTGGGCGTATCCGCCGCAACCCAGGAACTGGACAGCACGGCGGAAAAAGTGGCGGCGGAAGTGGGGCGGGCATACCTGGCGGCCGTGCGAGCGGATGCCGACGTGGACACGGCGAACGCCAACGTGACGCTTTCCGAGGCCGTGCTGACGCAGGCGGAGAATCAGAAGAAGGCCGGCACGGGAACCGGGATCGAAGTCACGCGCGCCAAGGTGCAACTGGCCAACGACCGGCAGCACTTGCTGGTGGCCGAAAACGCGCGGCGCAGCGCGCACCTCGAGTTGCTGCGCGCCATGGGGACGCCGCTGGACACCGAGGTGCGGCTCACCGACAAGCTGGGATACGTTCCGGTGGATGCGGTGACCCTCGAACAGGCCAAAGCGCAGGCGCTCCAGGCGCGCCCGGACCTGAAGGCGCAGCAGCGGCGGGAAGAAAACGCGCGGCTTTCGGCCAGCGCCGTGAAAATGGAGCGGATGCCATCGCTGGCCGCGTTTGGCGACTACGGCTCCAGCGGCATCTCCCTCGACAACAATATGCCGACGCGGACCTACGGCATTTCGCTGAAGGTGCCGATATTCGACGGCGGGCGGCGGGACGCGCGGCGCGGCGAAGCAGCCAGCCTCTACCGCTCCGAGCAGGTGCGCACAGGCGATTTGAAACAGCAGATCGAGCTGGATGTGCGGCTGGCGCTCGACGGATTGCGCTCCGCCGAAGACCAGGTGAAGGTCGCCAAGGAAGGGCTTGAGCTGGCGGACAGCGAACTCACGCAAGCGCGCCGCCGCTATGACGCGGGCGTCACCAACAGCCTGGAAGTGACCGACGCGCAGACCCGCCTCGAGCGGGCGCGCGACAACGAGACGCAGGCGCTGTACAACTACAACGTGGCGCGCATCGACTTGGCGCAGGCCATGGGCAATATGCGGAGAAGCATTCCATGAAGAAGATACTGATACCCGTGGCACTGGTGCTGGTTGCGGCCGGAGTGGCGGTTTATGCGTTTCACGGATCGGGGCGGGATTCGAGCGGCCGGATCGTGGTCTCCGGCAACATCGAGCTGACCGAAGTCAATATCGGCTTCAAGACCGCCGGGCGGCTCATCGAGCGCACGGTGGATGAAGGCGACCTGGTCAAGAAGGGGCAATTGATCGCGCGCCTGGACCGCGACCAACTGACGGCGCAGCGCGACAGCCTGGCCGCTGGCCTGGCTTCGGCGCAGGACCAACTGGCGCAGGCGGAAACCTCGCTCGCCTGGGAGCGGGAGACGCTGGCGGCGGACATCGAGCAGCGGCGCGGCGACCTGGCCGCCAGCGAGGCCCGCCTGACGGAGATGAAGAACGGCTCGCGCCCGCAGGAGGTCCAGGAAGCCAAGGCGGCGGTGGATGCGGCGCAATCGGAGTTCGATCGCGCCAAGAAAGACTGGGACCGCGCACAAACGCTGTTCAAGGATGACGACATCTCGGCTTCCCAGTACGACGAATTCCGCAACCACTGGGAAAGCGCCGACGCGGCGTTGAAACAGGCCAACCAACGCGCGGCCCTGGTGTTCGCCGGACCCAGGGTGGAACAGGTGGACGGCGCCGCGGCGCAGGTGGAACACTCGCGCGGCGCGCTTAAAATGGCGGAGGCCAACGCGCTCGAGCTGAAACGGCGGGAACAGGAGCTGGCCACGCGGCGCGCGGAAATCGAACGGTCCCGAGCCAACCTGGCGCAGGTGGATGCGCAGCTTGCCGACACGCTGGCGGTATCGCCGGTGGATGGCGTGGTGCTGGTGAAATCCGCCGATGTGGGCGAGATACTCGCGGCAGGTGCGACGGTCGTCACGGTGGGCGATATCGATCATCCGTGGCTACGGGCTTACATCAACGAAACCGATCTGGGCAAGGTGAAGCTGGGGTCGAAGGCTCGCATCACGACGGATTCCTACCCGGGCAAGGTATACGACGGGCGCGTGAGCTTCATCTCCGCCGAGGCGGAGTTCACGCCGAAGCAGATTCAGACCCAGGAAGAGCGCGTGAAGCTGGTGTACCGCATCAAAATCGAAGTCGACAATCCGAAGCACGAGCTGAAGTCGAACATGCCAGCCGACGCCGAGATTGTGCTGGAGTAAATCGGAGCCGCGACATCGAGTCGGAGCCGCGACCATAAGGAGCGGTCAGTGCGGCTGTTATTTGACGAGTCCTTTAGCGAGAGTCTCAAAAAGCCGAAGCCCATGCAGCCCATCATCGAAACCACCGGCCTCACGCGACGCTTCGGCGAGCTGACGGCGGTGGACCATCTGGATCTGTCGGTGGCCCAGGGCGAGATCTTCGGCCTGGTGGGACCGGATGGCGCAGGCAAAACCACCACGCTGCGCCTGCTCTGTGGGCTGCTCGATCCCACCGAAGGCAGCGCGCGCGTTGCGGGCTATGACGCAGCGCACCAATCGCAGTCGGTGAAGGACCACATCGGTTACATGGCGCAGCGGTTCGGGCTGTACCAGGACCTGAGCGTTCAGGAGAACATGGATTTCTATGCCGACTTGTTCGGCATCGTCGGCGCGGAGCGGGCCACGCTGAGCGCCAACCTGCTGCGCATGACGCGCATGGAGCCATTTCGCGAGCGGCAGGCGGGCAAGCTTTCCGGCGGCATGAAACAGAAGCTGGCGCTCATGTGCACCCTGCTGCACCGCCCGCAAATCCTGTTTCTGGATGAGCCGACCAACGGTGTGGACCCGCTCTCCCGGCGGGATTTCTGGGCCATCCTCTACCAGTTGCTGAAGGACGGCATCACGATTCTGATGACCACCGCGTATCTGGATGAAGCCGAGCGCTGCAATCGGGTTGGCCTGATGTACAAGGGGCGGCTGATCCGCTGTGACACGCCGGAAGCGCTGAAGCGCCAGGCCGGTAAGGATACTCTCGAAGGCGTGTTCGTGGATGGTGTGCACGCCGCCGAGGCGCTGGAGGCCAAATGAGCGTGTGGGCGCGCGACCTGGTGAAGAAGTTCGGCGATTTCGTGGCCGTGGATCATGTGACGCTCGAGGTGGAGCGGGGCGAGATCTTCGGTTTCCTGGGGCCGAACGGGGCGGGGAAGTCCACCACCATCAGAATCCTCTGCGGCCTGATCACGCCCACCTCCGGGATGGCGCTGGTCAACGGTATCGACGTCGCCAAGGATCCCGAAGAGGTGCGGCGCAACCTGGGCTATATGTCGCAGAAGTTTTCGCTCTACGACGATCTGACGGTGGAGCAGAACATCGACTTTTTCGCGGGCCTGTACGGGGTGCCGCGCGACCGGCGCAACCAGCGCAAGGATTACGTGCTGGAGATGGCGCGGCTCACCGAACGGCGTTCCGCGCTGACCGGCTCGCTCTCGGGCGGCTGGAAGCAGCGGCTGGCGCTCGGCTGCGCCATCCTGCACGATCCGCCGATTCTGTTTCTGGACGAGCCGACATCCGGCGTCGACCCGATCGTGCGCGGCGTGTTCTGGGATCTCATTCGCGGCCTCTCGAGCACCGGCCACACCATCATCGTCAGCACCCACTACATGGATGAGGCCGAAAACTGCCACCGGTTGGCGCTGATGCACCGCGGCAAGGTGATCGCGCTGGGCGCGCCGGCCGAATTGCGGCACCAGGCGAGCGCACACAGCCTGCTGCGCCTCGACAGCTCGCAACCTCTCGAGACCATGCGCGCCCTGGAGGGTCTGCCTGGCGTGTTGGATGCGGCGGTTTTCGGCGGCGGGCTGCACGTGACGGTGGACGATCCGGAATCGACCGCCGAACGCATCCGCGTGAAACTCGCGAGCGTGGGCATCGAGGTTCGGCGCCTGGAGAAGATTCTGCCTTCGCTCGAAGACGTGTTCGTGTCGATGATCGAAGGCGACGAGCGGAGGGCTGCGTGAGCTACCGGCGCATCAGGGCGGTGTTCGTCAAGGAGTTGCACCACATCACGCGCGACAGCCGCAGCCTGCTGCTGGCGCTGGCCATGCCGGTGATGATGCTGTTGCTGTATGGTTACGCGCTGAGCCTGGACGTGGATCACATTCCCACCCTGGTGTACGATCAGGATGGCACATCCGCCAGCCGCGACCTGGTCCGGCAGTTCCAGGGTTCGCGCTTTTTCGACATCAAGGGATTCGCCACCGGTTACCCGCAGATTGAACGCGGTATCAATTTCAGCAGAATCCTGATGGGCATCGTGATTCCGCGCGATTTCGGACACGACCTGGAATCCGGACGCACCGCCGAAGTGCAGTTGTTGGTGGATGGCAGCGACTCGAACACTTCCTCGATCGCCATGGGCTACGCCGAGAGTGTCGTGCAGATGTACTCCGCCCGCGTGCACGTTCGCAACCTGGCGCCGCCTCCGCCGCCGGTGATCGACGCTCGCATGCGGGTCTGGTACAACAGCTCGCTCGAAAGCAGGAACTACGTGGTGCCGGGGCTGATCGCCGTGATTCTGATGATCCTGGCGGGGCAGTTGACTTCCCTGACGATCGCTCGCGAGTGGGAATTGGGGACCATGGAGCAGCTTCTTTCCACGCCGCTGCGGCCGTCGGAGATGCTGCTGGGCAAGATGGGCGCCTATTTTGTGGTTGGCCTGGTGGATTCGTTGATCGCACTGATCGTGGGCGTGACGGTTTTCGCTGTGCCGTTCCGCGGCAGCATTCTCCTGCTCACGCTTTCCACCTGCCTGTTCCTCTTCGGCGTGCTGTGCTGGGGTATCTTCATTTCGGCGGGATGCCGGACGCAGGTGCAGGCCTATCAGATGGGCATCCTGAGCACCTTCCTGCCCGGCTTTCTGATGTCGGGTTTTGTGTTCTCCATCGACACCATGCCGAAGGTGATCCAGGTGATCAGCGTGGTGGTGCCGGCGCGATATTTTGTGTCGATCCTCAAGTCGCTGTTCCTGAAAGGCGTCGGCATGAGCGTCATCTGGGACCAGATGCTGTTCCTGGCTATCTTCGGCGCATTCGTGTTCTGGCGTGCGGCGCAAAAACTGAAACGGCAGAAAGTGGCATAGGCATGTGGGAACGAATCGGCGTGATGCTGCGCAAGGAATTCTTTCAGGTGTGGCGCGAGCCGCGCATGCGGGTTTTGCTGTTCCTGCCTCCGCTGCTCCAGTTGATCGTGTTTGGTTATGCCGTGACGCTGGATGTGGATAATGCGCGGATCGGCTGGATGGACATGGATCACACGCCGGAAAGCCGCGCGCTGCGGGCGCGGTTTGAAGGCTCCGGCCGTTTCCAGGTGACCGCCATCGCGCAAAGCGAGCAGGACGTGCAGCGCCTGCTCGACCGCAGCGAGGTGCACGCCGTGGTTGCGGTGCTGCCG
>Ga0208820_1000836_pt1 | contig 19283 bp, 17 predicted proteins | sample June2015DPH_16_5_FD_184713 | JGI IMG/M metagenome (GOLD analysis project Ga0208820, IMG submission 184713) | Peatland microbial communities from SPRUCE experiment site at the Marcell Experimental Forest, Minnesota, USA - June2015DPH_16_40... | ecosystem: Environmental > Terrestrial > Soil >...
CGTGCCCTGCGCAAACTCCGCCTGGTACGGCGTGTAGGAGGTCAGAAATTCGCCGCGTTGCACCAGCGCATCAATGACCACCGGCCGGTAATGGAAGTAGGCCCCGGCGCCCAGAAAACTCGCGTAGCCTTCGCCGTTTTCTTTCGCCCGTTGCTTAAACCAGTCCACGATTTCCGATTCCGCCATTTGCCGCGGGACAGCGAGATCGCGCTTCAGACGGAACTCGGCCGGAATGGGCGAGAAAAGCTCGTCCACGGAGCGGATCCCGATCGCCTTGAGCATGGCAGCGCGATCCGCGGGAGATTTAGGCAGATATCTCATAGGAACCTTTAATTGGATGTGAATAGCAGCTGAAACGATTGCAGAGGTCAGAGGTCAGATTGCAGAGGTAAAAGGCTTGGCCTTCAGCGGTCATCGATGGGGGCAAGGTTTTCAACTTCTGCAATCTGACCTCTGACTTCTGCAATCTGACCTCTGCAATCGTCCTTTAATGTGCCGCCTCTTCGCTCACGAATTTCTCGTAGTCCGCCGCCGAAAGCAGCGCATTCATCTCCGCCGGATCCTTCAGCTTGATCTTGACCATCCAGGCCCCATGCGCATCTTTGTTCACTTTTTCCGGGGACGTGGCCAGATCTTCATTCACTCCAGTGACGGTCCCCGAAACCGGAGCGTACACATCGGACACGGCCTTCACCGACTCCACCGTGCCCAAAGTCTTCCCCATGGTGATCTCCGTCCCCACCTTGGGCAGTTCGACGAACACGATGTCGCCCAGCGACTCCTGGGCGTGGTCGGTGATGCCCATCGTGCCATCGGGAGTGATCCACTCATGTTCTTTTGTATATTTGCGGTCGGTTGGATAAGGCATGTCGGCTTCTGGCTCCTGGCTTTTGGCTTTTAGCTTTTAGCTTTTTTTCGGACGCTTATAAAACGGAATCGGCACCACCTGCGCCTTCACGCCCTGTCCGCGGATTTCGACTTTTACCGTCGTTCCAACCGCAGCTTGCGCGGGTGGAACGTATGCCAATGCAATATTCTTCTTCAAAAATGGCGCCGGAGAACCGCTGGTAACGTAGCCTATCTCGCGCCCGCCCTCGTCCAAAACCTTGTATCCGTCGCGGGCGATGCCTCGGTCGACCATCTCGAGACCGGCGAGCGTTTTCTTGAGGCCCTCGGGTTTCGCCTTCTCCAGTGCCGCGCGCCCAATAAACTCGGGCTTTTCCATCTTGCAGAAACGATCCAGTCCCGCTTCCCACACATTGATGGTGTCCGTGATTTCGTGTCCGTAGAGGGGCAATTTGCCTTCGAGGCGCAGCGTGTTGCGCGCACCCAAGCCGCAGGGGACGGCGCCAAACTCTTTTCCCGCCTCCAGAACCTCGTGCCAGACCCGCGCGCTGGTCGCCTCGTCCGCTGGAACGTAAATCTCGAATCCGTCTTCGGCAGTATAACCGGTGCGGCCCATCAGGACGTTCTTCAGGCCGCAGACCGTCCCGCGTGTCACCCAGTAGAATTTCACCGCGCTGAGGTCCGCATCCGTCAGCTTTTGCAGCACATCAACACCCCTTGGACCCTGAATCGCGATCTGCGTGAAATCGTCCGACAGATTCTCCACCGCGCAGTCAAACTGGCGCGTATTCTCGCGCACCCAACTGAAATCCTTTTCCCGCGTGCCCGCATTAATCACGAGCAGGTACTCATCCTCGCCCAGACGGTGAACGATAACATCGTCAACGAAGGTGCCTTGCGGATATAGCAACGCCGAATACTGCGCCTGCCCGAGCGCCAGCTTTGATGCGTCATTCATCGAGATATGCTGCACGGCGGCCAGCGCTCCGGGGCCGGCCAATCGAATATCTCCCATGTGACTGACGTCAAAAATGCCGACGCCGGTGCGCACCGCCATGTGCTCGGCGACAATGCCGCACCCGATTGACGCAGGGTATTCGACCGGCATGTCCCAGCCGTTAAACTCCACCATCTTCGCGCCCATCTGGCGATGGACGGCGTTCAAGGCAGTCTTGCGGACGTTTTGGGGGGCGACAGGCGGAGTAGCTTCAGCGACGGACAAGAAGAACCTCGGTCAAGCGTCGGTCAGGCATCCGCTCCCACAGTGGCTGGACTGCCGGAGCCTGGAACTGATTACGTTAACACCTGGGCAGGAAGGGCGCAATTGGGCAGGTCTCAGGTGTCAGGTCTGAGGAAAACAGACCCCAGACTTGGTTTTCCTCAGACCTGACACCTAAGACGTGCTTTTCGGTGACTTCCGTTATGTTCCTTCCAGGCCTCTGCCGAACTAGACTCTAACCATGTCTTCAAGACCGGGCCTGAAGCGCATCGTATGCGCCCAATGTGAACAGGTGGAAGAGCGTTGCTGGTGCGAAAAATTCTGCGTCTTGTGCCAGTCCCAACTCGAAGTGCGCCTGTGCACTGACGGCCTGCTGTACTGCGATGCCTGCCGCATCGCCTGCGACTACAAACTGGCGAACTGAACCAGCCTTCGCCCTCAGGGGCGTGATCGCTCAAATCACCATCACTTCCTTGTACTCGCCATACACCTTGCGCATCGCGTCTGAGATTTCGCCCACCGTGGCATTTGCTTCCACTGCCGCGAGTATCCGCGGCATGAGATTTTCTCCCGAGCGCGCCGTGTCTTCGACGGCGCGGATCGCGGCTTGCCAAGTCTCGGCATTACGCTTCGCGCGCAGCGCTCGCAGGCGCTCCACTTGTTTCGGTTCCAGTGCCGGGTCGATTCGCTGGATCGGCACCGCCTTCTCTTCCCCTATCTGGAAGCGGTTCACGCCGACGACCACTGCCTCCTGCCGATCGACCGCCTGTTGATATTCGTAGGCCGCGTTCTGGATCTCCTGCTGCACGTACCCGCGTTCGATCGCCTTGAGCATGCCGCCCATGGCTTCGATTTTTTCCAGATAATCGACGGCCCGCTTCTCGATTTCGCTGGTCAGCGATTCGACGTAATACGAGCCCGCCAGCGGATCGGCCGTCTGCGGCGCGCCCGATTCAAAGGCGATCACCTGCTGCGTGCGCAACGCGATCCGCGCCGACGCCTCGGTCGGCAGCGCCAGCGCCTCGTCAAACGAATTGGTATGCAGAGACTGCGTCCCGCCGAGCACCGCCGCCATGGCCTGGATCGCCGTGCGCACAATGTTGTTCTCCGGTTGCTGCGCCGTCAGCGTGGAGCCGGCCGTCTGCGCGTGGAAGCGCAGCATCCAGGATTTTGGACTCTTCGCCTTGAAGCGGTCGCGCATAATCTTCGCCCACATCCGCCGCGCGGCACGGAACTTCGCGACCTCCTCCAAGAAGTTGCTATGTGCGTTGAAGAAGAACGAAAGCCGAGGCGCGAACTGGTCAACATCGAGGCCCGCCCTGATCGCCGCTTCCACATAGGCAATGCCGTTGCCCAGCGTGAAGGCGACTTCCTGCACCGCCGTCGAGCCCGCCTCGCGCATGTGATAGCCCGAGATCGAAATCGTGTTCCACTCCGGCACGTGCTCGTTCGACCAGGCAAAAACGTCGGTGATGATGCGCATCGCCTGCTGCGGCGGATAAATATAGGTTCCGCGCGCGATGTACTCCTTGAGCACATCGTTCTGCACCGTGCCCGAGAGCTTGCGAATATCCCTTCCCTGCCGCCGCGCCACGGCCACGTATAACGCCAGCAAAATCGACGCCGTAGCATTGATGGTCATCGATGTTGAAATCTTGGTCAGGTCAATGCCTTCGAACAGCCGCTGCATGTCTTCGATCGAATCGATGGCCACGCCGACTTTGCCGACTTCTCCGACGGCCAGCGGATTGTCCGAATCGAGGCCAATCTGCGTTGGCAAATCAAAGGCCACTGAGAGGCCGGTCGTCCCGTTGGCCAGCAGGTATTTGTAGCGCTTGTTCGACTCTTCGGCATCTCCCATGCCCGCATACTGGCGCATCGTCCACAGGCGGCCGCGGTACATCGTGGCTTGCACGCCGCGCGTGTACGGGAATTCTCCGGGATATCCCAGATCGCGGTCGTAATCCCACGCCGCAAGATCCGTAGGCGTGTAGAGGGGGCTAACGGCGATATGAGAAGACGTCTCTTGGATCGGGAGGCGTGCTTCCCGCTGGGTTGCGGATTCGGCCGTCTTGAGTTCAGTCATGTAGTCCTGCCCTTCTTCGCTGTTCGCTGTTCGCTGTTCGCCTTTCGCTCTTAGCTTTTGGCTCTTTTTTTTTACCCGCCAAAACGAGCTCAGCCCGAACCAGGTGAACGAAACCGTGAAGCATACCGCGAGCACCAACCGGCCTGGTCCGGTTGCGTGGCCAGACTGGTACTTCCCATACTCTCGCACGCCGGCCATGGCCCCGACTCCGGCCATCGCCAAGAACGTAAAGCCGACCACTTCCAGCCAGAGTTGGTGCAGGACTCCCCCAAAAGAATGCGCGGTGGCGCGGAACCCGGCCAGGAGCGCCCTGCCCGTCCGGCTGCGGTCCAGCGTGCTGACAACCACCTTGATGGCCGCACGGAAAGTCAGGACGATTTTTTTCACCGCTTGGCCGTCGATCATTTGCCAGTCACTTCTGCCACTCACTTCGGTCGATCACTAGTGTCATGTCCCACAAGTTCGCGGTATAAATCTACGCTGTCATCCTGAGCGAAGCGAAGGACCTATGTATTTGAATTCGCCCGCGCAGCAAAGCGATACCCTGATGCGAAACTCGAGTTTTTCCGAGGCATGCTGGAGTTCGTCAGTATCATTCGATTTTAACAGCGACCGGGCGTACAATGACGGTGGGCGGGGTCACGACCAAGTGTGATGTCCCCCATCAGCGGCGTCCGATTCCAGGGGGATTCGTGGATCAGCAACTGAAACAACTCATGAAAGAACTCGGCGAAGCGATCAACGAGTCTCTGTCCGATTCCGAATCGATCGCCGAAGTCGTGGCCCGCATCAAGGAAGGCGGCTACGACATTTTCCTCGTTCTCGAAGCTACGATCGGGGTCAGCAAGCAGGGCGAACACACTACCGACAAGGCTTCCCTGGTCTCCACGCTCAGCACCAATGCCGAACTGAAGATCAGCGATCAGGATCTGAAGTTTCTCAAGTCCCTCCGGATTAAGATCGACGAAGAAGAAGAGTAGCGGTGTGGGGATGCTTTTTCCCGCGGGTTTGGTGCTTATTCATCGGTCGAGAGATGCCCCGTGTTTGCGTGTCCCTTGCGTGGCCGCCGAGAATTGCCACTTCGGACCTGCCCGGGTTCGGGGTAAAATCTTCCGATCCCCACCAAGTTTTTTCCCGATCCAAAATAGGAAAAACTTTGCAGGTGGGGTCCGCTCTGTTAGAATGGTTTATCCCCCATGTAAGTGGCCCCCTAGCAGCATCTTAATTGTGGACAGGTTTCGTTGAAAATGGCCTTCGGCGTGCACTTCACGGTTCAGAAGTGTCGTTCTTTGGCCCGTCTCCCGCGGTCTTCAAAATGCCGGTTTGTGGGATTGACCACTTCCTTTGGCACGCGCTGTGCAGTCGCTACATGAGGTGCTGTACATGGATTCCCAGGCTTCGCAACAATTGACCCTAGGCCTTCTTCCCGAGCCGGGCACCCGTTGGGGAAGGTTCGTTCTCAGTTATGGCATGCAGTCGGTGGTGATGGCGTTGTTTGTGATTATGGCCATCGCCTACCCCGAAGTTCTGGTGATGCCGGTGCACGACTACCACTTCGTCAGCCTAGTCAGCACTCCGCCGCCGGTTCCGCAGGCTCCGGCGCCGGTCAAGAATTTTCCCGCTCCTGCGCCAAAGATCGTCGAACCGGTAACGCCGCGGCCCGAAGCTCTGCGCGTTCCGTTAGATGTCCCGCGGAAAAAACCTCCAGTTCCCGAGGACCAGGCGCCTAAGGTAACGCTGAGTGCCAGCAAAGAACCTCTGCCGGACATGAATGCGCAGATTCCGCGGCCGCCGGTCAAAACGAATGTGTTCTCCACCGGAAGCTCGGCGACGCCAACCATGGCGGCCGCGCCGCAGAAAGTGCAAACCGGCGGCTTCGGCGATCCCAACGGCGTGCCCGCATCGGATAATCACGGCCGCCCGGTTACGATCGCGCAAGCGGGCTCGTTTGATCTGCCCTCCGGCCCAGGCTATGGCAACGGCACCGGCGGATCGCATGGCGCCCGCGGGGTGGTCGCGAGCACCGGTTTTGGCAGCGGCGTCGCTACCGGCGACAGTAAAGGCACGGTTGTTACCTCGCGCGCTGTGGTTCGCCAAGGCTCGTTCGGAGACACCGATGTCGTGACCGCTCAGCCCAAAGCCAAGACCGCCGAACCCGTGGTCAAAACCTTGCCTGCCGAGATTACCTTTAAGCCCCATCCGGTTTACACTGATGAAGGACGACACCTTAAGATTGAGGGCGAGGTTCTGCTCGATGTTGTCTTTTCAGCGACCGGGCAGATTCGCGTGGTGAGAGTGGTACGCGGTCTCGGCCATGGACTGGACGAATCGGCGGTTCGCGCCGCGGAACAAATTCAGTTCAAGCCCGCCCTAAGAGACGGCCACCCCACTGATTCCGAGGCGGTATTGCACATCGTATTCCAACTCGCGTCATAGACAACTCGCATCATAGATAAAAGAACAAAAAGACAAAATGAAACAAACGAAAATGTTGCGCTCCCGATTCGCACTCTTTGCGCTCTCCCTGGTCTGCTGCGCCGCGTCCCTGTTCGTCCAGACTTTGTTCGTCCAGACCTTGTTCGTCCAGACCTCGTTCGCCCAGACTACGCCCGCGCAGACTACGCCCGAACCCCAACTCTCCACCCGCGACGCCGCTACCCAGCAGGCCGTCGCCGCCAGCGCCAGCTTCGACCAGGTTATCGACCGGGCGGTGGAGCGCGAACATTTCTTCATGGCCGAGATGAAGCATCTGCATCCCCTGGTAGAAACCTATCTCCAGAATCTGAAGCAAGACAAAGACATCGACGCTCCCGTCCCCACTAGCGACGTGTACTTCCTTGGGCGATTGGACATGAGCGATGGCACCGATGACCGCGCGTTCTATTCGCCCACCACGGCCGGCCTGGGCAAGCGCATGCTTAACAAGCTGAGCAACGTGTATTCCATGAAGTTCCTGCCCCTGGGATTTGCCCAGATGGTGGTCCTCGATCAGGATTTTCAGCGCAAGTATTACGACTTCACGTTCGTCCGCCGCGAGTTTCTCGGCGAGGTGCGTTGCGTCGTCGTCGACGTTGCCCCCAAGAAAGACGCCGGCAAGGGCCGCTTCCTCGGCCGCATCTGGATCGAAGACGAGGGCTACAACATCGTCCGCTTTAACGGCACTTACTATCCTCATCCGCGAGCCAGTTATTACCTGCACTTTGACAGTTGGCGTCAGAACCTCCGCCCCGGCGGCGTCTGGCTGCCTTCGCTGATTTATTCCGAGGAGTCCGACCTCAAATATCGCCTGGGTCAGACGCTTGATTACAAGGCGCAGACGCGGCTCTGGGGCTACAACCTGAAGGATCTCCGCCGCAACTCTGAGTTCACCGAGATCACCGTCGACGCCCAGCAGTCGGTCCAGGACCAGAGTCAGAAGGCCCAGGACGCAACGCCCCTCGAAGCCCAGCACGCCTGGGAACGTCAGGCTGAGATCAACGTTCTTGACCGTCTGCAGCAGATCGGCCTGATCGCGCCGGAAGGCGAAATTGACAAGGTGCTACAAACCGTCCTCAACAATGTGATAGTCACCAATAACCTCGACATTCAACCCGACGTACGCTGCCGCGTACTGATGACCACGCCGCTCGAGTCCTTCGCCATTGGTCATACCATCGTCGTGAGCCGAGGCATGATCGACGTGCTGCCCGACGAAGCGTCGCTGGCCATGATTCTTTCCCACGAACTGGCGCACATCGTCCTCGGCCATCACCTCGACACCAAACTCGCTTTCAACGACCGCATGTTCTTTCCCGATGAGCGCACCTTCCAGCGCATGGACTTCGCTCGCGATCGCGGCGAAGAAGAAGCCGCCGACAAGAAAGCCATGGAACTGCTCAACAGCTCGCCCTACAAAGACAAGCTGAGCAACGCCGGCTTGTTCCTCAAAGCGGTCCAGGCCCGGGCGCCGCAGCTGAAGAACCTGATTCGGGCGCACCTGGGCGACAGCCTGCTCAATGGCAACGCCACCAGGATGTCGTCTTTGATGACCGCCTCGCCGCAATTCGATCCCAAGAAGGTCGACCAGATCGCGGCGCTCCCGCTCGGCGGCCGAGTGAAAGTTGACCCGTGGAACAATCAACTCGAATTGATCAAGACCAAGCCGGTCGCCATCACCACCGCAGCCGAGAAGATGCCGTTTGAAGTCACGCCCTTCTTCCCGTTCCTCACCAGGTTTGGCACCCCAGAAAAAGCGGCTCCCGGCCAGGAGAAAACAGCGGCAACGCCCTCGGGACAGTAAGGCAGCTTTTGGCTTTTGGCTTTTAGCTTCTGACTCTGGCTGTTAATTGACAGGAGTAGATCGCGTCGCCGCACTTCCGGCACTCGCTTCTGCACTTCCGGCACTCGCTTCTGGCGTTTTTCAACAACCAGTCGGCACCAGAAGCTGAAAGCCAAAAGCTAAAAGCTAACGGCCCAAAGCTATTAGCCCTCGATCATTGCGCGGGTAATCTGGATCGGGAGAGAAGCGGCAGAAAAAAATCAGGGGAAGCCCGCTGCCAGACGCAGCGGGGTTTGATCGTGCGGATTATTGCGGTGCTAAGCTGCTTCCGACTTGCGAAAACACGTTGTTGGCGTTGCCGCCGATCAGTCGGACCGTGCCAATCACGATCACTAGGATTACAGCAAGCATGACCGCGTATTCAGCGACGTCTTGACCGTTCTCCTCAACCCAAAGTTGACGGAATGCTCTGATCACTATTTGCCCCCAATCGACGACCCGTCCCTACTTCACTCATTCCTTAGGACAGTAGTTCGCCGCCGTGCTATTAAAATATCGTGAATCTTACCTTTTAGCCAATAGCACTCGAGTGACCTTTAGTGGCACTATTGTGCCATATGTGTGCACTATTGTGCCGTGTCTCATTTTCCCAGTTCCAGCCAACCCGTTGATTACAGAATGGTTTTCAGGGGAAGCCCCTGATTCACCGCGAACAGTGCCAGTTCCAGGCGAGTGGAAACCCCTAGTTTGTCGAAGATATTGCTGAGGTGGTGCTTTACCGTATCCTCGCTGATTTTGAAGTACTCGGCGATTTCCCGGTTGGCGTAGCCCGCGACCACCGCGGAGACGATCTCCAGTTCCCGCGGCGTCAGCCCGAACTTCTTTTGTTTCGTTTCCTCGTTCGTACTCTGCATGAGGTTGCGCAGGTACTGCACCAGATTCGAGACACTGTCCCGCCCTACCCAATACTCGCCACCCATCACCGCATGAATGGCCTTGAGCAAAAGTTGCGTGGCGGAATCCTTCAGCACCACGCCGCGAGCTCCCAACTGCAACGCTTCCACTACCTGCTTCTTTTCCACCGCCGCCGTCAGCAGGATGATGCGCACCGGCCCGGCCCCGCCCGCGCGGGTGCTCAGGTCGCGCAGCGCTTCCAGCCCAGTGTGGTGCGGCATGGCGAGATCGAGCAGGAGAATGTCAGGCTTGATATCCGTCGCCAATTTCACCGCCTCGAAGCCGTCGCAAGCTTCGCCCACTACCTTCATATCCTGTTCCGATTCCAGCAGACGCCGGAGCCCGTCGCGGAAAATGGGGTGATCGTCGGCAATCACAATGCGTATGGGATGAGTTCGCTTATCCATTGTTGGTTTATCCATTGTTGGCCTATCCACTGCTGGCCTATCCATGATTTGCCTTTCTCGCCGGCGGGATCCGTACTTCCAGCCGTGCGCCGTGCCCCGGAGTCGATTCTATCGCGAGTTCGGCCGCCAGCAGGCGTACTCTTTCCCGGATCACGCCCGGCCCCTTGCCTGACGTCTCCAGTTCGGCATCCGACAGCCTTCCGGAAAAAGAAAATCCCTTACCGTCGTCCTCCACCGTCAGCTGCAGATTACCCGCCCGCTGCGCCAGCCGTACCAGCACATGGTGCGCTCCACTGTGCTTGCGCACGTTCACCAGGCTCTCCTGCACGATGCGCGCCAGTTCTCGGCACACTCTCGGCGGCAGATCCACCCGCTCCAGTTCGCTGACGAACTCGGCTGCGATTCCCGTCTCCCGCCGGAAGCGCTCCACCGTGTCGGAAATGAAACCCAGAAGCCGGTCCGCATTCACCTCGAACGACTTCATCGCCTGCATCAGTTCGCGCAACTTCAGAACTTCTTCGCGCAGCAGTTTCTGGATCCGCCCTAGCTCCTCATTCACCGGCGCCTGCGTCCCGGACTGGCGCCGCAGCACATCCAACTGCATTTCCACTGCGATCAGCGATTGAATCGCTCCATCATGAAGTTCGCGCGCGAACCGGGCCCGCTCCAGCGCTCCCGCCCGCTCCCGTAGCCGCCGCATGAGGTACACGTTGTAGACCGCCGGACCCACTTGCTGCGTGTACTCCTGCAGAAACCGCAATTCCTCTTCCGGCGCCCCCATCATCTCTGGATCGAACAGGAACACACGGCCCGACCACTCGCTCCCGAAGACCAACCCCACCGAAACTAGCGCGTCAAACTTTTCCACTCGCGCCAGCGCATCGAGAAATCCCGTGCTTTCATCGCGCAGCCGCCCTCCGTCACGATCCAGCAGCACCGTATCAAAACCCTGGTCACGGCGCGATGCATAAATCGCGTCCGCGGGCGACTCGAACAGGTACGCCTGTTCGCTTTCCGGCGTAGCCTCGCGCCAGCGCAGCGCTTCGCCGCCCTCGCGCCTTATCTCGGCAAGAAATACCCGGTAACTGTGCCTCTCCTGCGAGGCGCTGAGCACCCGAGGCGCGCCGTAGATGTTCATCACTTCCCCAAGCACCTGCTGCATGGTCCCAGTCAGTCCCGCCTCCACTCGCGTCGAACTGAGAACGCGCATGATCACGGCGCGCTCCGCCCGCACCTTCTTCTGGTTCTCCGACATGTAGCCCAGCAAAAATCCGAGCACAATCAGATACACCGAGCTCATGAACAGTTGTTGCGGATCCAGTTCCCGCACGCTCACACCCAGCCGCGGCAGATGCACCACGCGCAGCCACTGATCCGCCGCCGTTTCCAGTCCAGCTCGCACTGTGAACGCTTCTACCTCCAGCAGTGCCACCGCAGCGGTCGCCGTGCCCACCGTCTCCCACAGCCCCCAGCGATACGCCGCCGCCGCCATCACGAACACGAAGAATAGAAAGAATGGCCCGTGCTGCGCCGTCGCGAACAAGGAAATCAGCACCGGCCAGAGGATGTCCACCCCGTGCACCACCAGACGAAAAGCGTTGGTCGACTGCGGCCGGAAGCGCACCAGCAACATCACCACCACCGCATGCACGAAGTACACCATCAGCAGCCAGTACAGCCAGCGCGAATAGACGAAGCCGCGCACCGGCTCCATCCAAAGGGCAAGCACCGCCGCAATCGTCAGCGCCACCCGCGCCGTCGCCAGCCAACGCTCCGTGCGCCGGATTTCGCCCGCACTGAGCGGCACCCGGAAGCGCCATAGATCACGGTATCGAGGGATCATCCAGTGCACGGGACTCTCTTAGGCCGCTAAGCGCCCAATTCTCAGGTTAAGCGCCTAATTCTAAAGGTAATCTCAGTTTAAACTCCATGAGCTTCTCACTTCTGTAAAACTTACTTCTAACTGTTGGACTAAGTGACTTTGGTAACCACCTCAAGCCCACATCACACTCTAGAATGGAGTTCGGAGAAGTCTGCCTTTGGTCGCACGCACTAAACTCTGGGTCTCCCTGCTGATCGCGCTGGTTCTCGCCCAGACGGCGGCGTCCGTCTTCATGCCCAGAAGCGACGCTCTTACCATTGCCAGCGACCTCATCCAGGGCACTCTCCTGCTCGTTGTCACCGCCGCCTTCCTGCCCAATATCTCGCGCTCGCGCTGCTCGACCGCCCACGCCCGGCTCTTCTGGACCCTCATGAGCGTGGGTATGCTCTTCTGGCTTACTTACCAGGGAATGTGGAATTACTTTGAAGTCTACAAGCGCCAGGACGTGCCCGACCCCTTCCTGGGTGATATTGTTCTGTTCCTGCATCTGGTGCCCATGATCGCCGCCCTCGCGGTGCTTCCTCATCTTCACGAAGATGAACGGGATGAACGAATCCGCATGCTCGACTTTGCCCTCCTGCTCATCTGGTGGGTCTTCATCTATGTATACACCGTCATCCCCTGGCAGACCGTGCAGGTCGATGAAGCAACTTACAGCGCCAATTTCAACTTCGCGTATCTGACCGAAAAACTCGTGCTCCTGATCTCGCTTTCCATCCTCGCCTACACCGCTGACGGCGGCTGGCGGCAGCTTTACGGACAGTTGCTCGGCGCCAGCGCCCTCTATGCCTCCAGTTCCTATGTCGCCAACTGGGCCATCGGTCACAAGCTCTACTACAGCGGCAGCATCTACGACATCCCGCTCACCGTTTCTATAGCCTGGATGGCGGTGGCTCCCCTGCTCGCCCTCCGCCTCAATCTGTCCAACTCCAAGCCGTCGCGGCCTGTCCTCGGCGTCTGGATCACTCGCCTGAGCATGCTCGCTCTGTTCAGCCTCCTCTGGGCCGTCTTGCACTCCGAACTGGACCCGACGCTTCCGCCTTCGGTCAAGGCCTTCCGCGTTACCGTGAGTCTTTTCACCATGGTCCTGATGGGCATCGTGGTTCTCTGGCGTCAACGCCTGCTCCGAGACGAGCTTTCGCGGCTTCTCGAAAGGTCCCGCCGTTCTTTCGACGACCTCAAGGGTTTGCAGGAAAAGCTCATTCAATCCGAGAAGCTAGCCTCCCTCGGCCAGTTGGTGGGCGGAGCTGCCCACGAGATCAACAACCCGCTCACCGCCATGCTGGGATACTCCGACCTGCTCAGCGCGTCCACCTTGCCGCCCCAGGAACAATTCCAAGCCGCTCAAATCGGCGAGCAGGTCCGCCGCACCACCACGCTGGTTGCCAACCTGCTCACTTTTGCCCGCCAGGCTCCGGTCAAGCTTGCCGCCCTCGACGTCAACTCCGTGTTGCAAACCGCCGTCCGCCTCCTGGCTCCCCAACTGGAGGCGGAGGCGAGTTCTATCCGCCTCGAACTCGCTCCTTCGCTTCCGCTGGTGCTCGCCGACTCCAACCAGATTCTCCATGTCTGCCTTCACCTTGCCGGACAGATTAGCTCCCATCTCGATCGCGAAATAAACTCCACCCTGTTCGTTCGCACGCACAGCCAGGGTAACTTCGTCCTGGTTGACTTCTTCTCTTACGATCCCTCTTCCCGGCCACTCTCGTTCGCGTCGGTGTTCAACTCCCAAGGTGGGAGCAAGCCTTCTACCCTTTCGCTGAGCGCCTGCTGCCGCATCCTCGAAGAACATGGCGGCCGTCTCTTGCAGCCTTCGACTCCCGGCAACATCGCTTTCCGTATGGAACTGCGGGTCGCGACAAACTCTGCAAACCGCTCGTCGTTCGCCGTGCCCAACCGGGCCGCGGCCCGCGGTAGTTCGTGAAGTTCAAGGTTTCAAGGCTTTCCCTCAACGACGCATGCCTTTTCTTGGAAACTGTAAAACCTGAAACTGTGAAACTTTGCTACTTGCATGTTATAGTATAAATTGTATAATCGCATCGGCGTGAAGGACGTTCGGCGCACACCGGCAGAGATTCACTGGGAGGGAGATTCGAAGGAAGTTCTGAGCGGATTCCCGAGTGACGTGAAACTGGGCCTGGGCTACTCTTTGCGCAGGCTACAGAACGGCGAGTTTCCGGCGTGCGAAACGCGATCAATGGCGTCCATTGGAAAGGGCGTCTGGGAACTCAAGGAATCGGATGAGCGGGCTTGGTACCGCGTAGTTTACTTAACGAAGATTGGCGGCGTGATTCATGTGCTGCACTGCTTCGAAAAGGAAAGCCGAAAGACGGGCAAGCGAGATGTGGCGACCGCGAGAGCCAGGCTGAAAAGGGTTCTAGAGCGTAGTCAAAGGGAGAAGAACAGGTGAAGTCCGAAAATAGGCCAAGTCACATCACGAAAGGAGATGTGTTCGACGATCTCGGATTGTCGCGTTCGGAAGCATCGGCGCTGAAGATCAAAGCGACGCTGCTCGATGCTATTCTCCGGGAAATCGAGAAGCGGGGCTACACCCAGAGCCAACTGGTTGAGATCCTCGACGAATATCAACCGTCGGTCAGCAACCTGACGCGAGGAAAGATAGCCAAAGTGAGCGTGGAGAAGTTGCTTACCTATTCCGATCGGCTGAAGATGAGGACCACGATCACGGTGCGCGCTAACCCCGAAAAACACCCCAAGAGGGTTTCCAAGTTTTCAAGGTTTCAAAGTTTCAAGGAAAAGGCCGGTGTCGTTGAGGGTTAACCTTGAAACTTTGAAACCTCTGAAACCTTGAGACCTTCCCTCTTCAATTGCCCGCAGGCGGCAAAAATGTCGCGCCCTCGCGGCCGCCGCACGAATGTTGGAATTCCCGCCTCCACCAATATCCGCCGGAACGCCGCTACCCGCTCCTCTTCCGGCGTCCGGTACGGCAACTCCGTCCCCGGATTCAGCGCAATCAAATTGATTCTCGCCCGCATCCCTCGCACCAACTCCGCCACCTCGCGCGCTTGCTCGGGAGCGTCGTTCACACCCTCGATGAGCACATACTCAAACGTCATCCGCTCCCGCCTCCGCAGCGGAAACTCCCGCGCCGCTTTCATCAGCTCCCCGAGGTTCCACTTCCGGTTCAGCGGCATCACCTCGCTGCGCAATGCATCGTTCGATCCGTTGAGCGAAATCGCCAACTTCGGACGCACCGCCTCCCGCCCAAAATCGTAAATCCGCGGCACGATCCCCGCCGTCGACACCGTCATCCGCGATTCCGGAATCCCTACGCCCTCCACCAGCAGCCGCACCGACTTCATGAAGTTGTCGTAGTTCAAGAAAGGCTCGCCCATGCCCATGAACACGATGTTGACGCGTTGCAGCGGAGGCTCAACTCCCTGCTCGCGCAGCACCGCCGTAATCTGCCCGACGATTTCTCCCGCCTCCAGATTTCGCTTGACCCCAAGCAACGCCGTGAAGCAGAACTTGCAATTCACCGCACATCCCACCTGGCTCGATACGCAAATCGTAGCCCGATGCACGTGTGGTGACGGGGCTTGGCCCCGTCCAGCGGGGCGAAGCCCCGCTACCACACGTTCTGCACCGGTGTCCGCCTCAATCTCGTCGCCCGCTTCGCTTCCGTCGCCGATCTCTCCGCCATCTCCCTCCGGCATCCAGACCGTCTCCACCGTCTCCCCGTCGGCCAGTTCCACCAGGTAACGCACCGTGCCATCGCTCGAAACAAACTTGCGCGCAATCCCCGGAAACCCCATCCCCCAGCCTTGTTCCGCCAGACAAGCGCGATATTCGAGGGGCAGCGTCGAAACCTGATCCAGCCGATCGAGCTTTTGTCGATATACCGCATCGAATAGTTGCTGGCCCCGGTAGGCTGGCTGCCCCGACTCAGTCGCAAGATTCGTCAGCTCCTGCAAGTCGAGTCCGAGCAGCGAATTGGATGGCTGGCTGGGCATTTGCCGCGCACTTTGGGTGATGGTGGAGCGACGGGCGTCCCTTCGGCAAGCTCAGGGCAGGCTCTCGCCCGTCTCTAAAGTGTAATCAGAGTGTAATCCGTAAAACACAGGAATCGAGCGGCGGCGACTCCGGCCGCTCAACTTTCCGTCAGAGAAGGTCAGCCAGGCTCTTTAGCTTTCAATGTCTTTCGGGGCAGGGGCGAACCGGCGCAAGAGCGTAATGGAAAATACCAAAATGAGGATGAGCAGACCCAACAATCCGAGTTCGGTCATGCTAGCTCGAAATATGCTCGCACCCTCGGCCGACCACGTTCCACCTTTTGTGAGGGTGGCCGCTTCCAGGGTGATCACCAGGACGCGCCGAATCGAGGCAATCAGGCCCACCACAAGAAATGGTTCGGTCACCAGAAAATGCGAGTGGATGGAAATGCGCACCGTATGCAGAATCTCCACCAGCATCAACACAACGAGCAGTTGGTCTAATACCACCAGTGTTTGTGCGGCAATCGTCCAGTGAACGAGGCCCTCCCAGAGCATTTTGCCGGCGTTGGCAATCGTCGCCAGCGCCGTTACAAAAAGCAACACCGCAAGAACGAAATAGATAACCACTTCGGCTTTGCCCAGATAGTCGCCAAAGTGCACGCGGAGCTTCTGTTCGGCCATGTAGGGTCACTCGTAGAATCGCTGGTTCCCGCCTCTTTGTTCGCGCCTCTTCACACGGGCAGAGTATAACGGAAGTCGGCTTATCGAAAAGTGAGAACGTGGATGCGTTGCCGTTCACGTAGTAACTGCGTGTAATACCGAAATGAAGACGCCGACGAATCGCCGTAAGTTAAACAAAAGAAAAGATGATCCCCAACCGGCGTCCGCCTAGCCTCGGATTGTGGGAGAATAGTACGAGCAACCCGCCCCGGAATTTCATACACCGGATACGAACGTCATACTAGGAAATTCATGGTAAGCAACTAATGGTAAAAGAAACCCGCAGCATTCGTCGTCAGATCCTGCCCAACGGCCTCACCGTCATCACCGAGCAGATGCCCCACATCCGCTCCGTCGCGATCGGCATCTGGCTCAAATCCGGTTCGCGCGACGAAGATTCAGAATGGAACGGCATCTCCCACTTCATCGAACACATGGTGTTCAAGGGCACGGAGACCCGCTCCGCCGAAGCCATCGCCCGCCAAGTCGATTCCATCGGCGGCAATATGGACGCTTTCACGGCAAAGGAATGCATCTGCTTCAACATCAAAGTCCTCGATGAGCATCTTCCGCTCGCGCTCGACGTCCTCACCGATCTGGTGCTTCATCCGGTTTTCGATGCCGGCGATATCGCGAAGGAGCGCGGCGTCATCCTCGAAGAAATAAAAATGGATCAGGATAATCCCGACTACCTCGTCCACGAAATCTTCACCCAAAGTTTCTGGAAGAACCACGCCCTGGGCTTGCCGATCCTGGGCACGCGCGAAACCGTAAGAAGATTCGAGCGCCCCGTTGTCTCGCGCTTCTATGGTCACCACTTCGCCCCCGGCAATCTCATCGTCAGCGCTGCTGGGAACCTTGACCACAAACACTTTGTCGATCTCGTCGCGAAATATTTCGAACACGTGAAACCGGCGAAAAACGGCTTTCACTCGCCCCAGCCCAAGACTTATTCCCGCATTAACCTGCGCAACAAGAAGTCGCTCGAGCAGGTCCAGATCTGCATCGGCGTCCCCTCGCATCCCATGGCCCACGAGCGCCGTTATGCTTCCTACATCCTGAATACGCTGCTCGGAGGCGGCATGAGCTCGCGCCTGTTCCAGAACATTCGCGAGCGTCAGGGGCTCGCCTACTCCATCTATAGCGACCTCAACCCCTATCGCGACACCGGCTCCATGTGCGTATACGCAGGCACCTCGCGCGAGTCGGCCATCAAGGTTGTCGAGTGCGTCATCGCGGAATTCCGCAACCTGAAAACCACCCGCGTCCCCGAAGAAGAACTGCGCCGCTCCAAGGATCAACTCAAAGGCAGCCTCATGCTCTCGCTCGAATCCTCGACCGCGCGCATGTCGAACCTCGCCCGCCAGGACATGTACTATGACCACTTCTACGGCCTCGACGAACTGATCGAGCGCATCGAAGCCGTCACCATCGACGACCTGCAGCAAACCGCCGAGGAATTTTTCCGCACCGAGCAGATCGCCGTAACCATCCTCGGCAGCCTGACCGGGCTGAAACTAACCCGCGACCAACTCGCCTGCTAATGGCGTGTCCGGCAAATGCACGTCAGAGCTTTGAATTGCCGTCTTGACCCTTACTTGAACGCATCGGCTCCGGCCTTGGCACATTGGCCGTCCTGCGCGCTGGTGCCGCCCGAAACGCCAATCGCTCCCACAATCTTGCCGTCGCTGACGAGCGGAATGCCGCCCTCAACCGGCGTTGCGCCTTGCAGCCGGAGAATGCGCAGGCCGTCCCCGCCGGCCGCGAGTGCATCCTGGAACGCCTTCGTCGGCCGCTTGAACAGGGCAGCGGAGCGGGCCTTGTCAATCGCGACGTTGGCGCTTCCGAGTTGGGTGTTGTCCATCTTCTCGTAATAAACCAGATTACCTGCGGGGTCGACGACCGCCACCGCCATGGACCAGTTGTTCTTCGTTGCTTCCGCGAGCGCCGGCATGGCCGCTTTCTTGGCATTCTCCAAGCTGATGCTGAAGCCGTAGGGATTGGGCATTTGAGCAACGGCGACAGCCAAAGCGCAAGGCACGAACATCAGGGTGGCAATAGTCTTCACGAGCGATCTCGATGACATGGTTGGTTCTCCTCTAATTGGTGTGGTTTGAAGGCAAGATAACACTAACGGCCACTCAGGAATAATTTCGCCAATATGCCATCCTTCTGACGAAAGCTCTAGGATTGCGCAGACAGACTGATTCAAGCTAATGCCCGGCGCAAACTCTGTCAATTTCATTGTCTTGAGTGCGGCCGCTGAGGTCAGATTGTGGTACAGAAGGTACTTTTTCCGCAAGTTGCTAAGGAAGTTCTGATTAAGTCCCCGGTGTCCTGCGTGCACCCTTGTGTACTCTGTGGTTAATGCCTTTTGCCGACACTTAGTCGGAGTTTCCCTACATTCGAGGGCAAGAGTGCCCGCGCCACAAAGCTGGATTTTGCACATCGAACGAGGCACTCGACCGGGGCGCCCGCCCACCAAATAATGAGTTCTGTAATAATTACAGTGTAATAAGTACCTGCTTGTGCCTATTTAACCACACCCGACCCTGAGCATTATCAATGACTTACAACCACCCCAAGCGTGATAATTGTGACCGTGGATCACATCCGGTGCTCAATGTACGTATGTGTATGTACGTACATTGTTACCTGCACAAGTGTTCCACGTGGAACATTGTACGTACAATCGGTGCGCCGGCGTCGACGGTTTTGGTCGCGGCATCGTCAGCGGTGGATGTGCCGCGTGTTATTCTGTTCCGCACTTTTCTCGACGGATTCCCCATGTCCCTGCGCATCCTGGGCTTCATCCTGGCGGCCGCGCTCCTGGTCGGCTACCGTCTGATCAAGCCGCGCGCCCAGGCCTCCGACCTGCCCGGCCCCTGGAATCTCTCCACCCTGTTTCTGGCGAGCGCGCTCACCCTCTTCGCGGAACTCGCCCTCATCCGCTGG
>Ga0208820_1000839_pt1 | contig 19230 bp, 17 predicted proteins | sample June2015DPH_16_5_FD_184713 | JGI IMG/M metagenome (GOLD analysis project Ga0208820, IMG submission 184713) | Peatland microbial communities from SPRUCE experiment site at the Marcell Experimental Forest, Minnesota, USA - June2015DPH_16_40... | ecosystem: Environmental > Terrestrial > Soil >...
CTACCGGGAGGAAGACGGATCATGCCCGTTCATCGAGTGGTTCGACAGGTTACCGGCGAAAGTGCAGGACAAGTGCTACCTCCGGTTGGAGCGCCTGCGCGAGATGGGCCACGAACTGCGTCGGCCAGAAGCCGACTTGCTGCGCGACGGCATCTACGAACTGCGAGTCAGCCTGGGAGGCGTTCACCACCGGATCCTGTACTTCTTCCATGGCACGATGGCGGCCGTTGTCTCCCACGGTCTCGTAAAAGAGCGGGTGGTCCCGCCGAAAGAGATCGATCGCGCCGTCGAACGCAAGAAGCGGTTTGAGGCGAATCCGGCGAAGCACACTTATGAGGAGGCTTGACCATGCTAGACAAAAAAGCCAAGACACTGAAATCGACTAGCGATGCCGTGGAGATCCTTCACCACCGGTTCTACGAAGGGAAACCGGCCCGGCTAAAGAACCTGGAGGAGACGCGAGCGAACGAAGAGATCGCCCGCAAAATCCAGGAACTGAGGGCAGCAGCGGCCCTAACCCAGGCTCAACTTGCCAAGCTCATCGGCACCACTGCATCGGTCATCTGCCGCCTTGAGGACGCCGATTATGAGGGCCACTCCCTGGCGATGTTGCGCAGGATAGCGGGCGCGCTGAATCAGCGGGTCGAAATCCGTTTTGTACCGATCCGGCGGTCGGCATAGGTCACGGCATGGGCGACATCAACACGTTCGCGCTACAACAGGCCGAGGCAGCAGCGGCAAAGCTGTGGGCGTTCGGGAGCGCTCCCTTCCCGCTCGCCCTCGCCACCGCAGCCGTCATCCAGAGCAACATTGATATGTTGGTCACCGATACCGCCATCGACTTTGCAATTCACGTTAGACGCATCCTGGATAACAGAGCCATTCGTACCAGGTTCACGCTCAATGAACCGTTTCGGCAATGGGCTGCACATCGCCTGCCCAAGGTGGATGATCTTCGGGACGCTTTGAACCGTATCGTTCATGCGACGGAGTTCGAGGTCGGGTTTGAGCGACTGCCGGACAAGGCGGCAAGCATCAGGGGTGGCGCCATCGGAGTCGTCTATCTGCGGACAAGAACGGATCAGCGCGAGGAAGCATTGATCGACGTGTTCGCGCTGGCTTCGTGCTTCTTTCACCAGATCTTACCCGAACTGAATCTGCTCGGCACGCCGTCTACACGCGAAGCGGTCCAATGATGTGGACGTCGATCAGCGGCCGTCGACACGGGCTCGCCGGGGAGCGACTAATGCCTACTTTGTGAGTTCGTGGAGCCCGCCTTCGTGTGATAGGGGCCGGAAAACTCAGACTAGGCCCGCTGGAGTCCAAATTTTGGCGAGTTTGGACTCCAAATGGACTCCGCGTGACCTCCTCCGCGACGTGGAAGCGCGCAAGCATCTTCGTAGGTCTAAGTTCTGTTGGGGGATGGGTTTGGTGGACCTGGTGAGATTCGAACTCACGACCTCTTCCATGCCATTTAAGAAATATCAATCACTTACGGACGTTTTTACCAGAAACAAAAGACTTAGCACGAGGCCGCGTGGACTCCGGTGGACGCCACGGGGCGGCTTTTGGGCGTCTGGACTCCACGCGGACTCCAGGACTCCAAATCAGAAACAGCACTCTGCTCGCTCTCACACGCGCGGTTACCTGGCCGTTGTGATTGTTGCCTGGTGGCAACAACATTGTTTCCTTAATTCCGCTGCTTCGCTCGGGGAATGCGAGCGGTGAACGCTCAGAAAGAACGGTGCAAACCGCTGCGAAACCGCCCCACGGATTCCGGACGTTTTTCCCGTACCGGACGTGCCGCCGGTCGCAAAAAAAAAGGCGTGATGCTCTTTTCCGCGGTTCTGCGCCGTTACTAGTGAGGGGGGAATTGGCAATTTCACTTGCGCCGGCTGCCCCAAAAAGCTCGAAAGGACAAAAAATGCTCCACAGAAGTTCACTCTCCATTCTGGTCGTGGCCATGTTAAGCGCTTGTTGTAGTGTCTCCCTGCAAGCCACCTCGGTAAAACCGTCGACACGGAAACAGGTTCGCCGCTAGAGAGCTTTGCATTGATCAATCCGGCGCGAGCATCGCGGCGCTGCAAACAGGAAAGGGAAGGAAAAGGTTCACGATATGAAGATGAGAACAGGCGCAATCGTTTTCGCTCTCCTCGCGTGCGCAGCGGTCTCCGCGCACGCTGGCCCTATTACTGTCGTCTGGACTCCCGGCCAAACGATAAGTACCGTGTCCGGCCTCTCCGGCACCGTCACGTATCCCAGCAGTACGATTTCTGACTCCGGCGGTGATGTCACCGCTTCGACAACTACCAGTTACGGATTCAATCAAGGGAGTTCCCCATTCGGCGAACCTTACTGGCTCAGTCTCACCTCCAACCCCGACCAGAATATCACGTTCACTTTTGCACAGCCTGTCGACTACGTCGGCTTCTTCTGGGGATCAGCGGATAACTCTAACTGGGTTTATCTCTACGATGGCTCCACCCTGCTTGGATCTTATGAAGGCCTCACATCTCCCATCGCTCCCAGCGGTGGTAGCGGCTATGCGGATTTCTTCGCCGGTACCGGTGAAGAGATCACTTCAATTGAACTTGCTAACTTCGGCTCCTTCACCTTCGAGACGGACAACCTCTCCTATCAAGAGGAGGCACCGGTTACCTCTACTCCCGAGCCCAGCTCTTTCCTGCTTCTGAGCAGCCTGGCAGGACTGGCCATCATGCTGCGGCGCAAACTAGGCGCGCGCGCTTCTTAGCGCGGTTTTTCCGGCTTCCAGAGCGAAGACTTCGCCGTACTTCTGCTTGAGTTGCCCGACCGTCATGTGGCGCATGGCTTCAATCCCCTCGCGCATGGCGGTCGAGCTAACTATCTCTTTTCTCATGTAGTTAACCCTCCGTCACATGAGTCACTCTTCGTCTCGGGACAGTCAACTACTGGCGGTGGCGGCTCTGGGAATCGAAGCCGCGTGGTGGGCTCGAACCGAGAGACGAACGGAGACCGGAAGTTCTTCGAAAAACTACGCGGACGCGCAGGGCGGAGGCGTCAACAAACGGGCATGCAAATCAATGGAAGGAAGGGGCTTGGCTCCCCGAGCGCTACACGCAGGAAATTCGAGAAGTTCAACTGGCGGGAGACAACGGTAAACTATTGATTCGAAATATGGTTCGGTAAACCGTTTGGGTCTTCCCGCTCACCATTGCCGAGACTGCGCTTTTCTGTTTTGAGTTTACACTCGAACTGCTAAGCGAAACTCGTTGGTTCCCCAAGTGAAACAAAAGGTATTTCGCGCGGGAGAAGCGCTGGCAAATTGATTGATTCCAAACGACGTGCTTAGTAATGATGCTATTGCGCGTCGCACGGATCTTAAGAAGCGTTAGTCGTTGTGCGCCGAGGTCAGACAGGGTGACCTGGATTGGGAGCCTCTGCATTTCCCGGAGGCAGAAGCGCAAGCGTATACTGTTGCAGAGCAGGAGGGCCTGAAAATCAAGTTTGGTCTCATCTGAGTCAAGCAACACAATGGCCTCGATGGATTGCTGCGCGATCGCGCCAACGCGGCCTTCTGCCATAAGGGCTGGAAGCCTGGAAATCCTGGTAGGAATTGAAGGGGGCATATCCTGTCAGGGCTGGGTTTGATCCTGTTCGTCGTCGGCAAGTTCGACTATCTGGGCTGGAAGGGCGAGGGTTCCCATATTATGCACTCTGCTCCCCCTGCTTTGAAGCTCACGCCGAGCCAGTGGGCTACGGGATGGTTCTTCGGCATCGTAGCTCTCCTGTTTCTGGCGCAATCACTCCTGGGAGGCGTGCTCGCCCACTATCGGGTAGAGCCGGGGGGCTTTTACGGGTTCGACATCGCTCGGTGGCTGCCCTACAACCTGGTGCGCAGCTGGCACCTCCAACTCGCCATCTTCTGGATCGCGACAGCCTGGGTGGGCGACGGCCTTTTCCTGGCGTCGTGGGTCGGTGGTGGGGAGCCCAAACACCAGAAGACCGGAGTCTACGCACTCCTCGGGGCTCTGGTGGTTGTCGTCGTCGGCAGCTTGGCAGGCGAGCCAATCTCATCACCGATGGAAGCTTTGAATCCCCGGTTGTTCCGGCGGGCAGTTTTACGGATTATGCCAGCAGTTCAACGGCAATTCCGGGATGGACCGTGGTCGGCGCGGCCGGCGGCGTCTCCATCGTCAGCGGCACTCTTACACAAGGATGTTGCAATTTCCCCGCGGAGGATGGAGCGCAATACCTCGATTTGACTGGCGACGGTACCAACGCCGTGGAGGGCGTGGAGCAGACTACCTCGACCACCCCTGGTACAAGCTACACGCTCCTATTCTGGGTCGGTAATGTCAACAACCCGGGTAACTTGTTCGGATCGACGACCACCATCGACTTCCTCAACGGGGATCCCGCTGGCGACAACACCAACGGCCTGGATAATGTCTCTATCAACGTTACCAGCGCCGCCCCGGAGCCGGGGACGTTGTCGTTTTTCGCCCTCGCCGCCGCAATCGCAGGCGCTCTCCGGCTTCGCCGGAAGCGCGTGAGCTGAACGCGCTTAAAGGGATGGAGACGCGCAGTCGCCGCCTTTCACTCTGAGGGAGTCTTCCGCTGGATTGCGCCGGTACTAATCAGGGTGTCTTTTGCTCGCCGTCCGAGCGGAGTCCCCGGGTTTAGAGTTTAGAGTTATTCTGGGGGTTGCCAGACGCTGCGCAAGGAGAAATCACGCTATTGCTGGGGCGCTGGGAGCAGGGCGAGCCCGGCGCGGTGGAATCGCTCGCGCCGCTGGTCTACGATCAGTTGCGCGCCATCGCCCAAGCCTTGCTTCGCAACGAACGGCCGGACCATACGCTGCAGGCCACGGCGATCGTCAACGAAGTGTTTATGGATCTGCTGCGCGTGCGGCGGCTGGCTATCAACGATCGCGCCCACTTCTTCACCTTTGCCGCGCAACTCACGCGCCGCGTGCTGGTTGATTCCGCGCGCAAGGCCAAAGCAGAAAAGCGCGGCGCCGGATGGACGCGCATTCCGCTGGATGCGGAACTCGTCTGGCTGTCCAACAGGGGCGCCGAGTCGCTCGATCTCTCCGCCGCTCTCAACGAACTCGAGAAGCTCGATGCATCCAAAGCACGCGCCGTCGAGCTGCATTACTTTCTGGGCTGCACGATCGAGGAGACTGCCGACATCCTGCAGGTCTCAACAAGTACGGTCGATCGCAGCCTCCGTTTTTCCCTGGCGTGGCTGCAGGGACGTCTTCGCCGCGGGTAATCCACGATGTTCCCGTAAACAGATACCATGACCGCGAAGGAGATTGATCGTTTCCGCCGGACCGAAGCGCTGTTCCACGCCGCGCTGGAGCAGCCGTCAGCCGCTCAGCGGGACAGGTGGCTGCGAGATCAATGCGCCGGCGACGAGGACCTGCTGGCGGCCGCTCGCCACCTGCTCGAAGATCATGAAGAGGTGAGCCGTGCCGTGCTGCCTCCGGCCGAGCCGCTGCCGCAGTTCGGCATGTGGAAGGCCATCCGACTGCTCGGCCGCGGCGGCATGGGCGTGGTCTACCTGGCCGAGCGCGCCGATGGCGTATTCCGCATGACGGCTGCCGTCAAAGTGGTGCCGCTGGCTCTCGCGTCGTTCGAAATCGAGGAGCGCTTCCGCCGGGAACGGCAGTTTCTGGCCAGCCTGGAACACCCGAAAATCGCGCGCCTGATCGATGGCGGCGTCACCAAAGCGGGTCTTCCCTATCTGGTGATGGAGTTCGTGGACGGCCTCGCCATGGATCGCTATTGCGACACCCAAAAGCTGGATGCGCGAGCGCGAATCGGCCTGATGCGGCAGGTGCTGGAGGCGCTAAGCTATGTCCACGGCCGCCAGGTGATCCATCGCGATCTCAAGCCCTCGAATATTATCGTGGACGGCGCGGGCAATGCCAGGCTGCTGGACTTCGGCACGGCGCGGCTGGTGGAGGCGGGCGGCGACGCGGCCATCACCAAGACGGGCGTCTTCGCGTTCACGCCGGAAAACGCGAGCCCGGAGCAGATGCAAGGCAAGCCGTTGACGTTCTCCACGGACATCTACTCCGCCGGAGTGCTGTTGTACCGATTGCTGATGGGACACACTCCAGAGCGCGGCCCCACCGGGCTGGAGAAACCGCTCGACGCCATTCTCCACAAGGCGCTACGCGAGAATCCGCAAGAGCGCTACGCGTCGGCGGAGGAGATGGACGCCGATCTGGCGCGCTATCTGGAAGGCAAGCCGGTGCGGGCACGACGTCCGTGGAAGCTGAAGTGGATGGCCGGAGTGGCCGCGGGGATGGCCCTCGCCGTTGCCGACTGGCTCCTCCATAAGCCGCTCATCCCTCTGCCGCCATCCATCGCCGTGTTGCCCTTCGCCAATGTCGGAGGCAATCCCGCCAACCAGTACTTCAGCGACGGGCTGACCGGCGAAATCACCGATGCCCTCACCCATCTCAAGGGACTGCGGGTGATCGCCAGATCCTCGGCGTTTCAGTTTCGGGGCGGAGAGAACGATCTCCGCACGATCGGCCGGCAACTGAACGCGACGCACGTATTGGAAGGCAGCGTCGAGCGATCGGGCGGCCGGGTGAAGATCGTAGCACGGCTGGATCGGGTATCGGACGTCTCCGAGATCTGGTCGAACACATACGAACGGCAGAGCTCCGATCTGTTTTCGCTGCAGTCGGACATCGCGGCGGGGGTCGCGGCGAAGCTCGGCACCTCGGTCGGCGTCACCCGTCCGGCCAGGCACGTCGTCCAGGACGCGGAGGCTCGGGACGCCTACATGCGCGGGGTCTACGAAATGGAGCATTACAATCCGAAGTCATTCGACCGTGCCGAGGCGGACCTCAAACATGCGATCGATCGCGATCCGCAATATGCTCAGGCGTACGAGCGTTTAGGAGGGGTGGAGTTGAATCGAGCGAATGTCACACTCTCCGGAACCCTCCCCGGAACAGACCGCGCGAATATCGAAAAGTTGTGGCGCAAGACGCTGGAATTGGACCCCGAACGGGGAGAGCCGCGAGCCATGCTGGCGTCGTTTGCGATGCAGAACGATTGGGATTGGGGAAAGGCCGAGAAGGAGTATCGTGCTGCCTTGGCCAACGGTCCGGACGCATTAGCCGAGCAGGCTTTCGCGTTGCTGCTGATTTTTCAGGGTCGCTTCCAGGAGGCGGAGCCACACCTGCAATCGGCGCAGACCGTGAACCCATTTTCGACCGGGCAAATCACGAATCTGGCTTTGGCCAGGGACATTGAGGGCCGGTTTGAAGAAGCGCGAAGCGAGTACCAGAGGGCGCTGACCCTCCACCCCGACGCGCTGATGCCGCGTGTCCTGCGCGACTACGTTGACATTGAGCTCGGCAGGGAGCAGGACTCCCTGGCGGATCTGAAGAAACTGGAGCTTCTCTACCCTCCCGCGCCGATTTTCGAGGCGATGGCCCTGGCACGCGCCGGAAGGAGGGATGAAGCTCTCAAGATGGTCCGACTCCTGGAGGAGAGGCCCATCAACCAAAGCCTTCCGCGGGACTGGTTCGCATTGGTATACGCATTCCTGGGAGATGAGGCCAATACGGTTCAGTACCTGGAAAGGTCAGCGGATCGCCGGGAATACCAAGCCATGTATATGGGGGTCGAGCCGGTCTTCGCGTTCCTGCGAAATGATCCCCGTTTCCGTGCGCTGAAGAAGCGCATGGGCCTGAACAGGCAGTGATTTCCCAGCCCGCGGGAAACGTTTTGGTGGACCTGGTGAGATTCGAACTCACGACCTCTTCCATGCCATGGAAGCGCGCTCCCAACTGCGCCACAGGCCCATCCGCAACTCGTTTTACTATAACATGCGAGCGTGCGGCAGCGGTTTGACAAGGCGCTTTCGCGGTTGCCTACAATGAGAAGATGCGTTTCGGGCGCCATGTGGTCGGGGTGATTCTGGTCTGCTCCTTGTCGATGGCATTCTCATCGTGCCTGGCGCGCCGCAGACTGATCCTGCGCAAAGGCTCGACCGCCGCGCAGCCGCTGCTGGTGGCGGATCAGGCGGCGCTGCTCGAGGCGATCTCCCGTCAATACCGGGCGGTCCGGGATTTCAGCGCCACCGTCGACATGGTGCCGGCTCTGGGCACCGCCGAAAAGAGCAAAATCACCGAGTACAAGGACGTTCGCGCCTACATTCTCTTTCGACAGCCGGCGAGCATCCGCCTCATCGGGCTATATCCGGTGGTCCGCAACAAGGCCTTCGACATGACCTCGGACGGCCACCGATTCGAACTGTACGTCCCGTCCCGCGACGCGTTTATCGAAGGCAACAACGAGATCGTCCAGCGCTCGGAAAACAGGATCGAGAATTTGCGCCCGCAGCACTTCGTCGACGCCCTGCTGGTGCACCCGGTGGATGGGGCGGCCGACAAGGTGTTGCTCGAAAACCTCACCGACGAAGCGGGGGCCTTCTACATCCTGCATGTGGTCCACGAAGAGAATGGCGCGCTGCGGCTCGATCGGACGATCTGGTTCAGCCGCGTGAACCTGGAAATCGCCCGCCAGATGATTTTCGACGCCGCTGGCAATATCCTCACCGATGCCCGCTACTCCGACTGGAAAAGCTACGACAAAGTGGCCTTCCCCAAACACGTGGAGATCAACCGCCCGCAGGACGAGTACGGCGTGGTCATCGACATCGTGAAGATGGACATCAACAAGGGCGTGACAGATGATAAATTCGTATTAGAGCAGCCGCCCGGGACCACGTTGCGGGTTCTCGGGCAGCCGCCCGCGGCGCCGGCCGGCCAAACGCCCGCGTCCTCCATTAAAGGAAAGACGAAGCCCGAGTGATCGGCAAAATCGTTCTGGAAAATCTGAAAAACCGGCCGATGCGCAGCCTGCTCAGCATCCTGCTGATTGGCGTGCCGGTGACCTTGATTCTCACCCTGGTTGGTTTGACGCAGGGGATGCTGACCGACGCGCAGAATCGCCAGCGCGGTGTGGGCGCCGACATCATGATCCGCGGCGCGAACGTCAATTCACTGACCACCGCCAGCAGCATCACGATTCCAGCGGGGATGGTGGACCTGGTCGAGCGCCAGCCGCACGTGAGTGTCGCCACGGGCGTCATCAACGAAAGGGTCGAAGTGATTATGGCCCTCGCCGGCATCGACATGGCGAGGTTCAACCGGATGGTCGGCGGATTCACATACGATCAAGGCGGACCGTTGCGCGGCCCCGATGACATTCTGGTGGACCGGCTGTATGCCGAAGAGCACCATTTGCAAGTGGGCCAGACAACCAATCTGATCTATCACGATTGGCGCGTGGTAGGCGTGGTGGAACCGGGGAAGATGGCGCGGCTGTTTGTACCGGTCGCGACGCTGCAGGATCTCCGCGCGGCAAGCAACAGAGTCGGCCAGATCTACGTGAAGGTGGATGACCCAGCCAATATCAAGCTGGTGGTCGGAGAACTGCGCCACCTGCTGCCACCGTATTCGATCAACACGATGGACGAAATCGCGGCCATGTATAACGTAGACCAGATCCCGGCGATCAAGCCGTTTACCGTGGTGGTGGCGGCAATCGGCGTGGTGATCGGCGTCACCGTGGTCTGGCTGTCGATGTACATGGTCGTCTTGCAGCGCACGCGCGAAATCGGCATTCTGAAAGCGCTGGGCGCCTCCAAGGCTTTCATCCTCGGCATCATTCAGATCGAGGCGACACTGCTGGGGGTCGGCGGCACCATTCTCGGCATCATTTTCAGCTTTGGCGCGCAGTGGCTGATTCACACGCTGGTGCCGGCCTCTTTTCAAATGGCGATTGTCTACGCCTGGTGGCCGCGCGTGGCAGCCATCACGCTCGCCGCCGCCAATCTGGGCGCGCTCCAACCCGGCCTGACCGCGGCGCGGCAAGATCCCATCGAGGCGCTGGCTTATGAGTAACGGCGCCATCATCGAAACGCGCGACCTGCGCAAGGTCTACCGCGTCGGCCAGGTGGACGTGCCGGCGCTGCGGGGCGTCGATCTCAGCGTTCAGCCGGGTGAGTTCGTCTCCATCGTGGGACCGTCGGGTTCGGGCAAATCCACGCTGTTCCATATCATCGGCGGACTCACGCCGCCCACCGCGGGCGAGGTGAAAGTGGGCGGCCAAAACCTGGCCGCTTTGAGCGATGCCGGCCGCACGAAGATGCGCCGCAAGACGGTCGGATTCGTATTCCAGAAGTTCAACCTGCTGCCCAATCTGACGGCGCGCGATAACATCGCGGTGGCGCACTACATTGCGGGCCTGGGCACGCACCCGGACGCCGAATTCGACGAGGTGCTGCGCCTGCTCGGCATCGCCAACAGGCTGGATCACAAACCCAACGCGCTCTCCGGCGGCGAGCAGCAACGCGTGGCCATCGCGCGCGCCATCGTCAACCACCCCGCCATTTTGCTGGCCGACGAGCCGACCGGCAATCTCGACAGTGAGAACTCCAGGGCCGTGCTCGAAGTCCTGCGTGACCTGAATCGGCGGCTGGGCCAAACCGTCCTCATGATCACGCACAATCCCGAAGCCGCGGCTTACGGCCACAACACCGTCCACATGCGCGACGGCCGCATCGTCGACCGCACCAATGCAACCGCCTAGTGGCGCAGCCTGTCAAGCCGGCTTGACAGCCCGCAGCCACGCGCTTCCTACCCCGGATGCGGCTCGCCCAGTATGCAGCGCACCGTGTCGCGGGCGATCAGCAGCTCTTCGTCGGTAGGGATCACCCACGCATTGAGCGTGGAATCGTCGGTCGAGATCTGGCCTTCCCGCCCCGCCATCTGTTCGTTCCGCCCCTGGTCGAGCTGCAAGCCGGCCCAAGCCAGGCCTTCGCAGATCCGCCCGCGAATTTGGGGCGAATTCTCGCCGATGCCACCGGTGAAGATCACCGCGTCGGCTCCGCCCATGGCCGCCAGAAACGCGCCGACGTACTTGCGCGCCCGGTAGCAGAATATCTCGATGGCTAAGCGCACGCGACGGTCGTCGTGCACTTTGAGCTCGTCCTCCAGCACTTTCATGTCGTTGGTCAGGCCGGAAATGCCCAGCAATCCGGACTGGGTATTGAGCACCGACTCGACCTCATGCGGCGAAAGCCCTTCCTTGCTCGCCATCAGGTTCAGGATGGCGGGATCCAGATCGCCGGAACGGGTCCCCATCACCAGGCCCTCCAGCGGCGTCATGCCCATCGACGTATCGACCGATCGGCCGCCGCGAATGGCGCACGCCGAGCACCCGTTGCCCAGGTGCAACGTCACCAGGTTGGTCTCGTCGCGCGTCATGCTGCGTAGCATGCGATAACGATACGCCACGTAACGGTGCGACGTCCCATGGAAGCCGTAACGGCGTATGCGGTGCCGGCGGTACAGGTGATAGGGCAGGGCGTACAGGTAAGCCTGCTCCGCAATGGTGGAGTGAAACGCGGTATCGAACACCGCGACCTGCGGCGTTTGGCGGCCGAAGATTTCGCGCACCGCCAGAATACCTTTCACGTTGTTGGGATTGTGCAAGGGCGCCAGGTCGATGCAGTCTTCGATGCCCTTCAGAACGTCGTCGGTGATCAAGGCCGATTCGTGGAACGTCTCGCCGCCGTGCACCACGCGATGTCCCACCGCGTGCAAGTCGCCCAAGCTGCGAATCTCGGCCACCTCCGAGGTGTCCGAAGCCAGCCAGCGCAGCACGTAATCGAGCGCCGCGGCCACGTCGCGGATAGGCGCTGTCAGCTTCCGCCGCGGGCCATTCTTGTTCTGCACGGTGACGATGGCCTCGCCGCCAATCCGTTCCACCTGTCCGCGGCACAGGCGTTCGTCGCTCGCCGTTTTGATCCGGTCGAGATCGGTCGCAATCACCTGAAACTTCAGGCTGGAGCTACCCGCATTGAGTATCAGGACATTCATGGGTTCACTCCACTTTTAACAAATCGCAACCGTGGTGTCCCGTCGCGATCATGTGGCGCCGGCGGTGCTTCGCCGCCGGTGCTTTGCCCGCTTGGCTCTTGCCCTCTTACGGCTTCTTGACTGGCGCTGGCGCCGCTCCAGCCGGGGCGGCCGGCTTTGGAGCTGCCGCGGCGGGCGGCTTCGGAGCTTCCGCGTTCGGATGGGCCTGGTCGTAGAGCCGGACGATATCGGGCGTGATATTCGTGGAAGCGGCGGCCCAGAGAACGTCGGTTTGCGGGTTGCTCACGTCGAACACCGCCGCATACCCGTTCTGCGTCGCGTACTCTTCGACGATCTTCATCATCTTGCCGCCCAAGTCCTGCATGATGCGGCCCTGATCCGCCTCCAGATCGTCGTTCATGTCCTGGGTCCTGCGGGTCATTTCCTTGTTGCCGGCCTCGATATCCTTCCGCAGCCGCTCCTGGGCCTCATCGCTCATGGTGGCGCTGCCCTTGCGCAACTGTTCCTGCAGCGCTTCGACATCGGAGCGCTTCTTGTCCAGTTCCGCTTTGCGCGGATCGAACTTCGCCTTCACGTCGGCGGCGGCTTTCTGCCCATCCTTGGTGTTCAGGATGGCGGATTGGATATTGATGATGGCAATCTTGGTGGCGGCGGGCGTCGGCAACGCCTGGCGCGGCGGCACGGCGGCCTGCGTCGGTGCGGGCTGCGTCTGGGCGCACGCCAGGGCGGCGGCGCAGCAGAGCAGCGCGGGAACTGCGGCTACATTCTTTTTCAAGCTCAAACTCCTAAACGTGAAATCCTATCATAGCGGGACGCCCGGCGCGTGGCTAGAACGTCCTGCCGACGGTAAACCGGAGCATGGTCGACTTCTCGTCCCAGGGATACAGCGGCCCGTAGCTGGCAACCGCGTTTTGGTACGTCGCCAGATTGGGGAACATACTGCGGTCCGCGGCGATCGGCGTCTGAATGTTCGTATCCAGCCGCAGCGGGTTATACGCAAAGTAAATCCGGAAGGGGGCATTGACAACCGGAAGAATGACATCGATCTCCAGGCCCGTCGAGGCGCGCGCCTTTTCCGTGCCCGGCGCAATCTGCACCTGTCCGTTATATCCGGCCGACGGAAACTGCTCGTTGAGATCCAGCACGCGCTGCGGGTCCATAGTGAGCTGGCTGGGACGCAGGATCCGGTTGACGCCGGCATCGAAGAACGGCACCAGGGTCACGACCTGGCCGACAATCGGGATGCGATACTCGAAGTTCCCGTAACTCTGCCAATCGCCTCCGGGCGTGACGATCTGGTAAATGGGCATGGTCATCGTCACCGGCTCCGGCGTCAGCACTCCGCCCACCACCACGTTTTGGTTTCGCGCCGATCCGTCGGCGTTCAACACGCTCACCGAAGCGGTGGAGGGAACGAAGGCGATCGGCGTGATGCCCCAGATGTTGAATCCGCGTATGTCGTTCTCGCCGCCCATGAAACTCCGCGAGAACGGCGGGACCAGCTTGCCGCCGTAACCGCTGATCAGCCAGGTGCTGACGTGGAAGGCCATGATGTTCTTCTTGCTGAAGATGGGCGAAGGCTTGTAGTACTTCACGTCAATCGCCGGCCGAAGCGTATTGACATTGCCGCCGAGCACGCTGCCGGAGGCCGCCACGGAAAAGAAGATGCTCTTGCCACCGGTCGGGTTCATGGGGTTATTGACCGTGCTATAGGAAACCGCCGGCGTGATCGAGCTGGTGTCGATGCCGTTCAGCGCGTTGGGCCCGTAAACGCCGCTGAAGTTGATGTAGTCGAAATAATTGCTGGCGCCCGTGGTCTGCGTGACGATGTCCGAAATACTGTACCCGTAGGTGATGCTGGTGCGCCAGAAGCTGCGGTGAAGCTGGTGGCTCAACGATACGTTGAACCCCTTGCTGTTCTGAATGTAATTCAGCAGGTTCTGGTTGTTCGGACCTTCGATGGACTGGAATAGCGGCAGCAGGTTCTGCCCGTAAAGAATCGACGCTTCGCGGGCCTGGTTGTAATCGAAACGGCTGACGAAAACCGTGAAACCAGCCTGGATCGGCCTGTCGAACAAGTAGGGCTCGGTGAATCCGAAGGTCGCACTCTGCTGGCGCGTGCCGAGCTGCCCGTTGAGCGACAAGGTTTCCCCCAAGCCAAGGAAATTGTTGGTGGAGTAGTTCGCCCCCACGAAGCTGCCGGCGATTCCCGAAACGCCGCCGTTCAATCCGATCGTATTCTTGCCCTTCTCCTTCACCTTGAGCGTGATATCCACCGTGTCGGTTCCCGGGTTGGTCTTGATATCCGCCGCCTCGTCCTTCTTCAGCATCTCGAAATAACCGAGTTGGTTGAGGCGCAAAATGCTCAGGTCCCAGAGCTGCGTGTTGAACATGTCGCCCTCATCCAGCAGGATTTCCCGACGGATGACGCGGTCGCGGGTGGTGGTGTTGCCGGCAAAATCGATGCGGCGGACAAAGAACTGCTTGCCTTCGTCGGCCGTGATGGTGAGATCGATCTTGTCCGTACCCGGCTGCGGTTCGAAGGCGGGCTCCGGCACGAAGTTGATATAGCCGAACTGCCCGTACAGCTTGCGCATGTTCTCCAATCCCTTGCGCAGCTTGTCGGTGGAGAACACGTCGCCTGGCCTCATGCCGAACAGCGCCATCAGAACATCGGGCGTGCGGAAGAGTTTGACGCCCACGAAATTCATATTTTGCAGGTGATAGAGGCGGCCTTCCTCGACCGGAATGGTGATGTCGGCGTAAATGCCCGGCGTCTCCATCTTGACGATCGGCAGGCGCCAGCCGTGGCCGCCGCTCGGATAGACCCTGACCGTCTCGTCCAGCGCCTTGAACGTGAAATACCCGTGGTCCTGATAGGCCTGGCGAATCCGTTCCTTGTCCTCCTCGAGCTTGGCCTGGTCGTAGGTCTTGGCAAACAAGCTTTCAAAGAGGATCGAGTGCGGGATGCCGTAGGGATGGAGGTTCTTCATCGCCGCCACCACCCACCTCTGCTTCTCCGCCTGGTTGCCGGTGATGATGATCTTGCCGACCTTGACCTTCGGTCCTTCCTTGACGTTGAAAGTGACTTTCAGCGAGGAAGGCGGAATCTGCTCTACCACCGGGTCCACCGTCGCATACTGGCGGCCGCGCTCGGACAGGAATTCCTTCAACACCTGCGCGGCGTGCTGAATCTTGTTGGGATCGTACTGCGATTCGACCACCAGCCCGACCTTGCGCTCCTTGAAGCGGTCGAGAATCTCCGACACCGTCACCGTGTGGATGCCTTCGTAGTTGATGGTGCGGATGACGCGGCGCTCCGTCACCACGAAACGCAGGATCAGGCCGCCCGAGGGATCCGGCTCGGTTTCGAGAACGATATCGTCGAAGCGGCCGGTGTTCCACAGCGCCATGAAGTCGCGCCGCAGCGCTTCTTCGTTATACAGGTCGCCCGCCTTGGTGAATATCAGCGCCTTCAGCGTTTCGGAAGGAACCCGGCGCGCGCCACGAAATTCGATGCCCTTGATGACTTCGCCGGTCACCGGTTGCGGCGCCCCGGGAGCCGGTGCTGGCGCTTCCAGTTGCGGCGGCTGGTTTGGCGCACTCGGCACGTTCTCCAATGGACTGGGCTGCTGTGCCGGCGGCTGCGCGGGCTTTGCGGTCCCCGGCACGTCTTCGAACGGGTTGCGCTGCTGGGGCGCCGGCTGCGGCGGATTCTGCTGCTGCGGCGGCGTTTCGGCCGGCGGGTTCTGGGCCTGCTGCGCGCCGGCGGACGCCACCAGGCCGCCCAGACACAGCACCGCTATCGCCAGGCTGCGCCGCCCGAAGTACTTCATGCGCGCATACCTTTCCGTTGTGCCCTGCCGCGAAGATTTTGCATGGGGAGTGACGTCACTCGGGTTTAGCCGGCCGTACTGTTGATAAGCACTCATTCTAGCGGATCTCGGACGCTCCAAACAACGAGGCGGCAGCGTCCACAGGTGTGAACGCCCGTCACAGGCCACGGGACTCGCGTCGCGCGCATTCCATCTGAGTGCTTCGACTTGCCATCCCCGGCTTCGAACGCAGTTGCACGTTCGCGGCCAGCAGCCGCGCGATGTGCCGCTCAGTCCCGCAATCCGTTCGAATCCAGCGGGAACCGGCCGCAACCGAATCGAACCGTGGCATCGGGCGGCGCCTCAGGCTGGAACGCTGCGGCCACACCCTGTTGCCGGATAGCGGCAGCATCCCGCGCAACCCCGAGCGTCGACCGAGCGGCCGGGACGGCGTCAGCCGCCTCGCTGTCGATCGGCCATTCCGGCGCAACTGCGTTCTCGAGATGGGAAGATCCGTTCCCTTCCTTGCAGGGCGCGGCGGATGGACACGCTGGAAAAAACGGCCTACACTTGGTCGTTGACAGGTGAGGATATGATAGTCCTAAACTCGCGATATTGCTGGCTCGTGGCCGCTCTGGCCTTCATTACCGGATGCGGCAAGCAGGAGCGGATGGAAGCGGTTCAATTCGCCAAGACGCTCAAAGGAACCAGGGCTGACTTTTCGAGCGCGAACACGATCGAAAAAGACTTCGTAACCAATGCTCGTGCCTGGTGCGGTGGCATCACGGCAAATGGGGCGGGCCGCGCAGCCGAATTGGATCAAAACGCCGCCGTGGCCGCGGAACTGGCGAAATACACCGTGACGGTCAGCTCTCAATTGAGCCAGGTGCGTCAGGCGATTGACGCCCAGCCGCTCAAGGAAGAGTATCCACGCGGGGTCCGCGACGATTTGACCACCCAACTGACCAAGCGGCAGCGGATGCTGCAGGACCTGCGCGCGGTGTTGGAGCAGTCCGCCACCGAGTTTCTCCAACTCAGGCACAGCACGACCTACAAGGGAGACACGTACCCGGACGGAGTTGGAAAACTGGATGCGCTGCTCCGCGCTTACAGCGCGCCCGAAGATGCAGTCGGCACCGCGCTGGCGTCCCTGCAAGAGAAATACGGTCTCAAGGACAGCGAGCTCTGAAGAACCGCCCAGCGGGAAAGTCGCCGGCGGGCGGAGCCGTTGCTGATTGTCGAGGCGATCGCAGGCGGGGGCGCCCGCCCCACGAAAAACCGGCGAGCCGATCATTCATAATGGAAGCATGGCGGCTATCCAGATTCCCGTTCCGCAAGCGGAGATCGCCGATTTCTGCCGCAGCAACGGCATCCGAAAGCTCGCGCTCTTCGGTTCCGTCCTAACGGACCGATTCTCGGACGGCAGCGATGTCGATGTGCTGGTGGAATTCGAGCCAGAGCGGACCATCGGATACTTACGCATGGCCGCCATCGAGCGGGAACTCTCCGCGATGTTCGGCCGCCCGGTGGACCTGCGCACACCTGCGGAATTGAGCCGCTATTTTCGAGATGACGTCCTGAGAGCCGCGCGCGTCCAGTATGTCCGAGAGTGATGCAATCCGCCTCCGTCACATGCTGGATGCGGCGCGGGAAGCGCTTTTGGGAGCCGGCCTTGCACTCGTTTCCGAGTAACATCCTTCGTCTCGAGATTGTGATACCCTACCGATGGTGTCGCTCTCAGCTCATTCTGAAGCGCTCTCTCGCTGGGCTAGCTGGGCGGCCAGGCTTCAACTCGAGGAGGCCAAGGAGCGCGGCATCGGCACAACAGAGTACCTAAGAACCACCGATTGGGACGCGCCGAAGCGGCTCGTCAGCGCCCACGCCCTGGTAGCTACCAACACGTCCGTCTCGCCGCCGCCGTGGCTCGCCGCCAAGGAGTTGGTTCAAGGTTGCAACGCGATGAGCGAGGCCGAGGGCGCGCGCCTTACTCAACTGTACGAGGATTCCAAACTGCGTTTGTTTCCTCTTTCCGACCCGCTCAACGTTTTGTTTCCTTTACATCGGCAGCTTTCCTCCAGCCGGGAGGAGGTCTACTCCGACTGGCTTCAGTGGATTCTTCTGCAAGTCGCAGATACGCGGCTGATTGGACGGATACTTGGATCGCCGAACTGGGAGCGATTCGCGGGGCTGCCGGATCCAATTGAAGTTGAGCGGGAGGTACCCGTCAAACATGGCCATCTCGATCAGACCGGGCGACTAGATCTCGTTATTAGGCAAGGGTCTCCGTGGCTTGCAGTTATCGAGGTGAAGACGCGACCGTTTAGTGAGTTTGACCTTGAAAAGCACAAGGGTTATGTGGACTCCAGTCCGCCAGAAGCCGACCTGATCTTCCTTGCCACTGAGCCACCCGACGACCGAATGGATCTGGGCGGGTTCCGCTTCCTCTCGTGGGCGGATGTCTGCGTGACCCTGCGAGCGATCGCTCCGCGCCTGCTGGAGCCGGAGCGAATCCTAAGCACGGCACTCATTCTGGCCTTTGTAGGGGCCGTCGAGCAGAACCTGCTCGGACTCGTTTCACCGGAGATCATGCCGAGGCCCATCGGCAAGGTACCACGTGTAGCTGATCACCTAGCAAAGGCGGCACAGAAGGAGGGAAAACTCGGTGCGCAATAGACCGGTAGCAAGTGAGGAAATGAAGAGCTTTCTGCAAGAGGGCTTGCGCATGTACGCACCTGCCCTCGTTGCGCTCTCGGAATTCCGGAGACAGATTCAGTCCAGAATGCAGGTTGTGCTCGACGAATTCTCGATACAATTTTCTGAAATCGGATTATCCATCGCCGATCTTAAGCCCGCGAGCGAAAAACTGGACGACCCGACTTTGGGCGCAAACAGCGCCTCGATTCGACTGCGAAAGACCTACGGCGCCGCGCTTTATGCCGGCTATTACGTCGCATGGGACCTCGGCGAGGCGAAAGGTAAACAGGTCTGGGTGGGCGCCTGGGTCTATGTGGGCAAGCGCGCGGATAGGGACCGCCTTTTTGGCGCTCTTCAGAAACAGCACGCGGCATTAAGCAAGACCGACTTGGAACAGGATCCCGACGACGGAAGTCCCGTCCTATACTCCTACTGCGATCCGGAATTCTTCTATAGCTTCAACGAGACTTTCCGGGCACTGGTTGAGGAGTGGGTGGGACTTCTCTCCAGCGTCGGCGGTATTCAACCCTTTCTCTCGGGTGTGTCCGCGCCGGTTACACAGGCGGACAACGATTGAGTGACCGAGACGGCCTTGGATGGGGCGAACCAAGCTCCTCCGCTGCTCATCTCCAAATTCTCTGCACCACCCGAATCAGCCCGCTTCCGCTGGCCAGGAATATGACGAGTAAGAACAGCGCGTAGCCAGTTCTTCCATACAGAAAGTTGCCGACCGTAAACAGCGCGGACCAGATGAGCGTGCAGCCCAGGAACCAGCCGGCTAGGGCGAGCGGCACGTGCGCCGCATCGGCAGCGGCCTCT
>Ga0208820_1000841_pt1 | contig 19157 bp, 16 predicted proteins | sample June2015DPH_16_5_FD_184713 | JGI IMG/M metagenome (GOLD analysis project Ga0208820, IMG submission 184713) | Peatland microbial communities from SPRUCE experiment site at the Marcell Experimental Forest, Minnesota, USA - June2015DPH_16_40... | ecosystem: Environmental > Terrestrial > Soil >...
CTGCGGAAACGCAGTGATGTGATGTAGGGGAAGGGCACTCCCGGCCAGCGTGCTGCGGAGGAGGTCGAGTGTCGCGTTCCTTTCCGGCTGTAGAGACGGGGCTTGCCCCGTCTCGCAGACGCGGCAAGCCGATGGACAGCCCATAAAGTGCGTTTATTCCCGTAGAGGCGCAGGCTCTCAACTCTCGCCTGATTTGGCCGATGTAATCCCTGACAAATCATCAGGGAGACCGTATGCACCGGCGAAGCTTCGGATTGGTCCTTGCCTGTCTCTGCGTAGGCCAAGTCACATTACAGGCGCAAGACTTCAATCTTTTCGACCGCAACGTGCAAATACATGGATTCGCATCACAGGGCTTCGTCTACACGAACACTAACAATTGGCTGACGATGAACACCAGTCAGGGCAGCGCCGCCTTCACGGACTTCGGGTTCAACGTGTCCACCAGCGTCACCGATAAGCTCCGGGTCGGGGCGCAGGCTTACGATCACAACATCGGGAACTTGGGAGAATGGCATCCCATCCTGGACTGGGCGTACGCCGACTACCGTTTCAAACCGTGGCTCAGTTTTCGCGGCGGCAAGGTGATGACGGTCATTGGCCTGTACAACGACACGCAGGATTTCGAATTCCTGAATGCTTTCGCGCTGCTTCCCCAGAGTGTCTACCCCATCGACATGCACGACGCCAACATCGCGCATGAGGGAGGAGACCTCTATGGGGACATTCCGCTGGTACGACGCTCAGGGACTCTGTCCTACACCGTGTATGGAGGTGAACGGCGGGACAGTTACTATGGCGGCTATCCCTACGCGTTGCGCGAGACCGTCGCGCCGGTCAATTTGACCAGCAACGGAGGCCCGCAATACGGGGCCGATCTGCGCTGGTACACGCCCCTCCGGGGCTTGCTGGCCGGCATCTCGCGCGTGAACCAGCATGATGAAGGCAAAGGGACGTTCGTGCCGTTCTGGGATCCCGCCGCCGGCAAGATTCCCTACTGGGAACACACCAAGCAATACTGGCTGCACCAGTACTACGGGCAGTACAGCAAGGGTTCGCTGCACCTGGATTCCGAGTATCGCCGCACCTATATTAACGCGGTCGACTTTAACGGCACCAGTACCGGGCAGGCGGATGTCCGCGGCTGGTATGTTTCTGGATCGTACCGCGTGGCCAAGCGGCTGCAGCTGGGGTCCTACTACTCGCACTACACGATAACCACCCATTACGGCGGCATCCTGGGCATGGCGTTCCCGCCACGCGTAGGCACGAGCCTTCCGGAGAATCACATCTACGACAAAGTGGTTTCCGCAAGAATCGATCTGAACCGATTCTGGAACGTCAAGCTGGAAGGCCACTTCATGGATGGCTACGGTGACGGCCCCTACCCAGACGGGTTTTATCCCGGAGACAACCCGGCCGGTTTCAAACCCAACACCAACGCGCTGGTCGTCAGGACCGGCCTGAATTTCTAAGCCTAGGGAGACACGTAACTGGAGAATGCGATGAAGAAACAGAGACTGCTTCCCCTCGTTGCTGCCGGACTGATGATCTTCGCCTCGGTCGATTCCGTTGCGCGCGACGTCAAGGTGATTGCCAACGCAAGTGTGAAAGTAGACACGATCTCCGCGGCTGAGCTGAAACGGGTGTTTCTGGAGGAGAGGATCTCGCTCGGGGATGGTACGCATGTCGAACCCGTACTGGAGAAGGACGGCCCGGTCCACGAAGCCTTCCTGCAAGAGTACCTCGGCATAAGCGAAGATGATCTGCATATGTACTACCGCGCGCTGGTATTCACGGGCAGAGGCTTCACACCGAAGGTACTTGGGTCTGATGCCGAGGTCGTGGCTTATGTAGCCCGGACGCGGGGTGCGATTGGGTATGTAAGCAGTGCCGCCAGCGCGGAGGGAGTGAAGACAATTACCATCGGGGTTGCCAGCGGGGCCTCCGAAAGAAAGCTGATCACGCGGGTCGAGCCGGATTATCCGGAGACGCTGAAGCGGCTTAACATTGGCGGAACTGTACGCTTACGGGTATCCATTTCGGCGAACGGGAACGTGGAGAATGTCCAGTTGCTGGGAGGCAACCCGATTCTCGGCGAGTCGGCCGCAGCCGCGGTGAAACAATGGGTCTATACCGCCTGCAGATCGCGAACCATCGCGGAGGTTAGCATCCTGTTTGATGGGCAGCGATGAGACTTGAAGAAGGTTCCGAGGCCGATCCGCAGCAAGGCGAACATCGGCGAGTCGGTCTCTGCTGTGTGCGTATCGCTATTTGAACCAGAGTGTGCGACCTGTCATCTCAACGCAGGGAATGGCTCGAAAGGTAATCGCGGGCTACTCCGTGGTGCTGGTAGGGGCCAAGCGAAACTTGGCAAAGACAAGTCGCTGCCCGGAGCCCCACAGTTGCTGCGGCCAATTGCGGCGCATGCAGGGCTTTTCTATAGCGACAAAGTAAGCGCCACAGATCACTACAATCGCGGCGCCGACAAGCACGAGTTGCACGGATAGGTAGACCCAATAAGGAGCGGTCTCGCCCAGGCGCCTGGTGAGTCGCCCGACTGCGGAGATCACTTCATAATGAAGGAGGTAAATGGAGTAACACATCCCTCCGATGGCGATGATCCAGCGATTCGAGAAGAAACGATTGACGAGACGACCGCGAAAGGCAGCAACGTAGAGGAGAAGGATCCAAGCGGGGAAAAGCCAGTGGGCGAGGACCGGCGAATGGAGGATGACAAATAGCAGGGGCCATTCCCGCCAGCGCAACGAAATCCCACGCGAGGTTTCGCCGCGGAACTTCGCCCCAGGTAGCTAGAAAAACGTCGGCGAGCAGGAATCCGACCAGGAAAAATTGCACGTACGCGAGGATGGAGAGCGATGCCCGAGGAGTATGGTGCATGAAGAGAGCCTGACCCGACAGCGCTGCCAGTATGAGAATGGCAATCGAAGAGCGGCGTAACTTTCGACTTCTGATGGTGAAGAGAAGGGTCAACAACGGGACCAGAACGTAAAACTGCACTTCGATCTCGAGCGACCAAGCCACTCCCATTGCCGGGCTGAAGGTTCCGTAAATCAGGCTGTGCAAATAAAAGAGGCTGGCGGCTAAATGCGGATAAAAACTGGCAGGCGGCGCCCCCTCGATACCCGCAGCCAGAATGAACAGGAGAAGCAGCGCGACAATGTAAGGCGGTTCCAGACGAGTCAACCGGCGGAGATAGTACTTGCGCAGATTCACCGGAGCGGCCCCCTTAAGGTAATGCGCAGCAAAGGGAAGCCCCAGGATAAAACCACTGATCACGAAGAAAAGCTCGACGCCGCGGAACCCTACTATAGCCGCCTGGGCAAGCCAGTCGGAATGTGGGGGAGCAGCACTATAGAGCGGCGACTTCGCCGTCAGGTATCCGTTCAGGTGAAACAGGATGACCATGCCGATGGCTGCGAAGCGCAGGCCGTCCATCTCAGGGATAAACTGGCCCGAACTCGTTTCACGGGAAATATGAGCCAGGAATCTGCCGGCGATAGAATTGCGCCTGGGAACAGACGGCGGGGCCGTGCATTTCTCGAGGCCAGCCGGATTGGACTCAACTGTACCCATTTCCAAGACAGTGACTTACAGCCGCGATCAAACATATTACGCTATTGAAGCAGCGCGTACTAGTTAGAAGCGCCCTATAAGGACAGTTCTAGAACCACGGAACGGGCTCGCCGAAAGCAGGGACGATTGAGATCGTCGGCAATCGCTTTGTCGCGTAATCGAGATCGTTCATTTTTATGGGATGCAGGTTTAATAGGACAGTCCCGTCAGAAAATATCGGGAAAACGTGCGCCGTGGGGGGTCGCTCGCGATGACGATATTTTGGAAATTGCCCATCGTGGTTTCGCTGAACTCTGGGCCCGGCACCCGCACGGATGTGCAAACTGATGCAGTAACGTAGTACCTTTCAAGGTAACAAGGCGATCCCATTACCAAGGTGCCTGTCCCTTTCTACGAAGTCAGACTAAATGCAATTTATTCAGATAGTTATCGCGTAGATTCCGCTCTTGACACCTTTACACTTTGGCATTGCGTCGAACTACATAAATCGCCTACTATCGGACAGTTGCAGGAGAGGCGCCTTCGGTTTTGTGATTTGGCGAGGCTTTTGCATCCAATCAACTAGGCCGACAGATTACTAAGCAGTAGATTGGCCGAGTACGACCGGGGATAGTGAAGTGAAGCTGAGGGCCTGGTTTCTTCGTCTCGCATTTTTATTAGGATTGGCGATGTTGCTGGAGGCGAGTGGCATCGCAGCCAGCCTCAATCCGCCCGCGCTCACACAGCATAGAAAAGCCCGCGGGGTTACGGAAAATCAGCACGCAAAGAGGCGCATGCGAACCCTGGCGCGGAGCCGCGCTCCGCGTTCGCGATATGCCAGCACGCGTTCTTCCGCTACGCGTTTTTCGGGCCGTTCTTCCGGCACACGTTCTTCCGGCACACGTTCTTCCGGCACACTTTATTCCCGTACCTCTGGACGCCATCGTTATTACGAGCGTTTCCACACCAGTTCCTTCGCATCCGATATTACGCAAGGTGACGTGACCGCTGGCGAAGATCCCGTGGTCCGTCAGGCCGCGATCGATGCCTTGGGCAACATGAACGGCACCGTGGTCGCGATCGAGCCGACCAGCGGACGCATCCTCGCGATGGTTAATCAGAGGCTCGCGCTTTCAAGCGGCGCGCAGCCGTGCTCGACCATTAAACTTTCCGTGGCTCTGGCGGCGCTGAGTGAAGGCGTGATCGACGAGGACACTCAAGTTTCGCTCGGGAGCCGCAGCCGCATGAATCTTACGGAGGCCCTGGCGCACTCGAACAACGCCTACTTCGAAGCGGTCGGGCGCAAGCTGGGCTTCGAAAAAGTGCAATACTACGCGCACCAGTTCGGACTCGGCGAACTTGCCGGCTATCACATTCCCGGCGAGCAGTTGGGCACTTATCCGGAAGTAGAAATCCCTGCCAAACTTGGTGGCGTCAGCAAGATGTGCTCGTTTGGCGAGGGCATCTCAATGACGCCGCTGCAACTGGGCGCGCTGGTGACGGCCATTTCAAACGGCGGCACGCTCTACTACCTGCAACATCCGACCAGCCCTGAGGCCGTCGCCAACTTCCAGCCTCGCGTTAAGCGCCATCTCGACATCGAGCCGGTGATTCCCGAACTCTCCGACGGCATGGCCGGAGCCGTCGCCTACGGCACGGCGCGCAGCGTGCGTTTGAACTTTAGCGAGGAATCGATCCTAGGCAAGACCGGGACGTGTTCTCACGCCGGCACACGCTTCGGATGGTTTGCCTCCTACGCCAACACCGACATTGGACGCATTGTGACCGTCGTCTTCTTGCAGGGCGGACGTCCCACCTTCGGGCCCAAAGCGGCGGAGATCGCAGGCCGCATGTACCGCAATCTTTACGATCACAACTTTTTTGTGGCGGGTGCGGCGGGAATCAGCCCAGCTGAACCGGTGCAGAAGGCGAGTAGCGTAAGTACGCGGCAGTAATTCGCGCACGGACGCTCACCTGAGGCGCTAGAACAAATCCAGAGTTGCTGTGACCCCACGCGGTTGCCGAGCTGCGCTCGGCTTGGACAGCCGAGGGCGGCTGTCCCTACGCAAGTTCTCTACTGCTTCACTTCGTCCTTGGCGACCACTCCGTCCCTGATGGAGACGATGCGGTGGGCGTACTCGGCGATGTCGTGCTCGTGCGTCACCAGTACGATCGTATTGCCTTCGGAGTGCAGACGATCGAACAAGGCCATGATCTCGTTTCCGGTTTGTGAGTCGAGATTGCCGGTCGGTTCGTCGGCGAGGATGATGGCTGGGTTATTGACCAGAGCGCGGGCGACGGCCACGCGCTGGCGCTGTCCGCCGGAGAGTTCGTTGGGCTTGTGGTTCATGCGGTCTTCCATGCCGACCGATTTAAGTGCGGCCTTGGCGCGCTGGGCGCGCTCTTCGGAAGGAACTCCGGCATAGATCAGCGGCAGTTCCACGTTGTGCAGCGACGTGGCGCGGGCCAGCAGATTGAACGTCTGGAAGACGAACCCGATTTCCTTGTTGCGGATGCGCGCCAGTTCGTCGTCGTCCAGTTCGCTGACCAGTTGTCCGTTGAGCCAGTACTTGCCTTTGGTAGGCGAGTCGAGACAGCCGATCAGGTTCATCAGGGTGGACTTGCCGGAGCCGGACGGGCCCATGATGGCGACGTATTCGTTGCGCTGGATGCGCAAGCTGATGCCGCGAAGCGCATGCACCTGTTCCGAGCCCATATCGTAGCTCTTCCACAGATCCTCGGCGGTGATCATGTAGGAGTTGGGCGCAGCCCAACTCGCGGGCTTATCGATTGGGAATACCTCGGCAGTCGCCATCTTGCTCTCCTTCTCGGGATCGGGCTCGGGCACGCATGCTCCTATAGCCGTTCTATGTTCGACGTTCCAACCTCGTCAGAAGTTAGACCGCAGCCCCTAAAAGGCGCCTCTTTCGAGGAACTTGCGGTATCGCTAAAGCGATATCCTGATACGAACCCAGCACCGCTAACGATGCCCTGTTACGTTCAGACGAGGAGAAAAGTTCCCGAATTCCCGCGAAACGGGCCCTCCCTGCGTCGCTCCGGTGGGCTAACGGAGGGGAGAGACCCGCGGCGGGTTCCATTATACCGTGCCGAGTATCCGGTCATCGGGCTTACGCTCCAGATCCCGGTTCGACCGCAAGACGCGGAATCTTTAGGGAGTTAGAAGGGGGACTCGGCGCAGGAAATCTTTACTGGCAGGCCACTTCCTCTTGCCTTGTTGTATCCAATGAACATAGAATTAGGCTATCTATGTTTCTCGTGAGGTAGGCCCATCTATGTTCTCCGCCGGCTTTCGAAATCGTTGCTCGGTTGGTGTGCTGGCGGGCGTGATGGCACTGGTTTTTGCCGCCTTTTCCCAAGCCCAGGACAAGGACGCGAAGGGCTCCGATGACAAAGCGGCGGCGCAGGGAAGCCAGACGGACCCGCTAAAGCGCCCGATCCCGGAAAAACAGAGGAAGGCCAACGCCAAGGCGCTCAAGATCGAGTTGAGCAAGACTTACAAGAAGTGGCTGGACGAGGACGTGCGCTGGATTATCACCGACCAAGAAAGATCCGCCTTTATGCAGCTCTCGAACGACGAAGAGCGCGACCAGTTTATTGAGGCCTTCTGGCAACGCCGCGATCCCACGCCGGACACGGAAGAGAACGAATTTAAGGAAGAGCACTACCGGCGCATCGCGTATGCCAATGAGCACTACGCGGCCGGCATCCCCGGATGGAAGACCGACCGCGGCCGGATGTACATCGTGTTTGGGCCGGCGGATCAAATCGACTCTCACCCCTCCGGCGGCGCTTACCAACGCCCCATGGAAGAAGGGGGCGGCGAGACCTCGACCTTCCCATTTGAAACCTGGCGCTATCGTTATCTGGAGGGGATTGGGCAGGAAGTGATCATCGAGTTCGTCGATACCTGCATGTGCGGCGACTATCACATGACGATGGACCGCTCGGAAAAAGACGCCTTGAAGATGACCCCGAACGCCGGCCTGACGTTGTACGAGCAAATGGGTATGTCGAGCAAGACGAATCGTTTTACCAACGGCGGTATGGAGCAACTGGGCGCCGGGCCGTTCAATGCCGATTTGCAGACCAAGGAATTCGACCGCCTGGAGCAGTTCGCCAAACTGCAGGCGGCGCCAGCGGTAAAGTTCAAGGATCTGGAAGAAATAGTCAGCCACAAGATCAGCGTCAACCTGATGCCCTTTGATGTGCGAGCGGACTTCGTGAAGGTGACCAGCGACACAGTGCTGGTTCCGATCACGATTCAGATCAGGAACCGCGACGTGACCTTCCAGAACAAGGACGGCGTGGAGCGCGGCACCGTCAATATCTTCATGCGTGTGACCACGCTCACGGGCAAGATCGTACAAACTTTTGAAGAGCCGGTGCAGATCGACGTGCCGGTGGAACTGCTGCCCAAGACCGCCGAGAATGCGAACGTGTACTGGAAAGCGATCCCGCTGCGCATCAGCCAGAATCGCTACCGTCTGGACATCGTCGTCAAGGACGTGAACGGAGATCGTACCGGGAGTTGGAGCCGTGCGATCCAGATCCCGGACTTCAGCGAGGACAAGTTGAGCAGCTCAACCCTGATCATCGCCGATATGATGGAACCAGTGGCGACGAAGAACGTGGGCACGGGCAGTTTCGTGATCGGGGCCATGAAAGTGCGGCCGCGCGTGGCGCCGTCCGACGGCAAACCCATCTTATTCAAGCGCAATCAGAAGCTGAATTTCTGGATGCAGGTTTATAATCTCAGCGTGGACGAGAAGACGCACAAGCCTTCGGCCACGTTCGAATACAATGTAACGGACGCCAACAACAAGGCAGTCATCCATACCGTCGAGTCGACGGACACGATGGGCAATGTGGGCGACCAGGTCACGCTGCAGAAGACGCTTTCCGCAGCCAACCTGGCGCCGGGCTTGTACAAGATCGAGATCAAAGTGAACGACAACCTTTCCAAGCAGATGGTGGACCCAACGGCGACTTTCGCCGTCGAGTAAGCTGCTGCCTGGTTTCCCAAAGGTGGTGGGAGAGATGTTTCGAAAGCTCGGGTTCCTCCTCGTCGTTGCCGTCACTGTCACGACCGTGGTTCTTCCGGCATGGTCGGAAACTGCCCATGCGATCCCGGGTGCGATATCTGGATACGTTCGCGACGGGAGCGGCGCGCCGCAAATGGGCGCGGCGGTGGAAGTGCTCGGCTCGGCCGCGCAGGCGCTGAAGGTCTTCACCGACGATCGTGGCTTCTACTCGGTCGCAAGTCTGCTGCCCGGAACGTACAGCATCAAGGTGAGTGCGCCTTCGTTCCTCCCGGCGCTGCGCGAGAAGATTGCCGTGCGTGCCGGCGCGAAGCGGATGGTGAATGTCACGCTGACCACGCTGTTCGAGGCCATCCAGTTGGTTCCGCTGCGCAGTCCGCTGGACGATGACGACTGGAAGTGGACGCTGCGCTCGGTCGCTAACCGCCCTATCCTGCGCGTGCTTGAAGATGGCACTACCGTGGTCGCGCAGAGCGGGGAGTCAGCCGCCGACCACGGCTTGAAAGGTTCGGTGACCTTCCTGGCAGGATCGCCCGGGCAAGGTTTCGGCAGTGCCTCGGATATGACGGCTGGTTTTGCCGTGGAGCGGTCGTTGCTATCGAGCGGCACGCTGCGGCTCAACGGCAACCTCGGTTATGAGCCCGACGGCCAGGGCATCCCGGCGGCGGTGCTCCGAACCACCTACACCAACAGCTTCAACGGTGTTCTTGAACCTTCGTTGGCGATTACGGCCCTCAGGCTGAATTCGCCAGACCTGAATACGATGCCCGGCGCCACGCTGCAAGCGCTGTCGGTAACCAGTTCGGATCGGATCGTCCTCGGCGACATGCTGGAGATGAAGTTCGGCAGCGAGTTGCAAACCATCCAATTTATGGGGCGGGTAAACGCCTTAAAGCCCTTCGGATCGGTCGATCTGCACATCACGCCGAACACGGTGCTGGAATATCAATACGCGACTTCAGTCCCGAATATGGGACTGGAGGATCGTTTCGGCGAGGAGGGTTTCGATTCGGCTTCGTCGGACCTGAGCGAAACTGCGCCGCGCATGAGCATTACAGGGTTTTCTCCGGCGGTGGAGCGGGACCATCACCAGGAAGTGTCGATCTCCCAGCGCATCGGCAAGAACAATCTGCAGGTCGCATTCTACGCGGACAGCCTCGCCGATCCGGTGCTTACCGGAGTTGGCGAAATGACGGCCGAATCCGGTGAAGTTTTGCCCGATGTGTACTCCGGCACGTTCAGCTATCAGGGGAACAATTACGCGACGCGCGGGATGCGAGTGGTGCTGCAGCGGAAACTGTTATCCGACCTGACCGCGACTTTGGATTATGCCTACGGCGGCGTGCTCGACCTGTCACGCCCCGACGTCCAACTACAAGACGCGCGGGAGTGGATTCGCGGGGAGCAACGTCAGGCAGTGGCAGCGAAGTTCAGCGGAACTGTGCCTAAGGCGAACACGCGCTGGATTGCCTCCTATCGTTACACAGGCGGCCGCACGTTGACGCCGGTCGACCTGTTCGATACTTCGGCAGGCCAGTCCGATCCTTATTTGAACCTCTGCATCCGGCAACCGATTCCGGCCAGCCTCCTGGCGCGACACGTGGAGATTCTAGTCGACCTGCGAAATCTTCTCGCGCAGGGTTACGTGCCCGTGATGGGACGCGACGGTCGCACTATTTATCTAGTGCAATCGGCGCGCTCGATGCGCGGCGGCGTGGCCTTCAACTTCTAGAATCTGTAGAGTCGCTCTAGTCTGTACAAGTTTCTTCCCATGCTCCTCCCGCAAACGTTCGGGAGAAGCGTTTCTGGCAAATAGTTCCGTTTCGCAGGTCCTCCAAAACTGGGGTACACTTTCACAGCGTATGACTGAAAAAACTACAAACATTGAGAGGCGTTCGCCCCAGCGGGTGCCAGTTCGTGTCCCGGTCAAGGTGCGTCACGAGGGCTGTGAGCACGCGGGCTTGACCCGCGATCTGAGTTCGTCGGGGATCTTTCTCTATTCCGAGTCGAAGGTGAAAGCAGGCTCGAAGCTCGAACTGGTCATCATGCTGCCTCCTGGCCTGGGATTAGGGCCCGGAGGATGGACGCTCTGCGAGGCCTCGGTGGTGCGGGTGCAGGAATCGGAGGGCAAGGGCATGGGCATTGCCGCGACCCTCGACCGCATCGAGTTGTTGCCAGAGATCAGATGAGAGGCCGGGGATCGTGCTTAACGCCAGGCCGCCATCAGGCAGCTTTTTCTCAATTTGATCCAGGCAGTGAAAATAAGTTCACCCCCCACGAAAGTTTACTTCACATTGCCCCATCTCTGGTGCAATAATTGCCAGCTTCGAAAAGCAAAGACGGAATTGGCCGTCTTCCAGGTGGGCTAGGGCAATGTGGATTGAAAAACTCAGCGATGGCGTTCTTGAACTAGACACGCCGATTGGGCCTCGATACTTGCAGCCGAATCTCGTGCAACGCGCGTATCTTATTTGGACGTTCCGAAATTTTTTCTCGCTGCCGCAGCAAGTGCTGCGCCCGTGGGAACGCCGATTGATTGGTCGTCTGTGGAGCGAGAATAGGTTCGTATCCTTACCCGCAACTGGCACGCACGACAGACCGGTCATCGGAAGAATCGAGCGGCGCGTGCCGGTTCAGGCAGAGGTTCTGCCCATTCGGAAACCGATCTCCAGTTCGAAACCCGCCGTAGCGGAGCAAAGCCGAGAAGTCGCCTCAGCATAGTCGCGAAGCGGCGCGCCGGCGTCCGGACCGCTCCTAGGACGACAAACCCCTGCCCCACAAGGTCCCACCGCTCAGCCGCAAAAAAGGCAGACCGCCGAGTGATTCAAGAACAGAATGGAATTTCTACTCCAAGCTTGCGGACACAACAGAATCCCACAGAAGATGAGCGACGGAACTTCCGGACTGCGTAATCTATTTAGTTTGGATGTGGGAATTATGTCGAACTAACGACATTTGGGCGCGCCGACAGCCAGGATCTTACCCCGGATTCAGGCTTTATTTTCAGGCTTGCTCTCGGGCTTATTTTCAGGCTTCGCATCGTGATCCTTCATACCCTCTTTCAGTGCGCGAATGCCTTCGCCCAGACCCTTGCCCAACTCCGGCAATTTCTTGGGACCAAACACCAGCAGCGCGATGAAGAAAATCACCAGCAGGTGCATGGGTTGAAATAAACCTTCAAACATAAAGCCTCCGAACCGGAGATGCCGACCGAAAGCACCGGACAGCATAACTACTATCTAGTGTATCCTAACTGATCCCCGGCAGTCTCTCTGGTTCCCCGCCGCGATCGCTACCCTCCGGGGTCGTTAGGCCATGTCCCTAAAAATTACTTCGGTGACCTATCGGCGACCCCGCCGCCGGACTATTTTGGCCACAGGGCGATTTTCGTGGGTCAAAACCGCCAAGAGCGCCGGAGGGCTTCGTGAAACGCTGCGTCCTGAGATGGCTTTTGCTTCTGCTGGCGGCAGGCTCCTTGCAGGCTGAACAAGCTCCGCCCACGCCCGCTTCCGACGCCATCTTCCTGTGGCTGGCGGGGGGCATTTCGAGCGCACGGATCCAGCGCCTGGTCCAAACGCAGAACGCCCAAACGCAGAACGCCCAAACGCAGAACGCCCAAACGCGGTACGAAGCCCGAACGTTTTCATGCTACGCCGCGCCAGAATGCACTCGGCAATGCACCCGCGCCCTGCAAAAGGCAGGGGCTGACTCGGGCTTGATTCAGAGCCTCTTGCGTCAGAGTCCGGATCCGAAGTCTGGATCGAAGTCCGGATCGGAGCCCGGGCCGAAAGCCAGCCGCCACGACGTCGCCTGCGCCTGCTCTAGTCCCGCGGCACAGGTTGCCGCTCTGGTTCACGAAAAGAACTTCGAGGCCGCCGAAGACAAGCTCCGCGCCCAGCTGCGCGACGATGCGGGCACTTCTCCACAGAATAAGGCTGCGCTGCACTTTGTCCTCGGAACCGTCCTGCGCCGCGCAGACCGGTTCGACGACGCGCTCGACGAGATTACGGAATCTTCGCGCCTGATGCCCGGTTTCCCCGAAACGCACAGCCAGTTTGCGTACCTGTTTTACCGGACAGAGGATGCCGAGGACGCCCTGGCCGAAGCGCGCACCGCCCTTAGCATGGATCCCGCCAATGCCGAGGCCTACCGCTACCTCGGACTCGCGCTCTACGCCGAGGGCCACTATGATGCCGCCTTGCACGCCTTCGAAGAATCTCTGGCGCGCGAACCTGCGGGCTCGCTGGCGAACGCGGACGTTTACTTCGATATGGGAATCACGCACCGCGACCAAGGAGACCTGCGCCGCGCCGCCATCGCCTATCGCCACGCCCTCAGCCTGCGCCCCGACTTCTGGGAGGCGCACAGCAATCTTGGCGTCGTCCTGCACGATCAGGGCAAGCTGGATGAGGCAATAGCGGAATATCGCTTAGCCAAGCGCCTCAACCCCGAAGAAGCCAGCGTTCGCAACAACCTGGGAAACACTCTTTGCGACAAGGAAGACTTCGATAGCGCTATCGCGGAATTCAAGGATCTTTATCGTCAGAGTCCGGAATGGGAGGGTGGTCACAACTGCCTGGCCCGCGCCTACATGTCGAAGCGCGACTACCCATCGGCCATTCGCGAGTTACAGGCTGCCATCGCCGCCAATCCTGCCGGAGCGGCCGAACACCGCGTCCTGGGGCAGGCCTTGCTTCTAACGGGAAAAGACCGGGAAGCGGTGGACGTGCTGCGCAAAGCAGTTTTGCTCAATCCCGAATCCGGCCTGGCACACCATTATCTCGGCACCGCCCTGGTGAATACCCAGCAACTAGCTGAGGCTGAAAAGGAGTTCCGCGAGGCCCTCCGCCTCGAGCCCAGCGCCCAGAATCACTATTCCCTCGCCGCCTGCCTGATGGCTCTTAACCGGTACGAAGAGGCTCTCGGAGAACTCGAAATCGCTTCCCGCATGGATCCCAACCAGAACCTTTACCGGGCGCGTATGCAGGAGGTCGTCCGGCTGATCACAACCTCGAAGTAACTCTCCCCGAAGATGTACCGTCGGATGTTACCTTAGTTATGTACCAACGACTTTGCCCTTCAGTCGCCAACAAACCTAAAATATTATTAGAAGAACGCGGTGCTTGTAGCGCCGCCAAGGCGACTCATGGAAACCATCGCTACCAAACAAGCCCGAGAAAAATCCGTCAACCCGGTTGCAATATCTACTACTACAATCTCCACGCCAGAGCGGCATCTGCCGCCGCAGCCCGCGCCCGAGGTTCCTTCGGCGCCGGAGCACAAATCCATCGGCTACGGGATGCCTTGTTCGCGTTGCCGCGCCTACTATCCGGCTGACATGCACGTTTGTCCGATCTGCAAGTCGCCGAACCGTATCTCGCCCACCGAACCGGCGGCGCATTCGCATCTCTCGGCTTCCGCCGCAGCGCAGCCCGCGTCGCAGCTCACGACTGGCGCGCAGATCACCGGCACGCAGATCACCGGTATGCAGATCGGTGACGACCGCGAGCGCTTCCTGAAAGAACTCAAGTCACAGGCTTTCGCATCCCACACTCAGATCAACGCCACGGCCACGTTCCGTTGCGTTCTGGAACACCAGCACAGCGGGGCCAGCGAACCGGCCGCGGTCTGCCATAGCTGCTACGGCGAGGCGCGCCAGCAGGCTGACCGCATGGAAGCGGCTCTCCACATGGACACGAAAGAGGCAGCAAAAATCGTCTATGATGCGGTATGGGCGGATACGTCCGACCCCAATAGCACTTACTTGAACGCCGCCAGCGCACTGCTCTCGGAATTGCGCAAACGCGCCGGCATCGGCCTACTACTCGGCGCCAATCAGCCCTTGGCGCACTAGCCGCAGATCCCAATTGCTGTGGCCCTCTTTTGCAATTATGTGGAAGCGGGGCTGCGCCCCATTGGAACCGGGCAAAGCCCCGTCCCCACACAAAAAAATTCAGTTGGCACGGGCGGCGGCCTGCAACTTTCGCGGCCGTTCTACATCTTATTTCCTGGAGATCCGACATGATTGACAAGCTGAGCGACAAGATCACCAAGACCGAAAGCGAGTGGCGGCAGCAGCTCACTCCTGAGCAGTATCAGGTGGCCCGCGCCTGCGGCACCGAGCCCGCTTTCACCGGCCAGTACTGGAATAAACACGACGACGGGACGTACCACTGCGTGTGCTGCGGCGCGCTGCTGTTTGGCTCGGAAACGAAATTTGATTCGGGAACCGGGTGGCCGAGTTTCTATGCCGCCGCCGATCGCAAGAACATCAAGGAAGTCACCGACACCAGTTATGGTATGGCTCGAACGGAGGCGCGCTGTGCCCGCTGCGATGCGCATTTGGGGCACGTGTTTCCGGATGGTCCGGGGCCGACCGGGCTGCGCTACTGCATGAACTCGGCGTCCCTCGACTTCAAGCCGAAGAAGTAGTACATCCAGAACAAAGAAAACGATAGCGCCGGGCGTCCCTTCGGCAAGCTCAGGCCAGGCTCTCGCCCGGCTGGACCCGGCTGGACGGGCGAGGGCGCCCGTCCCTCCATCGTTTTTGTTTCGATTTCAATTTCGCAAAATTACGCGTTGCTTGCGGTCGCGGCCACTGCTTTGGGCGATTCCTGTTTGCTCTGGGCCGGCTCCTGCGTCTTCTTATCTTTTTCTTTCTTTTCCGGGTTGCGCACTTCGACGCCGCCCTTGAGGATCGCGCCTTCTTCAATGCTGATGCGATGGGTGATCACGTCGCCCGCGAGCACGCCTTCGCTGCGGACGTCCAGCCGGTCCGCACACTCGACGTTGCCCTGCACCTTGCCCATGATGACGACTTCCTGGGCGATGATGTTCGCCGCGACGCTTCCGTTACGGCCGATGGTGACGCGATTGTCGGGGAAGCTAATGGTGCCTTCGACGCGTCCGTCAATGAAAAGCGATTCCGTACCCGTCACGTCACCCTTGATGACGAGCGAGCGTCCGATGTTGGCTTGATCCATGGGTGCGGTGGCCGGCTTGACCGGAGTGTAACTGTTTGGGGGCGGGACTGCGTTTGGAGAGTACTTGGATTCCGGAGACTGCAACATGAATAAACCTCACTTGAGATCCGCGACCGCAGCGGGAGTTGGCCCTGCGGTCGCGGTCGATAGGGCTTCTAACGGCAAGAAGAGGATGGCACGATAAGGAGGGGTTACGAAAGGTAACCGAAGGGGGTGTCCGTTGGCGCAGCGTGTATGGTGCGAACTTGCGACGGAATCCCGGTCATCGCCCTTTATTGTCGGATTCGTCCAGCGTGGTTGCGGGCCGTGGGTTCGCCGCACAACTCGGCTCCATCCCTTACAATAAGAACTGACCTTCCCGCATGAAACGTATCGCCATCCTGGGTTCGACCGGATCGATCGGCCGCAGCACTTTGAGTGTGGTCGAGAGCTATCCCGACCGCTTTCAGGTCTCGACCCTCGCGGCCGGCAACAATGCCGAACTTGCATTTGAGCAAGCGGTACGATGGAAGCCGCGACTGGTGTCGTTGGCGGACGAAGCCGCGGCGCAGGCTCTCCAAGCGAGGCTGCGGCAAGCGGGCTTGGACGAGATTGAGGTCGTTCACGGAGCCGAAGGCACGGTGCGGGTGGCGGTCCACCCCGAGGTGGATTTCGTGGTCAGCGCGATTGTGGGCGTCTCCGGCCTGGAGGCGACCTACGAAGCGGTGCGCGCGGGCAAATCCGTCGGGCTGGCCAACAAAGAATGCCTGGTGGTGGCGGGCGAACTGATCACCGCCGAGGCGCGGAAGCAAGGTAAGCCGCTGCTGCCGATCGACAGCGAACATAACGCCGTCCACCAGTGCCTGCGCGGCGGACGGATGGACGGGGGTGCCAACGAAGTCGAGCGCATCTGGCTGACGGCTTCGGGCGGTCCGTTTCTGAAGACGCCCAAGTCGGAATTTGCATCTATTACGGTGCAACAGGCGCTCAATCATCCCACCTGGAAAATGGGAAAGAGGATCACCATCGACTCTGCAACATTGATGAATAAAGGGTTCGAGGTGATCGAGGCCTGCCGGTTGTTCCATGTGCCGCCCGATCGCGTGCAAGTCATTGTGCATCCGCAGTCTACCATCCATTCCATGGTCGAATTCGTGGATGGCAGCATACTTGCTCAATTCTCCGTGACCGACATGCGTCTGCCGATTTTGTATGCGCTGACGTATCCGGATCGGATCGCTTCGGATTTGCGCTTCTCGGTCATGGACCTGCGGCATCTGGATTTCTGCCCTCCGGATATGGTCAAATTTCCTTGTCTGCGTTTAGCTTACGAAAGCTTGGCTTACGAAGCGACTGGGACCGGAGGCGCAAAAACCATTGCCCTGAACGCCGCCGACGAGGTCGCGGTGGCTGCGTTTCTCGAGGAGAAGATCGGATTCGACGAAATTCCGCGGATCATCGAAGAAACAATGTCTGCAACGTCAACCGGACATTTGGAATCTATACAGAAGGTGCTTGTGCTGGATACCGAGGCCCGCCTTTTGGCAAAAGAGATCGTGAGACAGTACCGTCGAAAGGGATCGCCCATCCGGGCCATTTCGTGACAGAAATTTTGGAGTAATCTGGGAAGCTATGCCGCAGCTTTTGTCCGTCCTTCATACCATCTTCGACATGGGGATCGTGCTCGGATTCATGATCCTGATTCACGAGTTCGGCCACTACGCCGCGGCGAAGTATTTCGGCGTGCGGGTCGAGGTTTTTTCCATCGGCTTTGGCAAACGTCTGCTGGGGTTTACCAAGGGCGGTACCGACTATCGCATCAGCGCCGTTCCGCTGGGCGGTTACGTGAAGATGTCGGGCGAAAACCCCATGGACGACCGCACCGGCGATCCGGGGGAGTTCCTGTCGCATCCGCGCTGGCAGCGATTCATCGTAGCCCTGGCCGGGCCGGCAATGAACATCATGCTCGCTATAGCCCTGCTCACCGGCGTGTACATGGTGCACTACGAATACCCCGCCGATCTCGATGAGCCGGCCGTTGTGGGATGGATCAATCCCAATACCCCAGCCGAGAAGGCAGGAATCCAACCGGGTGACAAGATTGTCAGGGTCGACGACATCAACAATCCGACGTGGGAACAGGTGCGGGTTAAGGACGCGCTCAGCCCGAATCAGCCTCTGAAATACGCCATCGAACGCGGCGGCAAGGTCACGGAGAAGATCCTCGTTCCGGAGCCATACGGCCCCAATCAGTACGGAGACATGGGTTGGGTGCCGCAAGAGCCCAACACTACTTTGACGCTGGTCGAACCCGGCATGCCCGCCGCCAAGGCTGGGATCAAAGTCGGAGACCAGATCCTCACCGCGAACGGGCAGGATATTCCCCAACTGGGCGTACTCATTCAGATGTTGAGCCGCACCAAGAATCAGCCGCTGAACCTGGTGGTGCTTCGTAATAGCCAGAAGCTGAACTTCACGGTGACGCCAGCCCTCGCTCCGGCAGGAGCGACACAAGAACCTGCCTACCGGATCGGCATCGCCAGCCTTCCCACTAAAGTGGTAAAGCTCAACTTCTCGGAGGCGCTGGGTCGCTCGCTGTCGGATAACAAGAAGAGCTCTTTCCTGATTCTCGAGTTGTTGCAAAAGATGGTGCAGCGGAAAGTTTCCATGCGTCAGGTCGATGGTCCAATCGGAATCGGCAGCGCGGTGGGCGCGGCCGCACGCGAGGAAGGCTGGACGCCACTGCTCTTGATCACCGCCGCCATTAGCTTGAACCTGGGAATCATGAACCTGCTGCCGATTCCCATCCTCGACGGCGGCGTGATCCTGCTGCTTTTCATCGAGGGCCTCATGCAGAAGGAGATCAGCCTGCCCATCAAAGAACGCATCTACCAGGCGGCCTTCGTCTTTCTGGTGCTCTTTGCCGTGATGGTGATCTACAACGACCTGGTCAAAACACTGCCAGGGCTCACGCGGATGCCGTAGCCGAATTGCGTGCGGAGAGACTGGTTGGAAAACTCAAAGAGGTTGTCATCCCGAACGAAGTGAGGGATCTGCAGTTTCTCGGAAATCGGCAGACTGTTCACTGCCTCCGAATGCCGCGACTGCTGCGGCGATGCACGAAGCGCGCCATGGGAAACTGCCTTCGTTCCGCAATGTTGCTGACTTGATGGCCGACTTAAAGGCGGAGGATTGAACGAACCAACGCCTTCCGCGGCGATTTTAAGCGCGAATTGAGAGGGCACCATGGCGTGATCATAATCACGGGAGTATGTGCACGTGATCACCGCAATATCCGGCTGAGTAAGAGAACGTGTGCCATACTTCCCTACCTAAGAAAATACTGTGGAAGGGCAATGTCCCGACTGTGCTCTTGCGGTGTCGCGCTGTTCGCCGTGGCGATGGCGGCGCTTATGGGCGGGTGTGGGAGTTTGTCACCGCCGATCTCAGTGAGCTTATCCCCTTCCTCTCCGCAGGCAATTGATCAGAGCCAGACGGTCGCGGTCACGGCAACCGTGACGAATGACACGTCTTCCAAAGGGGTATCGTGGACGCTGAC
>Ga0208820_1000843_pt1 | contig 19116 bp, 13 predicted proteins | sample June2015DPH_16_5_FD_184713 | JGI IMG/M metagenome (GOLD analysis project Ga0208820, IMG submission 184713) | Peatland microbial communities from SPRUCE experiment site at the Marcell Experimental Forest, Minnesota, USA - June2015DPH_16_40... | ecosystem: Environmental > Terrestrial > Soil >...
CGTGAGCTTGCGCTGGACCGCGGAGAATGCTTGGGCGAGACTTACCAAATTCTAAGTTCGATCCGAACGTAGCGAAAAGGAGCGAAAAGGGGCCAGACGAGGCCAGACGCGTTTTCCGCAGCGGGCGCGCCGGCCGGATTACGCCCGCTTGGCTTCTCGGCGGATTCCTTCAGCGATCCACATCCGGAGTTGGGTTTGCTTGCCTACCGACTTCGCGGCGGCTATGTGCTTCGCAGCGGCGATCTGCTCGGGAGCCGAGCGAAGAGAAATCGGAGACTTGGCCCGGGCGTGACGGTCGCGGATCTTCCAGGCCAGCGCGGGAGACGGTTTGGCTTGCGGGGCAGCGTACCGCGTGTGGCAAGACGCCGGCCGGCGTAAGCCATTGAATCTATTTGCCGTTGAGATTATCTGCGGCTTAAGCCAGATACACGACAATGTAGTTTGAGGACGACTGCATCCATCGCGTCACAACATGAGGCTTGTTTTCGTGCGGCAAACAGCCGTACAATTCTCACAGGGGGGATTTTAGAGATGGCTGCGCTGGTCCCGATGGAACCGACGGCCCCATCCGCTGCCAAAGCGGAGCGGCTGGAGGCTCGCATCACGGCACCGCTGAAGGAGACTCTACAACGCGCGGCTGACCTGGAGGGCCGTAGCCTCACGGACTTCGTCGTAAGCGCGGCTCATGATACCGCCAAGCGGGTCATTCAGGAGCATGGAATCCTGTTCTTGACAGCGAATGACAGCAAGGTGTTCGTCAACGCTCTTTTGAACCCACCGGCCCCTAATGAGAAATTGCGCAGGGCGGCGCGTCGCTTCAAGCAGAAGCACGCCTGATCGGCTATTCTGGACGTTTGAAAGACAGAGTCCCTGGACGTTCCGTCGAGGCCCTCGATATCAAGTGCCACGTGCGCGACGACTTCTCATGCGGAGTCGAATCACTCGACGCGTATCTTCATTCGCGCGCAAGGCAAGACAGAGAGAGATACACCGCCGCGGTATTCGTATTGGCGGAGGGGCCCAGGGTCATCGGCTACTACACCCTGTCCTCTTACACCATCAATCCGGGCGAGCTGCCAGTTGAGTTGGTACGCAAGTTACCGCGCTATCCCAACCTGCCCGCGACACTATTAGGCCGTCTTGCCGTCGATGCGAGATACCACAAACAAGGTTTTGGTGAAGAGCTTCTCCTTGACGCACTGAAACGCTCCTTAAACAGCACCTCCGAAGTCGGCTCGCTGGCGGTGGTTGTGGAGGCGGAGAATGAAACCGCGGTTGAGTTTTATCGGTCTTACGGGTTCATCCAATTTCCTAACCACCCCGACAAGCTCTTTCTGCCGATGCAAACGATTCGGCGCATGCTAGGCTAAGGGGAAAGTCAAAGCATGCCCTACCTACGCGCGCGTGTCGCCGCGAGCTCCGCACTATGTGTGGAGGATCACGTCGCCTAGCGGCCCCATGCCACCACGGAAGGCAAGGCGCGGACCGGCGGGAATTAAAAGGGGAGCAAAAAAACTGGAATGCACTGCACGCCGACCCGGCATTTCTCCCTTACCGAAGTGCGGCGGTGCCTCTGATCGAAAAAGTGAATGGAGCGTTTCACGTGGACGAAGTGTTCATGCATCCGACGGACTTCTCCGCAATAAAGTAGAAATGCTGGTTGGCGAGACGCTTCATGATACTCGATCCCGCAAAATTGGCGAGGTGATAACGGATTCGGATCGAGGTGCGGAGATTGCGCGGTGCGCGCTTTCACTTGGGCAGGAAAGTGGAAACACGCAGCCCGTCACCGTTCAGCTTACACTGGGTGCTACGTGCGTGGCGCAGACGACCGAAGGCGGCCGTCCGCACCGCGCAGCCCTCCGATCAAGCCTTCCGGCGTGAGTGCCCGGCCAACCGCCAGACAGCCAGGACGCCCACCAAGGCTCCCAACAGTGCCGCCGAATTTGGTTCGGGAGAGCTGGAAAGCGGAGCCCCGAGGGGACTGTTGAACTCGATGCTGTAGGGAGGGTCGTCCGTGCTGTTCAGGTCGGTCAACTGCAGCTCGTAATTACCCGCAGCCTGGTACCCAAAATCGAACGTGGAAGAGGTGGTTGAAGAACCGAGCACCGTCGTACTGCCCACCAGATCCCCGGAAGCGTCGTAGAGAGCCAGTCCCATGCCACTCTGAAAACCGCCGCCGCTCGAGCCGTTCCCCCAAACCAGATCCGTCAGAGCGGCACCGCTCAGGTCGCCGGAAGCGGTCCAGTCGAACGCATACGTATCGACGGAATGACCCGCGGACGGATCGAGACTTCCGGAAATCCCCAGGTACGAACCGTTCAGCGATTGCGTACCGCCGCTGCCGGTACCCTGAAAATCGCCGCTGAACTGGGCATTCATATCGAGCGTGGCGCTATCGTTTGTATACAGGTTCATATTTTCGATCAGCGCTGCGATTACATCCCCGGTCTGCACCGGCACGCCGCCCAGCGACGTCACCTGCCGCAACGGTATGCAATTTGCCGTTCCATAATCAACGAAACCGCTGCAGGAGCCACTGCCCGAAATCGTGCCGGTGGCAATTTCCGTCGCCCCAGACCGGGTATTGACGTTGGGTGGATTGACCGGGGGAGTCACTTGCGCGAACACGCTGGCCGGAAAGTAATACAACCAGACGTCGTCGGTACTTTGTGTCGCCATAGCGCCACCGGACAGAGTGACGCTGCCATTCCCCGGACTAGTCCAGAGAATCATGCCCCAGCTCGTATAATTCGGCGCGTTCTGGCCTCCCGCGCTCGAACTCGCCAGGTTCAGCGCGTCGCCGAAGGCCGCCGCCGCCATCAGCACACCAACAAAAAAGATAATGAGAACTTTTTTCATCGGTTCCTTCCTCTCCCGCCATGCGGGATCACCGGAATCTTAAGCTGCCACACGCAGCCGGACAAGCATCTGTGGGTGCACACCTGTTGTAACGCAGTCGAATGAAGGGCTTACGAACCGCCATAGTTAACGTCCAATGGCCGTGGACGGACGGCGGAAATGTGCGACAATACCTTCGAATATCGGGCATTCATGTCCATTTTTCGTGCCAGGAACAAAGCGGGGCCCGGTGCTTCGGTTTCTCCCGAATCGGTGAAGTCCGAACTCGCGCGGGTTCTACGATCCTCCACCTTCGCGGCTGCGGAGCGCCACCGGCGGTTTCTGCGATTCGTTGTTGAAGAGACCATCGTCGGCCGCAGGGAAGGCATCAAGGAGGCGGTCCTGGCCTTGGAAGTCTTCGACCGCGGCGCTCTGTTTGATCCACGCACGGATTCGGTGGTCCGCTCGGAAGCCCGCAACCTCCGCGCCCGGCTGAACGAATACTACCTGGGTGAAGGCCGCGCCGATCCCGTTGTCATCGAGTTGCCCAAGGGCACTTACGCGCCGCTCTTCCATGCCGCAGTCGCCTCCGCGGCATCCTCTCCCGGGCGCCGCGTTCCGAGGTGGCTCTTTGCCGCAGTCGGCGTCCTGGTGACGGTCATCGTCCTCGGTTCCGCATGGTGGCTCCTGCGCTCGCGTGCAGCCTGGCAGCCGTCCGCGGTGCCGCCGGCCCTGGCCGTGTTGCCCTTTTTGAACCTCTCGGGCGGTGCCGGCAGCGATTATGTGGCGGATGGCTTCGTCGAGGATCTGACGACACAACTCGCCCTCCACCCCGGCCTGCGCGTCGCGGCGCGAACGTCCGCCTTCCAGTTCCGCGGCAAGAACGAGGACGTCCGCCAGATCGGCCGGCAACTCGGTGTTTCCGCCGTCCTGGAAGGCAGCCTGCGCAATGAGGGCGCCCATCTGCGGATCACTGCCCAGTTGATCAGCGCCGCCACCGGATATCATCTGTGGTCGGGCAGCTTCGCTTGCGACTTGCACGGTGTGCAGGACGCGGAGCGTGACATCGAAACGGCCGTGGCCGGCTCCTTGGGCGTGCGGCAAGCGGTCCGGCCCAATCCTCCTCACGCTCCACCAGTGGCCGCCCGCGACGCCTATTGGCAGGGACGATATGTCTTTTCCGACTGGCGCCGCCGCGGTGACGCCGAGCGGTATCTGGAGCAGGCGGTAGTGGCTGACGGGCAATGGGCGGATGCCTGGGCCGCACTGGCTGCGCTGCACGCCACGATGGCCTTTCACTCCGAAGGTCCCGTCGAGCAGGAAGCCGCGAAAGCCAGGCAGGAGGCAGGCAGAGCGCTTCAACTCGATGAGACCAATCCGGAGGCGCACACCGCGCTCGCAATCCTCAGCTATGCCTACGACCGCGACTGGGTGGCGGCCGAGCGGTCTTTCCGGCGCGCCATCGACCTCGACCCTAGCTACGCGTGGGCGCACAAAAGCTATGCCGTGGCCTTGACCTGCCACGCCCGCTTCGACGATTCGCTGGAGCAGATCCGGCTGGCGCAAGTCCTCGATCCGGTTTCGGTCCTGTCGGGCAATGATCTGGCTGCCATTCTGTATAACGCCCGGCGCTACGGCAAAGCGATCGACACTGCACGGCGCCACCTGGCGATGGACCCGCGGTATTTTCCCGCGCACAGCCTGATCGGATTGAGCCAGGCAGCCAAAGGTAACCTTGCCGACGCCATCTCCGAGTTGGAGAAAGCTGCCGACCAGGGCAAGCAATATCCGGAACTGGTCGGCTCGCTGGGCAACGTGTTGGCGCGCGCCGGGCGGGTCGCCGAGGCCAACGCGGTGCTGGATCACATCCGCAAGGACTACCCGGACGCCGGCGCGGTGGCGGTCTCGCTCTCGCTCGTCCATATCGGGTTAGGCGAGAAGACGCAGGCGCTGGCGGAATTGCGTAAGGCGGTGGGCCTCCATGCCACCGGGGCGAACTTCATCGGCGTGGAGCCCATTTTCGATCCCCTGCGCGCCGACCCAGCTTTCCAGGCGCTGTGTGCGGAGTTCGGCCTGCCGAATCACGGACCTTCTCAATAGCTGTCTGCGGTCGAGAGGGGGAAACCCGGGAGCAAGGCGGGTCGGGAGCAAGGCGGGTCAGACGGAACGTTCACGGTGTTCACGCCACGTATTGAGGAGCACTTCGGACTGCTGGGGAACGAGATGCAGCGCCACTGGAAGCAAGGCACGGACCGCTGGGAATTAAAGGGGTTTAATGGTCCAATACCACCAGAAGTGGCCGAAAAGAGCCAACAACCGCGAGGCGGTTTCGAGCGTCCAATTGAGTGAAGGCCAGGAGCGGCGGGGCTGGCGGCGACGCCGGCTGTGAGCGGCTCATGGCAGGGAGGTGGCAAGATGGAACGCGGCTCGGTGCGACAGTGGTTTCGGCAGGCGGTGTCGGTGGCCTGCGTTTTGGCGATGACGGGGTTTGGAACGGTTGCGCTGGCGCAAGGGCCGGCGACAGCTCCGCCTCCGGGTCAGGCCCAGGCTCCGGCCAATGCGCCGGCTTTGGCCCCTCAGCAACTGGAGAACCTGGTTTCGCCGATCGCGCTCTATCCGGATCCGCTGCTGGGACAGGTGCTGGCTGCCTCGACATATCCGGTCGAGCTGGTGGAGGCGCAACAGTGGCTGCAATCCCATAGCGACCTGCAAGGCCAGCAGTTGATGGATGCGGCGCGGCAACAGAATTGGGATGCCAGCGTGCAAGCGATGGTGGCCCTGCCGGATGTGCTGGCGAAGCTGACGCAGGACATCCACTGGACGACCGATCTGGGCAACGCCTTCCTGGCGCAACAGGCCGAAGTGATGCACGCCGTGCAGCGCCTGCGGTCGCGCGCGCAGGCGAACGGCAAACTGCGGTCCACGCCGCAGGAGACGGTGACCACCGAGAACCAGGGCGATCAGGCGGCAATCGAAATTCAGCCGGCCGATCCGCAGGTGGTTTACGTCCCGACCTATGACCCTGCTTACGTTTGGGGACCTCCGACGTGGGGATACTATCCGCCGCTGTTTTATCCGAGCTTCGGATTTGGGTTCTGGCCGGGAATCGACATCGGACTGTGCTTCGGCGGCTGGGGTGGCTGGGATTGGGGCGGATGGGGCTGGGGTCCGAACTGGTTCGGCGGCGGGCTGTTCATCAACGCCGGCTTTTTCAATCGCTATGGATTCCACGGTTACGGCTTTGGCGGCGGATTTGCAGGGAGAACGGCGTGGATGCACGATGCCGGTCATCGGATGGGTGTAGCCTATCCGAATGGCCGGCTCAACAGCCGGTACGGCGCGGCTTCGCAAGCTTCTCGCATGGCTGCCGGGCGGAGCGGAAACTGGCAGAGGTTCGGTGCGAGTGGCGCGGGGACTGGGAGCTCGTTCCGCAACGGCTCGGCTCAGGCAGGCGCGCGAAGCGTCCAGGGCGCGCTAGGCTCTGCGGGCTGGCAGCACTTCCAGGGACGGCAGAGTTATCAAAGCTACCGGGGCTCGGCGCAAGGCTATCGGGGTTCGACGCAAAGCTATCGGGCTCCCGCGCAGCGCTCGTTTCAGTCAGCGCCTCGTATGTCGGCTCCCAGCGTCCGGAGTGGTGGTGTGGGCGTCCGAAGCTATGGAGGCGGTTCGCGCAGCTTTAGTGGCGGTTCCCGCAGCTCCGGCGGCGGCTCGCACAGCTCCGGCGGCGGTGGCCACAGCGGCGGCGGCCACGGTGGCAGAAGGTAGCTGCCGCAAGTGGTTGGCGTCAGAGGGGTCGAGCGACCGCTCCCTGACGGGGTGCCCTCCGGGCCCGGCTCCGGTGCATTCAAGCGCGCCAAGGCGCATGAAACGCAAACGGAGCCGCGACCATAGGGAGTGACCATGGGCCTGCGGCCCTCCCAAGCGGATGAAACCGAGCACCGTGGCGCGGGCCGTCCGGCCTGCTGAGCCGAGAGTCATCTCGGCTTTTCTTCCCGCCGCGCGGGCGTGTTTTTCAACGGAGCGGTCCCTGTCGATTTCACACTACGCCGCGGCGAAGAAGCTCAGCGCGTTGTCGCCCTGTTTCACTACGCGGGTGCGGCGCAGCGTGCCGAAAGCCTCGGACAACGCCAGGCGGATGGAATGCTGCGCGATGACGAGCGGGGGCGGCGTGGATCCGAGAAGGTCGAGCGCGGCGAGCAATTCGCGCTCGAGGGTGTAGGGCGGGTCCAGAAACACGATAGCTGCGGAGAAGCGCGAGATGGACAGCAACGCGGGGCCGGCGATCACCGAAGAGCGCGCTTCCAAGTCGAGCGAAGCCAGATTCTGGCGCAACACCTGGAGGGCGGTGCGGCTGCGTTCCAGGAACCAGGCGTGGGCCGCGCCGCGGCTGAGCGCTTCGATGCCGACGGCGCCGGTTCCGGCGTAAGCGTCGAGGAAGGTCGCGCCACGGATGCGCGGCGACAGAATGTCGAACAGCGTCTCGCGCAGGCGGTCGGACGTGGGGCGGGTCGCGTCGCCGGGAATGCCAGCGATACGGCGCGAACGGAGATCTCCGGCGATGACGCGCATCAACCCACCGTCACCAGGCCGTACCGCCGCTGCCAATGGTCGCGGATGTAGGCCACGGCGCGGCGCAGGTCTTCTTCGGCGGGCGGACGGGCGACGAAATCGACCGCCTCGCGCCGTGCGATTTCCAGAATCTCCGCATCGCGCAAAACGTTGGCCACGCGCAGCGCGGGCAGCCCGGATTGTTTGGTGCCGAAGAACTCGCCCGGCCCGCGCAACTTCAGATCGATCTCGGAAATGTGGAAGCCGTCGGTGGAATCGACCAGCGTGCGTATGCGTTCGCGCGCGGCGTCGTTCATCTTCTCCGTCACCAAAATGCAGTAGCTTTGCGCCGCACCACGGCCGACGCGCCCGCGAAGCTGGTGGAGCTGCGCCAGGCCGAAGCGCTCGGCCTGCTCCACCACCATCACGCTCGCGTTGGGCACGTCCATACCGACTTCGATCACCGTGGTCGAAACCAGGATCTGGATGCGGCCTTCCTTGAAGCGCTGCATCACGTCTTCTTTTTCGTCACCGCTCAGGCGGCCGTGCATCAGGCCCACGGCGAGATCGGGGAAGACCTCGCGCGACAGGTGCTCGTACATCTGCTGCGCGGCCTTCATGGCCTGCGTCTCGGATTCTTCGATCACGGGATAAACCACGTAAGCCTGGCGGCCCTCGGCGATCTGACGCTTGAGGAAGCTGTAAACCTGCTCGACGCGGTCGGCGGTCGCGTGCTTGGTGATGATGGGCTTGCGGCCGGGCGGCAGCTCATCGATCACCGAGACGTCCAGGTCGCCATAGAGCGTCATGGCGAGGGTGCGCGGAATCGGCGTGGCGGTCATCACCAGCACGTCCGGTTGCGCGCCTTTTTGCACGAGCTGGAGCCGTTGCAGCACGCCGAAACGGTGTTGCTCATCGATGATGGCGAGGCCCAGGCGGTGGAACTCGACGTCCTTTTCGAGCAGCGCGTGGGTGCCCACCACCACCTGCGCGAGGCCGGCCGAGACCAGTTGCTTCAACTTGTCCTTCTCGCGGCTGGTGAACGACCCCGTAAGCAGCGCGGTCGTGTACCCCAGTGGGGAGAGAATCTGGCGAAAGTAAAACCCGTGCTGCGCGGCGAGGATTTCGGTGGGCGCCAGCACGGCCACCTGGTAGCCGTTTTCGATGGCGATCACCGCGGCCTCGGCCGCCACGATGGTCTTGCCGCTGCCCACATCGCCTTCGAGCAGACGGTTCATGGGATGCGGCTGGCGCATATCGGCGGCGATCTCCGCTATCACCCGCTTCTGCGCGCCGGTGGGTTTGAACGGCAGCATCCGTTTGACGCGCTCGCGCACGCGTTCGTCGATCTCGAAGGCGATGCCGGTGACCGTGCGCGCTTTGGAGCGCTTCAGCGCCACGCCGCACTCCAGCCAGAAGAACTCTTCGAAGATCAGGCGGAACTGCGCGGGCGAACGGAAGGCGTTGAGCAGACGCAGGTCGGAATCGGGCGGCGGGAAATGCACGTTTCGGATGGCGGTCGCGCGGTCGGGCAGCTTGAAGCGGGCGCGCAGATGCTCGGGCAGCGGGTCGTCGAGGGACGGGAGCGTCTCGATAATACGATGCATGAGGACCCGCAACAGCCGGGTGGTGAGCTTGGAAACCGCTTCGTAGATGGGCACCAGGCGGCCCACGTGGAGCGTGGAGTCTCCCTCGTCGTCACCGGAGAGGATTTCAAATTCCGGGTGCAGCATGGTGAGTTCGCCGGAGTAAGTGTCGAACTCGACCTTGCCGAACAGCGCCACCTTCAGCCCCGCGCCCAGCACCTTCGCCAGGTAACCGCCGTGGAACCATTTGCCCACCAGGACGGCGCGGGAGGCGTCGCTGAAGCGGGCTTCGAACATGCCCAGGTTGCGGCGGCGGAAGCCGGAGAGTTTGGCGGAACTCACGCTGGCGATCACGGTGGCCATCTCGCCCGGCGCCAGTTGGGCGATGGTCTTCATGTTGCTGCGGTCTTCGTAGCGGAACGGAACGTAGCCGAGCAGGTCTTCGACGGTAGAGAGACCCTTGGCTTCGAGCAGCGCGGCGCGCGCCGGACCGATGCCTTTGACGTAGGTGAGTGGGGTAGCGAGATCCATGCGGGTCTCGAACACAAGTGTACACTGCCGAGGGTGGAAGCCGGCGGGTGGGGCAGGCGCTTTCGCCTGCCAACCGAAAGTCGGCCCCTCAGGAGAGGCCGGGCCATGCACGGCGATACATACGGGGTTGGCAGGCGGAAGCGCCTGCCCCACTTTGCCTGGTCTCCGGTACACTGGGAGGTTCATGTCCAGATTGCTGGAGGGCAGGCTTGCCCTCGTCACCGGAATCGCCAACAGATGGAGCCTGGCTCACGCGATTGCGCAGGCGTTCGCGCGCGAAGGGGCCACGCAGGTGCTCACCTATCTCGGCGAGCGGCAGAAGGCGAAGATCGACGAACTGGCGCCGGATCTCAACGTGGCGCTGATTCAGCCTTGCGACGTCACCAAAGACGAAGAGCTGGCCAGCCTCACGGATGCGCTGGCCGCCCTGAAGCGGCCGCTCCATGCGGTGGTGCACAGCCTGGCCTTCGCCAATCCCGAGGACCTGACGCGGCCGTTCTTCGAGACCAGCCGGGCGGGCTTTCTGCTGGCCCAGGACGTGAGCGCCTATTCGCTGGTGGCGCTGGCGCGAGCCGTGATGCCGGCGATGGCCGAGGGCGGCTCGATATCCACACTTACCTACCTCGGTTCGCAGCGGGTTGTGCCGAACTACAATGTAATGGGCGTGGCCAAGGCGTCGCTGGAAGCTGCCATGCGATATCTGGCGAGCGAATTGGGTGAGCGCAACATTCGCGTGAACGCCATTTCGGCCGGGCCGGTGAAGACGGCCTCGGCGCGGGGGATCAAGGGATTTTCCGGTATTCTGGACGCCGCCGCGCGCAACCCGCTGCGGCGCAATACGGATCCGGCGGAAGTGGCCGACGCCGCCGTCTTTCTGGCCAGCGCGCTCGGGCGCGGCGTCACCGGCAACGTGCTGTTCGTCGATTCGGGAATGCAGATCATGGGGTTCTAAATGAAAGTCGAAGTGGTTCTCACCGAAGCCGACCTCGCGCAGGAGTTCACCGACGCTTTCGAAGCGCGCGATCTGCCCGAGAAGTTCTTCTACTGGTTCCCGCGCTCGGCGGCGGATTGGACCGCGCTGGCGGCCGAGCCGGACCTTTACGGCGGCCTGACGGCGACCTGGAAGGAACTGGGATCGAGCGCCTTCGAACTGGCGTCGCATTTCCACGGACGCGTGCCGGTGATCAGCTTCGGCGCCGGAGATGGCGCGCGCGACGCCCTGCTGCTGGGGGCTTTGAAGGATTCCGGCTGCGAGTGCCTTTACTTCCCGGTGGACTCGAGCCAGGGCCTGCTGGAACTGGCGTCAGCCAGGGCCGAGGACAACGACATCGAAACCACCTGCATCAAGGCCGATATTTCGAGCCCCGTGCACCTGGTCTACGCCGCCGACGCAGCCGATCCGCCCCGCTTGTTCGTGCTCTCCGGCAATACTGTCAGCTCACTCGACCCCCTGGCCGAAATCCGCTACGTGGCGCAGTGCATGAAGCCCGGAGACCGGTTGATCATCGACGGCGAGATTTTCCACGCGGAGCAGACCATGGAACGGAACACGCGGCCCATGGTGCGCAACTTCCTCTGGGCGGTGCTCGAGAGCGTGGGCATCCAGCAGGCGAACGGCGAACTTCGATTCAACCAGAAACACGACGAGCGCCACGAGGGCCTGCACCTGATCACGCGCTATTTCCGCGCCGAAACCGACCTTTCCGCCACGGTGGTAAGCCAGAATATCGAGCTCCAGCGCGGGGAACGCATCGGGCTCAACTTCCAGTATGCCTACAGTCCGGATGCCTTCCGCTGGCTGCTCACCGAACACGGTGGGCTGGATCTGGTGCGCGTACACCTGTCGCCGGACGGCCGATTCCTGACTGCGATCTGCAAGAAATAGGGAAGCCGCGGCCGCGTGGAAAAATTCCCGGCTCGGCCAGCGATTTGCGGTCGAGCCGGTTATTAGAATGCCCATCTCGACGCGTGAGAGGGTGCATTCACAGGCTAGCCGTACGGGGGGTAACAAACAAGACTAAGTTCCGATATAGGACCTCCATAACAATCGATATGAGCATAAGCTGAGTTATGGACCCCATTAGCCGGGGCACGGTTAAACGTTTACTTAGACCAACTAAACGTTTACTTAGACCAACTAAACGTTTACTTAAACCAGACAGAACGGTGTGAGTAGTGGTTCACCGTTCGGGAGAAGATTGAAGAAATGCGCCCGCCAGCGGGCGTTGGCAAGCTAAAGCGTGCCCTACCCGCCGCCAAGAGTCCGCTCGAACAGATCCAGAATGCGCTTGTATTCGTCGGCCCAACTGCTCGGCTCGGTGAAAGAGTGGTTTTCCACGGGATAGACGGCGAGTTGCCAGTTCTCTTTGCGCAGCTCGATGAGGCGCTGGACCAGGCGCACGGTGTCGTTAAACTCAACGTTGGAATCCACCATGCCGTGGCAGATGAGCAGCGCGCCCTTCAGTCCCTCCGCGAAGAAGATAGGCGAAGAGCGCCGGTACGCTGGCGCGTCGCTCTGCGGCAGGTTCAGGATGTCCGAAGTGTAGACGTGATTGTACAGCGCCCAATCGGAGACCGGCCGCAGCGCAGCGCCGGCGGCGAAGGTGTCGCCCTGGGTAAACATCGCCATCAGGGTGAGGAAGCCGCCATAGCTGCCGCCCCACAGGCCGATTTTCGCGGGGTTGGCGCCGTGCCGCGCCACCAGGTAACGGGCGGCGTCGGTGATGTCGTCCAGGTCCTTGCCGCCCATATGCTCGTAGACCGCGGTGCGCCAGTCGCGGCCGTAGCCGGCCGAGCCGCGGTAATCGACGTCGATGACGATGAAACCGCGTTCCATCAGCAGGTGGTCGAACAGATACTCGCGATAATAGTTGGCGCTCCACCAGCGGTCTACGTTTTGCAGGTATCCGGCGCCGTGCACGAACACCACGCCGGGACCGCCCTTGCGAAAGTGGGCCGGCTTGAACACGCGCGCCGGCACCTGGACGCCATCGCGCGCGGTGAAGGTGAGGATCGGCGCATCGAGCCATGGATACGCGGCGAAATCGGGCGCGGGTGACGTGGTGAGGCGCCGCGGTTCGGCACGCACCCGGTTTTCCTGCACGTAGAGTTCGGGCGGCTGATTGGTGTAAGAGTAGACATCGCCGATCCAGCGCTCGTCGGGCGAAAGCGTGGTGGTGTGCTTGCCGGGTGGGCCGGTGAGCCGCGTGAGTGCGCCGCCTTCGCCGTTCATCTCATAAAGATGATTTTCGTAAGGAGAATCCTCGCTCGCGGTGATGTAGAAATGCGATTTGTCGCGCGACTGCCGCACGGCCAGCACTTCCCAATTGCCGGACGTCAAAGCGCGCGGCTCGCCGCCATCCCAGGCCACTGCGTAAAGGTGCGAATAGCCGGTGCGCTCGGACTGGAAATAGACTTCGCGGCCGTTCTTCATCCACCCCAGCGTAAATGCGCCGGGACCGCCGATCCAGGCGTCGTCATGGTCGTGCGCCAGTACGCGCGTCTTGCCAGTGGCAGGATCCAGGGCGAAGATCCAGCGGTCCTTGTTGTCGGCGGAGCGGCCCAACAGCGCGGCCTTGGAACCGTCCTCGCTCCAGACCGGCATCGCCAGCTCAAGCTCGCGTTCCGGCGGCTCGGCGGCGTGCGGGCCGCGCCCTCCCTGCTCTGCGTTGGGGGCTGGCGGCGCGGGCTGAGACGCGGCCGGCGCGGCATACTGACCGTGATCCACCCATTTCATCTCGCCCGACGCGGCATCGAACACCGCCAGGCGCGTGCGCGCTTGCGTGTCGCCCACGTTGGAGCGGCCGCTGGTGTCTTCGGTATAAGCGGTGTCGGTGATCCATTGGGGAACCGTGGTGTTTCTGGCGGCGGCCGAATCCACCACGCTGGCGATTACGTACTTCTCGCCGGGCGAAAGCTGCAACTCCTCCACCGACTGGCGCGCCTGGAGCGTGAATGGCTTGCGCGGGTGTTCCCGCTTGCGTTTGGCTTCGGCCTCCTCGCGCCGCGCCGCGCGCTCGCGGACCGTTTCGAAGAGTTCTTTCTGCTCCTTCTTCAGGCTCTCCTGGCTGGCGCTGGCGGGCTTCTGGTCGGCGGTAGGCTCGGGCGGCGGAGCGGGGCCGCGGCCACCGCGTCCGCCGAATCCACCTGTGAAGCCAGTTGGCGCCGCCGGCTGGGGTGCCCCGGCGGCGCGAATATCAGTCACCTGCTCGAGGTAGCCGGTGTCGAGCGACATGACATAAAGGTTGCCGCCGCGCGTGAAGTAGATGCGCTTGCCATCGGGCAGGAAATGCGGGTCAGTCTCGGTTTCAGTGGTGTCGGTGATCTGGCGGACCTGGCCGTTGGCCGAGTCATAAAGGAAAAGGTCGCCATCGCGCGAAAAAACCGTGAGCCGCTGGTCGCGCGAAATGTCGCCATAGACCGGCGGCGCTTGTTTCGCTTCCGCATCGCTGAGCTTGCGCGGAGGCGATCCGTCGCGCCCCACCACATACGTATCGAGCGGCGCATCCTGCTTGTCGCCGGCCTGCTTCCACTGGAAGAAGATGCGTTGGCTGTCATACGACCAGCGGATCTGCGCCGGCTCATAGCCCACCAGCGCGGGGCCGCGCATGATGTTGTCCACCGTAAGCGAGAACTTCTCCGCGGTGCGGGCCTGGAAAATGAACAATGCCAGCGCGAGCGGGATGATGGCTTTTCGGATCAAGACAGCATCATATCGCAACCGGCCGTATGGATTGGCATCGGCAAGCTGAAGCATGCCCTACCAGCACGGTGCGGGATGTCGCATACTGGGATTGGCGGCCGCGCCATGGCGAAGCCTTCCATTTCCCCGGATACCGAGATCGTTGAGCAGCGCCGTCTGGTGCCGCTCTATCGCGTCGTCCTGCTCGACGACAACGACCACACCTACGATTACGTCATCGAGATGTTGCAGAAGATTTTCATCTTCAGCGTGGAACAGGCCTACCATCACGCCGAGGAAGTGGACCGCGCCGGCCGCACGGCATTGATCACCTGCGAATTGCCAGAAGCCGAATTCGCGCGCGACCAGATCCAATCCTATGGCCGGGATGCGCGCCTGCCGCGCTCGCAAGGCTCGATGTCGGCCGTGGTCGAACCGGCCGGCTGATGAGTGGCAACCGCTCCCTGACGATCGCGGCTCCGAACGGAGCCACTCGCCGTGAGCGAGCAATCGACGGCGTTTTTCAACGAGCTTCTAACTAAAAAGGAGCCGTGGCCGCAGCCGAAGTGCCTTGCGAGTTGGTAAGCGCAACCGACACGGATGCGAGCGGGTTCGTGCCGTTCTGGATGGTGAACGGGATTTCGAGCGAAAACATGCTGCCGAACGGAGCCGACGCGGCACTCTGATACCACGTAGTGAAGATTGAGCCCAACGATATCGGCGGTGCACTGTTGCTAGCGAGCGTGACGCCGGACGTGGGCGTGAACGTAATCGCCGCGGAGACCATATCGCGCGTGGTGGAGTAACCTACCAGCACGAGGTTGAAGCCTCCGCTGGTGGGGGTGACGGCCGCGCTGGTGATCACGGGTGCGCTCTTGGCTATCGTCAGAACCTGGGTAGGCGCCGGCGTCGGGGTGATATCGACGCCCGCCGCCGTCAACGTCAAGGTGAGGGTGATGGTGCCGGCAACCGTGCCGGTTTGCACGCTGGGAGCGCTGGGGGTGAATTGCGCCTGGCTGGTGCCCGCCGGAATCTGGAATGTGACCGTGCGGCCGCCGGTGGTGAACTGCACGCTGGGGTCATCCGGACCGGAGTCCGGCGTGAATGTCAGGGTGATGGTGCCCTGAATGGCTATCGGATACGTGCTGCCGGCGCTCACGCCCAGAGCTGGCTGGGTGGCCGGTGCGGGCGTATTCGGAAGACCCGTAATTGTCAAGGGCGGCGCCGGGGCGACTCCCACCGCGATGGTGAACGACTGCGTTGCGGTGACTGGCTGGCCGGTCTCCGTGCTGGTGACCTGCACAGCGAAGGTGGATGCCCCCACTGCGGTTGGCGTGCCCGACAGGATTCCACCGGCGGACAACGTCACGTCGGCCGGCAGAGTCCCGGAGGCCAGCGAGAATGTGTAAGTTCCCGTCCCATATCCGCCGGAGCCGGTGAGCGTCGCCGAATAGGGAACACCCACCGTACCGCTGCCCGGGCTGCCGGTGATGGTCAGGGCGACCGCCGAAACCACTAGCGTGAAAGACTGTGTTGCAGTGAGCGGCGGGATGTTGGCAACGGCGGTGGCCAGAGTGCTGGTGACCTGCGCCGTGAAGGTGAATGTTCCCGCTCCGGTTGGTGTGCCCGACAGAATTCCGGCGGCAGATAGCGTAAGGCCGGTCGGCAGTGCACCGGAGATTAGCGAGAATGTGTACGTGCCGGTTCCATATCCACCCGTGGCGCCAAGCGTCGCCGAATAGGCAACGCCCGCCGTTCCCGCGCCTAAGGTGCCGGTAATAGCGAGGGAAGGAACCGCGGCGATCACAATGCTGAGCGCCTGGTTCGCCGTCTGCACGCCAATGGTGGGGACCTGGCTGGAGACCTGGACGGTGAAATTGAATGTCCCCGCAGCCGTCGGGGTCCCGCTGAGCACGCCCGCGGCGGAGAGGATCAGCCCGGGAGGCGGCGCGCCGGTCGCCACAGACCATGTGTAAGTAGAAGCGCCAGCGCCTCCGGTGGCTGTAAGCGTTTGGGAGTAAGTAGCGCCCACGCTACCCGAACTGGCGGTCTGCAGGGTGATCGCGAGAGCCGGATAGATCACCACCGTGTAAGACTGCGTTGCAGTGAGCGGCGCCAAGGTTACAGTGCCAGTGTAAGTGTTGCTGACCTGCACCGTGAAGGTGGATGTCCCCGCTGCCGTTGGCGTGCCCGATAGAGTTCCGCTGGCAGATAAGGTAATGCCGGCCGGCAGGGTCCCGGAAGCCAGCGAAAAGGCGTATGCCCCGGCTCCATATCCGCCGAAACCAGTGAGCGTCCCCGAATAGGGAACACCCACCGTGCCGCCGCTCAAGATACCGGCAATGCTGAGGGAGGGAGCCGTGGCGATCGCTACGGCAAACCCTTGGCTCGCCGTCTGCACGCCGCTATTGGGGCTCTGGCTGGAGACCTGGACCGAGAAAGTGAAAGTTCCCGCAGCCGTCGGTGTCCCGCTGAGCACGCCCGCGGCAGAGAGCGTCAGACCCGTTGGCGGCGTGCCGCTCGCCAGAGACCATGTGTAGGTCGAAGCGCCCGCGCCTCCGGTTGCCGCGAACGTCTGGGAGTAAGCGGCGCCCACACTCCCCCCACTGGCGGTCACCGTGGTAATCGTGAGGACCGGATAAACCGTTACCGTGAAAGACTGTGTTCCCGTAAGTGGCGGGAAGCCGGCGACAGCGCTGGGGTAAGCGTTGGTGACCTGCACGGTGAAGGTGAAAGTTCCCGCCGCCGTTGGCGATCCCGACAGAGTTCCAGCAGCAGACAATGTAAGGCCCGATGGCAGAGCCCCGGAGGCCAGCGAGAATGTGTAAGTGCCTGCTCCATATCCGCCGGAACCCGTGAGCGCGGCCGAATAGGGAGAACCCACCGTGCCGCTGCCCAAGCTGCCGGCAATGGTCAGTGAAGGAGTTGCGGCGATCACAACGGTGAACCACTGGCTTGCCGTCTGCGCACCGCCACCGGGGTATTGGCTAAGGACCTGGACGTAGATAGGAAAGTTGCCCGCAGCCGTTGGAGTTCCGCTGAGCACGCCCGCGGAAGACAGTGTCAGGCCGGGAGGCATCGTGCCGGCTGCCAAAGACCATGCGTAGGATGAAGCGCTTGCTCCTCCGGTTGCCGTGAACGTTTGCGAAAAAGAAACACCCACAGTCCCCGTGAGCGCCGTCAACGGGGCGATAGCGAGCGTCGGATAGATGACTACCGTGTAAGACTGTGTTGCGGTGAGCGCCGGAAGGGCAAAACCATTAACGATCGCGTCACTGGCGACCTGTGCCGTGAAGGTGAATGTCCCGGCTCCGGTTGGCGTGCCGGACAGAATTCCGCCAGCAGATAACGTCAGGCCGGGCGGCGGGGTTCCGGAAGCCACCGAGAATGCGTAAGAGCCGGCTCCATATCCGCCCGCAGCGCCAATCGCCGCCGAATAGGGGCTGCCGACTGCACCGTTGCCCATGCTGCCGGTAATAGTGGCGGGAGGAGCCGTGGTGATCACAGCGCTGAACGCCTGGGTTGCCGTCACGGTCCCGACGGTGGGGATCTGGCTGGAAACCTGGACGGAGAAAGGAAAGGTTCCCACCGTCGTCGGGGTTCCGCTGAGCACGCCGGCCGCAGAGAGTGTCAGGCCGGGAGGCGGCGTGGTGGTCGCCGACGACCATGTGTAGCTTGAAGCTCCAGCGCCTCCGGCCGCCGTGAACGTCTGCGAGTAAGCGGCACCCACAGACCCAGGATTCGCGCTCGCCGTTGTGATTGCGAGAACCGGAAAGATCACTACGGCGTAAGTTTGCGTTCCGGTGAGCGTGCCGACGCCATCCCCGCCGCTGGTGACCTCCAGCGTGAAGGTGAATGTTCCCACTGCCGTTGGTGTACCCGAGAGCGTCCCGGTTCCGCCGGCCCCGGTAATCGGGGTGCTGGTCAACGCGATGCCGGGTGGCAATGTCCCGGAGAGGAGCGAGAACGTGTAATAGTACCCGAGATTGCCGGCGTTTCCACCGGAGGATGTGAGCGTCTGTGTCGGGTAGACGGTGCCGAGAATCCCGTTGGGAAGGCTGGTGGGCGCGAGTGTCTGGGGAGTCGCATAGACCCACATCGCGAAATTCTGCGTTCCGGTGAGCACGTCGTTGCTGGAATCGGTGCTGGTGATCTGCACCGTGAAGCCGAAGGTGGTGTAGGGTGTCGCAATCGCCGCCGGCGTGCCCGACAGGGTACCGCCAGCGGAGAGATTAATGCCGGGCGGCAAAGTGCCATCGATTATCGAAAATGCGTAGGTGCCCGCTCCAAACCCGCCGGCAGGCGTGAGCGTCTGCGAGTATGCGGTGCCCACGATTCCCGATGTAAGAAGAAGGCCATTGGTGATCGACGGGTCGGCGTAAATCACTAAGGTGTAGGTCTCGGTTCCGGTGATCGGCAGGGGGTTGCCAACGACGGCGCTGACCACCTGCACTTCGAAGGTGAACGAACCCACTGCCGTCGGCACGCCAGACAAGTATTGGCAAGCTGGGCAATTAGCGTTAGCGACCAAGTTGATACCGGGCGGCAGCGTCCCGGAGGCCAGCGAGAATGTGTAAGTGCCACCCGCGCCATATCCGCCGGAGGCGGTGAGGTTCTGCAGATACAAGGCGGAGGTATTCCCGAACGGAAGAGTGGTGGGTGCAATTGTGACGGCCTGTCCCCAGAGCGCGACCCCGCACAGGCACAGGCAAACGGCAAAAAGAATCAGGCGTCTCATCGCCGCACCTCCGGACGTGCAGCCGCCTGGGCGGGCGGCGGCACGGCCACGATGCGCGGCGTGGCATTCGCGTCCAGAACCTGCACCGGACCGCCGGCAAGTTCCGTCAGGCGGAATGTAGCGGCACCCGCCAGCCGGAACAACCCCGTCGGAGTGCAGGCGCAATTGAGTGTTGCCGCCAGGCCGCCACT
>Ga0208820_1000845_pt1 | contig 19109 bp, 15 predicted proteins | sample June2015DPH_16_5_FD_184713 | JGI IMG/M metagenome (GOLD analysis project Ga0208820, IMG submission 184713) | Peatland microbial communities from SPRUCE experiment site at the Marcell Experimental Forest, Minnesota, USA - June2015DPH_16_40... | ecosystem: Environmental > Terrestrial > Soil >...
CGGGCGAATTCGCCAAGCAGGCGATGCACCCAGCGGCGCAGTAGCGCCTGTCGGGGAACAATCAGTTCCATCGCCGAAAGCAAGAAAAGCCGCGATGACTGTCGGCTCAGCCGGCTCGACAGCCCCGGATGGTGCACGGGCAAGCCGCGCCACGAACGCCGAAACCGAATCGTCATTTGAGCAAGGTAAGCTGTAAAAGGGAGCCCCAAAATGCCATCTGCCGCAGCCGATACCAAGCCCGCGTTTGACCTGAGTGCTTACGGCGAAGCGCGATCCACGATCTCGGGAGCGCCGTTGAGCGCCGAGGATCTGCGCCGCACGCATGCATACTGGCGAGCCTGCAACTACCTCGCCCTGGGCATGATCTATCTGGTCGAAAACCCACTGCTGAAGTCGCCGCTGCGGCCCGAGCACATCAAGAACCGCCTGCTCGGGCACTGGGGATCGAGCCCCGGCCTGTCGTTCGCCTATCTTCACTTGAATCGGCTGATCAAGGAATACGATCTGGACATGATCTTCATGGCCGGGCCGGGACATGGCGCGCCGGGCGTGCTGGGGCCGGTATACCTGGAAGGCACATACTCGGAAATCTATCCCGACAAGAGCGAGGACGAAGAGGGGATGCGCGAGTTCTTCAAGCAATTCTCTTTTCCCGGCGGGATCGGCAGCCACTGCACGCCGGAAACTCCCGGCTCGATCCATGAAGGCGGCGAGCTCGGCTACGTGCTTTCCCACGCTTGCGGCGCGGCGTTCGACAACCCGGAGTTGATTGTGGCAGCGGTGGTGGGCGATGGCGAATCCGAAACCGGCGCGCTGGCGACCTCCTGGCACATCAACAAATTCCTCTCGCCCGTGCGCGACGGCGCGGTGCTGCCCATCCTCCATCTCAACGGCTACAAGATCAACAATCCCACGCTGCTGGCGCGCATCAGCCACGAAGAGCTGGAGCAACTGATGCGCGGATATGGGTGGACGCCGTACTTCGTGGAGGGATCGGACCCGGATTCGATGCACCAGGCCATGGCCGCCACCGTCGAGCACGCCATCGCCGAAATCCGACGCGTGCGCCAGGAGGCGCGCTCCACAGGCGTGGCCGAGCGCCCGCGCTGGCCGATGATCGTGATGCGAACGCCCAAGGGCTGGGGCGCGCCGCTCGAAGTGGGCGGCCACCGATTGGAAGGCTTCTGGCGCGCGCACCAGGTTCCGCTGCCCGATGTCAAAAAGAACCCCGACCAACTGGCCCTACTGGAAAACTGGATGCGCAGCCAGAAACCGGAAGAGTTGTTCGATGCCGCCGGCAAGCTGCGGCCGGAGTTGAAAGACCTGGCGCCAACCGGTGCGCGCCGCATGAGCGCCAACCCGCACGCAAACGGTGGCATCCTCAAGCGCGCCTTGCGGCTGCCGGATTTCCGCGGCTATCGGTTCGCGATCGAGCAGCCCGGAAAATCGGAAGCCGAAAACACGCGCCCGCTCGGCGTTTTCCTGCGCGACGTGATGAAGATGAACATGGAGAACTTCCGCGTCTTCGGCCCCGATGAGAACACGTCCAACAAGCTGGACGCCATTTACCAGGTTGCCAGGAAGTTTTGGATCGCCCAGTATTTCCCCGAGGATGCCGATGGCACCGAGCTCGCGCCCGACGGCCGCGTGATCGAAATGCTCAGCGAACACACCGTGGAAGGAATGCTCGAAGGCTACCTGCTGAGTGGGCGTCACGGCTTTCTCTCCAGCTACGAGGCCTTCGTGCACGTGATCGATTCGATGTTCAACCAGCACGCCAAGTGGCTCTCGATCTCCAATCACCTGTCGTGGCGGCAACACGTGGCTTCGCTGAACCTGTTGATCACGTCCACGGTATGGCGGCAGGACCACAACGGTTTCACTCACCAGGATCCCGGATTCCTCGACGTGGTGGTCAACAAGAGCGCCACCGTCACGCGCATCTATCTTCCGCCCGACGTGAATTCCCTGCTCTCGGTCGCCGCGCATTGCCTGAAGAGCGAAAACTACGTCAACGTGATCGTGTCCGACAAGCAGATGCACTTGCAGTATATGGATATGGACGCCGCCATTCAGCACTGCACCAAGGGCATCGGCATCTGGGAGTGGGCCAGCACCGATTCGAGCGGCGAACCCGACCTGGTGATGGCTTCGGCCGGCGATATTCCGACGCAGGAGGCGCTAGCCGCCACGGTTCTGCTGCGCAAGGAATTCGCCGACGTCAAGATCCGCTTCATCAACGTCGTCGACCTCTTCAAGCTGCAACCAAGCACCGAGCATCCGCACGGATTGACCGACCGCGATTTCGATTCGCTGTTCACCGTCGACAAGCCGGTCATCTTCAACTTCCACGGCTACCCGTGGCTGATTCACCGGCTGGCCTACCGCCGCACCAATCACAACAACATGCACGTGCGCGGCTACAAGGAAAAGGGCAACATCAACACGCCCATGGAGCTGGCGATCAACAACGAGATCGACCGCTTCAGCCTGGCCATCGACGCGATCGACCGCACGCCCCGCCTGCAGCGCATCGGCGCGCACGCCAAGGAGCGCTTCCGCAACATGCAGATCGATTGCCGCAACTACGCCTACGAGCACGGCGTCGACAGCCCGGAAATCAACGGATGGAAGTGGCCGTTCTGAGCGGCCGTGGCACGGGCAGTATTGCCTGCCGTGCGCGAGTCTGGCAGGCTTGACAGCCGTCCGGACAGGCTGCGCCACTAGGCCCGGACCGATTACAATGAAAAGTCGCTGGCGATCGTTGGGACGCGCCGAAGCGTTGGGAACTTCAACACTGAACGGGCGCGCGGATGGCCGGCTGAACGGATGATGTCGACGAGAGGGCGAATTTGGGGCGGGTTTTGGGAAGCTTGCTCCACTGCGGATGCATCTCATAATCATGCCCGTCAAGCGAAGCGGGCGGCCAAACGATCCCACACATGCGCGATTACATTGAGCTGACCAAGCCGCGGATCACCTGGCTGATTCTGATGAGCACCGGAATCGGCTACTTTTTCGGATTGGCAGCGACTGGCGGCTGGAGCGAGTTTCTCCAGCACGTCGGCGTGCTGCGGTTGTTCCACACCATGCTGGGAACGGGGCTGATCGCATCGGGCACGGCCGCGCTCAACCAGTGGCTGGAACGGGAGGCCGACGCACGAATGCGGCGCACGGCGGACCGGCCGCTGCCTTCGGGACGGCTGGCCTCGGGGCCGGCACTGGCTTTCGGTGTGGCGCTTTCGGTGGCCGGATTTGCCGACTTGTGGGCGGGCGTAAATCCGCTGGCCGCCTGGATCGGCGCGTTCACGCTGGCCAGCTACCTGTTTTTCTATACGCCGCTCAAGCAGCGCACCTGGTGGTCCACCACCATCGGCGCCATTCCGGGCGCGATGCCGCCGGTAATCGGCTACGCGGCCGCGGCGGGACGGCTGACGGCGGAATCGTGGGTGCTGTTCGCGATCCTCTTCCTCTGGCAGTTTCCGCATTTCTATTCAATCGCCTGGATGTATAAAGAAGATTACGCGCGCGCTGGGATACGGATGCTGCCGGTGGTGGAACCGGACGGCCGGTCCACGGCGCGGCAGATCGTACTCTTCGGCCTGGCGCTGATCCCGGTCAGCCTGGTTCCGGGTATGCTGGGAATGTCGGGGCGCATCTACCTGGCGGGAGCGTTGCTGCTCGGGCTGTGGTTCCTGTATGCGGGCGTGCGGGTGGCCCGTGAGCGGACTCTGGCGCGCGCGCGCGGCGTTCTGCTCACCTCGGTGGTGTACCTGCCGTTTCTCTACGGGTTGATGCTCCTCGACAGGCCTGGCCTGTGATTCAAGTTGAAAACCTGACGCATCGATACGGCGAACGTACGGCTCTGCTCAACGTCAACTTCGAAGTGGCGCCGGGTGAAATCTTCGGCCTGCTGGGGCCGAACGGCGGCGGCAAGTCGACGCTCTTCCGCATCCTGTCGACGATGATGGCGCCGACCGAAGGGCGGGCGGTGATCGGCGGCTGCGACGTGGTGCGCGACCGGGCGGCGGTGCGGCGCCAGGTGGGCGTGGTGTTCCAGACGCAGAGCCTCGACAAAGCGCTGACGGTGGAAGAGAACCTGCGCGCGCAGGGCCATCTGCACGGGCTTTCGGGAGCGTTGTTGCGGGAGCGCATGGAACACTCGATGACGCAACTGGGCCTGGAGGACCGCCGCAAGGACCTGGTGGAGAAGCTTTCGGGCGGGCTGCGCCGTCGCGTCGAGATCGCCAAGGCGCTGCTGCACCGGCCGCCGGTGCTGCTGATGGACGAGGCGTCGACCGGCCTCGATCCGGCGGCGCGGCGCGATTTGACGCGCCACATCGAGCGGCTGCGCGATCAGGAGGGCGTGACGATTCTGCTTACCACGCACGTTCTCGAAGAGGCCGACCGCTGCAACCGGCTGGTGCTGCTGCATCGCGGACAGGTGGTGACGGAGGGCAGCCCGCAGGCGCTGCGCGCGCGTATAGGCGGCGACGTGGTGGTGCTGGAGGCGGAAGACGCGAAGGCCCTGGCGAGTTCCATCGAGCAGCGCTTCGGATTGCACGCCAGCCAGGTGGACGGCCAGGTGCGCGTGGAAATCGAAAACGGGCACCGTTTCATCGCCGAAGTGGTGGAAGCGTTTCCGGGCGCCATCCAATCGGTGGGACTGCACAAGCCGACGCTCGAAGATGTGTTCGTGCGCGAAACGGGGGCGCAGATTGAATAGCTTCGTGCTGCCCGCCGCCACCCTGTGGCAGCGTGAGCTGGTCCGCTTCTGGCGCCAGAAAAGCCGCGTGCTGGGCGTGGTGGCGTCTCCGCTGGTCTTCTGGCTGCTGATCGGCTCCGGATCGAACGACCTGGCGCGTTATTACTCGGGCGCCCTGGTGCTGACGGTGATGTTTTCGGCGATCTTTTCGACTATCTCGATCATCGAAGACCGGCGCGAGGGATTTTTGTTATCGATGATGGTCTCTCCGGCGCCACGCACCAGCCTGGTGCTAGGCAAGATCTTGGGGTCGGCCACGCTGGCCTGGGTGCAGGGCCTGATTTTCCTCTGCTTCGCGCCTTTGGCAGGTGTGCGCATAGGGGTGCTGGAACTGGTTCCGGTAGCTTTGGCGATTCTGCTGATTTCATTTACGCTCACCGGCCTCGGATTCGTGATTGCCTGGCGGATGGAATCCACGGCTGGATTTCATGCGATTATGAATTTGCTGCTGGTGCCGATGTGGATGGTCTCGGGGTCGCTGTTCCCGATGGCCACCGCGCACGGTTGGGTGCGCGCGCTGATGTGGGCCAACCCGCTCACGTATTCGATCGCGCTGCTGAATCACACGCTGGCGCTGCCGAATGCGCAACCGGGAGCGATGACGAGCCTGCTGGTGACGCTGGCCTTCGGGTTGGTGTTGCTGGCAGCGTCGGGAATCATGGCCGCGCAGAAGAGCACGCACAGCACGGCGTGAAGATAGTGGGGCAGGCGCTTCCGCCTGCCAAGGCTGCGAAATACCATGAACGGAGTTCTCCCTTCGATCAACGCCCTCTTGAACGCCACCGCGGCCGTTCTGCTGGTGTGGGGTTACCTGCTGATCCGGCGCAAGCGGAGAGAAACCCATCGCCGGGTCATGACGGCGGCGTTCGTCGTCTCCTGTACGTTTCTGGTGTGCTACGTGGTCTATCACCTGCAAGTCGGGCACGTGCAGTTTCAACACACCGGGCCGTTGCGCGCCCTGTATCTGAGCATACTGGGCACGCACACGGTGCTGGCCGCCGCGGTTCCGGTGCTGGCGATCATCACGCTGCGCCGCAGCCTCTCCGGCCGCTACGATGCCCACCGGCGGATCGCGCGCTGGACCCTGCCCATCTGGCTATACGTGAGCGTGACGGGCGTGGTGGTGTACCTAATGCTGTACCACATGTAAGGGTGGGGCAGGTCCCCGACCTGCCGGGCGTCGGCAGGAGTGCCGACGCGGCACGCAAAAGTGCGTGCGCCACATCATCGACGCCACAAAAAAAGGTCGCGGACGGCCGCGACCTTTTTTGTCGAAACTTGCCAGTGAGCGCGCAGTGTGTGACTGCGCCCCGCCCGTCAAAAATTGTACTCGATGTCCACCATGGGAACCAAGTTCTGCAGCACCTTGCCGTATGTGACTTGGTGGCCCGGTGGCTCCTCGGGCGGCGTGATCACGTTGGTGGGGAACGGGGTGATGAAATCGCGTATCTCGGTGCGGAGGTAAAGACGGTCACTCAACTTGTAGATGATGCCGCCGCCGGCGCTGAGCATCGGTTTGAGCTGGTGGGTTTGGGTGAAGTATCCGAACTGCTGCAGAGGCTGGTAAGCCTCCTGCGCGCCAGTGCCGACGAAGACCTTCATACCGCCGCCGACCGCCACAAAGAACTGCACGGGCGACGTCTTCCGGTTGGTATGGTAAATCAGGTCGTAGTGGATGGCGTGGTCAACGCCGCTGAATGAGGCCGAAGTGCCGTCGCCGGAAAGCTTGAGGCTGCTGGCGAAGAACTCATAGCGGATCTCGCCGCTCCAGTGCGCGTTGAGGTTCTGCCCGAAGAATGCGCCGGCGACCGCGCCGGGGGCGAATCCGGCGGTGGCCGAACCGGCGGTGGTGGTGCTCACATGGACGGTGTCGAGGAATCCTACACCGCCGATGCCTCCCACTTCCCATTGCTGGGCGAAGACACAGCAGCCGAAGGCGAGAAGCAGACACGTCTTTCCAATCGTTTTCATATCCTTCTCCGGGCCAAGACTAGTTGGCCACCACCCGCACGTTGAGCGTGGTGTTGGCGCCAAGGCCGCTGCCCTGGCTGATCACTAGAGGCTCGTTCAAGCCCTGGGTGACACCGCTGGGAACCACCACGTTGATCTGGTAGACGCCAATCTCGTCGGGCGCCAGGCCAGCGTATAGGATATCCAGTGAGGTGCCGCCCAACGATACTTTGGGAACATCCGACGCCGAGGCCAGGGGGCTGAGCGGCGCGGGCACGCCGGCCGCCACTGAAGGAGAGGTGAGACCCATGCCGGTCAGATAAATCACCAGCGTGTCTCCCTGACGGATTGGATTGGTGGGGGTGACGAGCTGGTTGTTGGCGGCGCGAACGACGGTGGCCAGGCCCGTGACTGGCCCGGCGCTGCCGGACATGAAGACGGCCGGCGCGGCCGACAGAACCGTAAAGTGGAAGCTGTTGCTGACACCGCCCGGTGTGTGAATGCTGACGGTGGAGGGACCCAGGACGTTGTTCGGCAACTGCGCATTGACCTGGGTAGGCGAAACGAACAACAGCGGCACCGGCGTACCGTTGACGCTCAGGCAGGACTGCCCCAGCGCCGTCGGCAGTGGGACTTGCGAAGCGACCAGGCTGACCGGGCTCATGTTGGTGCCCCAGGCGGTGATCAGGCCGCCCGGCGCAACCGGCGCCGTGCCATTGGCGGCGTTCACCAAGCTGGTGATCACCGGCGGCACGAAGGCGGCTGCATAGTCCTGGCTCAGGACGGTGAAGCCGGAAGTGGTCAGCACGATGATCTCGTTGGAGGCGGGCAGCGGAGCCACGGTGCGGATGAAATTGTTCAACTGGTCATTGGAGTTGACCCCCGATCCGTTGTTGGAAACAGTGCCATCGGGGCTGGGATAGGCCGTGGTCGAAGCCGCACCAGCGGTGGCGCCGGTCGGACTGCTGCCACTGAAGGGGAGGAGCGGCGCCTCCACCATCGGGATGGGGCTTTCACTAGCGGATGAGAGGGGCGAGAAGAACTGAATCGTGCCCGGGCTGCTTGCGCTAGGAGCCGTCGTGAAGTAGCCGCTGGCGGTGTTGTTCTGATCGACGAAGGCGAAGCCGGAGGGATCGCCGCCGGCGGTATTGAAGGCGCCCATCGGCACCAGCGATGAGTTGAGGTAGGCGCTGCCAACCACAAAGTTGTCGAAACTGGAGGCGCCGTACGAGCCGGACAAAGACGAATAGTCCTGCCGCGCGGCCACAAAACTGCCAGCCGCAGCGCTGTAGAGATAGACGCGACCATCGGGCCCAGCCATTAAAACGTAGGCCCCGTTGGAAGAGGCGGTCAGCACGGACTTAGGAGAAACCCCCCCGGAATCGTTCGACCAGGGTCCCAGGGTTGCCAGTGAAGTGTTTACCTTGTTAACCAAGTCGAGCACGGACACGTCGCCGTCAGACGTTATGCCGTCAATCGACAACGCCAGGATGGCGCCATTGGCCACTGCGATCGACCGGCCAAAATCGCTGAAATGCGCCCCCGACAGCGTGATCGGTGTCACCGGCTGGAGCGCGTCCAGGTCGAACTGGTTCACTAATTGAGAATCGGAGCTGGCGACCAACAGGTACTTATTATCTTGAGTGATAGCCATCCCGGTGGGCGTGGTCATGGTGCGCAGGGTCGCGATCAACTGGCTGGTGGCGCCGTTAAAGACCAGCACCTGGTTGCGGTCCTGGCGGGTAATATAGAAGCGGTTGCGGCTGTTGTCCGCGAGAATATCGCTCAGAACGCCGGGAACGTTGACCACCGTGCCCCGCTGGTTCTCGTCCGGGTTGTTGACCAGCACGCGCACCGGAATCGGGTGGTTGATGGCGGATGCCGAACTGATCTTGATCGGCACCACGGTGGTGCCCAGCGCGCCGGCGAAGGCGGACGGATTCGCGGTCACCGTGATGGTGGCCGGCGTGACGCCCGAGGAAGGCGAAACCACAATACCGGGACCTGGAGTCAGCTCGAAATCGGTGTGATTTCCACCCGGATCGGCGAGCGTAAAGGTCTGGCTGGACTGGGCTTGGTTGCAGAAGCTGGTCTGGATCAGGACATCCTCCTGGCCCGGCTGGACCCGGTGGTACTGGTTGAGCGAACCCACTGGAAGGATGGTCACACCGCTATCGGAAACGGCGTACATCACGCTGACCGCTTTATTCAATATCGCCCGGCCGACCAAGTTCTCCTGGAGCGTGAGCCGCTCCCGGAAGGTCAGGTTGTCCGCATCCATGACAAGGAGAGCCGGCATCGGCGCGGTGAACGGTGACGACTGATTGGAACCGGCGAGAGGGGTTCCAGTGGCCATGGCTGCATCGGGGATTTGCGCGTAGAGGATATTGTTGACCGAATCCCAGGCGTGGCCGGTGACATTTTTGAGCAGGATGTTGTTCGGATACTCGGCGACCATGCTGAAATTCTGATTGAACTGAGCCCAGCCGATCATGGCGTGCGAGCCGTCCCCGGATACGCTGACGCGCGGCTCCAGCGCCGGCGTGGTAATCCAAGTTTCCGCCTTGAAAGCGCCATTGAACCCGTTAAACCAGAACCCCGGCTGCGTGCCCGTTCCGCCGCCGAAAACACCCCATGCGGTCCAACCATCGGCCGACGTATTGACGGTGGCTTGGGTGAATTGACCCGTATAGTACGGCGCAGACTGCGGAATCGGGCTCGGGATGTCGGCCATCGAAATCAGGATATTGATCTCTCCGGTTTCCGGATCGAGTGTCATTATATTCGCGGTGGTGGCGATCACCGCCAGGCCACCCTGGTCGCCGTTGAGTGTGTTTACGAAGCTTACCCCTAGCGGCGATGCGGCCAGTGCGTAGGTGGTCTGCGCCTGGCTGTTGTTCAGATCGATCACTGTGATCAGGTTGCCGCCAGCGGGCGGCACATTGGACGTGGTGCTGCCGAAGTTGGCATAGTGGACCGACACCAGATATTGCCCGCTGGGCGACAGGGCGATCGCCGCAGGAAACGGGGCCACGTTGATCGAGGTGTGAATGGTGTTGTCGGCGAGCGACATCACGTCAATGCAAGCGCAGCCAAAATCCGCGATGTACAAGACGCCCCGCGGCTCATCCAGGGCGATATCGGCGGGCGTGCCGCCGATTGGCACCACGGTTCCAAAGGTCTGGGCGACGGACCGCCCGGCTCCAGCCGTCAAAAGCGTCATGGCAATCGAAAAGAATAGTCTTGTCCCACGCATACAATATAGTCCTCACGCGACTATTCGAATTACAGAACCAAATCGGATGTGAATCAATGATCGAAATGGCTAGCAATTCCGCCATTACCAAAGTTAGTCGTGTATTTCTGCGGGTTTACGCGTATACTCACGACGGAATCGAGGCTCCTGGTGTCAGAAATGTTCGACCGCTCCAGCGCAAAATCCGGCTTGATCAGAAACGTTGTGGCAAGGCTCGTCTTGACGGCGGCCGCTGTTTTCAGTTGTCTGGCGGTTGCGCCGCACGCCAGCGCGCAGAGTGTGGTGGTGACTGTTTCAACGTCGCCCCCCGGACAACAATTCCTGGTGGACGGCCAGCTCTTTTGGCAGACGCAGACTTTCACCTGGGCGGTCGGAACCGGCCATTCGCTGGATGTGGCCGCTACCCAGCAGCCATTCGGCACGGCTACCACGGTGTATACGTTTCAGAACTGGACGTACTCGAACACAACGCAGATTTCGCAAGAGATTTGGGTGACGGCCACCGCCAATACAACCCAATATACAGCGAACTTCACCACCTCGTTCGCACTCACCGTCGCCACCACCAATAATTGCGGAACCGTGTCCTGCGGCGGACTGCCGGGCCAGATCTGGTTGAACGGGGCCGTGATGGGCTCTCCGGGACCGACGTTGTATCTCGCCGGCACCCCGCTGGTCTTTACGGCCGTTCCCAGCATCGGGTACGCATTCGTCGGATGGACGCCCGGCCCCGACCAGACGATTGCGGGAGTGACCGATACCGTCTCACTCGATCGGCCCTTAACGGTGACGGCCAATTTCAGCAAGGCCGAGACGGTCACTTTCGCCTCGCAGCCGCAGGGACTCAGACTGGTGGTCGATACCGAGCCGACCACGGCTCCCTTCACGGAATCTCTGGGCTGGGGATCCGTTCACAACGTGTCGGCGGTGTCGGCGCAGCAGGATTTGACGGGCAATTACTGGGTGTTCTCTTCATGGAGCGATGGCGGGGCCGTCAATCATCCTTACACGGTGCCTCTATCCTCCGACCCGGTCACCCTGACGGCAAACTTTACGCCTGGCTCGCTGAACACTTTCCTCACCTCACCCACCGGGCTCAGTCTGACTGTGGATGGGCGGAGCAACTGGAACGTGTGGGCCTTCGCCTGGGCTGTGGGCTCGATCCATACCTTCTCGGCGCCGGCCACCCAGACCGATGCGCAAGGCCACTTGTGGAGCTTCACCGGCTGGTCCAATGGCGGACCGGAAGCGCAGACCGTGACTGTCGCGTCTCCCAACGCGGCGGCGCAGGGCGCGACCTACACGGCGTCGTACCAGCAGTTGGGGCAATTGACAGTGAACAGCACGCTGACCAGCCTGTCGGTGAGCATAAATGGGACCTCCTGCTCGACGCCCTGCACGGTGCAGCCGCCGCTGGGATCGCAAGTGACGATCAGCGCGCCGGCCAGCGTGCCGGCGGGAGTCGGATCACGGCAGCAACTGGTGGGATGGTCTACCGGAGCCGGACCCGGCAACCTGGTTATCGCAGCGCCGGCCAAGGCCACCACGGTAACCGCCAATTATCAGTTGATGAACCAACTGGTGACGGCCACCAGCCCCGCCAACGCGGCTACGTGGAGCCTGCAGCCCGCCTCGCCGGACGGATACTACAACGCCGGTACCGTGGTCAACATCAGCCTGAGCCCGTTGCCGGGCTATCAATTCAGCAACTGGAGCGGCGACCTGAGCGGTATCGAGCCGTTCGGCACGGTCGTGATGAGCCAGCCGCGCGCGGTGACGGCCCTCTTTAAGACCGTTCCCTACCTGCCGACTGGCGCGGTGACCAACGGCGCCGGACCCACTCCCTCCAGCGCCGTGGCTCCCGGTTCGGCGATTACGATTTTCGGTGTGAACCTGGCCGACAGTGTGCAAAACAACACGGCTAGCACCCTGCCACAGACCTTGGCTGGGGTGACGGTCTCGATCGGCGGCCAACTGCTGCCGCTGTACTATGTGTCGCCGAGTCAAATCAACGCGCAATTGCCGGCAGCCACGCCGCTGGGCCCGTCGAGCCTGGTGGTAACCACGCCCGAACAGGCCCAGGTCACGGCCAGTTTCACCGTCGCGCAGGATGCCCCCGGCTTGTTCGCCTTCATTTCGAATCAGAAGGCGTACGGGCTGGCGTTTCACCAGGACGGCACGCTGGTGACCGAAGCCTCCCGGGCGAAGGCGGGCGAGCAACTCACTCTATACGGCACCGGCTTCGGCCCAACCACTCCGGCACGGCCGGAGGGCCTGCCAGTACCGGAATTGCCGGCGTTCGCATTGACCGACCCGGCCAGCGTTCAAGTAGCCACGGCCAGTTTCGCGGCGCAGAGCGCCTATGCTTTACCGGGGGCCGTCGGCATCGACGCCGTGCAGTTCACGCTGGGGAGCGGCGCGCCCACGGGCGGCGACTTCGAGCTCACGGTGACGGTCAATAAAGTGGTGAGCAACACGGTCCTGCTGCCGATCCAGTAGGGTGCCCGCTGCAGCGCGGGCACCAGTCCGTTACCCCACCACGGCGAAACTTGCCTGCGCGTGCAGGTTCGCCACGCCGGACGTGTACCGGCTGTCGGCCACCAGGAACGCCACGGCGTCCTCCAGCCACTCGTGCCAAACCCCGTCGGGGTCGTGGGAAGCCACTGTCAGCGTGTATTCCTGCGGGCACAAGTCGCAACGGAATTGAAAGCTCACCGCCAGCATGCCGCCCTGGCGCACCGGCCCCAGCCGCAATCGCTCCAGTTCCGTATTGGTGCCGTAGACGTTGAACCCGCTGCGCGTGCGGATCATCATCCCCACCACCGGATTGGCCACCAGCGCCTGATACCTCACCCTAATCTTCACGGTCACCAGCTCGCCGCTTCGCCATGCCATGGTGGGTTTGCCATCCTCGCCGCCGAGTTCCACACCGACGATCTCGGCGCGCCCGTCGCCGCGGAAAAAGCGCGGGTTGATGGGAGTGCTCATCGTCCCTCCCCACGCACGCACTCGCGCGGCGATGTGCTGGCGGTAAGCGCCCAGGATCTCCTCCGGGTCGCCGCGCGCCGCCAGTTTGCCCGCGTGCAGCCACCAGACCTCGTCCGCCAGCCGCCGCAGAAGGTCCTCTTCGTGCGACACCAGCAGGATGGTCGAACCGGCCTGCCGCAAGCGGTTGATGGCGGCCGCGGCGCGCTCCCGCACCAGCAGGTCGTGCCGGGCGAACGTATGGTCGATCGCCAGCACCGGCGCCGGCGCCAGGTTCAGCGGGTCGTCCGGCCCCAGCAGCCGCGCCCCGCCGTGGTTATCCACCTCGCCCGACACGGGCTGTTCCACGCCACCCGCCAGGCGCGCCAGCACGCTTTTCCCGGCTCCGTTCTCTCCCACCACTCCGATTACCGCGCCGTCTGGCGCCGCAGCGTCGAATTCCACCAGCGGTGCGATCGAAACATGTCGAAAGACCAAGGCCATAAACGTTAGAATAGCAACTGCAACATGGATACAACCAACTTACTCGATTCCATGCGCGCCGATTGGAATCGGCGCGCCGCCGAGGACGCCAATTACTATGTGGCCTTCGGCCGCCGCCAGCAGTCCAACGAGGAGTTCTTCTCCACCGCCGACGGCACCGTGCAGCAGTTGCTGCCGGAGTTGGGGCGATTCGCCGGCCGCGACGCCGCGCTCGAAATCGGCTGCGGTCCCGGCCGCCTGATGCGCCCGCTCAGCCGGTATTTCAAGGAAATTCACGGCGTCGACGTCTCCGACGAGATGATCCGTCTGGCGCACGAGCGCCTGGCCCGCACCGCCAACGCGTTCGCCCAGCAATGCTCCGGCGCGGACTTGGCGATGTACCCCGATGGCAAATTCGATTTCATCTACTCCTACGCCGTCTTCCAGCACATTCCCAGCCGCGAGGTCGTGTTCGGCTACCTGCGCGACGCGTTCCGCGTCCTCAAGCCGGGCGGCATCCTGCGCTGCCAGGTGAACGGCCTGCCGCCGCACGCGCGCCAATACGACACCTGGAACGGCGTACGCATCACGGCGGCGGAAATCGCCGCGTTCGTCGAATCCACCGGCTTTCACCTCCTGGCGCTCGAGCAGGTCTGGACCCAGTACATGTGGATTACGCTGGGCAAGCCCGGCGCCGATGGCGTCGCGCCAGCCAACCATTCCGCGCGCCTGCGCAACATTTCCAACGCGCTCACCGGGGAAGCCGTCACTCCCGCGTCCGGCGCCATGGCCGCGCTGGCCTTGTGGATCGAACGGCTGCCCGCCGGCTGCCACCTGCTCAACACCACCGTCACCGCCGATGGCCGCCCCTGCCGCATCACTTACATCGGCCCGCCCGCGGCCGACGGCGTCTCCCAGGTCAACGCCGTGCTCCCGGAGAACTTGCGCACCGGCATGGTGATGGTGGAGGCCACGCATGACGGCGGCCCACTCTGCTCCGCCGGCTGGGTGCGCATCGTGCCCGCCGGGCCCTCGGTTCCCCGCATCACCGGGCTCAGCGACGGCGTCAATCTCCTGTCCGGCAACTACATCGTCAGCGGCACCGTGAAAGTGACCATGGAGGAGGTTGCCCATGACGCCGACTTCCGCGCCATCGTGGACTCGCTCGCCACGCCCACCGCGGATGCCTTCTGTACCGACCCGGTCGCTCAGCGATGGGAATTCAACTTCAACCTCCCCGAGAATCTCGCGCCCGGCCGGCACCACGTATCCATCGCCCTGGGCCGCCGCCTCTTTCCACGGGTGCTCATCGAGGTGGCCTGATTGCGCCGCTGGCTGGCGGCGGCCGGGGTTGCCATCGCCGTCGCCGCTCTTTGCCTGGCTCCGGCGCGGCGCCGCCCGGTCCGCCAACTGCCCGCCGGCGTGATCGAGATCCACTCCGAGATCGCCGTCGATGCCGATAGCGAACTGCGCGGCGCGCCCACCGGCACGGTGCTCGATCTAGCCCCGGATTTCAGCGGCCGCGCCGCCATCGTGGTGCGCGGGGACAATGTCACCCTGCGCGATTTCACGATCGATGGCAACCGCGACGCCCTGGAGACCCGCGACGGCCTGCCCCCCTCCGACACCTCTTTCGCGAAGTTCACCCGCGCCAACGGTGTGCTTGCCGAGCGTGTCGCCGGACTCACCATCGAGCGCCTGCACTGCCGCAATATCGCCGGCTTCGCCGTGCTGGTCAGCCACGCGCGCTCGGTCAACATCCGCCGCGTCCAGGTCATCGATAGCGGCACGCGCAACTCACTCGGCCGCAACAACTCCACCGGCGGCATCCTGATCGAGGAAGGAACCAGCGATTTCCGCGTCATCGGCTGCGAGCTCGCGAACATCCGCGGCAACGGCGTCTGGACGCATTCCCTTTACACGTCGCCGCGCAACGCCCGCGGCCTGATCGCCTTCAACCATTTCCGCCAGATCGGCCGCGACGCCATCCAGGCGGGCCACGCCACGGCCATCTCGGTGACCGGGAACTCGGGCAGCCGCATCGGCTATCCCGTGGAGGAAGTGGATATCGAGAACCTCGCCACGCCGGTCGCCATCGATACCGCCGGCAACGTCGACGCGTCTTCCTATGACGGCAACCGCTTCGAGGAAATCGATGGCAAGTGCATCGACCTCGACGGATTTCACGATGGCGAAGTGCGCGCCAACCAGTGCGTGAATCGCAGTCCGGCCGAGGCCTACCGCTTCGGCCACTACGGAATCACCCTGAACAACGCCAACCCGGACATGCGTTCCCAAAACATCCGGCTGGTCGACAACCTGATCGACGGCACGCTGTACGGCGGCCTGTTCGTGATCGGTTCCGGCCACACCATCGCGCGCAACCGCCTGCTCGGCCTTGACGCCTCCCACTGCAACGAAAACGCCGCCCGCTTCGGCTGCTACTACGGCCCCGCCGATCCCGAGATTCTGGAAGCCGGCATCTATCTGGCCCGCGGCGCCGAGCATCCCGCCCCGGCTCGCCACAATCTCATTGAAGACAACCGCATCGCCGGTTTCAAAATGCAATCCCGCTGCATCCTGGCCGCGCCCGGGGTCGACGCGCGCTCCAACACGATCATCGACAACGTCTGCCGCGATCAGTGAGCCAGCCTGCCCCGCAGCGCCGGCTGTCGAGCCGGCTGAGCCGAGAGTCATCTCGGCTTTTCTTGCCGGGCCGGCATTGCCGTCCCCTTCTCAGCTCGTCAGGCACCCGCCCCGCTCCGCCGGACTCTGGCTTGTTCCTCCACAGCCGGAACCACTGCGAGCGTTACCCGCGCCGGCTCGTGCCTGCCGGACGCCAGGGCCAGGCGGGCGCACCGCGACCGCAAGTCGGCGAGCTTGCCGGCGGCTCGCGGAACCAGGTCCAGGCGGCGCAGGATTTCCCGCTTCGCCCGGCGCACCAGTTCCCTATCCATCTCGTTCATCCGCAGCAGCCGCTGGTACAGCTCCTTGCCCCAGAGGCCTTCCCAATACTCGCGAGACTCGGCCGGCGCGACCGGCGTGGCCTGACTGACGTTCTGCGGAATATACTCCAGCCGGAGATTGGGAAACGCAGGGCGTAGAAAATATTCCGCAACCACCAGGCTCTCGTCGAACATCTCCACCAGACCTGGAACGGCCATTTCGCGGATCACCGCAGTAGCCCGTTCCAGATCCCGCTCATCCGCTGGACGCGTGAACGCTCCGGCATTGGCTAACTGCGTCACCTGCACCTCGCTCACCTGATGGGGAGCTTCGTCGATAAGGCGCATGGCGAACTGCCGCGGATTGTAAGATCGCGCCCAACGGGCACACAGAGAATCCGCGTCGCCGCGCCGGAGGTGGTTGTAAGTCGAATACAGCCGAGCTAAGGGATCCCGTAGAAAGCACCAATCGAAGAACACCGTCTGGCGGCTCAGTGGCTTCGGATAACGCAAATGGTGGCTGGATACCGCGGCAATACCCGTGTTCTGCCGCAGAAACTCCACCAGGAGCGGGGCATCCAGCGTAGCATCGGGATCGCTTCCGTGAACCGTTGCAAACCGCCCCGGAAAGGCGCGCTCCAAAATGTGCTCAATTGTACTCCCGCCGTTCTTGAATATGTGGTAATGAACGATTACGTATCGGGTGCGCACCACGGGCACGGTTACGTTCACGAGACACCTCTTTGTAATAAACGCGAGATCCGGAGAGAGGTTTCGGGACCAGCCAGGTTAGTAGCATAGCCCTTTCGAGCCATCCAAGCGGCCAACGCCAAAGCGGCCAGCCGGCAGCCGCTCTGCCGAAGTGCAGTCACGCCCCGGCGCACATTTCTTTCCCCCGTGTTACCAGGCACTTGTCGCAAATTCGCGGCTCAAAGCGCGACGCAGGCCGCGTAGAGTTGAAGCGGATAGAGGCAGCGCGGCCCACAGCAGCTTTGCTCCGCGCGGAGCGGGGAGTCGCCATGAAGACCGTTCGGCAAGTGTTTATCTGCGCCCTGTTGGCGGCGCTCATCGCGCTCGCGGTTGCGGTAACGATTTTCGTGCGGGCCGCCACCGCCACGGTTGCGGCGGTTCCGGCCGAGATCCGCCTGACGCGCGCCGCGCTCGTTCACCAAGCCGACGCGGCGCGCCAGGATCTCACGCACCAACTTGCCGCGGCGCGCGTTGCCGCGCTCGAGCTTTCCGATCGCCAGGCCACCGCGTTCCGTACCGGCATTCTGGCGCAAACCGCCGATTTCGGCGGCGCCACCAGCCGCCAGATCGGCGGCACGCTGTCGCGAATCGACACCGCAGTCGCTACCACGACTTCGCTCGAACGCGAGCTGGGTCCCACCCTCCGTCATTCCGCCGCGATCGCCGCGCAGATCGACGATTCCCTTCCCATGTTCCTCGATTGCGACCACAACCCCGACTGCGTTTTCAACCGATACGTGGGCGTCTCCCGCGGCATCGAAACCGCCGCCACCGACGTCTCCGGCATGAGCCGGGATTTCCGCCGCGACTGGCCGGCCTATCTCAGAACCTGGCAGGATATCGGCGTCCAGACCGACGGCTTCGTCGCCAACATGAACCGGCTCACTCACCCGCATTGGTATGACCGGCTGATCGGCTACGGCCTCAACGGCGTCATCATCTATCGCAGCTTGAATCCGGTGGGAGCCGCCGTCACCGGCGCGCAGATCCTGTCCTCGCGCCCGTAGATTCTTCGCTCACCGGTAAGCTTCGCTCCGGTGGCGGACCCCGAAGATGCGCATGGTGTCGTCATGAAGCTCGAACATGACGCGGTAATCGCCAAGCCGCAGCCGATAATAACCGGCCATGCCTCCGTGGAGGGGTATCACATCGCCGGAGCCGGTGCGCGCGCAGCGCAGAACGCCTTCGAAGATGTACATCGCGGTGGCGCGGTCGAGGCGTCGAACGTCGGCTTTGGCTTCGTCGAGCCACTGGATCTTGACTGCGTTCCTGGGGATCATGGCGCCAACGGACCTCGCTTAGACCATTCCGAGTCAATCTCCGTAGCAGTCGTTCGCGGTTCTTGTTTTATGCACAGCCTTTCCGCAGCCTTATGCACAGCAAATCGAGCACGAAGCCCTCTAAGGCCATGCGTGAGGCGAAAATGATATGAGAGCCTTGGCCATCGTCGGCAACGACAATCCGTCCGCGCAGGGACCGCCACGCGTTGCAAGGGTGGTCCACAGGAAGTCCAGGACGCTGTTGCGAGGCGGGATTACCCTTCGATCGGGAAATCCTCGAGCGTAAGTCCGAAATCTGCAAGGACTTCTTCCATGGGAATGCCCTTGCCGCCGCGCTGAGCGAACCACGCACGACCCTCGCGAACACGGCGACGGTCCTCGTCCGTGATCGGTTCATCGTCGATGGGCTCTGAGGAGGAAGTATCCAGCATGGCTTCCAGCAGACCGGCGATAGCAGGGAGCTTCGCGGGCGGCAGGCGCTCAACCAGTTCGTGGACGTGCTCGCGTGTCTCGCTCATCGCGCCCTCCTTAGTGACACAAGGCTGATTTAATTCTGACATAAATACCCCGGGGTTTGTGGCACAAACTCGGGTGTGCGACGTGAAAGTGACAATTCGCCGGGTTTCCTTTTTTGTGGCTTAAAACCTAGCGTAGTGATACGCTAGGTTTTAGGAGGCTGTAGATGCCTGACTCTCTCGCTGACTTGGAAGCCCGTC
>Ga0208820_1000848_pt1 | contig 19044 bp, 17 predicted proteins | sample June2015DPH_16_5_FD_184713 | JGI IMG/M metagenome (GOLD analysis project Ga0208820, IMG submission 184713) | Peatland microbial communities from SPRUCE experiment site at the Marcell Experimental Forest, Minnesota, USA - June2015DPH_16_40... | ecosystem: Environmental > Terrestrial > Soil >...
TGGTTTTGCGGCAGTAGTCTATGGGATTGCGTCTTGTCGCGCGTGACCCGAGGGCGAGGCGCGCCTCGCCCCTACAAACGAATTGTAGGGGCCGGGCACGCCCGGCCCTGCCAGACCACGGACTGAGGAGCATCAAGGGTTGCCTCCTGCTGGCAGCGTGGCTGGGCTGCGGAGGGCTGCACGCGCAATTGGCGCTGGGCCGCATCGAGGGCGCAGTGCGCACGTCGGCCGGCAGCGCTATGCCGATGGCGGGCGTGGTGATCGAAGGCGGGAGCATGCGATTGCTTAAGCGCGCCGACGGCGCTGGCCAATTCGCGCTTGCGTTGCCGTATGGCCAATACCGCATCTCGCTTAAAGGAGACCGGAAGTCCGCGCGATCGGTCGATGTCGTCCCGCTCGAAACCACCCGCCTCACTCTGGTGGTCACGCCGGGCGCGCCGATTCGCATCGACCATGCTATCGCCGCCGGGCCTGGCGAATGGACCGGCGATACCGGCGCGCATGTTTATCCGGAGGGCTTTTCGCTCGCATCCGCGTTGTTTGCGCTCGAGCCCGGCACTGTGACCGAGCCGCTCGATCCGACCGGCCTCGCCGACAACCGGCTCGGCGTCATCTCCCAGCGCGGCTTCTCCTGGACCGATACCGCGCTCCAGTTCAACGGCCTCGATGCCGGTGACGATTACCAGCCGGGGCGCCCGCAAATTCTTCCCGATACGGATGCGCTCGAAGCCACCGTCGTGCGCAGCGCGTTTGCGTTGACGCCCTCGCCTGCTTATGGCGTCGAGGTCGGCCTGTTCCCGGCGCAGGCCGGTGAATCCTGGCACGCCGCCATTTCGAGCGCCGGAACCGCGGGCGCGCTGGCTTCGAACAATCTGCCGCCACTCGCCAGCCGCGGCGCCATCCAACAATCCGAACAGTATGATTGGTTCACGCGCGACCACACCGACCTCGGCGGCCCGCTTTCCCGTTGGGCCGACGTCTTTCTATCCGGCTCTGGCCTTTGGGCCGCGCAGGCCGCGCCGCTGGGCGCCCCAGGCACGAGCCAGAACAGCCGCCTGTTGTTTGGCAACGCGCTCGGCCACATTCATGCCGGCGCGCACGACCGTTTCGACGCTCTTTATAGCGGCTCCCGCGTCGATCTCGACGGATGGGGCGAACCGGCCGGCATGGAAGCGCTGGCGTCGCGGCGGCTCTCGCCCGAGTTCGTATTGCCGGATGGCGTGGCCGGTCTGAACGAGACCGATCACCTGGATTTCGTCCAGGCCGGCTGGACTCACGTTTGGGCCGCCAGCGCGGCCGGCACGCTTCAAGTCCGCTACGGAGACTCGTTCGCGCATCTTGATGCCGAACCTGTCCTCACGACGCCCATCGATCAGAGCCGCATCGAACTCGCCGGCGGCGCGGTGACCGGAGAGCCGCCGCTCACCAATCTTGCGGTCCGCGCGCGCCAGCAAATCGCCGCTGCCTGGGAACCTGGCACCATCAGGCTGGCGCGCGCGCGCCATCGGTTGATGGCCGGCGGCGGCTGGCGAACGTCCTCACCGCAAAACCGCTATCGCACGCCTTCCGACCTGAACATGATCACGGCCGATGGTGTGCCCGCCGACGTGGTCGAGTTCAATACGCCGCTCGATTCGCGCGAACGCATCGTGGCCACATCGGCCTGGGCTACCGACCGGGTGAATCCCACGCCCCGGCTCACACTCGATCTGGGCGTGATGGCCGATTTTTCGCGCGGCGGCATTCCCGGGCAGTCCAGCCCCTTCGGTTTCAACACGCCAGCGCGGCAGTTCGCGGCTCAGTCCAATCTCATCGCGTGGAACAGCGTGTCGCCGCGCGCAGGCCTTGCCTGGCAGGTCCCGCACGCCCACGGCCTGATCTTGCGCGGCGCGTTTTTCCGCCTGTATGCGCCGCTGGCCGGCCGCTATCTCGACTACGGCAACCCGAACAGCCTGGGCGGGAATGTCTATCAATGGAGCGATGTGAATGGCGACGGATGGTATGAGCCAGGCGAGCAGGGCACGCTGCTGGCGCGCTTTGGCGGCCCGTACTCGTCCATTTCCCCCTCCTTGCGCCGCCCCTATGCGGACGAATGGAACGTGGGTGCGGAGATGCCGCTGCCGCTATCGACGCTAGCTTCCATCCACCTTTTCCGGCGCGATGAAAAAGACCGCATTGCCGCCATCGATACCGGTGTACCGTCACAGGATTTTACCCCGGTAACCATCCTCGATCCCGGTCCCGATGGCATCCCCAGCACCTTCGACGACGGGCAACTTACCGTCTACGCACAGAATCCCGCCACGCTCGGCCACGACGAGTATCTGCTCACCAACCCGCCCGGCTTGCGCACGCTCAACTCCGGCGTGAACGCGCAACTGCGTAGTGGCTGGCGCGGCGTCACGGTGTCGGCTTCCGTCGTGGCGGAGAAATCGTACGGCCCGACCAACCCTGGCAACGCGGTCTTCGAGAACGATCCCGGCGTGGTGGGCGCGCTCTTTTCCGATCCCAACGCCCAAATCAACGCGACCGGCCGCGCCTTCACCGACCGTGCCTTCACCGGCAAGATCGAGGCTTTATATCGTTTGCCGGCGCGCTGGGGCGGCGTGCAGATTTCAACCGTGGCCGATTATTCCGATGGCCTGGCATTCGCCCGCATGTTGCTGGTCACGGGATTGCCGCAAGGCCCGTTCCTGGTCGCCGCCACGCCGCGCGGCAGCCCCGGCGGCGGCAATCGCGCGCAGCACGTCGAGAATTGGAACCTGCGCCTCAGCCGTGAGTGGCCGCTGCCGGTCGGCCGAATTGTGGCCGTCGCGGATCTGCTCAATGTGACCAACGCGGACCTCGCGATTCGGCAGGAGGATCTGACCGGACCGGCATTCAACTCGCGATTGCCCATCGCCATCGAGCCGCCCCGGTTTGTGCGGTTCGAGCTCCGATATCATTTCTGACCCGTGGCGCGGCTTGCCCGTGCACCATCCCGGGGCTGTCAAGCCTGATGTGTCGAGAGTCATCTCGACATTTGTTTTTGTTCCTGATGCGCGCGCCGCTCTCCGTGGCCAGCAAAAGCCGAGACGACTCTCGGCTCTGCAGGCATGACTGCCCGCGCCACGCGCTCTTACTGGGTGACGTACATGGTTGGACCGTTGCTTTCGACGCCGTTGACCGTGATTACCACCGGGTATGCGCCGGTGCTCAGGCCGACTGGCACCACCAGGTTGGCTTGATCTAACCCCACCCAACCGGGCGCCAGGCCAAGGAACTGGACGGTCGAGGTCCAGCCGCTGATGGTGGCGCTCGCGCTCGATTGCAGCGTCGAGTACGATAGCTGCGTCAGGGACGCGGCCGCGCCATCGGCCGGCCGGTTGGTGACGAGACCGATGCCGGTCAGGTAAACACTCACCAGGCTGCCGACCTTGGCCGGGTTGTCGGGTCCGTTCAAGGTGTACAGGCCTGTCGAGGCTATGTAGTTCAGCACGGCGGCCTGGCCGGCGTTTTGCACAATGTAGGGCGCGGTCTGCGCCACCTGGAAACTCACCTGCCCGCTCGAGCCGCAGGTGCCGCTCACCGTCATCGCCGCCGGGCCGGCTCCGATCTCAAACGGCAGTTGGATGTTGATCTGGCCCGAACTGGCGAAGTACATGGGCGCATTCACGCCGTTCACGCTCACCGACACACCGGCCAGCGAGGTGGGGAGCGGGAATGCGCTGGAGGATTGCGTGAAAGGCGCCAGGCCGGTTCCGTAGATGCTCACCACCGCGCCCGGCGCCACCGGTCCTGCCATTCCGTTGTTGGCAATGCCGCCGGGCAAGATGTCGGGAACTCCGCCGCCCGCCGCGATTTGGGCCACGAACGCGTCCGGCGCGCCGCCGGGGTAAGACGCCGTGGAGGTTCCGCCGGTGGCCGGGAGGTTGGTCGAGGTCGTGGTGCCAGCCACCACCAGCCCGGCGGAGCAGTTCAGCGCTACGGCGGTGCCGGAATCCCCATAATTCTTGAGTCCGGCGGTCAAGGATGCCGCGGCATTGCCGCCCAGGTAGCTGGAAAACAGCAGGCCGGAACCCGACGCATTCAGACCGGCCACGAAGGCGTTGGCCGTGCCCGAAGGGGCCTGGTTGGTGTTTTGAAATGCGTCGCTGATGGGGAAATTGGTGGAAGTGGTGCTGCCCGTGACATAGGCGTTGCCAGCCGAATCGATGGCGACGGCGTTACCGGAATCGGCGCCGCTGCCACCAAGGTATGTTGAGTAGAGCAGCGACGACCCGCTGCCGGCCAGCCTGGTGACGAAGGCGTTGCTGCCGCTGCTGCCGCCGCCATACGCGGTCTGATACGCGCCGGGATTGGGAGCGACTGGAAAATTGGACGAACTGGTGACGCCGGTGATGAATGCCGCGCCGCTCGAATCGACCGCAATTCCGTTGCCGAGATCGGCCCCGCTGCCGCCCAGATATGTGGAGTAGACCAGCGTGCCCGTGTTGGGAGCGATCTTGGCGACGAATGCGTTAGCGGTGCCTTTGAGCGTGGACTGATAGGGGCTGCCAGCGGTTGGAAAGTTGGCGGACATCGTAGAACCCGTAACGAATGCGTCGCCACCCGAATCAACCGCGATGGCGTTGCCGTTATCGACGCCGGTCCCGCCCAGGTAAGTCGAGTAGATCAGGCTGCCCGCCGCGCTGAACTCTACGACGAAGGCGTTGGCCGGGCCGCGCAGCGCGGTCTGTGCCGGAGCCGTTCCGCCCGTGGTGCCGACTAGCAGATCGGGTGAATTGGTGGTACCCACCAGGTAGACGTTTTCGCTCGAATCGAGCGCCACCCCGTAGAACATGTCGGTGCCCGATCCTCCGAAATAGTGGGAAAAAATCACGGCCGAGGCTGTATTGTTGAGCTCCATGACAAAAGCGTCCACGCTCTCGCCGGCGTAATAGTTCAAGTAGGTGGTATCGGCATCGAAATCCGGCGCGTCGGTTGTGCCGGCCAGATAGAGGTTGCCAGCCGGACTCACCGCGATGGCGAGGATGTCGCTGTCGCCGTCACCGTTCGCGCTGCCAAACAAAGTGACATACGCCGCCGTAGTGCCGGAAGGGTTCAGTTTGGCCACGAAGCAGTAGTTGAACTTGGCGGCAACTAACACCGACCCCGCTAGGTAAATGTTGCCCGCCGAATCGAGTGCGACCGCCGCGGTTTGCACGTCGCCGGTGGTCAAACCGCTGACGGTGGGCATGAGATAGGTCGCCCAGGTGAGGGCGGGGTCGATCACCAGCGGCTGGGAGCGGTCGTAGTGCCCCAGCGCGAAGCGCACCTCGTTTCCGCGCAACAGGTACCGCCCGGCAACCTGGCGGCGTTCGCCGTTCAGTTCCTGATACACGATGGGACGGTGCTGGCGGAGCTCGCCGCCCGCGGTCGCGATCACCAGGTCGCCCGCGTCATCCACGCGCAAACCCTGCGCGCCTTCCACGCGCAGCCGGATGCGGCTTGGATCGGCGCCGCGAGCCAGCTCGACGTCGTATTCCAGGCGCCCATCTGTCACGTAGTAAACCACGTCGACGCCCGGATACAATTGCCGGTAGCGGACGCGCGAATAGGTGGGAATGTTCTTGAGCCAAGCCGAGGGCTGATTACCTATGAGATAGTTGACCACACCGGGGAGAGCCTCTTCGCCCTGGCCCTGCGCATCGCTGCGCGTGGACTCGAAGACCACGGCCACCCGGGCCTCGCGCGAAATCCATTCGGCGCGGCCGGCGCGCAGAGCCAGGGCGGCGCCCGAGGTATGTACGAGGAACTCGGCCGGTCCCGGCTCCTGGCCGCGGTTCGGCTCAAAGGCGACCGGCAGGCGGGCGGCCGACGCCAGGGCCGCAGTCAAGAACAGCAACAACGCGGTTCGCATAGGTTTACTTGAAGACCCTCTACTATAGATATCCCTGCCGACCGTGGTTGGTTTCGAAAAATGTTGGTTCCAGGGCGGCGGCCTGGCGCCTTAGTCTGCCAACCGCTTGACGTTGCCAAGCGCCGGTCACGGCTTTTCGTGCGTCAGCGCCTGCCGGGTGGCATTCAGCGAATTGGTAAGCGATTCGCGCGGCAGGCTGCGAATGATGGGGTTGATCAGCCAGCCCAGGCCGGCCGGGACGTCGCGGGTGAGGGAAATGACCTGGCACTCCAGGTACACGCCGCCGTCGCGCTCCTCGAATTTCCAGAACGTATTCAGGCGCCACAGGAAGCCGTGATCGTTGCCCGGCGGGAGCTCATGCTCGTTGGGGCCCGGGTCTTCGACTTCGGCGATGCGCGTGGTGAATGACTTGCTGTACCAGCGCCGGCGGTCGAGCTTCACATAGCGCACGTCGTGCTCGGTATTGAGGACCACGGTCAGTATTTGCTTCTTGACCACGCGCAAAAAGACGTGGAAGTCGCCGCCGTGGCGGCTGAGCAGCCGCGAATCGATAACCTCAGGGCGATAGATGTTCTTGTGGTTGTTGTAGTCTTCGAACACGCGCAGGGTCTGCGCGAGGGTAACGCCGGGAACGAAGACGGCGCCGGTCCAATCGTGGATCAGACCGTCTGGGATTTCGATATCGCCCTGGTTGGAGGGCTCGGCGAGAATCTTGCCTTCCCTGACGGCGCGCTTGCGATCGGGGGAAGCATCCACCCAGAGAAACGCGCCGCCGCGCAAGCTGCCGTCGAAGCGCGCCTGGGCCGCCTGCATATACTTGTCAAAGGCTTCCACCGCGGCCGGCTTCAGTTGTACTCTGGTTACCTCCGGCAGGCCCGCCAGCAGGCACAGTGCGACCGAGAACAGTGAGGAGTTGGGAAACATTACTCTGCTTCTTCAGCATGACATGGAACCGCGGGCTGGCGAGCGTGCGCGGTCCCGCGAGCCTCCATTACGCGCTACAGGCGCTTGAGCATTTCCTTGGCTTCCTGAAGGCGCGGGAATTTCTTTTCGGCCTCGCGGAACTCGCGGGTGTGCACGCGGCGGCGGGCGCCGGAATGGTTGACGGGAAACCGCAGGTGCAGCATCTCGTGGAATACTACATACTCGAGAGCGAGCGCCGGAGCACCCGGCCGGTCGAAAATGCGGCTGATCACGATCGCGTTGTGCGACGGGTCGAAGTGCCCGAGCATGCCGCGCGCGGGCCGGCGGCTCCAACCCAATTGCGGCCGTCCCATTAAGCCATCGAAGTACTGCGCGTTCAGGCGCTCGAAAATCTCCTCCAGATTGTGATGCTGTCCGGCGGGCCCGGAAATGAATTTGCGCCCGCGGATCTGGCGCACCAACTCCGCCTGGCGCCGCATGTCGCGCCGGTTCAGATACAGGCGGTAGCGGTGCGCGTACATGCGCGGCACGGGTTTGCGGTAGAGCTTGCCGAGCAGGATGAACGCCAGCGCTTCGGTGACCGGGGCCGGTGCGCCGGCCAGCAGGTCGCTGATCCGCACCCGCAGGCAGCCGTCGCGCAGCGAAATGGAGCTGTCCGCGTTGGCGAACTGGCAGAACTCGACGCGCAGGCTGGGCAGAGGCGTGCGCGGCCGGAGCGCGCGGAAAACGCGGGCGTAGATTTGCTCCGGCGTTTCGAAAAACAGAAGAGCGGGCAGGCTCTCGCTCTCGATCATGCGGTCTTCGCCCGGCATCGCGGCTCAGTGCGCCGAGTACTGCTGTTGCGGCTGATTGAGCACCACATCAATCGTCTTTTCATCTTCTTCCACTTCGAAGACGTGTCCGAAGGTCTGGTATCCCTTGGCGTTCACCTGGATCAGGATGCTGCCCTGCGGGATGGCCGGCACTTTGGCGATGCCATCCTGGTTGGTGCGCATTTCGAAGGTTGTGCTGACCGCCTTGCCGTAGCGCTCGGCGGGATGCTTGGCGTTGGCCTTCCAACGCACGATGACCTCGGCGCGGTCGATGGCGTGGCCGCCCTGCGTCTTCACGTTGATCTGAAGTTCGGTCATAGGAGCCTCGGCCCAGGCCATGGAAAGCGCCAAGCCGGCGAGCGAGGCAGCCAGCATCAAAAGGCGAGCACTGCGATTCCGCATACTTCGATTATCGCCGATGCTAGAATAGAGTTGTAGTACCCACCGTGCTTCTTAAGAGAAATGGGGGCGCAACGGATTCGACGGGATTGAATCGGGGTGGGGAGGCGTGCCGGGTTCCGAGCTCCCGTAAAACGATCGGAAAAACAGAACTGCCAATACGCAGTTTGCATACGCTGCCTAATTAGGTAGCCGCTCCAGCCGTTCGAGCCCGCGCGGCGGCCAGTGAGCGTCATTTTGCGGGATAGGCCAAAGGCTTCTGTCCGTAGCCGGCGGTCGAGATCTAATCGGGCTGGGCTTTCGCCGCTCTCGCCGGTTTTGAAGCGGAGGCCGAGACTAATGAGCCGGATACGCACGTAGGCTCTTCACGTCGGGCTTTCTCGGACGGGGGTTCAACTCCCCCCGCCTCCACCACAATATTTTCATTTAAATCAGACGCTTGGAGCCGATTAGGGTTCCCAGTGAATCATACGCGTGCTATTATCCGGCATGACCTTTTTGGTCTACACGATTTCGAGAGGCGAGATCAGTCCGGCCTCCGACCGTGACCACTTTTGGCCTGAAGACGTGAGGGAACTGGAACCAGCCCTCGAACACCACGGCTTCGGCAAACTTCCGGAGATCCACCTCGGAGCGGACGGCCTCTCAATTGATATCTATCGAGCCGATGAGCCGAGGACGGATGTCGCCGAGAAATATCACTATGTCGCGCTCTATGACTTCGCACACACCTTTGAAATCGTGCTGATTCCCCGTCTTGGGGACCTGAACGCGTTTCTGTCTCAAGTGGCCCCGCTGTGTATGGCCCAGCTACAGCAATCGGCGCACGATCAAGACGCGGAGCGGGGACGCGATCCGCAGAAGCCGGAGCGGGGCTGATCGGATTGGTGCATCAGCTCCCGCTTCATCGACCTATCCCAGGTGCGGCAAGACGAGATCAGTGTCGCGCGCTACAAGCGGGCTTCATCGATTCCCACTCCGCGTGGGGGTCGTGGCTCCCGGGGGTCTGGAATTCACTGATTCGCTGCCGCCGCCTTCTTCGCCGGCTCGTTGAAGGAGCGCTCGACTTTGTTCTGGGGATCGGTCGAGACGGGGTGATCCCGCCACAGCCAGCGCATCATCTCGGGTAGGATGGCGGCGCCCATTTTTTGTCCGTGCTTGTTCATTCCCCAGGTGTAATTGAGGTCGTAGCCTTTTTCGGTGAGCGCCTGCATCATTCTGACATTTTGGAGGAACCAGTCGCGAGATTCGTCATAGGCGCCGCCGCGGCCGGCGCCGCGATTGTCGTTGCGGCCGTCCTGGAGGAAGATGCGGATCGGCTTGCGGCCGCTCTTGCGGATGATATCGGGATAGGCATTGCCGCCGCGAATATTGGTAAAGCTGCCGACGATGCTGAGGACCTTGCGAAACTCGTTGGGCCGCTCCCAGGCGACGGTGAAGGCCGCGATGGCGCCGGAACTGGCGCCTCCGATGCCGCGCCGGTCCGGGTCCTTCGAGATCGAGTATTCCTTGTTCAGCACCGGCATCAATTCGTCGACGATCACGCGGGCGTAACGGTCGTCGAGCGAATTGTATTCGGTGGGCCGGTTGGTGGTGCGGTCGCCCCACTCGTGCTGGTCCGGCTCCGGCTGATCGGGCCGGCGGCCGGGGTTGATGAACACGCCGATCATGACCGGAATCTCCCGGCGGTAAATCAGGTTGTCCATCACGTTCTGCGCGTTGGTGCCGCCCTCCGGCATCACGAACGCGTGGCCATCGTTCAAGATCATCAAACTGGCCGGCACCGCCGGATCGTACTGCGCGGGGACGTAAACCCAATAGGTGTGCGACGTGCCGGGGTAGGCCTGGCTGGGCAGCGTGAACGGCCCGCGGATCTCGCCCTTGGGAACGCCCTCCTGCGGCAGCGAATCCGGCCCCAGGTGGTAGTATCCGTCGGGATCGGGAGCCTGCGCCTGGGCCACTGGCGGCGTTTGCGCCTGGGCGAACAGGCGCGTCGCCGTGGCGGCGATGATCAGGACCGACAGAAGCGCGGGCGTTCGGTTCATGCGTGGATCCTCTTCCAGGAAACTCACCCTCGCGGATAACATATCACGCCGGTGGCGCGCCTGGCGGCGCCGGCGCCGTCTGAGGTCTCAAACCGCGCGAAGATGAGACGAGAGCGACAGCGGGTTGACGGGCGAAATCCGCGTCGGACCCGAAAACCGGGGCGCCTGTCCCACCTTGCTGTCGAAGGATTTGCGGACGAGTGGGGCAGGCGCTTCCGCCTGCCAACGGATTCTCTCACAGCTCCTCACGCGGTCCCGCACCCATGAGGCTCGCATGCCGGCCGGGACGGCTCGTCACAGGGTATGCTGGGGCGAGGGGATCGCTCGATGCCGACTACTTTTCCTTACGACACGCGCTTGAATATCCTTCACTCGCCGCTCGAATTGATCGATGAGAAAGCGCTGGCCGGCGCGGCCGAACACAAGTGGTACAACCAGACACTGTGCAAGGTCAACGAATCGGTCGTCCGCCTGGGCGTGGTGCAGGGAGAATACCACTGGCATAAGCATGACGCGGACGACGAATTCTTCTACGTGGTGGAAGGCCGGCTATTGGTCGACCTGGAAGACCGAACCGTTGAGCTATTGCCTCGACAGGGCCTTGTCATCCCGAGAGGAGCCGTTCATCGGACCCGCGCCCTGGAGCGAACGGTGATGCTGATGGTAGAAAACGCCGGGATTATCCCGACCGGCAATTGAGGGCGGACAGGTCCTACTGGCCGCTATCGCCATCGCTCGCGTCGCGCGTCTCGTGCTGCGCCCTCTTGACATAGGCGAGCAGCGTCCGGTACTCGCGCTGCGCCGCCCTGCGGTATTCGGGAAGACGCATTCCCGCAGCCGCCGCGCGCTGCTGGAAGGCGGCCTCGGCCAGCTCGATGGCTCGCAGCAGGCGCGGACCGGCCGCCTCCCGCACCGCCGGGTCGCATACGAAACCGAAGGTGACCACGGATGGCAAAGCCAGCGAGTAGTTGTCCGGCAGCCCCACCTTTTCAAACGGGAACCCGGAAGCCCAATCGGTGTGGTAGCCCACGCACATGTTGTCGGGGTTGACCGAGACCTGCAAGTGGGTGACGCAGTTGGTCACCGGTATTCGATAGCGGCCGCGCAGCAGTTCCGTCAACATGGCCGCGGAACGTACCTGAGCCGGGCTGAGGCGGGCGTCGCTTTGCCCTTCCTCGGTGCGGGCTTCGAATGATACTCCCAGAAAACTCTCGTTCAGGTTGAGATACCGCCAGTGGTCATCGGCCCATACCGAGTACCCGGCGTGGTTAGCGGCGTCCTGCTCGGCCACCACACGAAACACACGGCCGAACCGGTCAATCAGATAATGATAAGCGCATCTGTGTCCGACATACTCCAGCAGCGATTCCCCGATTCGCTGCAGAGCGCGGTTCTGGCGGGCTTCAAAGGGGATTTGCAGGCTCTCGGTGGTATGGAAAACGATCCCCGCTGGCGCCGAGCGGCGCACCGCGCGGGCACCGGAGGTTCCATTTAGCGGGAACGCCAGGTAAGAGCGCGGATGGTTGGACACGGCAAACCGCGTGTCGATGTGGAGACCGTTGCTGAACACCTCCTCGCCCGCGTTTTTCTCCACCATCCACACCTCGGGTAGGGCTGGCGAGGGAACGGAACGCGAGAGCCCGTCCGGAGGCTTCCAAGCTCCCGGCTCCGGCACGCGCGCCGCGGCACGTACAACCAGAAACGCCACGATCAGAGTCAGCGGGACGATTGCCCACACCAGGTATTGGAAGAATGCTCGCCACAGCCCGGGCCGCCCGCCCACTCTTGACGGCGGCGCGACGGCTTTGAGGAAGCGGAGGCGGATTACCGGATCGCCGATGTGGCGGGCAACCAATTCGATCGATGGCTGTTCGATACTCCTACTCATTCGTATGAGAAGTATCGGCAGAATCGGCGAAGTCTCTTAGGAATTCCGCGGTTTTATCTTATTCCTCTCTGCCGATTATCCCGTCTCTCCCGCAAAAAGTCCGTGAGAGAAATCTAATCTTAGAGGTACTACCCAACCAAACAGGGATTAGCGCGACGGCCGGAGACCTTACGAAAGGCCGGCGTGAACCGGAGTTGCCCATGCTGAGACGTTGGTTGAGTTTTTCGAAGCGGTCACCACGCGCCTGGGGCATTGCCAAGGCGATGGACATGCTGAGCAGCCCGCATCTGGCCGGGATGTCGTCGGAGGCCAAACGCTGTGCGCTGTTGATGGCATTGGAGGCTGCGGGCACCGGAGTGGAGTCTCTCATCCAGGACGCCGTGCTGCAGCAGCGCTTGCTGGATCGGCAGGAAGACCAGCGGCAGGCCAGGCTGCGGCGGTTCGAGGCGGCCAAGCTGGAACAGAACCGCGCGGTGCAGGCGGAGCTGGATCGCTTGACAGCCAAGCACCTGCAGCGCCTCCAGGTCAATCTGGATGCGATCGCCCGCCAGCAGGACGAATTCCATGCCTGGCAAAAGGGAAAAGAGCAGGAAGCGCAGCACATGACCGATGCGGCGGCGTTTTGCGTCCCGCACGGGCACGCGTCCCGCAGCGCCACCATTTCGATGGTGATGGAGCCCATCCGGGCGCGGGGATAGGTGGCGGCCGTGCTGCTCGCTGGGCTGGGAGTTGCGTTGTTGGTGGTCGCCATGTGCTGCCGGCCGCATCGCAAGGTGCAGCCGTTGCGGCGCGCGGACCTGCGGCGCGTGAGGCGCTTGTCCGAACAGTCGTTCCGGGAAAATACTTTCCCGTTCGAGTAAGTTGACAGGATAGGAGACATTCATGAAGACCCCGCAACCGGATTACACGCAGCCAATCGGGCTCGACGTCGGGACGAGCCGCATCGTGGTCGCGCGAGACACAGGCAAGCGATATGAGTATGATGCGCAGCTCAACGCCTTTTTGACGCTCCCGTATTCCAAGCTGGCGGAGAACCTCCTCCAGCGCGAAGGCATTCTACACGAAGTGCGGGGAGCGGAAATCGTGGTCACCGGCAACGATGCCGAAAAATTCGCGGAAGTCTTCCACGTCGAGACGCGGCGGCCGATGCGGAAGGGTGTCATCAACCCGGACGAACCGCACTCGCTGGCCGTGCTGCGCCACATCATCACCAAGCTGGTGGGCCCGGCGGGAATCGAAGGGCAGAAGATCTTCTTCAGCGTGCCCGCCGAAATCGAAGGCGAGGAGACCGGCATCGCCTACCACGAGGCATCGATCCACGAGCTGCTCAAGGAGCTGGGATACGCGCCCACGCCCATCGTGGAGGGCCTGGCGGTGGTCTTCGGCGAATTGAGCGAGTGCAATTACAGCGGCATCGGGATTTCCTGCGGCAGCGGCCTGTGCAACGTGTGCCTGGCCGTCCTCTCCGTGCCCGTGATCAGCTTCAGCGTGGCCAAGGCGGGCGATTTCATCGACACCCAGGCGTCGCTGGTGACCGGCGAAATGGCCACCCGGCTGCGCGTGCAGAAAGAGCAGTCGTTCCAACTCAATGGCCTCAACGGGGAGCGGGTGCAGAACGCACTGACGGTCTACTACCGCGAGGTAATCCGCAACCTGATCGAGACCCTGCGGCAGCACATCGCAAGCGCGCGGCGCCTGCCCAAACTGGAACAATCCGTCCCGCTGGTGCTTTCCGGCGGCACCGCCATGCCGCACGGATTCCTGGAATCGTTCGTCACCGCTCTGCGCGCCAACGAGTTCCCGGTGCGCCTCTCGGAAGTGCGCCTGTCCGCCGACCCGCTGAACTCCACCGCCCGCGGCGCCCTGATGGCCGCGCTGTGCTGAGGGCGAGATAGTGGGGCAGGCGCTCTCGCCTGCCAACCCACGTTTTCCACGGAAACCTTCCCCGCCTGCAGCCAAACGTCGTACTCAGACCTGTGATCTGGCGCCTGACGGCGCCACCCCGCAGACGCGACGGCAGCGGGGTTGGCAGGCGGAAGCGCCGGCGGAAGCGCCTGCCCCACCGCGCTACGCCACCTTGACCGTCTTGATGTTGACGAATTCCCGCAGGCCGTGGGCGGCCAGCTCGCGGCCGTAGCCGGAGCGCTTGATTCCGCCGAAGGGGAGGCGCGGGTCGGAAGCGACCATGCCGTTGATGAAGACCATGCCGGATTCGATCTCGTCGATGAGTCGCCGCTGCTCGGCGGGGTCGGCCGACCAGGCGCTGGCGCCGAGGCCGAAAGCGGTATCGTTGGCGAGGCGGATGGCATCGTCGATGTCGCGGGCGCGGAAGATCGCGGCCACCGGTCCGAATAATTCTTCGCGATAAGCCGGCGCATTTTCGGGCACGCCGGCCAGCACGGTGGGCGCGTAGAAGTTGCCGGGGCGTTCGATGCGATGGCCGCCGGTCAGGAGAGTGGCGCCCATCGCGACCGAACGGCTCACCTGGCCCTCCAGCTCTTCGAGAATCGCGGGCGTGGCCAGCGGGCCGACGTCGGTCGATTCGTCCATCGGGTCGCCGACGCGCAGCGCCGCCATCCCCGTCACGAAACGGCGCTCGAATTCATCGGCGATGCGGGCATCCACGATGAAGCGCTTGGCGGCGATGCAGGATTGGCCATTGTTGAGGACGCGCGCCTGAACGGCGGTTTTGACGGCGCGATCGAGATCGGCGCTGGGCATCACCACGAAGGGGTCGCTGCCACCCAGTTCGAGGACGGTCTTCTTGATCTGGCGGCCGGCCTGCGCGGCCACCGCGATGCCCGCCGGTTCGCTGCCGGTGAGGGTGGCGGCTTTAACGCGAGGATCGCTGAGAATGCCCTCCACCGCCGCGGCGCCAATCAGCAGCGTCTGGAAGACGTCCGCGGGAAAGCCGGCGCGGCGGACGATCTCTTCGATGGCCAACGCGCACTGCGGCACGTTGGAGGCGTGCTTGAGCAGGCCCACATTGCCGGCCATGAGGGCCGGCGCGGCGAAGCGGAACACCTGCCAGAAGGGGAAATTCCAGGGCATCACGGCGAGCACCGCGCCGATCGGTTGATAGCGGATGAAGGCGCGGCCGGGGCCGGCGTCGATGGGCTCGTCGGCCAGCAGGCGTTCGCCGTGTTCGGCGTAGTAGCGGCACGCCAGCGCGCACTTGGCGGCTTCGGCGCGCGCGGCGGCGATGGGCTTGCCCATTTCGAGCGTCATCACGGACCCCAGGCGGTACTGCTCGTTTTCCAGGATTTGGGCGGCGGCGGTGAGCCAGCTTGCGCGCGCGGCGAACGACGTGCGGCGGTAGGCGTGCCAGGCCGTATCGGCGCGGGCGAGCGCAGCATCGATCTCAGCCGCAGTCGCGGCTTCGAACGTGCGCAGTGTTTCTCCGGTCGCCGGATTGATGGAGGCAATCATCAATCAACATTGTAATAGCGTCGTGGCGCGCAGTCCTGCCGAGATTCGTCGCGACGCCCAGGAAAATCACCGTCGGCAGGAACGCCGGCGCGCGCCCGGGGCGTGCCCGGTCCTACGGCGAGGTGAGGGAGTGATTCACTTACCGCTGGCTTAAGCCGCCATCCACGGCGAGCAGTTGGCCGGTGACGAAGCTGGAGGCCTTCAGGAAATAGAGCACCGCCGAGGCGACCTCATCGGGCGTTCCGCCGCGGCCGGCGGGGGTGGCGGCGATCATGCGGCGGCCGCGCTCGTCAATGTCGTCGAAGGGGATTACGCCGGGGGCGACCGTGTTGACGGTGATGCGCGGCGCCCAGGCCTTGGCCAGCGCGCGGGTGAGCATAATCACGCCGGCCTTGGAAGCGCAATAATGAGCGTGCTCCGCCCACGGCCGTATGCCGCCGAGAGAACTCAGATTCACGATGCGTCCGCCGCCGGTCTGTTGCATGATGCGCGCCGCCGCCTGGCAGCAAAAAAACACGGCCTTCAAATTGACGGAGTGGATGAAGTCCCAATCGGCTTCGGAGATCTCGAGCGGATCGAAACGGGTGAAGCGGCCGGCGTTGTTGACCAGGCCATCGAGGCGCCCGCACAGCCGCGCGGCTTCGGCGAACAGGCCTTCGATTTCGGCCACCGATTCGAGGTTGGCTTGCAGCACCGGCGCACCGCCGCACTCCGCCGCCGTCTGGCGGGCATCCGCCTCCGAGGTTTGGTAGTGGATCACCACCCGCGCGCCTTCGCGCGCCAGCCGCAGCGCGATGGCTCGGCCGATGCGTTTGGCGGCGCCGGTCACCACCACCACCTTGTCTCGCAGATCCAGCTCGGGGTTGTCTGTCAAGGTCATTTTATTAGTGCCTGTCATGAGATAACCAGTTCAGTCGGCAACCGCTCCCTCACGGTCGCGGCCCTGAAACAGTATACGCGCGTTTGGCGCTGGCGCGGTCAAGCGAGTTACGGCTGTTATAATCGAGCTTCGATTCATCACCCCAAAGGAGAGCTGTTGTGCGAAACAAGATCACGGTTGTGGGCGCCGGCAATGTAGGCGCCAATTGCGCGTTGCGCATCGCGGAAAAGGATCTCGCCGATGTCGTCCTGGTGGACGTGGTAGAAGGCGTCCCTCAGGGCAAGGGTCTGGACCTGTTGGAGTCCGGGCCGGTGCAGGGCTACGACGTCACGATCACGGGCTCCAACGACTATGCGCCGACCGCCGATTCCGACATCGTCATCATCACCGCCGGCTTCCCGCGCAAACCGGGCATGAGCCGCGACGACTTGCTGATGGCCAATTACGAAATCGTGCGCAGCGCCACCGCCGAGGCCGTCAAGTTCTCGCCGAATTCGATCCTCATCCTGGTGACCAATCCGCTGGACGCCATGGCGCAGGCGGCCCTCTGGGTCTCGAAGTTCAACAAGGAGCGCGTGGTCGGCATGGCCGGCGTGCTCGATAGCGCCCGCTTCCGCACCTTCATCGCGCAGGAGTTGGGAGTGTCGGTGGATAACGTGACCGCCGTGGTGCTGGGCGGCCACGGCGACACCATGGTTCCCGTGGTGCGGCTGAGCAACGTCTCCGGCATTCCGCTCACGGAGTTGATGGACCAGCCCACCATCGACCGCATTGTGGACCGCACGCGCAACGGCGGTGCCGAGATCGTCAAGCACCTGAAGACCGGCAGCGCCTACTATGCGCCATCGGCGGCCGCGGTGGAAATGGCCGAGTCCATTCTCAGGGATAAGAAGAAGGTATTGCCCTGCGCCGCGTACCTGGAAGGCGAGTACGGGATCAACGGACTTTTCGTCGGCGTGCCGTGCAAGCTGGGCGCGCGCGGCATCGAGAAGATCTACGAGTTGAAACTGACCGCAGAAGAGCAGACCGGCCTGCAAAAAAGCGCCGCCGCCGTCCAGGAACTGGTGGACGTGCTGAAGAGCAAGCGGTAGGGGCGGGGAGCTCTTAGCGGTAGGCTTCGCGCCGGTTCCTGACGGCGTGAATGCGAAGCATGTCGGGGTGTTCTTCGTGGGTAAGACGAAAGGCACGATGCGAAGTCTCGAACGAACCGGAAAGGAACGCTCTGTAGCGGATCTGTGTCGTATTGACGAGCGCAACGTGGGCCTTGTCCGTTTGGACGGTAGACGCAATGAGTCCGAAGATGTTCAGGCGGATTTCCTCCGGGCCGAATCCACTCTCGGCCCGAACGTACCTGTCAAAATTCGGCAGCGGATTGCCGTTGCTCTAAACCTCGCCACTTACGCTTGGTTCAGCTACGAATTCTATACGGTTGCCGCTCTTTGGTCGCTATCCTGCCTTGAAATGGCATTGAGTACGAAGTTTGCAGAGGAGCATCCGTTGCCGCTGAAGCTCACGAGGAAGCAGAAGGTATTAGAATGCGTCCCTATCCGTGAAGTCAAAGTACGGCTTCGACACCACTGGCGGATCGAAGGTCTGCCGAACTTCGACTTCACTTTGCGCGCTCTACTGGTCTGGGCACAGGACGCTGGTTTCCTGCCATCGGAGACGGACGCCAAAGCGATTGCTGACTTTCGCAACGACATGGTGCATAGGAGCGAGTTCAATTGGACGCTAATGCCGGACCAAACACTCCACATGTTCGACCTGTTGATTCGTGTGGTAGTGAAGCTATGGCCGGAATGAAGACGGTCATGCGGGATGGGACGGCCTGATCCGCATGTGCGCTGGTGGCAGATCTCAGCGGTAGGCTTCCTTGCGATCCAGCACGCGGGAAATTTCCAGGCAGTCGCCCTTATCGCGGAAGAAGATCCGATGGTCCTGAGCGCGAAGGCGGATCAGGGGTGGCTCGATGTCCCGAAGCTGCTTGGTGTTCCCCTCGCCGGTCAGTGCGTACCGAGCCAGCGTTCTCAGGATCTGCAGAGCGATCGGCTGCTCGATGCCGCGAACGTCGGCTTTGGCCTGTTCCGTCCAGACGATCCGTTTAGCCACTGCGATCAAACTCCTCCCAATGAATTAAACGGGAAAGGTTTTGTTCGGTCCAGACGACGCGCTTAGCCATTGCGGCGGGGCGTCTCGTCCGGTAGCGGCTCCTGGCCCATCTTGTCCCAATCGGCCATGGTCAAGCCGAACTCCTCCAGGACTTCCTCATGAGAGATCGGCTGGTTGTGCTTGAGCCACTCATCGGCCTCGGCGACGGCTTTGCGCTCGGCACTGCTCAAGGTATCTCGATCCTCCTCGGGCGGGACCATGGTTTCGAGCAGATGAACCACGGCAGCAAGCTGGCCGGGACCGAGTTGGTCGAGCAGGTGATGAGCGTGCTCTATGTCAGCGGCCATTTTGTTCTCCAAGCGAGCCGTTCCGGCGCGACGCACCGCCAGCGACTAAAGAATAGCAGAGCGTAGGGACCGGGCGCATCTTCTTGGCGACCGTCACTTGGGAGAGCCCCGGGGACTGTGGAGAGCCCCGGGGACTGTGGAGAGCCCCGGGGACTGTAACCAATTGCACAATTAACCGGCGGGCGTGAAAGCGGAAATCCCTGGTGTTGGGGCCAAATAGAAAGTTCCTACTCCCAGCCAAGTAGAAAGTTCCTCTTTTGAGGGTCGGTAGCTGACCCTCATGGTATGTTCGCACAGCCGTGCCGGGGTCGCGCCTGGTGCGGTTGCCCA
>Ga0208820_1000851_pt1 | contig 19020 bp, 12 predicted proteins | sample June2015DPH_16_5_FD_184713 | JGI IMG/M metagenome (GOLD analysis project Ga0208820, IMG submission 184713) | Peatland microbial communities from SPRUCE experiment site at the Marcell Experimental Forest, Minnesota, USA - June2015DPH_16_40... | ecosystem: Environmental > Terrestrial > Soil >...
GCATCAGGGCATGACTCCGGACGAGATCGTCTCCCACGTGCCCACCCTCACTCTCGGCGATGTTCACGCGGCGCTCGCCTATTATTTCGACCACCTCGACCAAATCCAGCAGGAGATGAGGGACGAGCGCTCGCGCGCGGAGGAGTTCCGCCGCAGCAATCCGTCTCTGCTTGAAGCGAAATTGCGCCAGGAAGGCTTCGAAAGAGCATCCTGACCGGTGCCCATCCGCTTCCATCTTGACGAACACATTTCCACCCAAGTCGCGGCTGGTCTGCGCCGGCGGAACATCGACGTAACCACGACTGGCGACACAGGCCTGATGGGCGCGACCGATCTGGCGCACATCGAGTTCGCGGCCTCATCCGGGCGGGTGTTGGTGACGCAGGATGACGATTTTCTGCGGCTGCATGCGAAGAGCGTAGCCCACTCCGGCATCGCCTATTGCCAACAACAATCGATGTCGGCCGGAGAAATACTTCGCCGCCTGATCTTGATCCACGACCTGTTGTCGCCTGAGGAGATGGCCGGCAAGATCGAGTTTTTGTGATCGCCTGATTCTAGATGCGCGCGCCGGATTTCGGCTCCGGAAATCCAGGCGCTATACTGTTGGGCGAAAGCGTACATGCGGGTGCGGGGCCATATCGTTCGATGCTCGGTGGCGGCGATTGCGTGTTCGGTAGCGCCGGGCGGGTGGGCTCTCGACCCGCAGCGGAGCCTGACGCAGTACTCGCGCACGGTCTGGACGCAGGCCGATGGGTTGCCGCAGGACACCGTACGCGCCATCACCCAGACTGCCGACGGGTACCTGTGGCTGGGGAGCGAAGAAGGGCTGGCGCGGTTCGATGGGTACGAGTTCACCACCTTCGACAAACGCGATGGCGACCTGCCGTCGAATTACATCACGGCGCTGGCGGCAACCTCGGACGGGGGATTGTGGATCGGCACGGGGAGCGGGCTGACCGAGTACCGCGACAAGCGGTTCCGCACGTTCACGACCAGGGACGGATTGCCCGACGACGCCATCGTGGGGCTTTACGCCGATCACGGCGGCGCGCTGTGGATTGTAGCCGGCAAATTCCTGAGCCGCTTCGAGAATGGACGCTTCACCAACTACGCGCCCGACCAGCGGCAGCTACCGGTCACTGCGGCGCGGGCGGTTGTGGAGGACCGTCACCACCAGCTTTGGGTAGGCGGCATGAACGGCGTGGGGCGGTTTTCGGCCGAGGGATTTACGCTGGCGATCGGGGAAGCGCAGTTGGCCGGACGGTTCGTCACCTGTCTGGCGGCGGGCGCCGACGGAACCGTGTGGATCGGCTCGAGCGGCGGGGTACTGGCGCTCACGCCCGAAGGCGTTGTGCGCAGCTACCGGACGAGCGAGGGATTGCCCGATCCGATGGTGCGCGCCCTCTGGTGCGATCGCGATGGCCACGTCTGGGCCGGGACCAACCGCGGCGTGGCGCGATTCAACGGCCATCGGTTCACCGTGGCGCTGGCGGAGACCGGCCTGGTTTCGGTACGCTCGATTTTCGGGGACCGCGAGGGCAACCTGTGGGTGGGAGACAACTCGGGCCTCAGCCGGCTGCGCGATGAGGTATTCACGGTCTACGGCCGCAGTGAGGGATGGCCGAGCGTCAATCCCACCACGGCGTTTCAGGATCGCGCCGGGCGCGTGTGGGTGGGATTCCACGAGAGCGGGCTGATGCTGGCGGCCGGCGCCGAACAGAGGGTCTATACGCCGCGCGACGGGCTGCCCGACAACCAGATTTACTCCATTCGCGAAACCCGCACGGGCGACCTGCTGATTGGAACCCGCAATGGCCTCGCCGTGATGCATGGCGACTCTTTCCGTGTCTACCGGCCCGAGGACCGGATGCACCGGTTCAACGTCTACGACGCATTGGAGGACAACGCGGGACGGATTTGGCTGGCGACACCGGCGGGCCTGGAGCGGAGCGACGGCGGCCGCTTCGCGATCATCCAGCCCGGCGAACCGGTGCCCAACGCGCTGATGGTGACGCTGTGCGTCGGACAGGATGGGGCGGTGTGGGCCGGCACCTCGGGCAAGGGACTCTGGCGCGTTCGCGGCGAGGAGCGGAGGCTCTTCACCGGCGCCGACGGGCTTTCCAACGATTCGGTGCGTTCGATTTACCAGGACCCCGAGGGCACGCTGTGGATCGGCACTAACGGCGGCGGCCTGAATTCGTTTCGCGATGGCCGGTTCGTGCGCTACACCGAAAAAGACGGGCTGCTCAGCGATAACGTGGTCAAGATCATCGACGATGGCACATCGTTCTGGCTGGCCACCACGCGGGGTATTTGCCGGGTGCCAAAGAGCCAGTTGCGGGAGTTCGCGGCGGGCCAGCGGAAGACGCTGGAGCCGATGAACTACGGCGCGGCGGATGGCCTGCGCAGCACGCAATGCGCGCCCGAATACCCGGCCAGCGCGGGCGGGGTACGCCTGCGCGACACTACCATCTGGTTCCCGACCGCCAATGGGATGGCGGTCTACGATCCGCGGGCCGTACCGCACACCAGGATCGCGCCCGTGGTGCACGTGGTGGAGATGACGGCGGGAGGCACGCCCGTGGATTTGAGCCGGCCGGCCAGGCTGGCGCCGGGCGCGGACCGGTTGCAAGTGCGCTACACCGCGCTGCATTTGAGCGCGCCCGAGCGGGTCGAGTATTGGTACAAGCTGGAAGGCCTGGACCGCGATTGGTGGCGCGCCGGGAGCCGGCGTCTGTGCAACTACAATAGCCTGCCGCACGGGAGCTATCGGTTCGTGGTGCGCGCCCTGGTTCCCGGCGCGCCGCCGGCCGACGCCTCCTACGCCTTCGTGCTGCTGCCGCATTACTACGAAACGGCGTGGTTCCGGATATTGGCGGTGGTTCTGCTCGGCGGGTTGGTGTGGCTGGGGTTCCGCATGCGGGTGCGGCAGATCGGGTCGCGTTTCGCGCTGGTGCTGGAGGAGCGCGCGCGGCTGGCGAGGGAAATTCACGACACGCTGGCGCAAGGCTTCGTGGGGATTTCATCGCAGCTCGACGCGGTCGCCATGTCGATGCCGGAGAACGGTTCGCCGGCGCGCCAGTATTTGGAGATGGCACGGCGGATGGCGCGCCACAGCCTGACCGAAGCGCGCCGTTCGATGATGGACCTGCGCGCCTCGGTGCTGGAGGACCGCGACCTGGCGGCGGCGCTCGAAGCTGGCGCGCGCGTGTGGACGGCGGGTCAGCCGGTCGAGGTGTCGGTGGAGGCGATCGGCGACCGGCAGCCGCTTCCTCAGGAAATGGAGCAGCAGCTTTTGCGCATCGCGCAGGAGGCGGTTGCCAACATCGTGAAACATGCTAACGCCAGCCGGATTGGAATCAAACTGGAACGGGAATCGAAGAGCCTGCGTCTGCGGATTGTGGACAACGGGCGGGGTTTCGAGGAGCGCGACGCGTTTGCCACGCACGGCGGCCACTTCGGGCTGATCGGCATGCGCGAGCGCGCCGAACGGCTGGGAGGTGAGTTGCGCCTGGCCAGCCAGCCGGGCCAGGGGACCGAAGTCGAAGTGAGCGTACCATTGCCATGAGCGAACCGATTCGTATTCTGGTGGCCGAGGACCACCTGGTGGCGCGGGTGGGCGTCACCACCATCGTCAACATGCAGCCCGATATGAAAGTGGTGGCCGAGGCGTCCAACGGGCAGCAGGCGGTGGAACTGTACCGGCAGCACCGGCCGGATGTGACGCTGCTCGACCTGCGCATGCCGGGGATGGGAGGCGTGGAAGCGGCGCTCGCCATTCGCGCCGAGTTTCCCAAGGCCCGCATGATCGCGCTGACCACCTATGGCGGCGACGAAGACATCCGGCGCGCCCTGGCGGCGGGGGTGCAGGCGTACCTCACCAAGGACGTGCTACACGATGAGCTGCTCAAGGCGATTCGTGCGGTGCACGCCGGTGGAACCTATCTGCCGGCAGCGGTGGCGGCGGCGCTGGCGGCGCAGATGCCGCGTCCGGATCTGAGCGGGCGGGAACTGGAAGTGCTGGTCCTGATCGTGCAAGGCCTGGCCAATAAGCAAATCGCTTACAGTCTTGGGATTGCGGAGCATACCGTAAAGAACCACGTGAAGAGCATTCTCGGCAAGTTGGGAGCCCAGGACCGCACGCAGGCCGCGACGGTGGCCATCCAGCGCGGGATCATACACCTGTAGGGCGGCGACTGGACCTCGGACTGCGTCGAAGTTCAAGTGATTGTCTGGATTAGATTGTGTGATCGATTGATTCTTATGGTGTTGGTAGTTCTGCTTCGGTCGTTGGAGGGAGGTTGAGCCGGAGTTTGCGCAGTGTTACCCTACCACTTGAGTGGTAGTGGGTCAGTTTGAAATTCTCTGGTCTTGACATCACGCCCGCCCCTGCCATACTGAAGCCATCATGCCTGAGCGGTCAAAGAAGCGCCCGCGCGACCCCAACCAACTCGCGTACCAGATTATGCTTGAGTCCACCGGCCAGGTCGAGAAGTTCGATCCCTCGACCTTGGACCCTGCCAAGAACCCCGCAGCCGTCTCCCTCGGCCGGCTGGGCGGCCTGAAGGGCGGCGCGGCCAGAGCGGCGGCCCTGAGCCCGCGCAAGCGCTCCCAGATCGCCGCGAAGGCGGCAAAGGCGCGATGGGGCAAGAAGTAGAGGCCCGTTTCAGTCATGGCTGATACTATCCCGTATCGATGCCCGCAATGTGGCGGCGATATCCTCAAGACATCCGCTGAGCCGCACAGCCTGTCTGATCTCAAGAACTCCGTCTGTGCCAAGTGTGGTCGTCGATTCTCCGAAGATGACTTGAAGTCCCATGCTGCCAAGATCATGGATAAACTGATCCGGGATGCTTTCCGGCGGAAATAGTGAAACCATCGCATCTAACTGATTCTTCAGAGGTTGGCAATCTATACTCAAACGAGCATGGAAGCTCGGTTTTTGCTGGCGAGACGCTTCCGGTTCATCCTCCAAGTCATTCATTCCACGGCAAATACTGTTTTCATCTTGCTCCATTTTCTAGTTGACCTTTATGCTTGACTGATCTAGAATACAATCATGAACCAGCTAAGCGCAGACAAAAGAGCCCAGATCGTAGCGGCCCTGGTTGAAGGGAACTCGATTCGCGCTACCGTCCGCATGACGGGCGCATCGAAAAACACGGTTGCGAAACTGCTGGTAGCTCTTGGCGCGGCCTGCACGGAATACCTCGACAAAGCGCTTGTGAATCTGCCGTGCAAGCGGGTTCAGTGCGATGAAATCTGGAGCTTTGTGGCAGCCAAAGAGCGGAACGTCACGCCGAAGATCCTGGAGCGCAGCGCGAGTGCTGGCGACGCCTGGGTATGGGTAGCGCTGGATGCGGATACCAAGCTGGTTTGTTCCTGGTCCGTCGGGCGCCGCGATTGGGTTACAGCCAAGCATTTCGTGGATGACCTTCAGAGTCGGCTGGCGAACCGGATTCAACTGACCACGGACGGCAACCGGCTTTATCTCTTCGCCATCGCTGAAGCGTTCGACTATCAGATTGATTACGCGGTCCTGAGAAAGATCTACGGGGGAAGTTCTAGTAAGACGGCTGAAGTCCGGTATTCTCCCGCTGAGTGCGTCGGATGCGAGAAAGAAGCGAAGATCGGGAACCCCGATCCCAAGCACGTCAGTACCAGCTACGTGGAGCGGCAGAATCTCACGATGAGAATGCAGATGCGCAGATTTACCCGGCTTACTAACGCGTTCTCTAAGAAGATTGAGAATCACGTGGCGGCCCTGGCACTGCACTACATGCATTACAACTTCGTCAGGATTCATCAGACCCTCCGGGTGACTCCGGCGATGGCTGCGGGTCTGACGGATCGGGTTTGGGGGATTGAGGATCTGGTTGCTTTACTGTGAAATCGGCTAGGTGTTCGTCAAGCGTCTGGCACCTTACGTTAGCTCGTTGGATTGCTTCAAGTGCCTGGAGCGGGACGCGCGGTGATCCGTGCTCTTCCCACGCGGCCCGGAGATTATCAATGAGGCTAAAATGGTGTGAAAACACGCTCGTCCCGTGCTTACGAACGAACAGTGACGTATTCAGCCCGGCTCCGGCCCTCTCTGCCATGAATTTACCGGCGCATACGTGAAAGACAGTTTCGTACAGATCGCATTGCCGTGATTGATTGAAATAGTAGAGAAGGGTATCGGCGGCGTATCCGCCAGAGCCAACTGACGCGAAGCCGGGGCGATCAAAGATCGCATCTTCGCCATCTCCCCTTACAGTAAAAATGTGCGGGGTTCGGTCACTATCGAACCCCCAAACAAGGAACTCCAGGCCAGCGAAGTGTACGTTCTGAATCTCCCCGCACAGGCGGGCTAAAGTAGTCTCATCGAAGATTTTCTTGCCGCTCTTCTTGAACTCTCTCATGCTGACTCCGAACCTGCCAAGGACGCGGTCCGCAGCCATTTCCGAGAGTTGGTTTTGAAATGCCCTCTTAAAACTTCGTCTAACCTCTTCCAAGGTATTCGGACGGCCCTTGAGGTACTGTCCAGCTTTTTCGATAATCGGGCTCGCTGGCGCGATGTCATCTCCGGTTATCATGGCCTGCCACTCTTCGGCGAACGGCTCCCATTTGGAACAGCACGCATCGGTCGAAAGAGTGGAGCCGGTAATCATCGTGTCGGACGCGCTGACGATGTATTCGTGAGCCATTGCCGCAATGCAAACGGTCATCCGTTTCTCCTTGGAACCCCAAGGATAACGCTGGGCCGGTCGGGGAAAGAAGACCGGACGTGCTGGCGGTCGGACTGCCGGGGAAGGAACGGGACGGCGAACCGTCCGGGGACGGTAATCGGTCATCGGCGGCGCGAAGCGGGTCGGTCGCGATTTGTCAAGATGGCTCATTTTCAAACTGACCCACTACCACTTGAGTTTACATAATATCGGTTATCGGAAGTTGAGATTGGGTTCCCTCGATAATCTGAGCGAATGCGCTCGCAAGCGGGCGTTGGCAAGCTAAAGCGTGCCCCACCCGGAATTTCACTCCTCGTTGGGCACTTCGCCCCTGCGCACCCGCACTACCCGGCGCGACGTGCCGGCGCGGAAGCGTAACACGAAGCGCGTTCCCGCGCACTCGGGCTGCTCGATCGATCCCTCCAGTTGCTTGGCAAGGATCTCGACGATCCGCAACCCCAGCGACTTGCCGTTGCGCGCCGGCGCGACCTTCGGGCAGCCGACGCCATCATCCTCGACGCTCAGCTCCAATTCCCCCGGGCCGGACTGCCGCAAGCCAACCCGGACCTCACCGCTGCGCCCGCCCGGGAAGGCGTGCTTCAACGCGTTGGTCACCAGTTCGTTGAGGATCAGCGCACACGGAATCGCGCGGTGGATGCCCATCTCGATCGGCTCGGCCTCCATCGAGATCGCAATTTGCCGCGCCGCAACGCCGTATACGCTTCCCAGTTCCTGCACGAGTTGCTCGGCGTACTCGGCAAAGACGATGCGGTCCAGGCGCTCGGTTCCGGAAAGGTGCTCGTGGATGAGAGCGATCGAGCGCACCCGCTGCTGGCTGTCCTCGAGCGCCCCTTGGGCCTCGGCACTCTCGATCGCGCCGGCCTTCATTCCCAGCAGGCTGGCAATCACGGCCAGGTTGTTCTTGACGCGGTGGTGGACCTCTTTCAAGAGGACCGTTTTTTCCGCCAGCGCCGATTCCAGCTCGCGCAGCGTTCTTTGCAGAGCCGCTTGGGCGCGCTGCTGCTCGGTGACCTCTATGGCCACTACCAGTACCTGCCCCGCTGCGCCGTCGGACGCGGCCGGTGACGTGTCAGGCAGCGGCACGTACGATAAATCGAAGTAGCGCTCTTCCGGCGGCAGGCCGGGCCCACGCTGCAACGCGACCGCCAGCCCGGCGGCGTGGTACACGTTCTGCTTGTCGCGCACTCGCTCGAGCAGCGGCACAACCACCGGCGCCGCTTCGGGCCAAACCTCGGCCACCGTCCGGCCGAGCATCGGCTCGCCCGGCGCCAGCGCCTGGTATGCCGGGTTGACCATCTCAAAGCGGAAATCGCGTCCGCGCAACAGGGCGATCGAGACCGGCGAGTGTTCAATCATAGATTCCAACATGCGCCGCCGCGCCTCCAGTTCGCGCGCCATTTCCGATCGCTCCTGCTCCCCCGCAGCCGCCGCTCTGTGCGCTTCCCACAAACGCTCGAACATCGCGCTGGCCACTATCCCGGTCAGCGCCAGCCCTGCCAGGCCCAGCCAGTGCTGCGGGTCCCGCATCTGAAAATGTCCTACCCGCTCGGTGGCGAAGTACAGTGACTCGATAATGCACAGGATCGTCGTCAGTACTCCGGGTCCCCATCCGCCCTGATATGCGCTCAACAGGATGAACGGAGCATATGTAATGTAAGGAATCAGTGTTGGCGGATGGAGCGGGAGCCGCGACAGTTGCGCCAGCACAGCCAGCAGCACGGCTACCCCGTAAGCGACCGCGGGCGGCAGGTTTTTGCCGCGCATCATAGGCTGGCCTCCCGCAGGCAAGCTAAAGCATGCCCTACCAACCGCCGGGCGATCATTGAACCAGGGCGGCCGGCCGGTGCAGCAAGTCCCGCACGCGCCTCGCCAGCTCCAGCGGCCCGAATGGTTTCGACAGCATTTCCGCCGGCGGCGGCGCGGTGTCCCCCAAATCGTGTGCGCATCCGGAAACGAAAAGCGTCTGCATCTCCGGACGCAGCGGCTTCAACCGCTCGGCCAGTTCGAGTCCGGACATGCCGGGCATCACCACGTCGGTCACCAGAACATGAATCGGTCCCGGACAGGCTTTGGCGATCCGTACCGCTTCCTCCGCGTCGCGCGCCTGGAGGAGCCGATACCCTTCCCGCTTCAGACAATTGTGCATCAGCCGCCGCACGCCGTCCTCGTCGTCGACCAGCAATACAGTCGGCGCCGATTCGTCCACAGTGGCCGTTTCCCGCGGCTCGTCCGACTGATGCGGCTTCTCCGCGCGCGGCAACAGAATCTCGAAGCTGGTCCCTTTCCCGATTTCGCTCGAGGCGCCGATGTAGCCCTCGTTCTGCACGATGATGGCATGCACGATCGCCAGGCCGAGGCCGGTTCCGGTGCCGGAGCGCTTGGTGGTGAAGAACGGCTCGAAGATGCGGGCCAGCGTGGGCGCGTCCATTCCCTGCCCCGAATCCGCGACCCGAATTTGCACGTACCGTCCCGGGCGGCGGCCGCGCCATTGCAGACTCTCCGCATCGATATCGACCAGCGAAGTCGAGATCCGCATTTCCCCGCCCCGCGGCATCGCATCGCGCGCGTTCAGCGCCAGGTTGAGGAATACCTGCTTCAACCGGTTGCGGTCGCCGCGCACCAATTCGGGTGAAGCGCCCAATTCCAGATCGAGCTTGCGGCCGGTCCCCAGGCTGCGAGCGATGAGGGGCTGGATCTCGCCAATCACCGCGTCGATGTCGAGCACCTCCGGGATCGACACGTCCCGGCGGCTCAGCGTCAGCAACTGCTTGCTGAGAGAGCCGGCCAGCGTGGCGGCGCGCTTGATCTCGGTGGCCCGCTCCCGGTCACGGTCGTCTCTCAGATCCGTCTCCATCTCTTCGGCGTAGCCCAGGATCACCATCAGCAAATTGTTGAAGTCGTGCGCCAGCCCACCCGCCAGGTTGGCGATCGCCTCCAACCGCTGCGATTGGATCAGGCGGCCCTCCATTTCCCGGCGCGCCCGAATGTCCCGCACCACCAGAATCGAGCCCAGCCGGTCCCGCTCCGACCGGTTCTCGGAATAGCCCACTTCGACTGGCGTGCCGGTCCCGGTCTTCGAAATCAGCAGGTAGGAGCGGTGCTCCTCAGGGAACAAGTCGAGGACCGAATTCCCGGTTGTGGGGCTGGCAGACTCTTCCAGGAGCTGCAAAACATCCCGCAGCGGGCGGCCCATGGCTTCGGCGTTGCTCCAGCCGGTCAACCGCTCCGCCACGGCATTGACAAAGACGATTTCGCCGGATGTGTTGGTAGCGACGATCCCCTCGCCCACGCTGCGCAGCGTGGTCGAAAGCCAAGACTCGCTGGCTCGCACGCGCCGCTCCATCTCGTGCTTGTAGAGAGCGATCTGCACCGCGCTGCGCAAGTTCAGGTCGCCAATCGGCTTCAGGATGTAGCCCAGCGGCTCGGTCACCGTGGCCCGGCTCACCGTGTCTGCGTCGGCGTGCGCCGTCAGGTAAACCACCGGGGTTTCGAACTCGTCCTTCAGCGCCTGAGCGGTGGCAATGCCGTCCATCTCGCCCTGCAGGCGGATGTCCATCAGCACCAGGTCGAATGCAGTGCGCCGCGCGAATCGCAGCGCTTCTTCACCCGAACTCGCGATCGCCGGCACGGCGTAGCCCAGCCGCTCCAGCCGGCGCTGGATGTCGTCGGCGATCAGCCCTTCATCCTCGACTACGAGGATTTGCTTTCTTGCCTCTTGGGCTGCCTGCATTTGCCGATACCCCTCCTGACTGGGTGAGTGGTAGCTTAGTGCGCCGCGTCAGGCCCAATTCTCAGTATATTGACACACCGCGTATCGCTATGCCAACTGGCTGAATACAGTCGGTCCTAGTTATGTTAACGGTCCAGTACCGGTATAGGACCTGTTTTAAATGGGTAGCAGCATTCCCGAAAGGTCGCACCCAAGGTTCACGCAAGCAGTGGCCAGGAAAAGCAGGAGGACTCTCCGAACTCCTGATGCGGTTTTTCGACCTTGTCAAGCAGCGCGTCCCCCGCCGAGGCGCGGCAGACGACAAAAACCGATCGTCTGTCCTACCTGGGCTGCGCCACGGAGCCGGCCAAAAACAAGTGTAGGGCAGGATGGCTAACTGCAAACCATGCTGCCCTACGAGGCTTCTTTCCCTGCAACCCTAGTGGGTGGGAGTAAAGGTCAAAGTGATCTGGGTGGTATTTTCCACCGGCTGCCCGTCGAGCAGCGTCGGTCTGTAGCGCCACTGCATGACGGCAGCCCGGGCGGCCTGAACCAGCAGCGGGTGCCCGGAGATGACCTTCACGGCGACGACCCTGCCGTCGGTGCCGATGGTGGCATCCAGCACCACCTGGCCATGCGCGTTCATCTGGCGCGCGGCTGTCGGATACTCCGGCTCTTTGCGGTAGAGGAGTTGAGCCGAGGCGACCTTGCCTCCCGAGGCTGAGGGCTTCTTCACTGCCGGCGCGGGCGTGGGAGCGACCGGCGAAGGCGCGTTGGCAAACGGCACGCTGAGAGGCGCATTCACGTTGACGCCGGCGGGCGACGCGGGTGCGGCACCCAGGCCAGCGTCGGCAATCTCGGTCGGGCTGGCCGGGCGCAGGCGCTGCGACAGCGAATCCGCGTTGAATGCCTTCGGAGCGGCCTTGGCCTGCGTTGCCGGCGTCACTTCCGCGGGCGTGGTGGATACCTGCTCGGCGTTGGCGGTAGCGCCTGCCGGCACGGGTTGCGCCGGGTTCGCCTTCGTCGAGGTCGTGTTGGCGGCAGACTTGCCGTCCGGCATCGGCGACGGCCGCGTGCGCAACGACCGCACCGACTCGGTCGCCGTTTTGGTTTGGTTCTTTCCGGTCACTTCCAAGATGAAGCTGACGTCGCCGGTCTTCGGCGTATAGACGATGCTGCCGGTGGTGAGCGACTTGACGTCCATGTCGAAGTTTTCGTGCTGGTCCCCATCGTTGATCGATAGCACGCCGTGGCTGGCGTTGGCGACCGCGGCGGAATTCTTGTTCCAGGTGAGCAGCAGATCCGTGCCGCTCGGCTCTACCAGCAGGTTCAGTCCGCCGGCCTGCGACTCCACCGCGGCGGGCGGATGCGGGCGCGTCATAAAGCCGGGATACACGAACAGCGCGACCAGGATGGCCACCATGACGGCTATGCCGCCGAGCACCATCATGAGTTTTCCGCTGCCCTGCGACTCGGCTGGCGCTGCGCCGCTCAGTGTCCCTAACAGCGGCCTGTCGGGAGTGGGTTTGACGACGGGGGCGGGCTCAGCCGGCTTGGCGGGCGCGGCGTCCTTTGTTACTGTTACCGCGGCAGCAGGCTTGACTTCCTTGGCAGCCGGCTTCGGTTCGGGGGCAGCCGGGCGAGCGGGAGCCGCAGCCTTCACTTCGGCGGCCGCCGGCTTGGCGGGTGGCGCGGGCGGCTTGGTTTCCGGCGCCTTCCGGTCGGTCTTTTCGGGAGCCGGCGCGGCAGGCTTCGCATCGGCGGGCGGCGCGGCAGGCGGGGCATCGCGGCGCAAGCCGATGGGCACCACCTGCGGGCGGACACCGGGCTTGGCGGCTGGCGGAGCGCTGGGCGCGGCATTCGCCGGAGCCGCCGGCGGCGCCGCTGGCGCCGCTGCTTCGGGTGGCGTCCACAGCGAGGCCGTCAATTGCGCGGAACGGAACGGAAACTCCAAATAGCTGGCGTCACCGTGGAACACGCCGTCTTCCCGGATAAAGAGGCCACCCACGCTGGTTTTGGTGGCAAACGGCCGCACCAGCAGCGCGATGTGATGGGGACTGCGGAAACGCGCATCGAGAAACGCCACATCGTCGGCATCCAGGCTGAGACCCTTGCGGCTGTGCGCGCGGAAGTATCCCGCCACCGCCATGCTGCCGGCGCCGCTATGCTGTTCGATGGCCCGTTCGAAGCGTGCCAAATCGGCATCCGAAAGCCGATACAGCGGCCCACGAGTGTAATCGCACGAGATCGTCTCGTAGTCCTGCACGACCACGATCAGAGGACTGCCGGGAACCACCGAACCGAGCAGCACGCCGCCGATCTCCGATCCTCGCGACGTCAGAGAGCGGAAGTTCTCAATAACTTCGGCCTCCATCCGGTCGATGAGATCGAAAGCGAGTCGCACTGCGACCGGCTTCTGGGGAACCTCCCATAGATAAGTAGCCAGGGGTGCGGATTTCGGCTCGCCGCGTTCCCGCCGTGCCGTTGATTCAACCATCGCTCATAACCTCCGCCCGAATTGAAATTCCGGGCCATTCACTGCACGGGTCAATTTTAACGGAAATCGAAGCAATATATACCCTAAAAATCGCTCTATTAACCAAAAGCAACGGTACTGATCTGCAACGTTTTAGCCGATAACTATCTAGATATATAACCCGTCATTCGCTTTGGTTATCAGAAAAATACTGTCACCACTCACACTAGCAATTTTTGAATACACCGCCTATAATGAGCGGGAATGAGTGCCAGGACCTGCCAACTGTGCGGACGGCCCCTCAGCAGAATCTGGGTGGGCGCCGGCGGTGATTTCTGCTCGAGGGAGCACCGCAATCAGTATGGTCTGCGCCTGGGAATGGACCGGCTACAGGAAGCCAACAAAGTCGCCACGTTGATGCGGCGGCGCGAGAATCTGAAGACAGTGATGCCGGGGCAAGCGGAGAGTCTGGCCTCGTTGGAGCGGCGTGGCTTCCATCAGAGTATGCGCTTGTCCGAGCCGCCGCCGCCGACCGACCACATGCGCCCCATTCAGCCGCTGCTGGACGCGGAAGTGCGGGGCGGCGGGAATTTCTTTGCGCCGCGGGCGGTCAACCAGAGAGCCAAGCAGGCTCCGCGCAGTGCCGCGTATCTGCAACGCGCCGCGGAAGTGGCTGAACCGATGCTGCCCGCGTTGCGCGAACACGAGATGCCGGTGACGCTACCGCGCCAGCGGCCGGCGCGAGCTTGGGATGGAGCACGCTCGCTGAAAGCGCGCCGGAGAGGTTTCCCGTTGCCGCGGCGCCGCGCGGCGCGCGCGGTGTTATCGCGCAAGACACGGCGGGAGCCGGTGGGTGGCGCCACCTACCAGCGCGACGCGAAACCGGCCAAGTGGCTCGCACTGCCGATGCACACAGGACGGCGCGCGCGATCGGTGGGGAACCAGCCGATCCAGCCGCCGGAGAGACAACTGCGCAGGTTTGCCGCCGCGCGGCGAACGCCCGAGTTGATTTGGCCCGGCAGCATGACGCCGGAGGTCTTCGTCAAAGAGGGTGTTGCGCCGCAGTCCCGGCTGCCTCTGATCAAGCCGATGCTTCGCGCCGTGGCCCTGCCCCGTGGACCTGTGCATGGGCGGTTGCCCGGCATGGGGCGCGGTCTCGTGCGGCGGGTGGGCCGCGCCATGCGCGATACCCGCATGGCGCAACGCGCTACCACCATCGAGTGGACGGGCGAGAACCTGCCGGGAGTCGTGCTGGCGGCGGACCATGCCGTAGGCGCGCAACTGCGGAGCGCCGCGTGGAACCGCGGCGGCACGCGCGCGGTTTCGGTGAGTCCCAAGGTGAGCGACCTGGTCCCGCGCTTTTCGACGGTATCGTTTGAGCCGCAAGAGGCGCCTTTCGGCTACTCCATTTTTAAGATACAGAGTGGCATGCCCGCGCTTCCCGTGTCGCAGGCAGCGACGCCCAAGGCGGGGCAGCAACAGCAGCGCACCGCGCCGAAACCCTCGAGACAGCCGAAAGCGGAGGCGATCCGTCTGGAAGATCGCTTCGACGCCGGCCTGGGGAATTGGGTTGGCGGTGTGAGCGATTGGAAAGTAGATGTTGCGGGCGTGCGGCCCGGCGCTCTGGCGCTCTTCGCCCCCTCGCTCGCCATGTCCGATTACGATCTGGAGTTCCTGGCCCGCATCGACCAGAAGAGCCTGAGTTGGGTGTTCCGCGCCTCCGACGAACAGAACTACCATCTCGCGACGATCTCGATTTCTCCGCAGGGCCGCACTTTCACGCGGTCATCGGTGATCGAGGACGCGCCGGGATTGAGCGTGACCACGCCGGTCCGGCAGGTGGGCAGCCCCAAAGCGGCGATTACCATCCTGACGAAGGTCAGGGGCAACGACTTCACAGTTTCCATAGATGGCGAAACCATCGAACGATGGAGCGACAACCGTCTCGCGATCGGCGGAATAGGATTTTTGGGCGCACCGGATCAGCGGGCGCGCCTCTATTGGATTCGTCTGGTGACGGGCGGGTCCGAACGGTAAGGAGGTCTGAAGGAAATGAGCAGCAACCCAATTCGAACCAGCGCTAAGGTTCAGCCCTTGCGAGGCCCGGCGCCAGACTTGCAGGAAAAGGAAGGAGCCGCCACCAGCGGGCCCGGCTTTTTAGCGCGCGCAGTCGCGCTGCACTTGTCCGGAAAGCGGGATGAAGCCCTCAAACAGTTGCAGCGCGCCATCGCCGCCAACGAAGCCTCGCCCGAAATCTACCGGGCGATGGGGCACATCCAGTTCGAGTTGGCCGACTACAAGGAAGCCGCCAAGAGCTACCGCGCCCTGACCCAGATCAAGCCGCAGTACGCGATGGGCTGGTTTAACCTGGCCGTGTGTCTGGAGCGCCTGGGCTCGTGGGAAGAGGCGGCCGAGGCGTTTGGAAAGGCCTCGACTCTCGATCCGGCCCACTTGGACGCGCACCTAGGTCTAGGTGTGTGCCACCTGCGCCTGGAGGATCCCAAGAGCGCCCTGTTCAGCTTCGAGCACTGTCTGGCGACGGCGCCGCAGCACGAGGACGCCCTGTTCGGCAAGGCGGCGGCGTTGCAATCGCTCGACCACGCCGATGAAGCCGCGGCGATCTACCAGAAGATTATCGAACGCAATCCGGATTCGGAAGAGTCGCTGGCGAACCTGGTGCTGATCGGCATGTCGAAGGAAGATTTCGACATGGTGCGCGAGTATTCCGAGCGGTTGCTGGAACTCAAACCGGAGTCGACGGTGGCGCTCGAAGGCTTGGCAGCCTGGGCCGCGGCGTCGGACGAGCACGCGCTCACCGCCAAGTTCTGCAACTTGTTGGTCAACGCCGTGCCGGGCCACTTCGAAGCCTGGTTCAACCTGGCGCTGGCGCACCAGAAGTCCGGACGCTGGCAGCAGGCGGCGGAAGCGTACCAGGAGGCGATCAAACTGCGTTCGCAATCCTCCGAGGCGCACACCAACCTCGGCGTCGTGCATGAACAATTGGGCGACATGGTCGCCGCCCGCGCGGACTACGATCGCGCCATGGCCGCGCAGCCCGATGCGCTGGCGCCGATGTGGAACGTGGCGTTGCTGCTCGAACATGCCGGCCAGCACGACGAGGCCGAGCGCTGGTACCGGCAGGTGCTGGAACGCGCTCCGAAGGAAGAGGAGGCCCGCTTCCGGATGGGTTACCTGCGGCTCAAGCGGGAAGACTTCCGCGGCGCCGTCGAGGCCTTCGAAGGTTGCCTGAAGTACCGTCCGTATTGGCCCGAAGCGCAAGCCAACCTGGCTTTGGCCTATTCCGGCATGGGAGACAAGGAACACGCCGAGCGGCTATATGACAAGATGCTCGAAGCCGATCCCAAGAGCGTCGATGCGCTGCGCGGCCTGGCGGCCCTGTCGATCCAGTCCAGCGACTTCAACACCGCACTGGAACATCACGTACGCCTGATCGACCTCGGCGAGCGTTCGCCCGAAATTCTGTACAATGCCGGGCTGATGTACGAGAAAGCCGATCAGCCGGAGAAGGCCGTCCGCCTCTATCGGGATGCGCTGGCGTTACAGCCGGATATGCCGGAGGCCCTGCTCAACCTGGGCCGCATTCTGGAATCGTCCGGCAAGAGCGAAGAAGCCCGCGCTTGCTGGAGCAAGGCGCTCGAAGCCGAACCGGCCCTGGCGCAAGGCTACTTCGGTCCGACCATCGAGTAAGCGCCAGACACGGGTTAGCTATCGTCAACACAAACTTCGTAGGGGCCGGGCGGCATGCCCGGCCCTTCGAGTTTCTGCTTTCTCCGCGCCGCGCCCACGAGCCGCGCGCAGGACGCGAAGCCGCACTTGAAAAGTGGGCTAATCCCGGTTCGAAATGCACTTCGACTGGGTCGAGAGGACACAGCGATCCGCGTAGAGCCGCTGATTGGAAAGATGCCTTTTGTGGCATTCGGCGTGCCTTAAGGATGCACATGCTGCTTCGGATATCGGTGTGCCTGTTGCTGCTGACGGCTGGAGTCCTGGCTGTTACCCCAAGCTTCCTATTAGGAATCGACTATATAGAATGGGGGCCTGGTTCCGTATCGCAGATCGCTGCCGACAACACCGGGGCGCTTTACATTTTGTCCGACTGCCCGATTCACACGCCTACCACCTTGCCTTCTTGTGTGACCAAGCTGTCGGTGGATGGCCAGACCGTCCTGTGGCAGAACAATCTTGGATTCACCGCCGCGGCAATGGCGGTGGACCCCACTGGCGGTGTCTACGTAATTCCCCAACCGACAGACAACCAGGAGTTTTACGCGCAGTTCTACGACGTTTTCGTGGAGAAACTGACCGCGGATGGGTCGGCCGTGTTGTGGCAAACCGACCTCGGCGCCATGCGCTCTTCATCGCCAGCAGTTTCGGCGAGCCTCGCCGTCGATTCGACCGGCCGTGTGTTTGTGGCCGGGACTGCGGCGGATGGAGGCGAAGTTGTGCGCCTGACTCCGGCTGGCGCGATTGACACGACATTTTCCGGTGTGCCCGGAAAACCGGCGGAAGTTGCCGTAGACCCAACGGGGGCGAACATCGCGGTGGTCTCCTGGATGGGCGGAATCACGAACTTCTTCGTCCCGGGCAGCGATCCGGGCTATGCGCTTGCGCGGCCGGCGCCGGACAACGTCACATGGACCACCCTCACTCCTCCGCAGGAGCCGTTTCCCTCCGGTCTGGCCGTGGCCGCGAATGGCGACATAGTAGCGAATGGCCTGGACAGCACGTGGACTTTCTATGTGGAGCGGATCAATGCGGCCGGCAAGACGTTGTTCTCAATCGTGGTTCCTGGGACCGTCGGAGGTTTTGCCGGGTCCCAGGGCGGTTTTGCGCTGGATTCGAATGGGAATGCATACATCGCCGGTTACTCGGCGTCATCGGCGTTTCCGGTCAAGAACAGTGTCGCGCCCTGCGGGTCGGATTGGCTCAGCGCAATTGCTCCCGATGGCTCAATCCTCCAAACCACGTATCTTCCCGGCGCCTCCTACCCGCCAATAGAGGGTTCCGGGCCGATCCTGGTCCCTTTAGGCGCAACCGGTGCGAGCCTAGCGCCGATCATTACGGCGAACGCGAACTCCGCCGTTTTCGTGATGGTCGAGGCAGGCACGGACTTCGCGCCCACCGAAACCGGGCCGTTCCCGCCGCAGGTTTCGCTCGCCCTGTATCGCCTGTCTCCGAATTCGAATGCCCAGCCCGTCCAACTGGCGTGCGTGGGAAACGCGGCGACGTTCAGCAGCGGGCCGGTTGCGCCGGGAGAGATCGTGACCTTATCCGGCATCGGGCTCGGGCCACAACAGGGAATACCAACGCAAGCCACGTTCGCGAGCCCGTTCCCGACACAGGCGGGAAACGCGGAGGTGACCTTCGATGGCACGCCGGCGCCGCTGCTCTGGGTGCAGGACGGGCAGATCAACACGGTGGTTCCGTGGTCCGCGGCCGGGAAGACGACGAAGATCTGCGTTACTTATAACAACGTGCCGACGAATTGCCTGACCTATCCGGTGGCGGCGGCGGCGCCCGGTGTGTTCATGGTCGACAGTTACCACGCGGCGGCGCTGAATCAGGATGGGAGTATCAACTCAGCGACGAATCCGGCGCCACCGAACTCCATCGTGACGGTCTATGCTACAGGCTTGGGGCCGATCAACCCTCAGCCGGCCGATGGCGCACTGGTGGCAGCAACGCCGCTGCCGGTGAATACACTGCCGCTTCAACTGGGAACGTGGACGGGTAAGGGTGTTGGCGATATCAGCTACGTCACGTACGGTGCAGCCTACGACGGGCCTGCACCAGACCTGATTGCGGGAGCGAGCCAGATCAACTTTTTGGCGAGCGATGTCATCGGGGTTCTCGACGCCGTGCAACTCGTGGTGCAGACGCCGTCAGGGGCGAGCTATAGCAACTTCTTCCAGATCTATTTGGCCGGCCAGTGAGATTCGGCGTAGCGCGTCTCGGGCTGCTCAAGACCCTCGTCTCTCTCTAGACGGCAGCCGATGGTGCGCTGGTTCGTACCGGCCGCCGGACGCTTACCCAGACTTGGGGAATGACGCGCGAGTGCAGCCTTGCCTGCCCCGGTGTTCTTG
>Ga0208820_1000852_pt1 | contig 18930 bp, 19 predicted proteins | sample June2015DPH_16_5_FD_184713 | JGI IMG/M metagenome (GOLD analysis project Ga0208820, IMG submission 184713) | Peatland microbial communities from SPRUCE experiment site at the Marcell Experimental Forest, Minnesota, USA - June2015DPH_16_40... | ecosystem: Environmental > Terrestrial > Soil >...
TAAAAAGGGTCCACTGAGTTTGTGGCGTTTCACAGGAAAGCGCGGTTATAGCATTCCAAACGCACGTCTTCCTGAGAACGCGGGCAATGCTGATTCTTGAGTGGATTATAAGGCGACGGGGGTAGGCGGGACTAAGGTACTGAAGTCACTGTCCGAACGGACGATGGAGGTCAAGGAAAAGCAATCAAGGAAAAGCAATCTGCAACAACTTGCCTTCCAGTGCCTTGGACGAACGTTCATGAGCGGGCAGGAGTCCGTTCCAACGAGTCCAGTTGCGGGGAACTAACCGGGTTTGGGGAGCCGGTAGGTCCTGCCAATTGTTATCCACTTGTTCGCGCACGACCACGGAAAAAGCGGTAGTGCCGGCTAAGCTGTCGCCAGGTAACGAGTTCCATTCGAACAATGTGGCTTGGAGTCTTTCGGTGATGGACTCCGATGGGTCCAGACAAAGGATCCAATCGTAGCGTGCACGGTCGAGGTAATGCTTCGTCGTGGCTTGGCCGTCTGCCGGCACAATGCGCGCGCCGTATTCGCGTGCAACGCGCAAGGTCGCGTCGGTCGAGAAATGGTCCACGATCAGGAGCTCGGCGCAGGGAAGAAGCGTCTCCAGCGCCCGACCCAGGCGCCGGGCATCGTTCCTAGTATGCAGCAATGCCGTAATAGGAGGCATTAGGGACGGATTAGGGTGCTTCCTGAGTCTACGACGACGCAGACGAGGGCGGCGAATCCAAAGAGCAGGATTTCCGGCGTAAGTGAGAGAAGCGAAGCCAGAGCGAAGGCGTGGACGCACGTTCTCTAAGAGCGAAACGGCGTATTGAGAGTGTCCCTACGGCGAATCGCCTAGCTTAGCGCCCAGCATTCGGGTCCTGCTGCTTAATCACCGTGACGGGAGCTTGCAGGGTAAACGTAAGTATGGTTTCTGAGGGCAGCTTGATCTGCTGGCTTTTGCTGGCAGCCTGTGCGCCGCCACCTACACCGGCACCCGCCGCAGTGCCGATCGCAGCTCCTTTGCCGCCGCCCGCGAGGGCGCCGATGATGCCGCCCACGATGGCTCCGCCGCCCACCTTTTCCGCAGTGTTCTTGCCTCGCGAACTGCCTTCTTTTCTGAACTGATCGGTTTGAAGGTTGTAGCTTTTGCCATTCGCCGCGATGCTGTCGAGTTGCAAGACAACGAGCGACTGTCCCGCGAATTTGCCGGCGCTCTTGAGGTCGACAATGTGTCCGGTGATTTCGGCGCCTGCGGGAATCACTTGGGATCCTTCTGCGGAGAGTGGTGCGTTCAGGCTGGCGTGAAATGAGTCCCCGGGCTGGTTCTTTTCGCTGTCAATGCTGTCGATGAGGCGGACTGAGATCGATGTGCCCTGCTCAATCGTCACCTTCAGCGGTTGCGGTGGTGCGGGAGGCGGAGGTGGTGATGACGGGGGCACGTCGGCGGAAGGCTCGTCTTGTGAAGTCGGCGCTGGTGGTTGGGAACCCTCAGCGAGTGTGCTGCTGGCGGAGTCGTTGCCCATGGCCGGATCTTCTGCGACGCGAGAACGACTGGGCTTTCCGGCGCTCGCTGGGCTCCCTCCCGGCATTGATCTGGCAGGTTTGGCGTCGGCGATCTTGGCGGCCGGTGCTGGAGGTGCTGCGGAGGGGTTCGAGGCAGTTCCCACCTGCAGGTTGTTGATGACTTCTCTAACGCCCTCTACGGACGCTGCCTGCCGCGCCGCGGCCGCGCGCTGCGCATCGTTGTCCACGAACCCCGTTAGGGTTACAACGCCATTGCTGGCCTGCACAGTGAGTTGCTTGCTCGACAGTCCGGAGTCCTGACTGTACTTGCCCTGGACTTCGCTGGAAATTTTTGCGTCATCCGGCTTTTTGGCGCAGCTCAGGCTTGTGGCAAGGATTGCCGCGAGAGCGAACACGAAAACTGGCGAGAGTTTGTGCATGACCGGATTCCTAAAAAGTGGGTATAGTCCGCAATGCGCGTCAACAGTATAGCCCGTTGGAAAAACCAGGTGGAAGTCTGGTTGACTGGACGAACCGGATCTTGCACGTCAGGCTGCGATATGCGGTCGGTTTGATCCGGCAGAGAGACTTCTCCTGCCGGGTTTCTAGCGTATGAACTTGTAGTCGACGATCGAGGCAGCTAGAAGGCCGGTACCGGCTTCCGCGTCTTGAGCGTTCGCTTCCTGATCCCGGGAGCGTATTACGCGGCCCTGACACAGCACGTTGCGGTTCTTCTGGCCGGAGATTTCCTCGGGCATTTCAAACACCAGCTCGATCAAAGCGTTGATGGGCAACTGCTGCGGCCCGTGGAACAGAAGGCCGGTCTGGCTGAGATTTTCGATTGTGCCTTCGTACCATGCGCTCGTGTTATTGACGCGGTAGCGAAGGGCTACGTCAAGCTTCAAGCGCCGCGCACGCGGTGTCCAGGAAGGCCGTTTCTCGCGGGTATGACTGCGCCGGATCCCGGTTTCCGGTTTGGCGTGCTCCACGCGCTCGGTGCGGCGCATGGTGGTCCAGTCATACTTGTACTCGGCCGCACACAAAAGGCAGACCTGGTAGTAGTCCCCGTCAGAGCCACGCCGGGGCCAAGAGAACTCGTGCGAGCAGTGGCCTAGCATAAGAACATCCATGATTTTCTGCGGCATGATGGTTACTTGCGGACCTAACTTCGGACCAAAACAGGGAGCGCCGAAGGCAATTTCATAATCTCCCGAACCCGGATTCTTGGGTAGGTTACTTTCGTGTAGGGCAATAGTGTGTCATTTTTCTCACGTTTCAGGAGAACCCTAACTGCGGAACGGGAAATAGTCCTCACTCGGTAGTCGCGGGAGATATTGCTTCCCTGGCCGTAGCGCAGGCTCTAGCTTGTCTTGGCCAGATTATCGGCGACTCGAATCGAGAAGTTTACAACAATTGTGGCCTTGGTCTCGACCGGCTGGCCGTTCTGGAGATAAGGCTTGAAGTGCCACTCGCGCACTGCTTGCTGCGCCGCAGCGGTCAGGATAGCGGGGCCGCTAAGCACGCGTAGGCCTTGGATTGTGCCGTCAGTGCCCACGACCGCCTGCAACACCACGGAACCCTGCACCTTCATGTGCTGTCCCAGCAAAGGATAGGTCAAATCGACCGAAGCCAGACGCTCGCGATCCGCAGCATTCGTAGGCTGAGCCACCACTGAAGTCGCAACCGCTGAGACGCGGTTTGAATCGCTTGGTATTTCCACTTTGGCGACGTTACTTCCGGGATGGATGATGCGGTGCGTGTCGCCTGCAACCACTTCGACGTCCATCGGCGGAAGGGCGGCCCGATTCGTCACGACTGCCGGAGACTCTGAGTTAGCAGCGTCTTTATTAGACGGCTCAGGAACGGCCGATGCGGTGGACGCCTTCGGGGCAGGATGGCTCTTTGGTGTCGCAGCCGGTGCAACGGGCACTTGGGCGGTTTTGGCAGGAGCAGTCGCCGACTGCGCCTTCGGAACGCTTTCCGAGTATGAAGCATCAGATTCAAGCGCCTCGTCCGAGCCAAACCAGAATTCGCGATCCTTCACGAGGACGACGGCGAGGGCCACCACCAGAAGAGTAAGGGCGATCAGTAGCCGGCTACGTTCCTTGGTGGCGCGACCAACCTGAGGACTGACGTGACCAACCTGAGGCTTGGGAAGCGTCGCTCTTGGGTTCACATCCAGCATTGCGTTTCTTTCGATCGGGGTTCGGGTCGCCCTTGCGAAATAGCCTCGATCTTGGGGGCCTCTTAGCACGCAGCTATCTTGAGGCACTCAGGATGCCATGACAATGGCACGATATGGGGACAGATGGCCCGAGAGTGCTAGAAAGCCGTCTTTGGAGCGATCGCTTGAGAGCCCAGAAACAGTCCTCCATGAGCGTTTTGAGCTCTGCCTTTGGCTTTACGGGCTCGCCTCCCGTGATCTGGATCACAGCCTTATGTCCGCCAATTTCGGTAGAGTATGGGCACTCATGGGTGGATTTTCCATTCTTACCAACCGCAAGCGCGCCATCGTCGCGCTGGCACACTCTGTCGTGTTCCTGCTGGTTGCGGTGCGGCAGATGGTTGCGGCCAACCCCGCCGCCGGCATTTGGTTGCCTTCCACGGTGCCCACCGGCACGTGGATCCTCTGCGGAGTCTTTGCTATTGTCTCCTCCATTCTTTTGTGGCTCCTCGTCATTTCCCGCGGATGGATGGAAAAATTCTACTTCGGATTCTGCACGGTCAGCGCCAGCTCAGGCCTTCTGCGAACTGCCGCCGGTGATCAGACCTTTCACGCCGGCCTCTACATAAGAGTTATTATGCTGGTCAGCGCGGTTCTGATTGGGCTGTTGATCGTTCGTAGGCATTCCCGCACACACTCCCGCACGCCTTCGGAGTACGCTGAAAGTACTTCGTAATCATTCCTCTCAGGTCATTGGCCGGTATCGTCACGGCGTAGCTCCCTTCTGGCGACGGCTCAATTTCCTCAAAACTGACGGTGGGGTGCAAAGTGTATTATCGCGGCATGGGAAGTGCTACCGCGCCGGACGTGACCGCCTTTATCCTGGCTGGAGGCAAGAGCACACGTATGGGTATGGACAAGGCTTTTGTAGACTTCGACGGCCGAACCTTGCTGGGGCGGATGCTTGACTTGGCGCGATCGGTTGCGACCGATATACGCATTGTGGGAAGTCGCGAGAAGTTTGCGGCGTTTGCCCCGGTGGTGGAAGACATATTCCACGACTGCGGCCCTCTGGGTGGAATTCATGCTGCCTTGCGGGCTTCGCAGACGGACCTTAACTTGATGCTGGCGGTGGACATGCCTCTTGTCTCTGCAGCGTTCTTGAAGTATTTGATCAACCAGGCGTGGGCTGCGCCTGGGGCGATCGCAGTCGTTCCCCGCGATAATGGACGATGGGAGCCACTGTGCGCCGTTTACCGACGGAACTTTGCTGACGCCGCTGAAAAGGCATTGCTGGCGGCCCGGAACCGGATTGACTTGCTTTATCCGAAGATTGAAGCCCGGGTGATTGAGGAAGAAGAGTTGAAACGCGAGGGGTTCGCGCGCGCCATTTTCCGCAATTTGAATACTCCCGAGGAATTAGAGTTGGGGAAGCGAAGGACTTGAAAGCGGTTTGTATAAGCGCGATTCCTGAGAGCCAGCCGAATGCCTGAAACTGTGAACCAGCCTTACATCGAATTCCGCGAGGTCTCAAAAGCTTTCGGCGAAAACGCCGTTCTGGATCACGTCAGTTTCAACGTGATGCCCGCCGAAACCGTTTGTATCCTGGGGCGCAGCGGCGTGGGCAAGTCGGTTTCGCTGCAGCTTCTTATGGGGTTTCTCAAGGCGGATTCCGGGCGGGTTATCGTGGCTGGCGAAGATATCACCGATTTTTCTGAAGAACAACTGGAAGCGATCCGAAAAAAAGTGACCATGGTCTTTCAGAACGGGGCGCTCTTTGACTCACTCACGGTGGGCGAGAATGTGGCGTTTGCGCTGCGCGAAACCCGGGAGTTGTCCGAGGAGCAGATTTACCAGATCGTCGATGGCTTGCTACAAATGGTGGGCGTAAAGGAAATGCGAGACCTGTTGCCCTCCGACCTCTCGACCGGGATGAAGAGGTCTGTCGCGATTGCACGCGCGCTGGCTGCGCGGCCGGAATGCATTCTTTACGATGAGCCCACCACGATGGTGGACCCGTTGATGGCCCAACTGCTCGGCGATCTGATCAAGCGACTCAAGCTGCAATTGAGCCTCACCAGTGTCGTTGTCACTCACGACATGCGGCTGGCCCAGAAATTGGCCGACCGGGTCGTGTTCTTGCACGAAGGCAAGGCGATCTTCTTTGGAACGTCAGCAGAGATGGAAAAATCCACAGAGCCGATCGTGCAGGAGTTCCTGGACTTGGACGAACTGAAGCTGGGATGCTAAGCAGGGTGAGCCATGGAAATTCAACTCATTCCTTGCAGGTTTTCCTGGCGTAGCCGGTGCAAGTGACGACCGGCAGGCGCGGATACTTCTCAAATCGCGCGTCGGTGAACGAAAGCTGGCATTGCACGAACATCGAACCCCGGTCGGACTTGATGATCCGGGCATGCACGCAGTCTGCGCACAATCCCGGGTGCGGCGAGTTCTTGTTTCCTTCTTTGGCGGAGAACATACGTCGAGATTGTGCATGCCCGTGGGTTCGCCTAGAATCCTTGTCGCACTAACTCTTCGACCGTAAGCGAACTCTCCACCGCCTCGCTGGTCATCATTTTCTCTACGTATTTCGCAATCAGATCTGCTTCGAGGTTGACGGGATCCCCAGGCCGGAGCGAGTTGAGATTTGTCATCTCGACGGTATGCGGAATGATTGCAATGGTGCAGCTCCTGCCTTCCAGCTTTGCGACAGTAAGACTGATGCCCTCGATCGAAATCGAGCCCTTGTAGACGGTGTATTTCTCTATCTCACCTGGCAACTCGATGCGGAGCCACCAATTTTCCGAGTCCGCGATGCGCTCCAGGGCGATGAGCCTGCCGACGCCATCCACGTGGCCTTGCACGATGTGCCCGCCGAAGCGGCCATCGGCTTTCATGGGCAGTTCCAGGTTGACCAGGGCTCCCTCGTGCATGCGCGAAAAGGATGTGAGCACCCAGGTTTCTGGGGCTAAATCGGCGCAGAATGAACCGGGCTTGATATCGAGCGCTGTGAGGCAGACGCCGCTGACCGCGACGCTGTTGCCGGGCTTCAGTTCCTTCGGAGTATTTGTGGCTGTAATGGTGATGCGGCGATTCTCGCCGTGCTGTTCGATGCGGGTCACGCGTCCTACTTCTTCAACGATTCCGGTAAACATGAGGACCTCCGAAATAACTTATCAATCATAAATGCATCTCTGAGTCAGCCACACGCGGCGCAATATGTCGGGCTCCTGCGACTCTGTGTTTCTGCTTTCAAAACGAGTATCTTTGTTTCCAGGAAGCCACGTCGAGCGGGGGCAATCACATGAACCATACTAGTCGCCGCCAGTTCCCCACACAAATGTGCGCGCTCACTGGAGGAGTGTTGTTGGGCGGTAAGATTTTTCGGGCCAAGGCATTCGCGGACGAGCCGCCGTCAAGCGGGGAACTGCTCCGTCGCATGAAATGGCTGAATGAGCCAGCTTCAGCAACCATTTCACGGGATAGACTCGTCGTACGGGCGCGTCGGAAGACAGATTTCTGGCGGAAGACATTTTATGGATATGTCACAGATAACGGGCATTTCTTTCGTCTGCCGGTGAGCGGGGATTTTGATTTCGAGGCTCGGATCGACGGTCAGTACGCGGCGCTTTACGACCAGGCGGGACTGATGGTTCGAATCGATGCCCAGAACTGGGTCAAGTGCGGAACTGAATTCTTCGACAGCACCCGCCACGCCAGCGTGGTCTTCACTCGGCAATTCTCCGACTGGTCGACGATGAAGGATCTGACAACAAGCGGACCCGTTTGGTGGAAAGTTGTTCGCAAGCCGGATTCTCTCGAGACGCTCTGTTCGGTAGACGGCAAGAACTTTACTTCGGTGCGCATGGGTTATCTGGTTCCTTCAGCCTCAGCCGACGTTGGCATCATGTGCGCAGCTCCGGAGGGCGAGGGGTTCCAGTGTGTCTTCGACAGCCTTAAGCTGACCCTTGCCAGCAAGTGAGCGGTGAGACTGTGAAAAGCCTCACTCCTCGTACGGATTGCGCAAGTACCCTTCCACAGCAAAATCGTTTGCGAAGCGGTGCCAACGGAGATGGTTTACCAGCGGCGCTTCATCCATATGGCGGAAGCTTGCGCCAGTGGCGAATGGAACAGAGCTTTCACTCGCAAAGATCTTCGGCGCGTAATACAGAAAAACTTTGTCAACGATGCCGAAGGCTAGCGCCGTCCCGTTTACAGTCGCTCCACCTTCGATCATCACGCTGGTGAGTTCCAGTTGTCCGAGGCGGCGCAAGATCGAATGAATATCCGGACGTCCATCCGTGGCAGGAGGAAATTGTTCGACTCGAACGCCACGCGCTTCCAATTCTCTCTTCTTCTTTTCCACGCCTGAGGAACAGAAAATCAGCACATCGCTGTTGAAGCTGCCCTCATTCGCGACGCTCTGCACCAGGCGCGATTCCAACGGCAGTCGCAAGTGCGAATCCAGAATTACCCGCAACAACGGACGTCGGCGCGGGTGCCCGCTGCGGTCGGTGAGCAACGGGTCGTCAGCGAGGATCGTTCCCACTCCGACCATGATCGCATCGCTCTGGTGTCGCTGTTCGTGGACGTGGGCACGCGCCGCTTCGCCGGTGATCCATCCGCCAGCAGGAATTCCTACCGCGCTCTTGGACTCAGCCCTGGGCGGCGGAGCGATTTTGCCATCGAGCGTCATCGCAGACTTCAGTGTCACCAGGGGAACGCCGTGTCGAATATAGCGTGCGAAAGCCTCGTTCAGGCGGTGGGCTTCCGCTTCCAACCGTCCAACTTCCACGTGAACGCCCGCGGCACGCAACTTCTCGAAGCCTCGCCCGCTCACCTTGGGATTGGGATCGGGCATGGAAGCCACCACGCGATGAATTCCGGCAGCGATTAGGGCGTCGGTACAGGGAGGCGTGCGGCCCTGGTGCGAGTGTGGCTCAAGATTAATGTAGAGCGTGCCGCCGCGAGCCTTGTCGCCGGCTTGCTCGAGGGCAAGCAACTCGGCGTGCTTCACGCCATCGTAAGTGTAAACGCCCGTGCCAGCGATTTTTCCTTGCGGGTCAATGATCAGCGCGCCGACGTAAGGATTGGGCGACGCCAAAGCCATGCTTTGGCGCGCCAGATTAAGCGCGTGGTGCAGGAATTGTTCGTCAGTCGAATCGTCGGCCATCTGGGATAGGTACAGATCATGAGAACTTACCATAGAGACACGGAATAACGGAGAAAGACATCTTAGCGTTGGTCTTCTCCTTGGCTCAGTGCTTCCTGGTGAACAGACCTTTTATTCGAACAGCGAATCCACGAATTCTTTCGGGTCAAACGGGAGCAGATCGCCCACCTTCTCGCCGACGCCGACAAATCGTACTGGGAGTCCTAACTCGCGCGAGATGGCCACCACGACGCCACCTTTAGCAGTGCCGTCGAGCTTGGTGAGCACGATGCCGGTGACGCCTGCCGACTGCGTGAATAGCCGCGCCTGCTGCAAGCCATTTTGACCGGTAGTCGCGTCCATGACGAGCAGCGTCTCGTGCGGCGCCCCTGGGATAATGCGCTGAGCGGTGCGGCGCATTTTCTCCAGTTCGGACATGAGGCTGGTCTTGGTGTGCAGCCGACCTGCCGTGTCCACAATCACGTAATCTGTCTTTCGCGCTGTTGCGGCCTGCAATGCGTCGAACAGCACGGCCGCGGGATCGCCGCCGGGCTTGGTCTTGATCACTTCCGTGCCGGTCCGCGCTCCCCAAATTTCCAGTTGATCAATCGCCGCCGCGCGGAAGGTATCCGCAGCGCACAGCAAAACATCCTTGCCCTGCGAGCGAAATACCTGCGACAACTTGCCGATCGTGGTCGTCTTGCCAGTGCCGTTCACGCCAACAACCAGAATCACTTCAGGCGTGCCGTCTACTCGTTGGACGGGCCGGGTATTCGCGGCATTCAGAATGGCCAGCAATTCTTCTTTAAGGAGCCGTTTCAATTCCTGTACATCCTTGATTTGTTTACGGTCGGCTTTGTCGCGGAGCTTGCCCAGGACTTCCTGGGTGGTCGTGGTTCCCAGGTCGGCGCCGATCAGCGTGGCCTCGAGATCGTCAAGTGTGTTCCGGTCGATTTCCTTGCCAAACGAGACGACTTCTTCAATACGCTCGGCGAGGTTCTCCCGCGTGCGCGTGACGGCCTCCTTCATGCGCTCGAAGAGACCAGTTTTCTTCTCTTCCGTGCTGCCGAACAGAGTTTGAATCATGAGAAATCCCGAAACTTGATTATAGCGGTCAGAGCAGGTCGCGCTCCCGGCTGCAGGTAGAGGTGGGCGAGAATGTTTAGACGCGGGTTCTTTCGAGGTTGACGGGATCCGAGTCGGGAGGCGCGGGAGCGGGCACAGGCGCCGGGACATTCGAGGCCGGACCCGCTGAGACTGCTCTCCTGATAGCAAGGCGCTGGATACGAATCTCGCCCCGCTCGTAAACCGCCATCAGCGCCGCCACCGGGAGGGGATCAAGCCGCTTGCCGGAAAGATTTTGAATGATCTTCAATGCTTCCTCTGGAGTGTGCGCCTGTTGATAAGGACGATTGGTGGTCAGTGCATCAAAAGTGTCGGCCACCGCGATGACGCGCGCCAGCTGTGGAATCTGATCCCCTTTGAGGCCGTAAGGATAGCCCCGGCCGTCGAGCGCTTCATGGTGAAGTTCGATACCGGGGAGCATCTCGGCGAGTTGGGTTACCGGGCGCAGGATATTGGCGCCCTTGGTGGTGTGGGTCTTCATGACCTCAAATTCTTCCGCAGTAAGCGCGCCCGGCTTCCTGAGGATGCGGTCTTCGATGCCAATCTTGCCTACGTCGTGGAGCTGGGCGGAAATTTGCAGCGTCTCCATAAAAGCGGCCGGCAAGTTCAATTCTTTGGCGATCATCATGGAGTAACGTGTGACGCGATCGGAGTGACCACGAGTGTAAGGATCCTTCTCGTCGACCGCGCCCGCGAGCATTTGGATGGAGCCCAGGAACAAAGCACGATTTTCCTCTGCTGCCCCTTTCAGATCTTCGACGAACTGTTCGAGTTCCCGAGACATCGTGTTGAAGGTCCCGGCCAATTCGCCGATCTCAGTCCGGCTCGACAAGTGCACACGCTGTGAAAAGTCTCCGCGCGCCAAGGCGCGACTGGACTGGGTAAGGATCTGTAGGGGATTGGTAATTCTGCGGGCGGCGAAAATACTCACGGCGATGCTGAGCAGGACTGCCATCAGAGCCAACAGGCGCGCGGTGCGCTGCATCTCGTAAACTCCGCGGTAAGCCTCGCGTTGCGGTTTCTGCACGACGACCGCCCAATCGAGCGCCATCACCGGGCTATAGGTGCCGAGCATCTCCACACTGTTCTTGCCTTCCTTGACGGCGAATTCCTTGGTGGCAGCCAACTGCGCCTTGTTGCCCTCGTCCACAAAATTGCGGACGATCTCAAGGCTCTTCATGTCCTGGCCGGTCACATATTGCGGAGTGCCCGCCGCCACCAGTCGCCCTTGAGCGTCGACGACATAAGGAATTAGACCGCCGTTGCTAACGTCGTGCAGGCGGCGAATCAGGAATTGCAGATCCACGACGGTGCCCACCATGCCCAAAAAACGACCGCCGTAGCTGACGGGACTGCTGACCAGCACAACGGTCCGCGAGGATTTGCCGTCTTCCACCTGGAGCGCTTGCCCGTTATAGGCGCGGCCGTCGCGGGCTGCGTCATAGGCATGTTGCAACTCGCGCTGCAGGAAAGCGTCCGGGGCAATGCGCCCGGCAGAGATGCCCTTCGCGTCAGAGTTCAGCAGCGTGGCATAGGCAAGTTCGTCAGAGGAAGAAACGAAGTTTTCCAGCAGGGCGCGCAGTTCCGGCGCTTCAATGTTCTTGCTGCCAATGTCGCCGCCGCTCGCCACCTGAATGGCCGACGAAAGGTTAGCCAGCATCATCCGTAAAGAGCGCTCGTGCTGCGAGAGATCGTCAGCCAGCGACCGCGTCACCGTATTCTGCAGCAACATCTCGTTAGTCTTCAGCCGGTCCCGGTTGATCGCCTCGACTTGAGCGGAGTAGAAGTACATCGGAACGATGCTGATCACCAGCAGCACGCCGAGGATTACATACAGAATGGGAATACGCGCCGGAGTGGGCCTTGTGGAAGACGAATCGCTCCCCTGACTCAGTTCGGAAGCGCCGTCGATCGAAGTGGCGGCGGATTTCACAGGTATCTATGGAATTTTAATGGGGCCGGTGTAGAAAGAGCCGGAAACCGTTGTTCTTGCCATTACCAAAGTGTTGCTCAAAGCCGGCCTTCAGCGCAGATTTGGCAACAAAACGTAACGGCGGGCTTATGTTCTGAGGGTTTCACTTTTGCCGCTGCGCGTCATCAGTTCATAAATTGCTTCGCGCGGAGCTTTGCCCTCGTGCAAGATGGCGTGCATCTGTTCCGTGATAGGCATCTCGACGCCGTGAGTGCGCGCCAGTCCCACGGCTGCCCCCGTGGTGAAGATTCCTTCTGCAACCATGCCATGCATCCCGGCAAGAATCTCCGGCAACTTGCGTCCGTGGCCCAGTTCGACCCCCACACTGCGATTGCGGGAGAGTCCGCCGGTGCAAGTCAGCACCAGGTCGCCGAGACCGGCGAGGCCGGCCATGGTTTCTGCTTTACCTCCACAGGCCACCACGAGGCGCGTCATCTCCGCCAACCCCCGCGTGATGAGGGCCGCTACGGAATTGTGTCCCAAGCCAAGGCCCGAGCAAACGCCGGCGGCGATCGCGACGGTATTCTTCAGCGCGCCGCCAAGCTCCACGCCGACTGGGTCATCGTTGGTATAAATGCGAAAGCTGGCGTGGCTGAACTCCTGCTGTACGGTGCGCGCGAGTTCAGCGTCCTGCGACGCGATGGTGATTGCGGTCGGATCTCCGCGGGCGGCTTCGAGAGCAAACGAAGGACCACTGAGTGCACTGATCCGTGGCAGCCGGTCGCCGCTCTTGATCATCTGCACGATCACCTCGGTCATGCGCAGCAGGGAGATTTCTTCCAGCCCTTTGGTAGCGCTGACAATTATGGTTTCTGCGAGCAGATGCGATCGCATCTGCTCGAACATGCGGCGGCAGTGTTGCGATGGCATCACACTTACGACGATAGCCGCCTCGGCAAGGGCTTCGGCCAAGTCGTTGCAGGGCGTTACACAGGCTGGTATTCGCAAGCCCGGGAGGAACTTCTCGTTTACGCGCTGCTGTGCAATGGTGTCGCAAACTTCCTTCTCGTGAGCCCAGAGCCGAATCCGGTGAGTTTCTTTGTGTCCCAGGACGATTGAAAGCGCCGTACCCCAGGCTCCCGCGCCGATGATTGCAATCTCGCTCATGCGTGCTTTGCTCCCATGCGGCTTTCTGTGCCGGTAAGCAGGCGGCGGATGTTTTCGTGATGCCTAGCGATGATGAGCAGGGAAGTGGCCGCCATGAATGTCAGGGCCAATGGCGCGTTGCCATAGGCGTGCATTCTGTGGACGAGAAATGGAAAAGAGGCAACGGCGAGGATCGATCCAAGCGATACGTAACGAAAGACGACTACCACTGCGACAAAAATACCCGCTGCTACCAGCACAGCCTTTGGAGTGATCACAATGAAGGATCCCAACCCCGTGGCAACTCCCTTGCCTCCGCGAAACTTCAGCCATACGGGAAACATATGCCCGAGAACAGCAAGCAACGCAGCCATTGCCATCGGCTGATAAGGCAGAACACTACCGGCCATTTGAGCTGAGAGGTAGTATGCCAGCCCGGCTGCGGTGCTTCCTTTCAGAGCATCCAGCAGCAGCGTTAGACCTCCGAGTACCGGCGATTTGCGGGAGACATTCGTGGCACCGATATTTCCGCTGCCGCTCTTGCGCACATCTTCTCCACGAAAGATGCGTACAAGCAGATACCCGAAAGGAATCGATCCCAGCAGGTAGCTCAGAGCGGCGATGGTGAGGAGCGTTGGCAAGGTGCGTAAGATTTCTGCTGCGCTACTGCAACCCAAATCCCGCCAGCCTCATGTATTTTGAACCGCCGGGCGAAAGCTGGCTTTGGTAAAGAAAAAACTCGCGGGCCGTCATCGTTCCAAACTCCGGTGGAGACTGTGCCGCCAGTTTTTCCTGCAAGCGCTGAAAGGTGCGGTTCGGACCATCCCCCTTCCGCCAGCGTGCCGAACCTGACCCGCGACCGCCTCGTGCGAGCGTGAGATGCGCGTTGAAAGCATGCTCCTCTTTCGGGATGTTAAGGGAGGATAGTCTGTTATCCATCGTTTCCGCCAAAGAAGTCAGTGCCGAACCTGCCTCAATTCCTATCCAGAACACGCGCGGCGCCCGCGCCTCTGGAAAGAATCCAAAGCCGCGAAAGTTCATTTCCATCGCTGCGGCCTCAATCGTTCCGAGAGTCAGCTTAATCTTCTCGGCCTCAGCTTCGGACTTCTCTCCGATGAACTTCAGAGTGACGTGCAGCGATTCAGGCCGCACCCAACGCGCCTCCGGAACAAACTTCCGCACGTCGTCGAGGAAGCGAGTGATCCGGCCGCGGATGTCGTCGTCAATATCGAGTGCGACGAAAAGGCGCATAAAACAACCTTATAGCGACTGGCTGCTAGCTCCTAGCCGGCAGCTAGAAGCCAGGAGCTATGAGCAACTTCTTTCACATCAACTTCCTTCGCACCATATCCAGCGCCAGCGTCGTCGCGAACCAGCGGATCCGTTTGCGATCGCCCGGGAAGTTCCGCTCAATCACTTCGGTCCCGCTATCGCTGGCCATTGCATGGAAGACCAATCCTACAGGCTTCTCCGGTGTTCCTCCGGTGGGTCCGGCCACACCAGTGATCCCTATACCGAGCGTTGCCTCGCAACGGTACCGGATTCCCTCCGCCAGCGCCGCCGCCACTTCACGGCTCACTGCTCCATGACGCTCAATCATGTCGGCGGGTACCCCCGCCAGTTCGGTTTTTAATGCATTGGAGTAGACGATGGCGCCGCCGGCGAAATAGCGCGAGCTGCCGCCCACCGAAGTAATCCTTTCGCCGAGTAGTCCACCGGTGCACGATTCCGCCACAGCCACGGTGGCATTGCGCATCTGCAGCCAGTAGCCGACGATCTGTTCGAGCGACTGGCCGTCCCGCGAGTACACGGCGTCGTCGAGTTCTTCTTCAACTGCGTCGGCCGCTTCATCCACGTGTGCCTGCGCCGCTTCCAAGGTCTCGGCACGCGATTTGAAATGCAGCTGAATTTCTCCCGCTCCCGCCAAAATCGTGGTCTGCACGTTGGCAAATCGTTTGTAGATGGGCGCCACGCGCGCATCGACATGAGATTCTCCCAGCATTGCGACCTTCAATACGCGGGTTGCCAGGAACGCCGTGGGTAACTTTGACCTCAGCCGCTCGCGGCACTCCGCTTCGAACAGCGCCTTGAGCTCATGCGGAGGCCCCGGTAACAGAATGACAATTCGTTCGCGCCCGTTGAACTTACCACTTAACCACTGTCCCGGTGCAGTCCCATTGACGTTGGAAAGCACTGTTGCACCCTCGAGAACGTCCGCCTGCTTGGCATTGTTCGGGGACATTTTCCAACCGCGCGCGGCGAAACGTTGCGTAATACGGTCGAGAATTTCTTCGTCGCGCCGTAAGGACACACCCAGCGCTCGGGCCACAGCCTCGCGAGTGAGGTCATCTTCGGTGGGTCCCAATCCGCCGCTGAAGATCACGATCTCCGAGCGGAAGAGCGCGTGCTGCGCGGCCGCAACCAGACGACCGAGATCGTCCCCCACCACGCTCTTGAAAATCACTTCAACGCCAAGTTGATTGATCTGCTCGGTAAGGTAGAGAGAATTTGTATCCATGCGGAAGGGCGTCAGGAGCTCAGAGCCAACCGCGATGATCTCGGCGTTCACGGGTAGAAGTGTAAATGAAAAAGGCGGCAGACGCGGATCAGACTCAAGCGGCGGAAGAAGACTCTCCCGCGCAGCTACTCCGGCAAAAGCGGTAACCCCTGAATGTTCCAAGAAAGATGATGCACCGCGTCAGTGGTTGCCAGAATTACGCTTCGTCCTGGCGCAAAGGCCAGTCCGACCAAACCGTGGCCCGCGACTTCCAGGCTGGCGTTGCCTTCCGGTGTGATCTTCACGATGCCACGCTTGCCGGAGAGCGAAGCTGCCACATACAGATTCCCAACTGAATCGAAAGCCAGCCCCTGCGGGCGTCCCAAGCCGCGGAAGAACTTGTGCACCGTTCCCTGCGGATCAATTCTGTGCACGCAATCAAAGCTCGACGTCGTCGGCCCCGTCACAAATAGGTCGCCTTGAGGACCGAAAGCCAGGTGGTACGCCGAAACACTCGGCTCCAGAGTGGCAAAAACGAACACTTGTTGGTCGCGGCCAATCTTGAAGATGGTGCCGCTGCGGTCGCCCACATAGAGGTTCTGATTTCGATCGAACGCGATGCCGGTAGCGATTCCCATCCCCTCGGCATACGTGGTCATGGTTCCGTTCGGCGCCACGCGATAGACAGCACCATCGTGGCGCGAGGAAACATACATCTGCCCCTGGCGATCGAAAGCGATGGCGGTTGCGTTCATCATCTCTGCGACAAACGGCTTCACGGTGTAATTCGTATCAATTTTGAAGATCGCGACCGGAACTTTTTGGCCGCGTGAACCGGAGAATGTGGCGTAGATATTGCCTTGAGCGTCGAGCGCCGGATTGGTTACCGGGTGAAGATTCTCGGCAACGGGAACGGCTACCTTTACCGTGTGCGCGTTGCTCACGTAACCATCGGCGGCCACCACCACCGGCCCCGAAGTAGCGCCCTCGGGAACGCGGGCGACCAGAAACGAATCTGAGCTGATTACAATTCCGCCTTCGACCTCGCCAAACTGCACGCGCGGACGCTCCCACTGCTGCGGCCGCAATCCCGAGCCCGCGATGCGGACCTCGCCTCCCGCCAGAGCGAGCACCGGCGACACGGACTCGATGTGCGGTCCGCCATTCACGTTCTTCTTACCCAGGATGCGATCGGAAAATCCCATGAGGAAAATACTCGCACTATCTTAGAAGACCAAAATGCAGAAAGAGATGCACAACCAACAGAGCGTACAGACCGGCGGCGATGTCGTCCAGAATGATCCCGGCGCCCTCCGGAATCGCTTCCAATTGTCGCACCGGAGGCGGTTTGACAATATCAAAAGCACGAAAAAGTATAAAGCCCGCCAGAAAAGATTTCCACGCGAGCGGCACGGCGATCAGAGCCACTAATTGACCGGCTACCTCATCAATCACTATAAATTGCGGATCTTTTTTCCCCGCGCCGCGCGCGACCCGCGTAGCCGCGGGAATGCCGATCAGCGTAACCAGCACGGCCATCGCGATTGCAACTGGCGTTCGTAGGGAAGCCGAAAGGACGTGGGCCAGCGCCGCCCACAGCAACACTGTTACCAACGATCCCCAGGTCCCCGGCCCGGGCCGCAACCGTCCGATACCGAAGAACGTGGCGGTTAGCGTGACCCATAGCGGACTCCGGCGAACGGCCCCCGCGACAGGCGGCGGGACGCCGGAGCTACCATCGGGTTCCGTACCTGCGATCTCGGAAGGCTGTTTCACGAGTCTTCGTCCGGATCTTCGGGAGTGCTCTCTCGGATCTGCTCCTCTGCATCCGTAACTGCCGACGGAATCACATAAGCGCCGCTCGCCCATTTGCCCAGATCAATCGTGCGGCAGCGGTCGCTGCAGAAGGGAAACTCCGCATCCCCGCTCTTGACGACTTTCTTGCAGATCGGGCAACGGAGCTTGAGAGTGCGTTTGCGGGGCATGGTCAGAGGATGTTCCAGGTTCCGCTGATTCAAACGAGAATTCAAAACGAACTACAGAATCTTTGCCACCAGATCATAGTCGTGCGCTTCCGTGATCTGACAGCGATAAAATGCGCCTGGCTGGGGAGTCGTCTCCGCCGGAAAGTCGTTCACGAAAACTTTCCCGTCAATCTCGGGCGCATGCATCGAGGTGCGACCTTCCATGAGCAAATCGGTCTCTTCCGACATTCCTTCCAGCAACAGATCGAACTCCTGACCCACCAGCGATTTCTTTTTCTTTTTGCTGATCTGCCGCTGGATTCCCATCAGGTGTTTGCGCCGACCCTCGATCTCGCGAGACGAAAGCTTTCTGCCCAGTCCATACGCTGCCGCCCCCTCCTGGTCGCAGTAAGAGAACGTTCCCATCCAATCAAATTGGGCCTCGCGAACGAATGCACACAGCTCTTCAAATTCTTGCTCGGTCTCTCCGGGAAAGCCCACAATGAACGAGGTACGCAAGGTCAGGCCGGGAATCTCCCGTCGCATCTTGCCGATCGAATTTAGAAATACTTCCGCTCCGCCACCACGCTTCATGCGCTTGAGCACGGTTGCCGACGCATGTTGCAGCGGCACATCCATGTAGGAGCAAATCTTTTCGTGCGTTCCAATCGCCTCTAAAAGTTTGCCCGTGATCTTATTCGGATAGGCATAGAGGAAACGAATCCAGCGCAGGTCTTCAATCTTGGCCAGTTTCTCCAGCAGCAGCGCCAGACCATCCTTCAGGCCGAAATCTTCGCCATAACAGGTTGTGTCCTGCCCTATCAGAGTGATTTCTCGCACGCCGATTCGTGCCAGGCGCTCAGCTTCAGCCACCACCGACTCGAACCGCCGCGAGCGAAACTGCCCGCGCAACTGCGGAATGATGCAGAACGTGCAAGGATGATCGCAACCCTCCGCAATCTTGATGTAAGCCGTGGATTTCGGGGTGGCCAGAATACGCGGAGTTTCGTCATCGTATAGATAGTTGGGGAGATCCGCAATCGCGCCGTCCCATTGCCCGCGAGAGAATCGCCCCTGCACCGCCCGTGCGTCGCCCTCGGCTCGCGAAGGCAGCACCACGAAAGGCGAGTTCTTTTGCGCAGGGGCTGGGGCGATGCCGGTCGCCGCGAGAATATTCTGCAACTCCCCCGTTCCCACGACCGCATCCACTTCAGGAATGCTGTTGCGGATTTCATCGCGAAAGCGCTCGACCAGGCAGCCTGTCACGACCAGTTTCCTGGCTCGTCCGGAGGTCTTGTGCCCCGCCATCTCCAGGATCGTATTGACTGACTCCTGCTGCGCGCTTTCGATGAACGAGCATGTATTGACCACAATGACATCGGCGTCCTCGGCACGGGGCGAGAGTTCGGCTCCGGCCCGCGCCAGAAGGCCCATCATCACCTCGCTGTCGACCAAGTTTTTCGGGCATCCCAGGCTAAT
>Ga0208820_1000857_pt1 | contig 18884 bp, 14 predicted proteins | sample June2015DPH_16_5_FD_184713 | JGI IMG/M metagenome (GOLD analysis project Ga0208820, IMG submission 184713) | Peatland microbial communities from SPRUCE experiment site at the Marcell Experimental Forest, Minnesota, USA - June2015DPH_16_40... | ecosystem: Environmental > Terrestrial > Soil >...
ATAACAGCCAACGTCCCCAATAGGCTCACTTCAAACGGCTGTATCGAAAGCGACCCGGCGGTCGGCATTTACTTCTGTCGTCGGAATCTGCACGCGCCGGGTCGCTTCCGATACAGCACTAGCGTTTTCCTCCCGGAACCCGTCACTTCTCCAGGTCGGCGACTTCTCGCTCAGGAGGCATCGTTAGCGCCACGCCATCACAGTGGATCTATACCGAATCGCGTGCCCTACGGACTACCCGAGGCCGTGGTCTCAACTTATAGGCTGTCCTCCGGAGCAGGTCATCCCGTGCTTACCGACAGCTCGATCAGTCGTTATCGCCGCCGACGAAAGATGCCACCGGCGGTTCCAACGAAGAGCACGGAGCCGCTTGCCACCAGAACTTCGGCGGAAGGATCCGTCAGCTTCTGACTGAATTCAGACCAGGCATCGGCTTCGGGCGGCTGGATAAACACGCCGCTGCCTTTCACCGCGGCATACAGGCCCTCCTTAGCAACGACGAGCGAGGTCACTCGTCCGCGAGGCAGATCTCCCGATCACTTCCACGCGATGCCATTGTTCTGGCTTGCGAAAACGCCCTTGGAAGCCGTGCCGCAGTAGAACGTACCGTGCTCGGACCGGGCGATAGTCGTAACCATGTCGTCCAGCGATCCATCGTCGAATCGCCGGCTGTAGCCGCCGAAGTCAGACTGCTCATCGAATTGGGATCGGTACGCTGAGATCCGAAGTGTCGTGACTCAGGTCACGGAGGGCGGCTCCATCGGCCAGGCGCCGTCTCGGTTCAAGCCCAACACCAGTACGGCGGGAGCTGCGAGCTCTTCGAACCGCACTTCGGCTTCCTCCCGCCGGGCGTGAGCCGCGGTTCGCCACCGGAGACAGGCCCACACAACGGCGAGCCCGATCAGCGCCGGGACGAAGCGGGCCGGATCTTCCAGCGCGTCGAGCTCATATCTGACACTCAGGATGATGAACCAGAGGAGCGACACAGCACCCCATATCGCGAGATGAACTTGCGACTTGCCCGGCAGGTAGGAGCAGGTGAACGGGATCTTGTGGAATCCGTGGAGACACAGCTCGGCGAGAATCAGAGCCACAGCCGCAAGTATTGCCTGGTGACCCGCCGCTGCACGCCACGGCCATAGCCAGAAGCAGAATCCCGCCGAGGCCATCCACACCGGAGCCGCCGAGAGCAGGAGCAGCGCGCGCCTGCTGCCCGCCAGGCACTCGGGCACGCGGCGCGCACCGGTGACGCGGAAGATCCAGTTCCCGCGCAGGTCCAACGGTATGGAAAATGCGACACGGGTTCCGATCATGGCGCAGCCCATCATGGCGATGCCGGCTACCAGCAACGGTGCGTTCGCTTGGCCCCATGGGTCGCCGGCCGGAGCATCCGCCAGTTGCTGCTCGGGTCCGGAACTCTTCACCATGGAGATCGCGACCGCGGATCCGATTCCCAGGTAGAAGGCCAGAATGATGCGATGCAGACGGCTGCGCAGCAGCGTTCGTGCACTGAACTGAACGATGGCGGTCTCCACCGCGCTGCCGAAGCGCGGCAACCACGTGCCGCCACGGGCGGCGGCGACGATATCCGGCTCCTCCACGATCTTGCGGAGCGTGCGGACGTACGACAGCGCGTACGCGACTGCCGTGACGCACACCGCGGTCCCCAGACCGATCCACGCGCGCCGCGCCAACAGGGGGAGCGCCGGCGATCCGTTCAACTGCTGGAACATTCCCAGAAACCAAAGTGACGGCGACCACGCTAGCAGCCCGTGGCCATTTGCCTTGAGCAGGTTCTCCGGCAAGGCCATCATCGGCTGCAGGCAGTAGACGCAGATGATCGCGCAGAAGGCCCCCAGTTGCAGGTACGAGGACGCGCGCAGAAACAGCCGCCGGGGAAGCAGTTGCGCGGCGAATCCTTGCAGCCCCAGCACCGAGCAGTAGACGAAGGCGCCGGCGCCGAGCATCGTGATCCAATAGGCCGGGAACATGCGCACCGCGCCGGAGAACCCGCCGCTCGAGGGGATGGTCAACGACGCGAGTGAGACCGCCGGTTCGCCCGCGAGCCTCTGCCGGATGTGCAGCGGAACCAGGCCGGCAAGAAGTGACGTAGGTTGATTTACCAGGACAACCCAGGCATAGCCGCCCCGGGGATTGAAGAACGCGTAACTGCGATATCCCGAAATGGCTCCGGCGTGCCCGTAGGTCCCGGTCCGCTCGTCGTACATCCAGGCGAGGGCGATGCGCGTGCCAGGGGCGACATCGGCGCGAAGCTGCTGAGACATCCGGAGAGCCGGCGAGTCGGCGCGCAACTGCGCTTCCAGATAGGTGAGTAGGTCGCCGGCAGTGGAGCTGATGGCGCCGGCTGGGGCGAATGCGTCCAGATCCCACGGGGGAACGGGCTCGTGCCGTGTGCCGTATGCCTGGATCAGGCGCTGCTGCCGTTCCGCCGGCAACACGACGGCCGTATCGCGCATCCCGAGCGGGCCGGTGATCCGTTGCGCGACAAGCTCCGGATAAGATAAGCCGGCTCGATCGGCGAGCGCCTCTCCCAGCAGCGCGAATCCCAGGTTGCTGTACTCGAATGGAGGGTTGGCCTCCCGGCCGACGCCGTGCTGAGCAACATAGGCATCGAGATCCGCCCCATGATAGTTGGCGAAGACGATCGCCGGATCGGCAATGCCGCTGCGGTTGACGTTATCCGGCATCGGCGGCAAGCCGGAGTGGTGGACGGCAAGATCAAGCAGCGTAATTTCGCGGCCGCTCGGTTTGCGCACCGTTCCCGCGGGCAGCAACTCGCGCACCGGCTCGTCCAGCCGCACCTTCCCTTCCTCCACCATCTGCGCCAGCAGGAGACCGGTGAAGGTTTTGCTGATCGACCCAATCTGGTAGATCGAATCCGGCCGCGCTGTCCCGTAGGCGAATATCCGCCGCTCCCCGTGCTTCACGACTCCGACGACCACGCCCACTTCGCGCGATAGCCCGCGCGGCAGATCGCGTTTCAGCAGAGGCTCGATGCCGGCTGCGTCCACCGGCGGCATGGCAGGGAGATACTCCATCGCCGGCACCCTCAACTGCTCGGTGCCATGCACGCCAAGCACCAGGGGACAAACGAAACCCACCGCCGAGTGCAGGAGGACAACCGTGAGGCCCAGCGCGGTTGCAACCGCTGCCACCTTGGACAGAAACAGCGTGCGCGCCCGCACCGGCAGCGGCGCGAGCACCAGAACGTCGCGGGCGTCAGGGAATGTGGTATCCCAACTGAGCACCGCGAACAGTCCCACCACCAGCATGGTCGTTGCGATCAGATAGTGCTCGACACTCCATGCCTCGAACAGCCACACCTCAGGAGGCGTGGGACGGCCCGCGACAAGTAGGACGGGGCCCGAGAGCCCGAAGATACTCACGACGATCAGCAGCGCGGCGAACTGCCCCAGCAGCTTGTTCGAATCGCCCAGCGCATCCGCCGAGAGCAGTTCCAGATCGATAATGCGGAAGAGAAACTCGCGATAAAGCACGCGGAATTGGATCTTCGTCATATCGCGCCTCAAGCTTGAATCAGGTCGGCAATCTCGCGCGAGATCGCGGCGGTATCCTGTTCCACCGCGAGCTGCGAGAAAATCGCCTCGAGCGTCGGCGCCGCCATCAGCGTGCGCAGATGCTCGATGGAATCGTCGGCGACCACTTTCGCGCGGTGCAGGATCACCACGTGAGAGCAGACACGCTCCACGGTTTCGAGCTCGTGCGAGCTGAAGAGCACAACTTTGCCGCGCGCGGCCAGTTCCTGAATCAGGCTGCGCAGAACCAGCCCGGTGCCCACATCGAGACCGGAAAACGGTTCGTCGAGCAGAATGAGATCGGGATTATGCAGAAGGGCGGCCGAGAGCAGCACCTTCTGCCGCATGCCTTTCGAGTAAGCGGAGATGGGGGCGTGCCGGTCGCCGTGGAGTGAGAGCAGGCGGAGCAGTCCATCGATGCGATCCGCGGTGGGCTTGGCGGGTAGGCCGCGCAATTGGCCCACCATCGCCAGGTACTCGAGGCCGCTCAGGTGCGCGTAAAGATGCGGCTCCTCGGGCACATAGCCCAGGCGCTGCTTGTAGGCGATCAGGTCACGCTGAATCCGTTCACCATTGAAAAACACTTCGCCCGAGGTCGTCTCCATCAGGCCGGTGATCATCTTCATGGTCGTGGACTTGCCGGAGCCGTTCGGGCCCAGGTAGCCGGTGATCTCACCGGCGCTCGCGGTAAAGCTGACATTGTCCACCGCCGCGATGCCGAGGAATCGTTTGGTGATATTGCGCAATTCAAGCATGTGGGCTACCCCCTATGTAGCAAACTACAATGGCCTTGTCAAGTAGCATGCTACATAGGTATAATCGCCCTATGGCAGCCGAGCCGAAGCTTTCCCACACCGCCGCGCTGATCCTGCGGACCATCCATGCGGGAGATGGCTACGGCTTCAGCGTGATGGAAATGACCGGCCTTCCCAGTGGCACGGTCTATCCGGCCATGCGCCGGCTGGAGCGGGATGGCCTGATCCGGTCGCAGTGGGAGCGCCAGTCGATCGCGGACCGCGAGCAGCGGCCGCCAAGGAAGTATTACAAGCTTACGCGGACGGGCGAGGCGACGCTGGAGGCCTCCGAGCGGCGCTATCCGCTGCTGGCCAAGCTGACGGCGGTGGAGATCGAGCAGCCATGAGGATTCAACTCGCGATTCTACGGATCGCCGCCTGCCTGGTTCCCGGCGACCAACGCTCGGAATGGCTTGCCGAATGGCGCGCCGAACTCCAGTACCTTCGGCGGTGTGGCGCACCTCAAGCCACCGCCTTCTGTCTGGGATCGTTCCGGGATGCGCTCTGGCTGCGGCGGAACAGCCCGCCGGACGCAGGGCCGTGGCTGCGCCTGGAAACGCCGGCGCACTGTCTCGGTTTCCTTGGACTGGCGGCTGCGATGTGTGTCCTTCTAGCGAGCCGCTTCCACGCGCCCCAGATGCCGCTCCTGCCAATCGGGCAGATGCTTCTCTTTATGCCGATTCTGGCCGTAGGGTGCCTGCCGGCGTTGGTGGCAACCTCATCGCTTCGCTTGGGCGAATATCCGGCGAATCGCTATGGTTGGCGCTGGGCGTTTCTCGTGTGCAAGATCGCGCTCGTGCTGCCAATCGTTCCCTGCAGCGCGCTGGTCCTGGCGTGGATTGTCGGGCCGTGGTTTGGGCAATGCATGTTTGTCGAGTGCATAATCGCTCTCCGATGGGCGCTGATTGACCAGCGCCAGCGCTGCCCGGAGTGCCTCCGTCTGCTCGATCACCCGGCGCGGATCGGGCAGCTTTCGCATACCTTCCTCGATTCGTGCGGGACTGAGTTCGCGTGCCCAAAAGGGCATGGCCTGCTGTACGTCCCGGAGACCTCGACCATCTCGTTCCGGACCACGCAGCGCTGGATGCACCTCGACCCGTCGTGGAGCGGATTGTTTTCGTGAATCGGGAATGCAGGCTAGGAGGCCTCCGGCCCCTAGGTCGGACCAATTCTCCAGCAACGGGCCCTGGGAGATAAGTGCTCTCTTGTCCGCCCGGCGTGAAGGACTTCCCGCCGGTGTGCCGGTCATCCGAACGCTTCACTCCCGATCTATGGACACATGCCAGTCGACGCGCCCCCGAAGTCGTTAGCGCCCTATCGGGACTGCCCCGGGGCGAATGCTCGGGGAAAGGGTGAACTGCGCGGGCCGAGGCAGTTTCGATAGGGACGACTTGTGGCTTCCTTCGACTGGCGCACGTCACCGGTATGCACGTAATCCGTTCTTTTGAAGCCGATCGCTCTACAGTGGAAGCGTTCAGCGAGGCCTGGTCACGGTTTCCGAGAGCACCGTTATCGAAGGGAGGGTCCACTGCATCTTGATGAGCCCTTGTCATTCTGCTCGGGGATTTCTGCGGCACAAGCCCTAACCGAGTTCGACACGATTATTTTCGGATGAACACCTGAGTTCATAACGACCCACGCTCGGGCACCGTAACCCATTGCATGATGACACGTCGCCCGAGGACTGGGTTTTCCTGGGAGACATAAAAGCTCGCTGTCGCAGGCGGATCATATTGGACAATGGCGCCGTCCTCGAAGTAGCCAAAGCCGCGAATCTGCATATCCCGTGCCCCTGGTTGTGATTCCAAGTCGATCAGGCGGGCCATGAACGGCACGCGGCTCCGTCGATACTCAATCTGCGAGAATTCGATCCCGATCAGCACTTCACCGGCGTGCTGCCCATACATCGCGTGCTTAGAAGGTCGTGAAGACCGTTCCGGTCTGGACGTCGGTATTTGGTCATTGTAGTTGAGGATGCGGCTCACTCGACCGTAGGCATGCGCGCCACGACGGATACCGCCGACGCCTTGCAGGGTATGGGCGCTGATCGGATCCCCGACAGATGCCTTATTTGCGTCTAAAGGCGTGTCGAGAACCAATTGAAGCTGTAGGCCCGGCTGGACCCGCGTCTTTTCCATCGTAGGCGGCGAAACCTGTGTCCCAGGACTCGACCCGAACGTTACCGTGCTCTCCGCAGTGTATTCCCGGCAATTCGAGAACATGGATGTGTTTCGCTTCATAGTTCCATCCGCCTCTGTCAACAGAAACTCGGACCTACGCGCCAGCAGGACCCTCCGTCCGCCGACAAGAACCGGCCAGTACATCGTGCGGTCAACTATCGATCCAATCTTAAGACCAGGTGGAATGTCATAGGCTTCAAGATCGATTTGCAACACGTCCAACGTTTCCGGGTCGATCCAGAATGCTCCCCGCGCTGCCGCGAAGCCGGATTGACTGGCGTTACTCACCGCCAGTACCCCGCGGTGGACATCATACTCGTAGCGCAAGGCCGGCCGGCCTTCCATCGTCACCCGGCCCGAATACGATATTTTGGTCCAACGACTAGCGAGTACCAGGGCACGGTTGTCGGCGAAGTCGCCGCTGAAACTGGCGCCGTACCCGACCATCGCAGTCGGGGCCGTTGATTGAAATGCGGAGTTTCCCAGCCACGAAAACCGGTCAGCGCCCTCTATGTGAGCAATCTCGAGGTGCAGCCGGTCAAGGCGCCTGAACTGATGTTCGTCCGGTATCCACAAGGACCGTTCAATGGAGTCGACACACACATAGTTGGGCACGCTCGCGAGGTCTGCCATCGCACGCTGCTTTATTTGTTGGAGAAGTACCGCGTTTTGGGTCGAAGAGTTATCTTCGGTCTGCGCGGCTGAAATAGCGATGGCCAAAAGCCCGAGTGCAAAACGCACTCTCCCAGTTCATCAGTCCTTTTCTGAGGAGTCAAGCTGGTGTTGCATTCAAGGATTGGACAGGCAGCGCGCCAGACGTGGCTCGGAGTTCTCCCCTCCGAGCCCGATCCAAACCCGAAAGGAACTATCCTTGATGTCCATTGTAAACACGGGTGCGCCCAAATCCAATAGCGGATTGCGCGGCTCGTCGCCGCTGCCGCTCCTGGTGCTCGCGATCCGGACCGCGTTGCCCGCTTCGAGCACGAGGCGCGCGCGGCGGGCTCAATCATCCCAACATCGTCGCCGTGTACGAGGTCGGCCGACACTACGATGTCTATTGGATCCAGCGCGAGCGGGCTGGCAATGGACGGCTCCGGCAATGCGTACATCACGGGAGGGGCTGGCGGTACTGAGTCCGACTTTGCCTTTCAGTGCGTTCATTGATGTCCCTCCTGGAACGATCTTACCCGCCCGATGACACGTCGCGCGGAACACCCCCGGACGTGTTCGGGTGGCCGGGCCGGACTACCGATATCAGCGTACTCACGCGGCCGGGCGCGATGTATTGAACCACGGACTCGGCGGAGAGGGTTTACTGAAAATAAACGGGTTGCGCCGAGTCCGTGGAGAGGTCTTAACGACGCCTGAACGACATGCCACGCCAAAGAGCTGGAGCAGCGTGGATTCTGCATCAGCATGGTCTGACGCCCTGTGCGGAAGAGCAGCCAGAACTGTGTGCGCCGCTGCGCTCGCCAGATAATGAGGCTATGTTCGTTCGCAACGTGGCTCTCCTCCTCTGCGTTTTTCTGCATACAGCCTTCTGTCAGAATTTCGCACGCATTCTGGTTCAAGGAATGGGTAATGGAGGGCCGGCTTTCGGTCCTTCCGTTTCAGAACGTGATTTCAGTTTCTCCGCTTCGGAGCTTGCCCTCCTGCCACAACGGACCATCGCGGTAAGCGATCACGGGGCTCCCGTCACGTTCCAGGGCGTTCTGCTGGCCGAAATGCTTGCCAAGGTCACAACGCCGACTGGCGACCAGGATCATCACACGGCGGCATCATACTACCTGGTGGCGGAAGGGCGAGATGGGTATCGAGCGGTTTTCGCATGGGCGGAACTCGATTCGTCATTCACGGATAAGGCGGTGTACGTGGTCATCACGCGAGACGGGAAGCCGCTGCCGGAGAGCGACGGGCCGTTTCAATTGGTGGTGCCGGGAGAGAAAAGCAACGTACGGTGGGTGCGACAACTGAGCGAGCTGCGCATCGAGCCAAACACAACGCCTTACGGCTCTGAACCGGCACGGTGGATACGTGAGAACCTGCCGGAACTGGAATCCATCAAGGTCGGCATGACTTGGAAGGATCTCCTGAAGGTCTTTACGAACGAAGGCGGCATCTCTACTCGTACGTGGCAGCGATACGTCTACCGGAAGTGCATATATGTTAAAGTCGATGTGGAGTTCGAGCCAGTTGGCTCCGTGCCTCCAAGATCTGCAGCGTTCCCGGAATCGAGGGCGTGTAACCGGGTTCCGGACTTTCTTGGAGAGAGTCCAGACGATCGGATCACCAAGATCTCAAAGCCATACCTGGAACTAACTATACTTGATTAGTCAAACGCTGAATTGGAGCCACGCCAGTGCCGAGACGCGTATTCCCCTGACGACAGACTGCCGATAAGGCGCGATACCATGCGCTTCGACGGGCCCCCGGGCGCTGGAGAGAGAGGCTTTCCCGATTTTGGATTCTTCGGTCAGGGCGACAACTGCGCCTTGCGGGCGAGAACGGATCCCGGAGGGAAAATGCAACTGAGAAGATCAAAGGAGGGCGGCTCGGTGTATGCTGAACAGGACCGGGGAGTCCAACATGGAAATTCCCGTCCGAGGTGGTAGCCGACGAATGAGAGAAGTCGAGTTGCTGATAGGGGGCATAATCGTCGGGCTGATGATTGCGATGCCCGTGGGACCGGTAAACATCCTGTGCATTCACCGGACGATCGAAGGAGGATGGAGGTCGGGCGTGATCTCCGGCCTCGGAGCGGCGGCGGCCGATATGCTGTACGGCGGTGTCGCGGGCTTCAGCATCACGCTCGTCGTCCAGTTCCTTGTACGGGAACAATTCCGGATTCGCTTTTTCGGCGGCATTCTACTGGTCGTTATCGGCATCTTATACTTCTTCAAGCGGCCCGAGCCGCTGAACGCGCAAAAGCAAGACCGCGGGAGCGCGTACTCAGATTTGAGATCGACGTTTCTCTTGACCCTCACGAATCCGACGACGGTGCTGTCGTTTCTCGCCCTCCTGGCGGCGCTCGGCATGGGGAATCAAAGGCAGTGGTGGTTGACCGTGTTTCTCGTAATCGGGATCTTCTGCGGCTCGATGGCGTGGTGGATTGTGCTGAGCAGCATCGTGAACAACTTCCGGGGCCGGTTCAACGATCGCACCCTACTATTGATGAACCGTTTCGCCGGGCTGGCGATCGGGGGGTTCGGCGTAGCCGTATGCGTTCTTAGCCGCACTTGGCTGTGAGTAGCTAACGTCCCTAACGAGATTGCCTGGATCTTCAGGCCTGCGGAACGTGTCGGCCACCGCTCTTGCGACCTCCCCGCACACCCTCGCAATAGCAACTCGAACGCTACTTCTTCACACTCGGGTCCAGAATGCGAGCACCGCGCTCGGCTGGTGATTCATCATCACCGCGCCATGAACAAACCCCCAGTCTGATGGTCAGCTAACGATTCGTCGGGTCACTTCTGAACAGCAGGGGCTGGGGAGTTCTCGCGAGCGCCGAAGGGCTGAGGTTTCGGTGCTGTGGCAACGGGGGCCTGCACCGGTTGATTTACGGTCGTTTTGGATGAGGTCCCGGCCTGGGTCTGTTTGTTGGGCGGAATCTCGGTTCCGGCTGGATAGATGAGAAGCCGTACCGTACCCCAACCGGCATCCAAAGTCGCGTTCGTCTGCTTGCCCACTCCCAGAGTCTTGAGCTGACTATCATCGAATTCAAAGGTCTCGACTAGATACTCGCGCACCACCATGGACCGGGCTTCCGTTAGCACCAGGTCCTTCTGGGCATCGCCTTCCCCACCCATGGATGCCAGGACCACCGCAAACCCAAACTGGTTGTTAGCCAGGAATTCGCCGCCAGCGTTTAGCGACTTCTGGTTCTTCAGTTGGGCCGTATCGTGCTTGTCGAAAAGCTGCTTCGCCGGGTACGTAAACTCCTTTATCGGCAGGCCTTGCGGCAGCCGTTCGATCTCGTTGATTGCCAGGCCGGCGGAATCTTCGTAGCCGCGGTTCTTGAAAAATCCACGCAAGAGGAAGTTGTGCTTCATGGCTTCCATGTTTTCCGCGAAGTCGGTAACTCCTGCTTGCGCCTGGACCATCGTGTCACGCGCGGCGCCAGCCGTCTGCTCGACGTCGCTGTAGAGCTTTTTGTCGTTAACCAGCGCTCCCACGGTACCCTGGCCTCCATCGATCTTGGCGCTTATCGAGGCTAGATTCGCCGTCGCTCGAGTGGTGTTCTCCATGGCTTGCTGGCCGCTATCCAGAATGCCGTTCGCCTTGGTAAGCAGGGCCGACATTTCAAGTGGCTGCAGGCTGGCGATGCTATCGCCATCCCGCACGTCGGCTTTCCCGGCGGACCCAAACGAAATCGCCACATACTGGCTGCCCAACACACCCTCGGTTTCGATTGAGGCCACGGAGTCCTCTTTCACGATCTCGTGCGTCGACTTGCCGAGATCCATGACTACCGTGACCTTGCCGCCCGGTTTGTGAGGCAACAAGATCTGGCGCACAGTTCCACTGTGAACACCGCCTACCCGCACATCGGCTCCTTCATCCAGGCCCGCCACATTGTCGAACTGCGCCTTCAATTGGTATGTGGAGCTGAAAAGATACTGCTTGTTCCCGACGATGAGGACACCAGCTACCAGAATTGCCAGTGTCGCAACGATGAAGGCTCCTAACCGCGCCGCTCTCGACATCTTTCCTCCTACGAGTCCCTTAGGAACTCCCTGACAAACTCGACGTCACTATGCTGTAGTTCTTCAAAGGTGCCTTCGATCGCGATCCTTCCCTCATGGAGGAGGATCAGACGGTCCGCAATCGTCTTCGCGCTATGTAGATCGTGAGTCACTACGATGGACGCCATGTGATGTTGCTCCTGGAGCGTGAGGACCAATTCGCAGATCTCGGCGGCACTGATGGGGTCGAGTCCGGCAGTCGGCTCGTCGAGCAGCAGAATATCCGGCTCCAAAGCCAGTGCACGGGCCAGCCCAACTCGTTTCTGCATTCCACCCGAGATATCCGAAGGCATCTTTTCCATGTCGCCTTCCATTCCCACTTCCGCCAGTAATTCCCTGACGCGGCCGCCCCGCTCGGACCTCGACATCTCCTTCTTATGGTGTTGCAGCGGAAAGGCCACGTTTTGCTCGACGGTAAGCGAATCGTACAGCGCCCCGTACTGAAACAGAAAGCCCATTTTCAGCCTGATTTTGCCAAGCTGGTCGAGGGCCAGGCCGGCGATGTCTTCGCCGCGGATGCGAACCGATCCCGAGTCGGGCTTCTGCAGGCCGATGATGAGTCTCAGCAATACGCTCTTACCGCTGCCGCTGCGCCCCAGCACCGCCAAGGTCTCGCTGCGGCTCACTTGCAAGCTAATCCCGTTCAAAACCTTTTGATCTCCGAAGGACTTATGCACGTCCTCGACGGCGACAACGGGTGAATTGCCGTCTTCCCCGGCTTTTTCTCGCTCCATCGTAATTCGATCGGATGTGTCCATACTTGTTTCGCTAGCCGTTTAATCGGCGCTTACGGAAAGAACGCGATAATGACCTTCACCAGGACAACATCGGCCAGGATCACAAACAGCGAGGACAAGACTACCGAGCTGGTGGCCGCGCGGCCCACGCCCACGGCGCCTCCCCGTGTCCGCATTCCCTGAAAACACGCGACCAGCCCAATGATCAGGCCGAACACAGCGGTCTTAAACGTGGGTGGCAGTAGATCGTTGAAAGTGGCGCCCTTAAAACCCTCATTGATAAACCGGTAAAAGGAGACCGGCTCAACTAAAGTCTGCGCAACCCAGCCCATTACCAAACCGCAGAAGTCGGCGGCCAGGGTTAGTAAAGGCAACATCAGGATGCAAGCTAGGATGCGGGGCGCCGCCAGTAGCCTATAGGGGTTTACCGCGGACGCCTCGATGGCGTCGATTTGCTCGGTCACTTTCATCGACGCCAACTCCGCACCGATGCCAGCGCCCAGCCGGCCACTCGCTACCAGACCGGTGATGATCGGACCGGTCTCGTCCAGAACGGCAAAAACGATAGCGGCGGGAAGCAGCGATTTGGCCCCGAAGCGGGTCAGGCTGTGACGGGCTTCCAACGAGAGTACAACCCCGATGGCGCCGCCGGCCAAAGCGACCACCGGCAGGGACTTGGATCCGATCTCGTCGAGTTGACGAAACAATTCGCGGAATTCAAACGGCGGTGTCACTGCAGCCCGCGCAACTCGCCAGAGGAATACACCCAGATCGCCGAACCACTCGAAGAACTCGCCGATCAGGGTCCTGACGGAACTCACAGTTGGGAAGATGTGTGAGATCCTCAGCCACGGAAGTGAAGGGTCCATGCCTGCGACCGTCCTCAATTTCCCGTCGATCATGGATTTGAACCCGAATTGGGCGCCCCGTGTCTACTGTTTAAATGCATTCGAGAAAGCAGGGAGTGAGGTCCGCCATAGAAGAACTCCAGGGTGATGTTCCCGCCCATATATGCCAGCAGGTTGTAGTTCCCCATGCGGAACGCATCCTTGGCGCCGTAGCGGTCGGGGTACCAGCCATAGACGGCGGTCATCGTGCCCGCATACGGCGCAACCAGCGCAGGGACAGAGAAGACGCGGTGGCCATCGCTGCCGCGGCGTGCGGTAAAGGTCGAAATCACGGCATGCCTCAGCCGTGGAAACACGCCGGTGCACTCGCAGCGGTAGTATAACGCGTCTTGCTTGAAGGCTTCCGACAGCACATAACGGGTTGTGGTGCTTACCGCCGCGATTCCGAAGAAGGACCCGATCCGTTTGCCGTAACCCTCAGCGCCTTGCTTCCACTCCGGGATTCCATTACTGGCCTGGCTAAAGCCAGCCGCGAGCGCTGCGCCGGCGATGGGATATGGGCCGAACCCGTCGAAGAGATAGTTGCGGAGCTTGATTGCCTGTGTCGGACGCGTGTACGGCAGGTCCGGATGCGCCGGGGTTGTGCTTGCAACAGAGCCGGAGGAATCTCCCGAATCGGCCGGCGATTGCGCCTTGGCAGGCACTGACAGGGCTGCGAGAATCGCGATTACCAAAAGCAAGAGCAGAAGTTGGTGCTCCAGTCCTCGATGCCGGCTGCCCGCTACGCTATCAAGTTCGTGCCGCTCGGCGGCGTTGCGGTGGGCGTCGTGCATGCTGTTTCCTCCCGTGGAAGCGCAGTCACCTCTTTTCTCATTTGCACAGGGCGTACCAATCCCGTCTGGATCCCAGACGTGTCCGATTTCCGTGTCAGTAACGCCAGACTCCGTTTGATGCCGCTTTTGACGACTGGCTTCCCGGTGCAGACTTTGCACTCGCGGTGAACAGAATCTGCACGCACCACCACCGCTTGGCGCCTCGACCAAGGGCACAAAACGCTCTGAACCGGTGGCACCTGGCACCGCCCTGCACCACCGCAGTCCTCACAAGCTTGCAATTAGGTGGCCGATCGCTGGGCGTCTCCAACTTCCACCAAGTCAACGATCGCGTCTATCGTGGCGATTAACCCAAGGCGGCCCGGTTCTGCACTAATGTCGAATCACTTGTGTGAATGAAAATACGAAGGGCGTCGTCGTGTGACGACGCCCTTTGTGCTCCGATCGATCTTGGTTAGTGTGCGGGCGGAGCCTTTGGTGCAGCCGCGGCTCCGGCGGGTTTCGGCGCGGGCTTTTCGGCCGGCTCAGGCGCCCAGTATTGGGGATCGGCGTCGATCCAGGATTTCTCGACGTAGCTCCATGCCGGATTCACCATCCAGAGGTTGTCCTCGACGCTGGTCACGTTCTCCTCGGAAAGCTTGTTCATCCGAACCCTTCCTTCGTCGCCCAGCGCAGCGCCGAAATCCTTCCGATGTGCCAAGCCGGTGTCCAAATCCTTGAGGGACGTCATCGGCACCAGGACAAGGTAGGCGTTCGTCGCACCCATTTGTACTTCGTAAGTCGCCCAAGGGATGTTTTGGCCACTCTTGAGGTAGGCGTCGCGATACAACTTCGTCAATTCCGCGAACTGTTCGCCATGACCTGACCGCATATGGAACACGATCACCTCCCAGTAATGGGAGTGCGGTAGGTCCGCTGCGGCGGCGTTGTTGCTGAGGTCGGGGCGGTAATGCCAGATGGTGTAGTGGACCTCGGATACGTAAGGGGCCTCGCGCGCATCCAGCGCGTCAAACTTAGCGTCGGTCGCCGCGTCGCCGAGGAGCCACTCCTCGCTCTTTTGCAGCGCCTCGTAAGAATCGTGGCCGGAGACGTAAATCGCGCGAGGTGCGCCCGTCAGGGCCTCCATCGCCAGGACGTGCGCCGGGTGCTTGAGTTGCTGCGCCAAGACAGGGTATTCCGAAGCAACTCTGTCGTAATGTCCATCCTCGTAGGGTTTTATGTTGACCGTTTCGATGCTGAGGATGTTGGGTGGCGGAACTGCCGGAGTTTGTGCCTGTGCGGCCATCGAGCCTGCCAGTGCTAATCCAGCGACACAGCAAAACCATTTCTTCATGTCTGCCCACCTCCAGGGGGCCAGAAGGGGAATTGCGGACGAGGAAACAACCGAAACCTGCGAATGCCGCAGTCACCCGGGCGTACCTAGGTCCGAGCTCGTCTCTGGGTGAGAGTCTGCTCCATGTGCCAACACTCGGCCCTGGACCAACTTGTCGCCTAACGACGAGGCAACATGGCTAGGAATCACCGCCGTATCACTATAATAGGGCGAGGGTGACCTCCGTAGTATCTGTGGTGTCTCCGATGGTAGTTGGCGAACGCGGGCGTTGCCGCGAGCATAGCGGCAAACAATAAAGCCAGAATCTTCTTCATTTCTGCTCCAGTCACTCCTCCCCGATGAACTTAAGTCGGCATTTCGAGTTTCCGAGTAGCCGACGGTACACCCAGGGTTTCCATTTTCAATTCCCCACGCAATGCTTATAGCATTGTCGGCGGCGTCGGGTCTGTTCACAATTGCTCATTTTTGGCAGGGGCTCAGTTCGGAACTCAAATCAGCCGCTCGTTGTGCCCACCCCAACTTCGGCTACCCCGCTGCCAACGGCAGCGCCACAATCTGCCGCAACATGCTCCCAAAGAGCCGCCGCGTGAGATGGCTCTCAGCCTGACGCTGCGGAAGGCGCCCCGTCGAATGCGCTTGTTGGTGAGTTCCGCGAACCAGCGCTCCACCAGGTTGATCCACGAACCGTAGGTGGGCGTGAAGTGGACGTGGAAGCGGGGCCGCTTGGCGAACCATTTCCGGATCAGGGCCGTTTGGTGAGTGCCGTAGTTGTCGGCAATCAGGTGAACCTCCGACTCCGAGGGCACTAGAGCCTCGATCCCGTCCAGAAACTGGCGAAACTCCCGCGAGCGGTGGCGGTGGTGTAGTTGGCCGATGACGCGGCTGGTCTTCAATTCCAGCGCGGCAAACAGAGAAGTCGTCCCATGGCGTTTGTAGTCATGCGTGCCGCGCTCCACCTGCCCCGGTCGCAAAGGCAACAGCGGCTGCGTGCGGTCTAGCGCTTGGATTTGGCTTTTCTCATCCACGCACAACACCAGCGCATGCTCGGGCGGGTTCATGCAATTTGAAGTTGCAGCAGGAAGGTTTATTGCGCCTTCGCAAAGGCATCACATTCAGTACTGGTCTATGTATGTTTCAACAAGTTGCGCGATTCCAAGTCGCCGCGCAAGCGCCATGCGCTCCGCTCGCAGGTTTGGGAATTTGGTGAATCCAACCGCACATTGCCCCCCGGTTTCTATCGGCAGCCAACACCAGCGCGAGGCCGGTCGAGTTAATTGGCGAGAAGAGCGCTTCCATGCGAGGGCCGGATTGATCGTCAGAACGCCCTCTCACAACTCTTCTTCAGGGATGCGATGCGCAAGGTCCCATCAAACCTGCCCCGGCTGTACCGAGGCGCCGCTGAAAAGTACTGTTGTGTTCAGTAGCACAGTGTTGACACCGCGATTGCGAGCGAGATCGACAAGGTCCTTCGTTCCGCCGGGTCCATCGCCGGACTTGCCGTCCCAGAAAGCGATGAGCGAGAGATTCGGCGCTGCGGAAGCGAAAACCTCCTCTAGCAGCCAGAGGTTGGTCCGCTGCCAGATGTCGTATCCCGAAGGTTCCCGCATCCAATCGGGCAGCTTCTTATCAGGACCGAGGACCTGGACCTCGTTGTTGCCCGAGTGACTTTTCATCAGAGCGCCGAAGCGAGCAATCCAGTCGGGTCCGCCACGGGCCACGGATTCCGCAAGGAACGGGCCTTCCGGCAAGGCCAGCAGGACGCGGGTGGGGACGTTCAGCTCGGCACAAACTTCGTGAAAGAGAATGTCGCCTCCGTTGGCAGCACCGGCAACGCCCAGCGCCGGTCCAGGGAGGGCTCCGATCAGCGAGGCGACCTCTCGACGGATGGCATCGCGAACGACCGGCTCCATCGCTGCCGGGAAACGCGGTTCGGCTCGTCCCGGAGCATCGATCATGTGGCCAGTGAAGACAATGGCATGCCGTAGCGGCTCGGACGAAGGGGGCGCGGGAGGAAAAACGCCAAGGCAGGTTCGCACACGGTCGACCCTGATCCCGGCCTGCAAGAACAGATCGAGCTGATCGCGGGCGGCTGAGACATGGAACGGCTGGGCCGTGCTCAAGGCCTGCTCGTAAGCCACAGCCACAGCTTCATCCTTCTTCGCTGTGAGGAACTTGAAATCAGCGCCCGATATCAATTCCCAGATGTCTCGTTCAAGAGCCATCTGACGTCGCGAGCGCAGAGTGAAATCGACAATGATGGCAAGCTGGTCGCGAATCGCTTTGATTTCAGCCTCTTCAGTGGCCGACTCCTCCTCCGGGTCGTGCATGCCCACCCAAGCGTCCCGTTCAAGCTCGATGATCTCGAGAAGGAGTACCGCGAGACTGAGTGCGTTTAGACCCGAGTAGAAATGATTCAAGTCCTGCTGAAAGGCTTGGGTGTAGAGCTCCTGCGCGCTGACGAAAAAGCCGGAACGGAGGGCGGATAGGCGGCACGCACGCTGATCGTCGCTTTCCCAGAGCGCGCGGCCGCGGGCTTTCGCGTTGCGGGCGCGGAGGGCGAGGGCTTCGGCACGCTGCTGAGATGTCGCGACAGGGTTGTTGAGGACGGACTGCAGGGATCGGTCCGATGCGGTCAGGTCGTCGAGGCGCTGATATACAGTCCCGAGTGTTAGATTTGCTTCGAGATCGAGGGGATAGACCGACTTGACAAGTTCCCAGGACTCTCGAGCGGCGCTCATGAGCTTGCACTTGAACTGGCTCCGCCCGACCAGCCGGCGGCCACCCGATTCCCAGAGAAAGCGTCCGGCTTCCCTGCCCAGGAGTCCGAGCTTTCCGCCCTGTGATTTTGCGGTCGCGTTTTCGACGTCGTTGGCAAAGCCCAGAGGAACAGGACTCAGTTTCGATTGGTCGGGCTCCTCCAGCCCCGGCAGTGAGCGGAACACAGGACTGTCCGTGCGGTCCGAGACTTTCGTGTTCTTGAGGCCCCGCACAAGATCCGGAACGGACGCGGACGGGTCTGCCGGGTCATATTCGAGATACCGGTCTGTTTTGAGATCGAATGGGACGTCGTCGGCGCTCGTCCGCTGCTCCTTCGGTTTCGTAACCTTCGCCCGGATCATGAACGTCTGCCGGCCGCGCAAAGCGTGCCGGATGCCAAGTTCGTAGTAGACGTTCGGGTTTGGGATGGAGATGTCGGCGAGGACCAGGTCGGCGACCAGCAGACGCTGGAACATATCTTCGCGAATATTACCGGCCTCAAACACAGCGGCGGTTGTGTCTCCCGCGATCTCCGCCTGTTCGAGGGCGGGTTTGATCAGTTCCTTCTGGACTTTTTCGAAGTCGATTCCCTCTTTTGTGAGGAAAGGTCGGACGATGAATGCCTGCATTGTTTGCGCCTCTAATCGAGAAAGTTTCCGAAATGCTCCGGCTGTATTGCCTTGCCCGCAGCGGCACCGACCTCCGCAAGCTTCTGAATGTTCTGGGGAGTAGCCAGATCCATGCGAAGCAGATCGTCGAGGTTGTAGTCACCGACGCCGAGCTGTTTGAGCCCAGCGTCCGTCAGTTCCGGGTTGTAACGGGCATAGAGGAAGGCTCTCCCCAGGCTTTGGTCCAGCGGGAGTCTCGGCAGCGCCTGCCTCTCATCAAAGGTCAGATTGGCTCCCTGCGGGGCCTTCTGGCGAGGGACCATGTCGCCGATTTCCCGGTCGATCACGTTGCCGTAGATGCAGCGCCCCACCGTGCGGCAGTTGATGTCCTGATCGACTTCCGCTCCGTACATCAGAGCCGAGATCAGTCCGGGAACCTGCGAGGGGATGGAGGGGTCGGGGGTTTCGAAGTCCGGGCCGGCCTTGGGCGCGGAT
>Ga0208820_1000862_pt1 | contig 18828 bp, 20 predicted proteins | sample June2015DPH_16_5_FD_184713 | JGI IMG/M metagenome (GOLD analysis project Ga0208820, IMG submission 184713) | Peatland microbial communities from SPRUCE experiment site at the Marcell Experimental Forest, Minnesota, USA - June2015DPH_16_40... | ecosystem: Environmental > Terrestrial > Soil >...
GGAAGATTGAGCAGGGAGAGATCGACGCGATCGAAGCGCTTGATCGCCTGCTGGTCGAGGAGCTGACGATCCGCGAGAACCGGCGCGTCAAGACCGCGCTGCTCGTAGCGAGACTAACCACCGCACTCGCCGGGCTTCGACTTTACCTTCCAGCTTACGCCCGATCGTCACCGCATTTTGGCGCTGGCCGAGCTGAAGTTCGTCGATCGCGCCGAGGTCGTGCACCTGCTCGGCCCGCCGGGGCCGAATAATATAACAGGACGTTCGCGCACTGCCCGAGCAGGCGTCCCCTTCGGCCAGGGCCATCACGTGCGCCTTTGCGGACAGTCGGCACCGCGGCGAAGTCGACAGAAGGTGGCGAAACAGTCCTGAGGCAGTCCGGACTCGGCCGTATGCAGCGCGATCCGGCACGCCCCTGAAGATCGGCCTGTTCATGCCCGCAGAGCGCGGCGAGGAAGCGCGCGCTGCCCCAGCCCTCGCGGTCGACGCGGCCGCCGAACTCCTGCCAGGTCCGGCTGATGGTCGGCAAGCGCAGGGTGGTCAGCATCACCGGCAGCTTCGCAGCACCGACGTCGGTCATGCGGCCTCTCTGAGGCGGGTCAGCAGCCGGTCGTAACCGGCGAGGTCGGGGGCCGGCACAGACACCGCCGGCTCGCGGCCTCGCAGCCCATCCATGGTGCTTGAAGTGGCGCCGGTCCACGGTCAGCACCGGCGTGGTGCCGAAATAGCAGACAAGGCGATCATGGTAGATGTGCACCTTGAGGCAGCAGCCGATCAGGCGCGAGGGCGCCGTGTAGAGCACGGTGCGGACGCCGATCGTGGCCGAATGGGTCACCGTGACGGTGGCGGCGAAGTCCGTGGTCCGGTGCCGGGCAGCGGCACGAGAGCGGTGAGCTCGACCGCGAGCACGGGCGCCGCGGCGCGATTTTGCGCGCGATGAACTCGTGGAGGAAGCCTGGTAGGCGGCAAGTCGGGGAAATGCGCGAGCCGCCGTAGCTCGAGCGCGCCGGCATCAGGCGCGAGAAAGGCCGCGCCTGGGCATCTCAAGACGGGCCTCAGCGAAGCGGTAGGCCGCCGAGAGCCAGAGCGGCGAAGCTCTCGCGGCGGCAGATCGCCTTGACGTATTGCCAGCCGCTGAAGGCGAGCCAGAAATGGCAGAGCAGATGCGGGAACGGCGCTCCGGCAATCGTCACCACGAGGCCCGCCGCCGTTGGTGAAATCTGAGAGCGCCTGACGGCCGTTGCTTGCGCGGCATCAATGTTCCCCAGCGATCGCGGGGCAAACATTGAACGAGTGAGGTTGGCCTTCGCGATCGAGTTCGCGAGTTCCTGCGAGCCATGTTGGAAGGCGACCTCGATACGGCCAAGCTGTCGATCATGCTCGCGACCGCATGAAAATCCCACCGCGTTGAGACGCGGTGGGATTTTCACCGACCCGAGAGTCACTGTGCAGTTTGCGAGCGGGTCTCGACGTACTCTGCCCGCTCGATCAGTTCTGCTGCAAGTTCACGAGCGCCCCCCGGTGAAAGCGCCAGAGGTAGATCATCGTTAAAGATTAGGCACACGAAAGAGTGGATCGTAGTGGTTGCCGTACTCCATGTTTTAATGTGCTGAAAATACGAGGTCCTTGCAGACGTCGATGAGGAAGGGGGCACAACCTTCTGGAGTACTGCCTGATAGTCACGCATGACTATTGTTGGCACAATCACCCGGAGCTGTTCGCCGTTTGCACCGGAAAATTCAGTTGAAAATTGACTGCCGTCCAGGATCGTACTCGAGCCGGCGATCGTCTGAGCATAAAAAACAGCCGGCGCCGAGGAAATCAACAGAGTGGTAAACAACGCTTCGCCATCCTCATAGCGGTTGACCGCAATGGCTGCAGTCATGCTGCTCGCGAGGCCGAGTTTGGCGCAGCCGTCCTCCGCGGCGGCCGCCAGGTGCTCTTCATCTCCCCGGATGCAGCCGTTCCCGAGTGAACCATCGCTAAGTTGATCAATTTCCCATTCTACCTGTTTGCGGGTTCCGCTTTTGAGAACCAAGTAGCCAATCCCTTTTTGTCGATGCAATACTTCCGATTTTGACATTAAGTTTTCTCCAATGTTGTTACCGCGCGTCGAAAGGACTACTCGAATCGACGCTTGGCTAAAGTCCCGTCCACGACCCTACTAGCCGTGGACGGAATGCGTTGCCGCTACTACAGCGGCGAAAGCGTGCTCTGCGTTCTTAGACAGCCTCGGACATTGCATTGCTGGGTCCCGCCAGCCTGCGTCCCCAATAGGGCTGATCTCAACGTCGACCAGCCGGGAAGCTTCGTGCTGCTGCCAAAGGAACACCTCTCTAATCAGGTTTCTTGACCTCCGACGAAATCCGCAAATCCACGATCACTCGCTCAGGACCTACGCCAACGAGATCGGCAAACTCGCGAGTGACCCGCGCAATAAACTGGTCGAGCTGTTTGGCCCTTGATTCCCTACCAAGCTCCTTCGTCTCGAACTCATCACTCCAGAGCGCAAGCGCCTTCAGCTCGGTCCCGCGCGCAGTTGAACCCTTGGACCGAACCGGATCGAGCGCAACGAACACGGGCACGTCAGTCTCCCGCGTGAGTTGATGCTCGCGGACGACATTGTCGAACGCCTTGATCAGCGTCTTCGACTCAAAGCAGAGCACTTCGACGTGGTCGGGAGATTTCGACGGCACCACCACAATCATCCAATTGACACTCGACAGCGTCTTCCAACGGCCTTCCGCTCCGGGAACGAGGCCCAGCTCTCGACGTTGCGAGGTTCGCACGGCGATTTTCAATTTCGTCTTTCCTTTGACCGCGATGAGCCGTGCACCCGGTGCCACCCCAGGTGTGGTGCGAATCTTGGCCTCGTAGCCGCGCTGCCGCAGCGCCAGTTGGGCGACGTCCCGGAGCTGTTCCCTGGAGATTGCCATTGCATCCTCTTGGATCGTGACATGTACCTATACATCGTCAAATTATATCGCAAGGGGCGGTTGTCGACGCCTAGTACATCCATATATCCAAAGCAGAAAGGCGGAGCCTGTGTGAGATCAAAGCATGAACGCGAGCAACGATGACGGTCGGGTCGGCTATGGCCGGCCGCCGAAGGAGACCAGGTTCAAGCCCGGGACGAGCGGCAATCCGGCCGGCCGTCCGAAGGGCGGGCGCCAGCTCGCGGCCGACCTGCGCGACGAGCTGAACGAAATGATCAAGATCGTCGAGGACGGCCGGGAGCTGGTGGTTTCCAAGCAGCGCGCCGTGGTGAAGGCGCTCGTGGCTGGAAGTCTCAAGGGCGACCTCCGGGCGATCATCACGCTGTTCAACTCGCTCGGACGTCAAGCCGACGAGCCCGACGAAGCCGAGAACGAAATCGCCGCTGAGGACCGTGACATCGTTGAGAGCTTTGCAAATCGCCAGCAGGCTTCTGACATGGCTGACCCCGCCCAAAGCCCGCCGCTCGCGTTACCCGCGCCTTCCGAACCCGGACGCGGCTAGCATGGCTTCGCAAGCGGACGCTCTGATCCGGAGCGATTTCGAGTCCTTCACGAAGAAGTGCTTCAGGAGCACCCACGGCGAGTTGCTGGGGCCGCAGCCTTACGTGTCGCATCTGTGTTCCGAGATCGCGGCCCTGGATCGCAGCGAGACGACGCGTCTCATTATTAATCTGCCGCCCCGGCACCTTAAGAGCTTCGTGTGCACTGTCTGTCTGGCGGCTTGGCGGCTGGCGCAAAGGCCCTCCTCACACATTCTGCTGGTCACTTACAGTGAACCGCTGGCCCGCGACCTCGCCCGCAGGGTTCAAGGCATCATTCGGTTGCCCTGGTACCAGAAACTGTTCGCGACGCGGATCGCTCGAAATCACTCGAGCGTGACGGACTTTGCAACAAGTCAGGGCGGCGAGCTGCACGCGGTTTCCGTCGGCGGCTCGGTCACCGGTTTTGGTGCTGATCTGCTGATATTCGATGATCCCCTCAATATCATCGACGCGAATAATGAATCGCAGCTCGCGCGCATCAACGATGTGTTTTATCCGTCGCTAATGTCGCGCTTGAATCGCCCGCTCACTGACCCGGTCGTAATCGTCGCGCATCGGCTGCACGACAACGATCTCACCGGCTTCCTTATGGCGGAAGGTGGTTGGAACCAAGTGGTGCTGCCGTTCCTTGCCGAGGAGGATGCGGTCCACGGAACGTGGCATCGCCGAGCAGGGGAGCTGTTGCGGCCGGACGCCTATAGCGATCAGGATATTGCGCGGATCAAGGCAAACAGTAGTTACCCCACGCTTTACCAGCAATGCGCGGGTTCCAAATCCGAAATCATCGTGCCGGCGGATTTTCCGACATTTTCGGTGCAGGAGCTGCCGCAACGGACCGGGATCGTGCTCAGCGTCGACGCCAACCAGTGCAAGGGCGCGAAAAATTCCTTCAGTGTGATCCAGGTGTGGATGGCATCAGACAAACATTTCTTTCTTCTGGATCAGTGGCGCGAGCAGTGCAACTACGAGGAGCTGCGGGTCGCCTATCGACGCCTCTGCAATAAGTACAATCCCGTCGCTGCGCTTATCGAGCGAGCCGCAAACGGCTATCAGTTGATCCGGGACGCAAAACGCCGCACGAACCGGTTGGTCGTCGAGATCATACCCGACCAGCGGTCAAAGCAGGAGCGCTTGGCGGCACAGATCGCAACAATCAAGGCAGGCCGCATCCGGCTGCCCTTGCATGCCGATTTCGTCAACGCCTATATCGCGGAATTCACCGCGAGCAAGCGCACTGCCTTCGACCAGATCGATGCGACGGTGCAGTATCTGGCTTGGGCGGTCGATCAGCCGCCCTTGCGACCAGCTCGGGCTCGGGCGCTCGGCGCCAAAGCCAACTCGCAAGGGTGTAGATCCTGGTAGGGATGAGGCAGGTCTTCCCGGCCACGAGTTTTGACGAATGACTTTATTGCGCTGTTTGACATCGTGAATAGCACGCGGCAAGAGCGGAACCCACGGCCGGCTCCCACGCAGCGAACCTGCGTCAGAGCCGCAGTGGGAAGCGGCTTCCGCTCTTGTTGCGATGCCAGCGGCTTAAAAAATTCCCTGTTAAATTCCCTGTTAGCAGGCATCGCTGCCGCCACCCGGCTCATATGCGATCACTCCACGCATCGGACGCGCGATAACGCGAGGCAGCAAACGGTACTGGTCCAGTGAATTAACGCAGCGGCTCGACCGGGTCGCGGGGTGACCAATGCTGAGGCATATACGAGGGATGCGAGATTCCACCACAACTGTCACCTTTGAGCCTCAGCCCATAAGAGTTGGGCCTGGCGAATGGCACATCGTCGCCACCTATCACCCAAGCGGAAAGCAAGAACATATTAGCGGCTTCCGCGATGAGGTCGACGCGAAGGAGTGGCTTGCGGGCAACGGTCGCCAAGCCTGGCTTAAAGCGAGAGGCTACGTGTCATAATTGGCTCGCTTCATCCGATTCCTCCGCAAATCGCAGAGGAATCATATCGTGGGAATCAAATTAGGCGATGCGTTTTCACACAACCTCGGCCAATAGGCGACATGTTGCGAAGCCTCATGGTGGCTGCTTCACCCGCGGCTGCCAATTTGGCGTTAGCGCCATCTCGGCGACAAAGGGCCGCTTTGACCATCGGTCGGAGTCCCGACACCGGCCTTAGATACCGAGGCCAGGGCGCTGGCGTATCGGTGTCATCTGACGAAATCGAACCCGGCCGGCTAATCGACCGGGATGTCTCCCCGCACGTTCGCGCCCTGTTGTGCTGAGCAGGATCACAGCGGCAATCCCCTACGGTTCATAAGCCATTCCTCCGGCGTCACCAGGCCCTTCGTCCCCTTCAGATATTGATGCCAACGCTGCGTCATGTCGGCAGGCACTAGTATCCCGTCGGGACGTGAATCGTCGCTGCGGCGCCTCCAAGATTCGATGTTGTCCCGCTGCTCGTCGTCGCTGTTAGCAGCACCGTAGCCGCTGACGTGTTCTGTCCCGATGTCCCAGCGGTAGATGTAGGACGTTCGGCCCGCGAGTTCGGTGGTCGCTAAAAGCTTTGCTTCTTGTATCTGCTTGATAACAGGATGGTCCGTGTAGCTCGGGTGGGTGTGCAAAGGGGCCGATTGCAAATAATCGGCCCGAAATATCCACGCGCCTTCGAAATTAGACATGTGGCGAGAAAATTTGACATTTCCCTCCGAAACCCAGCTGGAGGCTGGCTTCCACGCGGCATGTCCGCCGATGTGTTTGAGGCAATCCTCCAAATGCCAAGGGAGGTAAAGATCATCGTCGTCCCACCAATGAATAAGCTCGGCGGAAGGATCCGCAAGCTCATGCATTCGTTGGCGGATGTGACGCAATGAACGGGCAGGCAACGTTTCGTTCACGATGCGCACCCTCGTGTGATCGAAGCGCAACGGCACAGGATGCTGATTGTAGATCAACAGGGTAGCCTGCGAGACCGCGGATTGCTGCAAGAAGCAGGCAAGGGCTTCGCACGCAAGCGAATAGCGCCCGTACGTCCCCATCAGACAGTCGATCTTCATTGCAACCAAACCGGGATGTGATGGAAGAAAGGATCAAACTTGGTCGCCTTGATCGGCCGGCAATTCGTCCTGTCACTCAGTGATTGCTAGTCTTTTCGCTCGCGTCTTCATAAATCGCGAGTCCAACGTCCGTTTGAACGTCGTCGGGCAATAGCACTCCTTCGCCCAGGAGCTCGGTGACTCTTTGCCAAGTTTGCTCGCCGAGGAACGTTTTGAAATGTTCGACTACTTGCGCGGTATCCCAGCCCAACTCGCGAAATCCGATGAGATAGTTTCGCACGCGATCTTCCCACTGATTCGCGTAGGGCGTCCCAAGCGGCCGGTTGAAACGGTGCATCCATCGCAGGAACGGCAGGCAAAGCGCCCGGCCGCCGCGCTGACGAAATTTTTCGTGGATATAGCCCTCTTCGCCGCCAAATCCTCGAAAGGCCGGGTTGAAGCCAGGCCAGGCCTCGCGCCGGCACGCAAATAATCCCAAGCCTTGCATCGGGATTTCGAAGGGCGGCTGGTCTGGATCGGCACCGGCGGGGTTCACGTCCCAAGTGCCGTACATTCCTTCCTGCCATCCGGGCTTGAAGTGAGTCGAATAGCTTTTCAGATCGTCATAAATCATCGGCCCTTGCAGCAGATCCTTGGTGTCGGGATGGGCGTCGAAGTAGTCCATCAATCGCTTCAGCGCGCCCGGCACGATGAAGACGTGACAATCGATGCATAAAACAAATTCACCGCGGGCTTCCTGAAATACCCAATCCCTGATGGCCGTTCCTGATATCTCGCCTTTAGGAACATAACGATAGTTCGGAATCCAATACTCTAAGCCTTTTAACGCCTCCGCGCATGGTCCATCCGGATGGTTGTCGACGACCAGGAGTTCCGTGGCGTTTAGAATTTCGGGATGATAGAGGCGGATGGCCTGCAGCGTGAAATAGACTCCATCGTAATCGTCATAGGTCGCCATGCCTATTGTCAGCTTCTTGGCGTCTTTGCGCGGCGACGCGTCCGGGGTCGCAACGCTCGAAACAACGGATAACGACGATGGCGTCTTGGATGAAACCCGATGCCCTCGGGCAATCGAGTATGATTGAGAACCGAAGGCGGATATGAGCTTTCGCAAGCCGATTGCCGGGATGCCTGTCTCCACAACGAATTTCACGAGAGTGTCGGCAACGCCATCGAGTTGTTCGTAGCTTCCATAAGTCAAGGTTAGGGCCGGGGTCCCGCGGGCGAATGCCGCCAACGTCCGCAATCCGTGATCGGCAAGATTGCGCGCATTCAAATTGCATTCCATCAATTTCAAGCCGGTCATCGCTGGGCTGACGGACTCGATTTTGAGCTCGCTTCCCGAGACGAAATGCGGAAAAATGATCAGACCGGCGTGCCGCTCCTGCTCGCCCGATGGCGACCGAGAATCGCGACAAACCATTACATTCGCCGCAGTCCGAACGGTTTGGCTGCGGCCGCTGCGCGCCAAAATCGCGATTAGTTCTTCCGCTTCCAACTTCGCGAGCAAAGGCCGCGGAAAGCTTAAGGTCATGCTCCCGGTCCCGGGTAACACGACCAGTTCGTCGGTCAGGAATTCAAAATTATTGGCGACGAACCATCCGGCGAGCGACGTCTTGCCGGCGCCGGTGGGGCCCGGAATGAGGATGCACTTGCCGCCCCATCCTATTGAGGCGGCGTGCAGGGCGACCGCGCTGTCGAGTTTATCGATAAGGGAATGTACGACTTCTTGCAGCAGGACGTCGAAGAGTTCTGTCAGGCTCAGGTCATCACCAGCCCGCTGCTCGGTATCGCCACTGATCGAATAACGACCGGAACCGACCTCTCGAACGGAAATGACGCGTCTGGGTCGTCGAGCGGGGCTGTGCGTTTGCGGGCCGAACAGCAGCTCAACGTGCCTTTGAAAATTCTCCGGGTAACGCAGTTCCGTCGCTTGGTCGTGGAGCGAAATAACAGTTTTCGTCATCGCGAACCGTTCGCTTTTCAAGCTAAGCCGATTGGCGAAAAGCCGCCTTACAAATGTCAACGGATGCCGGTCTCCGAGGATCTTGCGTGACGCGCGCTCCTTCATAAGCCGATGGCATCGTCGTTGGCGTCGTCGTCCGGCAAGACCAGCGCCGCCAGCGTCCTACTTACTGCCCAAGGCAACGCGCAGGATACGTCGGCGATCGAAGCTCACGTTACACGCTCCCCTGTTCCTCGCCCATTCCAGCCGCGACTTCAGCTCGGAGGGGGGAACGGGGTGGTGGTCCGCGTCCGCGTCGTTGTCGGCGTGGTGGTGGTCCGCGTCGTTGTCGGCGTGGTGGTGGTCGGCGTGGTGGTGGTCGGCGTGGTCGTGGTCGGCGTGGTGGTGGTCGGCGTGGTGGTGGTCCGCGTCGTTGTCGGCGCCGAAGTCGTGGTGGGCGTGGTTGTCGCGGTTGTCGTAACGACGGGCGATGCTGCTGCGTGTGCGGGAACGATTACGGATTGTACGACTGGCCGCGTCCACGATTTCGGCAAAATGCCTAGAGCCGCACCGGCCCCTATGGCTTTTAGAAGCAGCCGGCGTCCAAATTCGTTATCCATTGAGAAAGCTCCCCACCCCTACAAGCCTCTATATATGGACAATAACAACATACATCGGCAATAACAACGGGTCAATACATCGGCAATAACAACGGGTCAATTGAGCTTCCGGCAACGATCGCCCCCTCTCGCCGTCGAGTGCCACCCCGAATTCTCGCAGAGGCCATTTCGTCTTGTACCGCCGCGGCCACGGTTGATATGATTGTATTATGCGCTTTCACTTTTCGACCGACATGTCGGCTGGCGGAACGGCAGACGCTTATGCGCTTCTTCGGAAGATATTGGCCGAATTAGCTCCCGGCGAGCGAGGAATACGGCCTCAAGCGGAGCGAATTGCGCGCGAACTCGAAGTCAAAGGTGCTTCTCTTTGGGAGCAATTAGCTGGCGAGTCGGATTATCATGGTGTGACTCTCTTGATTGAGCCGATCATTGCGGCTCTGTTCAGGAAGACACAAAATGCCGCTCCCGCGGATGTCCGGCGGGCGTTTTTCGCGCTGGTAAGCCGCCATCGCCAGGCCGCTGTCATCCGCGAGAGCTGCGTCGATCGATTGCTGACGGCATTCGCGGCGGCCGACATCCCAATGATACTTCTAAAAGGTGCAGCGCTTGCGCACCTGATCTATCCAACGCCTGAACTTCGCCCAATGGTCGATATCGACATCTTGATCGATCCCGCCAAAACCGAGGCGGCGATCCGGATCGCCGGCGATCTTGGATTTACCTTCGCGTCTCGGCACGCATCGAAATATGCCAAACGTATGCACCACGTGCCCCCAGCGGTGACGAACCAATCCGGATTCCGGATTTTTCTCGAAATCCACACGGATACCATGTCGCCTTATCAGCCCTACAGCCTGACTTGGGCAACGCTCACGGCTAGACCGCAGCCTTTTCGGCGCGGTTTAGGACCGGACGGTCTTGCGCTTGGGCACACGGACATGTTGCGTCACTTAGCGCGCCATGCCTTCGAACCGGCCCGCCAGATTCGTTTGATACACCTTTACGACATATGGCGTTACCAGACGATTTTTCGTGACGAGATCGATTGGCGAGAGATCGAGGCGCGCTTTCCTTATGTGCTCGTCGTCCTACGTCTGATTTCTTATGTCTTTCCAATCATGCCATCGACGACCGATCCGACGTCTCCCGCATGCGCGCCGTGCCCGGCGGGGGTGGGTCACGGAATGGCTCCGTTGTCCGAAATCGCCTCATCGGACATAAGTGTGGTCGCCAAGCTGTCGGCCCTGTTTGGTCCCCCAGCATGGTGGCTTCATGGCTTCTACGGCGTACCGCTCGATGAATCTTTACTTATATGCCAAACTATCCGGCACCCGGCCATGGTGGCGCGATGGTTGCTGACAAAGTTTTTCAGCCCCGTCCAACTGCCTGGCTAGTCACATAGCTTCACAACGACGGCCGTCGAGTACGGAGCGAAGGTCATGACACAGCAACAGAACACATTGTCGCGGAATGTAAGCATTGACTCCGTCCCGGCGCCCGGCGCCGATGTCAGGGTAGAGGTGATCGAAGGTGAGCTTTTGCTCTATCATCCTGAGCAAACCAAGGCGATCTATTTGAATCCATCGGCGGCGGTAATTTGGAGCTTATGTGACGGTCGTCGCCGCGCGCAGGAAATCATTGACCTAATTGCTGAAAGCTATCCGGATTCAAAACCAAACTTGACCGAAGAGGTTCTCGCCACGCTTGAGGAACTGTATGAAAGCCGGGTCCTTATGGTGAAGCGCGATAGCACAGAGCATCGCGCAGCCGATTAGCCGCCGGATCTACAGTTTGGGTGCGCAGAGCTGCGTTCGCACGGTAGGTCCTGCAATTAGGTTGCCGACGGCTGCCGCCAGAAGCCGACCTTCGTTTTGTGGTTCCCTCCGAGCTATCGCTATCGTGGCTAATAAACATTCGAGGGTGCGCGCTTTCTCGTTGTCATCATCGCCGTTAGAGCATATCTCGGCTTATATAAGTCGCCTGTCCGAACCTGCCATTTGACTCCCGTTCCAGCAGTTCAGTATCGCGCCGCGTCTTCGACGACTATGGCTTGCGTCAGCGCACTACTGTCACTCGAAAAATGCGGTCGTGCACTCGGCAGGTACCGAGTTCAACAGCGGGTAAGGTGGCGATCGCGGCTTCGATTTTGCCGCAGCTCGTCATGACACGAGTGAGGTTATCCTCGGGATTCCAAGGCTTGGTGTCGAGCACAACAACCAAGGGGCGGCGGGCTCGTGTCAGGTCTGCGGCAATCCGGGAGCCTAGAGCACAGGAGTTTTGGACGCCTGGCTCGTCACTGATGAAGGGGGTAGCCGGGCGCAGATCAGGACGACTCAAGTAGAGGACGGGGAGATTAGCGAGGAACCGCTCGTAGGAGACCTGCCCCACGAATAGGGAGCGGGCGTCCGTTGGAAACAGATCCGTGCATCCAGCGGTGAGCTCACGAGTTTTCTGGAGGTGGATGTCGGCCTGGGGCACAACGCCCGTGGAGACCACATAGTGAAGGGCTATGGACAGGGTAGGCGTGGCGGTTATTCCTAGGGCTATCAACAACGCCCAGCGAGCGGCCGGGGATCGCCACAGGGTGAACGCAGTCAGACACGTCACTATCAAAAGTACGGACAGCGGAAGGAAGTGGAAAAAGTTAGCCCGTGTAAAAGTATAGGGCAGCAGAGCCACACATGGGACCAACAAGGTGCCGCCTTCCAGGAAATAGACGAGCCCAGCTCGCGTTTTGACGCGCGCCAATAGCGCAGCCAGGGCGATCAGAGTCATAGCAGTGATGTCCACGAACCACTGCAGATTCTTGTCCAAAGGTAATGGCAGGGGAAGGCGGCGATAGGGCAAAATGAGTAGGGGTAAATCAAACACGAATAGGCGGGTCTCCGCCCAGGTGCCGATGGCGAGGGCGTGTCCCGCCAGCACCGCCACAGCCAGGCTTACGCCCGCCAGAGCGGCCAAAGCAGCCCACCACAGGCTGGCAGCCGCCTGCCGTACTTGGGCGGACTGACCAGGCTCGAGGCGTATCATCCCCGCCGCGAGCCAAACCGCTGCCGCCCCTCCGGCCTCCAGAACGGAGGCGGTCAGTATCCAGTCCCAGCGAATCAGGGTTCCTATGGTCGCCACGCCGACGAGGGCCGCCACCCGCGCCGTTGAGAGGCCGCGCGTCATCACCTCCACCAGCAGCAGCATGGCGATTGGCAACAGGATCAGGGTGGCGGGCTCCTGGCCACTGAGTTTTGATGCCACCGGTATCACGCCGCCCAGCATCAGGAGCACCGTGCCGCCGAGCAACCGCCGCCGGTTCGGGGCGAGCCGCATCAGTTGTCCAGCGCATGCCACCACCAAAAGAAGATTGACAACAGCGATCACGGCAACGACCGATTCCGGTTCCCGCAATCTCAGTAGTTTGCCGTAGAACCAGGCGAACCCGGGCGGATAAAGGAAGCCGTAATCCGCATAAGGGGTCAGGCCGTGGGCAGCATAGATGACTTGCAGCAGGCGTAGCGACTCGTCGAAGAAGTTCACGCCGAAAGCGCTGGTCGCCATGGCGGCGTGCGACCACAGAGCCGCCAGCGCTCCCAGGGCAAGCCAACACCAGGCCAGCGCGTTGCGCCATGCCGGCTTGCGGCAAGCATCAAGCTCCCGCCGCAGGCGAAAAAGGCCGAGCAAGTGTTCGGCGGCGATGCGCGGCAGCTTGGCAGGACGGTAAATCTGCGTCACCCCGCTGGCGCGCGCGCGGTGGCGCACCGGCGTTTCCACGATGCGCAACTTCGCTCTCACGGCGCGCGCCAGGAACTCCCACCAAAAGCCCTGTTTCAGAATGCCCACATTGCCGGACAGGATTTTTGCCAGGCCGGCCCGGTTGATCAACAGGTAGGGGCAGGAGGGATCGCGTACCGGCACGCGAAAAAAGAGACGGTAGACAGCCTTAAACGCCCTGGACATGGCTTTGCGGATCCACGGATCAGAGCGCGGATTGCGCCAACCCATGATCAGATCAGCGCGCTCGCGCAGGGCGGCAAGGCGTAGCATGTCAGCCGGGTCGCACTGGCCGTCGGAATCGATGAAGCCCACCCAGTCCGAGGTGGTGCCGCGGAAGCCGTCGATTACCGCTCGCGAGTAGCCCTTGCGCACCGGGTGGGAAATGAGCTTGAGCGGCAGTTCGGTGGCGATTTTTTGTAGGACCCGGACGGTATCGTCGCTTGAGCCTTCTTCGCACACCACGAAGCGGATCGGCTGGCCACCCTCCAGCATCACTACGCGGTGGAACTCGCGCAGAGTGTCGGCGATAGAGGCACCCTCGTTATGCACGGGCAATACAACGTCGATAGTCGCCGAACTGGCGGCCATCAGTTACGCTCCATCAGCAGACGCTCTATGGTTTGTCCATCGCGCCGCCCTATGGCGTCGAGATACCAGGAGGTGGTGCGCTCCACGCCCTCGCGCAGGCTGTAGGAGGGCACCCAGCCGAGCTGTTTGTAGCACTTGGTAACGTCCGCGGCCCGGCTTTTCACGCCCACCGGTTTGTCGAACTGCTTTTCGATGGCTTTGGGCCGCCAGTCGACGACACGGAAGATCTCTTCGAGCAGCTCTAGGATAGTGTTGTGCGTTTCCGTGCCAACATTGACGACGTCGAAACCATCAAGGACGGCGCCAGCCAGCGCCATGCCGGTGACGGTATCCTGCACATAGGTGAAATTGCGAGTTTGCAGCCCGTCGCCCCAGATGGGGAAGGGATCGAGACGCGCTGCCGCCTTGGCAATCAGCGCGATCACCGCGTGGCTTTCGTTCTCCCGCTCACCATAGGTGCTGAAAATGCGGCACGCCACGCCGGAGATGCCCCTCTGCTTCCAAAAGGCGCGGAGCTGAAGCTCGCCCATCAGCTTGGCCCAGCCGTATTCGCCATCGGGGAAGGCCTTGCCCGGCTCCTCAAAGTTGACGTCGCCTTCTTGAAGCAGCAGGCGGGAATTCTCGTCGGTCTGGAGGTTGGTAGGATAGGTGCAGGCGGAACTGGCCAGCACGATCTTACGTACCCCAGCATCGGCCGCTGCCGCGAACACCACGTGATCGAGTAACATGTTGCTGGTGCACTCGATTGGATGGGTATCAATGTAGCCGCGCCCGCCGTGTGAAGCAGCCAGATGGAACACTACCTCCTGTCCGCCCGCGGCGGCGGCCGCGAAATCCGGGCAACGCAGGTCACCCCTGAGGAAGGTGATGTTAGATGCGATGGTGTCCAAATTGTCACGTTTGCCGCTAGAAAGATCATCGGCCACCGTCACCTTGCCGCCCGACTGGACCAGAAGCTCGTTCAGATGGCTGCCAATGAATGAGGCCCCACCGGTAACTAAAATGCGCCGCCCGTCATAGGCGTAGGCGAGACGGTTCATAACTTCCGCCACCGGTGCGTGCTTTCCCGTTTGCTTGCGCGGCGAGCGATATCCGTTGCGCAAGCATCGCCAGCCTGCCGAACCAGCATCAGTGCCGGCGCGTTCCGGGTTCTTGACTCTGATCCAATCCGGCGATCGCCCCTTCGATACGACCGGTCGCGACGCTTGGCAACCATGCCTTCGCAGCCGAGCGCTTCCAGAACGGGCAAGCGGCGCTAGCATTTGTAATCCGGGAGGTGCGCCGTTTGCGGCCCCCAGTCGGCTTTTCGAATGGTCCTTAGCGACTCCCGCAGCACGGCTCGCAGTCGCTGGCGTTTCTCGATGGCCATGCGGGCGTAGGCCCGTGCTTGAGGGCGTTTTTATTGCCGCGCGGGGCGCTGATTCCGGCGCGCCACTGTGCATCCGGCAACGTTTTTCCGGCTACCGCCGGCGACCGACAAGGCTTGCCCGAGCGGGTCTTGCCCCGGCAGCGCCTGCCGGCCGGCACCGAGTCGATATTACGCCGATGATTGCCCCCGTTTTTTGTGCCGTAATCGGTCCCGGCACCGGCGCTGCTTACCGATAATCGGCATTTCAGGCGGCGGCGCATCTGGGGCAGCATCGACGCTTTGTGCGTGATCTCGCGCGCCTGGCTCTGTCTTGACGCGCTTGGATTTCGGCTCTGGCGAGGTCTCGCGCGAGCCATAAGGGGCGCCATGCGATGCCGAAAGGCGCCTGCAACCATTCCGCGAGGCTACCCACTTTTCGCGGCTTTGTGCCACGAACTTTCTTGCTGCTTTTCTAGGATAATATTCCGATAATATCCCGCCTTTGCCGTAAACTTTCCGTTATTTTTACGGAAACGCCTGGCCGGCGCTGCGCCACAACAATGACGTGCATGACACCACGCGCGATAACGCGAGATCGCGCGCCGAGATACGTCAGTCGGCGGCGCGGCGGCGCGCGACCGGCATTGTTTTGCGGCCAGCGCGCAAGCGCTCCACCAGCTGCAAAAACGTCATGGCGTTTGGGTAGTGTCCTAATTTGACGGCGGGATGGCGTTTCTGTCGGATTCGGCCGGCGGCTTTTTGTAGCAAAAGTCTGGTCCGCCTTTCCCGCTCTGCGTACATTGCCACTCAGGCCCGAAGCCTGATGGTCGCTGCCAATCCGGATGCTTAAGAGCCCAATACAGCCAAAACGATACCAAGGCGATCACCAGGACAACCCCCGGAATATCTTTCCGCTTAGGCCATCTCATCTGTTGTGATCCCGTTGCTCCGCTACGATAGTCCATTAGATCGCGCATACGGTCAGCTCTCCAAGGACGTGATGGAGGGCAACGTGAAATCCGTAGCCGGACGGCGTGGACCTGCGCCCGGAGCCGATCGAGGTTCGCAAACGCACCCTCGAGGGGCTATTGCCGCGCGAGCATCGCCGCATCACCTTCAACCGTCATTTCGCCGGTGAGGGGCCGATCATCGACAAACACGCTTGTGCGCTCGGCTGTGACGGCATCGTATCGAAGCGCTGGGCTCACCGTACCGACCGGGCCGGCAGGATTGCTGGATTAATATAAGGTCAAGAATCCTGCCGCGCCAGCGATGCGTCGCGAGGCGGAGGAAGATTGGGGCTAATGCCGGATCGCCGCTTCCCGCCAGCTTGGACGATCGAGGAGCACAACGACGCTTGCTTCATTGTCCGCGACAACAACGGGCAGGCGCGCGCCTACTTCTACTTCGAGGACAAGCCCGGGCGGCGCTCGCGGCGAAGCTGCTTACCAAGGACGAGGCCCGCCGCATGGCCGCGAACTTCGCCAAGTGGCCTGACATGCTGCGCCGCTAAACCTCCGGCCGCCCCGAGTAGCGAGAGACATTGCACGCAGCGATTGGTCTCCTCATAGCGCGGATACGGTTTTCGGAAGGGACAATCCTCAAAGGGCGTTCACTGCTTTGCAGCGGCCGCGAGCACCTCGGTCATATGAAGACCAGGACCGCGCATCTTGCGATCCGCCCAGATCTTCAGATCAGCAACCGTGAAGTGTTCGAGAAATGGGTTAGCTTTGATTATTTGCTCGCGTTTTGATCGACCCGTTGCATCGGCACTCGCCATCACGAGTGCCGCGTCAGCATTTTCCGGCGCTGAAAGGATCGCGACAGCGCCCGCGCCGCCAGCAAAGTGCGCCAAGTAGACGGTTGCAGCGGTGACAGGCAAGCCCCGTTGCCTCATGATCGCAGCATTGCGTTCCACAAATCGCGTCGTGATCTCACGGGCGAGTTTCGCCTGTCGGCGTAGTTCTAGGATTTCGCTTTCGCTGCGCCCCCTGGTCAGATCGGGCCGGTAGGCCCGGATCAGCTCTAGCCAGGTTTCGCTGAGAAATTGACCGGGTCCTGCGGCGCTAGAGCGGTCATTCTTCGCAGTTGGATCGCCGTTCGCTTCAACGCCAATGATTCGTTCGACCACCGCATTGATAGCTGCTCCGCCGGTCAGCTCGTCTCGTCCATCAAAATACCGGGACAAATTTGAGCCGCGAAACCATCCTAGGCCAAGCGCCATTAAAAGCGCGCCCGTTACAACAACGAGCCGCAGTCCTCGCCCGCTGCGAGCCTCGTACGACACGCAGCGTGCATCCTGACTAAGGACCGCAATCTCGTGGACCCTTCGAGGAGCTGCGTCAGATGTCGTAACTGCCCGATATGCTCGGGTGTCAATTAATGCGGCTGCGGCGTCGTAGAGGATCGATAGCTGCTTATCAATCTCATTGAGGATGCCAATGCTCTTTAAATCCAAGGGCGCGGGCGGGGCTTCCAGCACCGGGTTTTGCTGTTGTCGTACAGACCATTGACCGGCCCCCGGCTCATGGCAGTTGTTGCTGACGCTTGCTGCTTTCATGATGTGATTGGCCGAATGATATAAGCGCACGTCATATCGACGAATGAATGCACGAAGTGCGATAAGTTTCTATCCGCCAACCACTTGTTGCATTCTTTTCTAAAGACAAATTGAGTGGTGCTCCGTGCAACAGTGCACACGTTTAGAGTGGCAACAGAACGGCAACAGGCAATCCGTTCGGTCGTTAAGTTAACGAGAGCATAACGAGTTGGCGAGAGAGCAACTCATCTGAGCGGAACTTGCGGTGATGCGGCATAACTGCAGTGTGATGCGCACGTACCAATAGATAACAAATCGTAAAAATAGGACATTGTTAATTATCGTGAGCAAGGATGGAAACGCTGTGACGGCGATAGCCAATCTGAGCTAATAAGGGCTGGCTCCGAACGGCGGCCTTCAGATGGGATGGGAGCATAGGATGCGTGTAGCGACCGTTTGCGCACTGGCGATCTCGATGGCTCTCGCGGCGAGCGCCGCGTCGGCGCAAAATGATCCAGCGAAAGCGCTGGCAGTGGCGGCAGCGACAGCCGCGCCGGTCGCGACCCAGGCAACATGTCCGGGCAATCCTAACCCTCTCGGCGTCGCGCGCGTCGTGGAAATCGACACGACCGGGGGGCCTGGCTTCGGATTCGAGCACTTCAAGGCCTACGACTTCCTGCGCGAGGGGGAAGTAGTGCTGACCTTCGACGACGGTCCGTGGCCCGGCAATACGCCAGCCGTACTCAAGGCACTGGCAGCCCAATGCACCAAAGCGCTGTTCTTCCCGATCGGCAAGCATGCCATGTGGCACCCTGAGATACTTAAGCAGGTTGCTGCGGCAGGGCATACGATCGGCTCGCATACTTGGTCGCATGTCGATCTGTCGAAGCTGACATCCGACCAGGCGAAAGAAGAGATCGAGAAGGGCGTCAGCGCGGTCCGCGTGGCGCTCGGCCAGCCCGAAGCTCCGTTCTTCCGCTTCCCGGCCCTGCGGCACTCGCCCGAATTGCTTGCGTATCTCGGCACACGCAACATTGGCATCTTCTCCACTGACGTGGATTCGTTCGACTTCAAGATCCACGAGCCCGAGAAGGTAATCGCCTCCGTCATGTCCAAGCTGAAGAAGAACGGCAAGGGCATCGTCCTGATGCACGACTTCCAGCACCCGACATCGCTCGCGCTGCCTGAGCTTCTCGTCCAGCTCAAGGCCAACGGCTACAAGATCGTGCAGGTGAAAGCTAAGGGGCCGGTGGAGACGCTTGCCGAGTACGACGAGCCGCTCCAAAAGGAACTCGGCGGCGAGACGGCCAATTCGCGTCCAATCTTGAGCGTGGTGCGCACGATCAGTGAATGATCGTCAGGCAGGCCTAGACCAACAAAAGCGAGCCGTTTGGGTTGGCCAAAAAAAGCTCGATTTGTTATAAGAGTGCAAGCAATCGGTCGGCGGATAGAAACTTATCGCGAGCTTCGTGCATT
>Ga0208820_1000863_pt1 | contig 18801 bp, 14 predicted proteins | sample June2015DPH_16_5_FD_184713 | JGI IMG/M metagenome (GOLD analysis project Ga0208820, IMG submission 184713) | Peatland microbial communities from SPRUCE experiment site at the Marcell Experimental Forest, Minnesota, USA - June2015DPH_16_40... | ecosystem: Environmental > Terrestrial > Soil >...
TTCCACGGTTGGTGCGCAGCCCGTCGCGGCTACCAATTGCCTCAACTTCGGCAATCCGGAACGGCCGGAGATCATGGCGCAACTGGTGGAGGCCATCGAGGGCATGGCCGATGCCTGCCGCTTCTTCGAGACGCCGATCACCGGCGGCAACGTCAGCCTCTACAACGAAACGCTGGGCGAGGGCATCTATCCCACGCCGGTGCTGGGCATCGTCGGGCTGCTCAAGATTGCCGCGCCGCTCGCCATTCCGTTCGTCAACGCCGGCCGCGCGGTGGTGCTGCTGGGCGGCCTCGGCGCCTGCGACGACGTGCGCTTCGGTTCCAGCGAGTACGCCAAGGAAATTGCCGGCTCGCTGTGGGGCCTGCCGCCGGCGCTCGATCTAGAGAAAGAGAAGCGCGTGCAGGAAGCCATGCGCCAGATCGCCGCGGAAGGTCTCGCCGAATCCGCCCACGATTTGAGCGATGGCGGCCTCGCCGTGGCGCTGGCCGAGTGCTGTTTCGGCGCCCGCCAGATCGGCGCGCAGGTGGATCTCGATTCCGACTTGCGGCCGGAGATCCTGCTCTTCCACGAAGGGCCATCGCGTATCTTGGTTTCCACGGCGAATCCGAAGGCCGTTGCCGCCGTCGCGGCGAAGGACGGCGTGGAAGCCATCGTGATCGGGACGACCATTGAAAACGGTCTCGAAATCCGCCAGCGCGGCAACACGCTCGGCGCCTGGGAAATCGCCGCGCTACGTCCCGCGTACGAAAACGCGTTGATGGGATGACATCCCGCGAGCCAAGCCAGGTGCGAGCGACGGGAGATATAGGTACGAATGTCCTCGACTACCCAGCACTCGGGTGCCATGATGGTGCTAGGGTCGCGTCATCCGATCCTCGGTTGCTGCGCGACGCCTTCGTGCGAGGTATCCGATGAGCCAGATAGAGCTGAAGGCGCTTGAGACGAACTTCGAGAACTGGAGACGGGATCGCGTCCCGGATCTGGCGAAGGACAAGGCCTTTGAAAGATATGCCGTTGAACAGATATTGAAGGATTACGCAGTCTCGGACGAAGATATCTCTTCCGGGATGTGCGGCGGCGATGATGACGGCGGCGTCGACGCGCTGTACTTTTTCGCCGGGAATCGAATCATCAGGGAGGACATTGATATCTCTGAATCCGCGTCTGCCGCGCGGCTGCTCATTGTACAGGCCACATTCGAAAAGGGCGGCTTCAAGGAGACTCGGATGGAGAAATTCGATGCCTTCACCAGAGACCTGCTCGACTACAACACTGACCCCTCCTGCATCACCCACCTCAACCCCCGGGTTCGTGGGCTGATAAAGAACTTCCGGGACAAGTATGAAAAGATGCTCAGCACGCCGCACACACTCGAGGTCACCTTTCACTATGCGGCTAAGACCACCGAGAAGCCGAACTCAAAGCTGGACTCGCGATTCAAGCGCACAGTGGGCTACGTTAAACGCCAACTGACTAACGCCGATGTGACATGGGAGCCGTGGGACTGCTCCCGGCTGCTGAAGAAGGTTCGGGAGGAGCCAGAACAGCGAATTCCAGTTGAGGTAACCAGACACTTCACGACGCCAAACGGGGACGTCGTGTGTCTGGCCGGGCTGCCAGAGTTTTTTGCCTTCCTTAAGGGGACGGATGGGCAGTTGAGAACAGGCGTGCTGGAGCCAAATGTCAGGGATTATCAGGGTAAGCGAAACCTAGTCAACAAGGACATTCGCGAGACGCTTGACTTCTCCCCGGTGAAGGAATTCTGGTGGTTGAACAATGGAATAACGATTCTGGCGGAGGACTGCCCAATAAACGGGAACAAAGTCACGCTTGTGAGGCCGGAGGTTGTTAACGGTCTCCAAACATCGCACGAAATCTTCAACTTCTTCAAGGAACACCCAGAGCGCCTCGACGGCGAGACCCGGAGCATCATCATGCGGGTCATCCGGCCGCCTGATGAGCAGACCAGCAGCAAGATTACGAAGGCCACCAATTTTCAAACCGAGGTAAAGGGTTTATCGCTACACGCAAGCGAGAAGATCCATTTTGACATCGAGGATAAGCTGCTCTTCAGCAATCTCTACTATGACCGCAAGAAGGGGAAGTACAAACGGCTTAAGAAACCCATATCCCAGATAGTAAGCGTCATCGGGCTCGCACGGTCAGTCATCGCCATTTTGCTGAGGCGGCCAAATGACGCGCGCGCGAGGCCTCAGACGCTGCTAACGGATGACGACACGTACCTCCAGATCTTCAGCCGTGAATTCGACGTAGACCTGTACCTGGCGTGCATCACGATAGACCGACGCGTCGAGTCGTTCTTGGAGGGTTACCCATCCTCACGGATTCAGGATGAAGAGAAGCGAGATATACGGTACTACCTGGACATGTGGCTTGCCTGCGAGGTGACCAGCTCCTCCGCACCCAGCCCGTCCGACCTCGCGCAGAAAGTGGAATCATGTAAGGCGTTACCAGACGCCACGATCGAAAGGGCGTGCAAGCGGGTCTTAAAGAGATACAGAAAGCTAGGTGGAACGGAACAGATCGCAAAAGGTCCGGAGCTATCTCGAAGTCTGCAGAAGTCCCTCAGCTGGTTGTTCCGAAAGAGCTGACATTGCCCCTGTGCGTTAGGGATAGCTTCGCCAAAATGTTCGCCCCTTGGAAAGCCCGCCTGCGCGACGCCAAGATCCCGCTCCTGGCGTGGATCGCGCTTCTCCTCCTCTGCCTGGTCTACTTCTATCGCCTGGATGCGGCCGGCGTGCTCGGGCCCGATGAGCCGCGCTACGCTTCGATCGGGCGCGAAATGGCGCGCTCGGGCGATTGGATCACGCCGCGTCTCTGGGGCCAAGCGTGGTTCGAAAAACCGGCCCTGCTGTATTGGATGACCGGCACCGCGTTCCGCCTCGGCCTGGGTCCGGACCTCGCGCCGCGCCTGCCGGTGGCCCTGTGCTCCTTCGCGTTTCTGGTCTTCTTTTGGTGGCTGCTGCGCCGCGAGTTCGGTGGCTATGTGGCCTGGCTGGCCGCACTGATTCTGGCGACCAGCGCGGAGTGGATCGGCTTCAGCCAGGTCGGCGTAACCGATCTGCCCATGGCAGCGGCCTTCACTGCGGCCTTGCTGCTCATGCTGCCCTGGGTCGAACGCGGCGAAACCCGCGGCTTGATGGCGGCGGGGGCGCTGCTCGGCGTGGCTGTGTTGGCCAAAGGGCTGGTGCCGCTGGCGTTGGCCGCGCCGCTGGTCTGGCCCGCCTGGAAGTTTCGCAGCGGCCTTGCGCGCTCGCTGCCGCGCCTTGCCCTGCCGCTGGTCGCCGTGTGCCTGCCTTGGTACGGGCTTTGTTATCTTCGCAATGGCCCGGTGTTTTTGGCGGATTTTTTTCTCAAGCACCACTTCGGCCGTTTCGCTTCCGATGCCCTTCAGCATCGCGAGCCCTGGTGGTTTTATGTGCCGGTGCTCGTCGGCGCGCTGCTGCCGTGGGCGCCGCTGGTATTTGCGACCGTCCGCCGCGGCTTTTATCGCGATCCGCGCCGCCTGTTTCTGCTGCTGGTCGTGTTGTGGGGCCTGCTGCTGTTCTCGGCTTCCGTCAACAAGCTGCCCGGATACGTGCTCCCGCTGCTGCCCGCCTGCGCCATTCTGATGGCCCTGGGTATGGAAGAGCCCGTCAGGGCGAAAGAGAATAGCCCAGGGCGTGAGCCCTGGGAAACCAGCCTGCCCGACGAACCCCGGAACGGGGCGGAAGAAATCCCCGCGTGGAAACGCCGCGTTCCCGCACTCCTGGCGCTCTGCGCTCTGCTGTTAGTCTCGTTTCCGATGGCCGGATCCATGTTGCCGGGAGCCCTGCTGTCAGGCCTTTCGCGCACGCCGCTGCCGGCTTTCCACTGGGTTTGGCTCGCCCCACTGCCGGTGGCGGCGGCCGCGTGGATGCTCGCCCGGCGCCAGCGCCGCCTGGCCGCCGTGGCGTGTGTGGCTTGCGGCGCGGCTCTGGGAGTTCTATACCTGAAGAGGGACGTGATGCCCGAAGTGGACCGCGTGGCTTCCGCGCGGCCGCTTTGGCTTCGGGTTTCCGCCCAGGCGGACCGCGCGTGCGTGGAGACAATCCACAGGAACTGGCGTTATGGATTGAATTACTATTCGGTGGTACCTTTGCCGGATTGTCCGGCCGCGGACCGGCCTCTTCATGTTTTCCAGACGCCCGGCCGCCCGCCCGAATTCGAGACTCGCTAAGCTAAGGCAGTACTGGAATGGTTGACCTGCCCATGTCGCGCATTGTACCCTCACGATTCCGGAGCTTGATCGATGATTCTGCCGCAGACTTATACCGCCGCTCTGTTTCTGATGATCCTGAGCATGATTTGCTGGGGATCCTGGGCCAACACTTATAAGCTGGCCGGAAAGTGGCGCTTCGAGCTTTACTACTTCGACTTTGCCGCCGGTCTGCTGCTCGCCGCCGTCATTCTGGCCTACACAGCCGGCAGCATGGGATTCGACGGTTTTTCGTTCTCCGACGATCTCATGCACGCCGGCAAGCGGCAATGGCTCCTCGGCTTCGCCGCTGGCGCGGTCTTCAATCTGGCCAACATGCTGTTGCTGGGAGCCATTTCCGTCGCCGGCATGGCGGTGGCCTTTCCCGTGGGCATCGGCCTCGCGCTGATCATCGGCGTGCTGCTCAACTACATTCTGCGGCCGGCCGGAAATGCGACCCTGCTGTTCGCGGGCTGCCTGCTGGTGTTGGTCGCGATTGTGGCGGATGCATATGCTTACGCCTTGTTGGGGCGCATCGAGCATGAAGATCTGGCCAAACTTGGAAAAGCCAAGAGCACCCGGCGGCCCACCAAAGTGAAGGGCGTGGTCATCGCCGTCATCGCCGGCGTCCTGATGGGTTGCTTCTTCCCGCTGGTGGAGATGGGCGAGGAAGGCGACGTGGGGCTGGGCCCTTACGCCATCGCCGTGTTCTTCGCCCTGGGTGTGTTCGCTTCCACCATGGTGTACAACCTGTTCTTCATGAACCTGCCGATTGAAGGTCCGCCCATCGAATTGCGCGACTTCTTCAAGAAGACGGTTATCTGGCAGCATCTGCTCGGCATCGCCGGCGGCGCCATCTGGTGCGTGGGCGCGGTGGCCGCGTTCGTAGCCGCCAAAGCGCCCCCCGAGGTTCACGTCGGCCCCGCTACCGCCTATGCCATGGGCCAGGGCGCCACCCTCATCAGCGCGCTTTGGGGCCTCCTGGTCTGGAAGGAGTTCAAAGACGGCGACACGAAGGTCAAGACCTTGGTCGCCGTCATGCTGGTACTCTATGCGTGCGGCCTCGGCCTCGTTTCCATGGCCCCGCTCTACGGCCAGCAATAATTAACTCGCAAGGAACCGGCGGCAAAGACCGCCGGCGTTACGGCGCTCCCGCGCTACCAACTGCGCGTATATCCGATGCTCGCTGTCGTGTACCACGGTACCGTCACAACCTTGTTGAACGTCTCTTGAATCCAAATTGAATTGTGGTCGTTGCAATGAACGATCAGGCCGAGCGACTCGCCGTCGTAGAAACGATTGCGGACCGACGGGTTTCCGGTCATGCTCGTGATGCCGCCCTGAATCCACGTGTATCCGGTCAACCGTTTGGTCTTCGGCAATCGAAAGTTCTTCATGATGCCCAGGGCCTCCGTGTCGGCGCCGTACTGGCTATGCAGGAATCCGTGGGTGCCTCCGTTTTCGTAGGTATAGCCAAAAGTCAGCTCGTCGCCGATCGGGTTGTTTTTCAAGAAAGCGAACGTATGCCCCAACCCGATGTTGTAGTTTGCCCTGGGCTCCAGGCCCGGGCGATCGAGGTCCGAGCCGAACATGATGAAGAGGTCGTTGGACGTTCCCCCTTCGGATTCGGATGCCGCGGGACTATCTACTGGTGGCGTCTGGGCGGAGGCGACGCCCCGAGCCAGCGACAGGATGATGAGCAGAGCCGGTGTGCAAGGCACGGCGAGCTTCATACGAGACTCCTTTTCTTGATTGGACCGATCGGGGCCTAACTCAATCTTTGGCTTCGGTCGGAGAGACGCTGCGGGGCGGATCCGGCTCTCCAGGGGGCCTTGGCAACGCCATGATCGTAAAATGCAGCCTGTGAAAAAGGCATAAAAGCGGCCCGCCGCGCGCCCATCGAAATCCCGAATCCGCGCCATAAAATCTTTCGGTTTCCCTTTGCACGCGGATTTCGAGAGCATGGATACTGGATCTTTGTACTCTGGAGCACATCTTGCGGTTCTCAGCGTATCGGACCGAAAGCTTCTACGATGAAATGTTCCAGGACGACGGAACGCCGCGGCCGCACGTCCGCCTGCTGGTGGATACCATCGAGAGCCTGTCGGATGGCCACCTGCTGCGCTACCAGCGCGCCGCCGAGCGCCTGCTGCTGCAAATGGGCATTACCTTCAACGTGTACGGCGATACGGCCGGCACGGAACGCATTTTCCCCTTCGACCTGATCCCCCGCATCGTCTCGGCCGGCGAGTGGGACCTTATCGAGCGCGGCCTGGTGCAGCGCATCCACGCCCTCAACGCCTTCATCGACGACATCTACCACGACCAGAAGATCCTCAAGGACGGCGTCATTCCCGCCGACGTGATCCTCTCGGCCGTCAGTTACCGCAAGCAGTGCCACGGACTCAATCCCCCCTGGCGCGTGTGGTGCCACGTCACCGGAACCGACCTGGTGCGCGACCGTGACGGCCGCTTCTACGTGCTCGAAGACAACCTGCGCGTGCCCTCCGGCGTCAGCTACGTGCTGGAAAACCGCGAGGTGCTGAAACGCATTTTCCCCGCCGTGTTTGAAGGCCTGTCGGTGCGGCCGGTCAACGAGTACCCCAGCCGCCTGCTCGAGATGCTGGAGTCTCTCTCTCCCGGCGAACAGAATCCGCGCGTCGTCCTGCTCACGCCCGGCATCTACAACTCGGCCTATTTCGAGCACAGTTTCCTGGCGCAGCAGATGGGCGTGCAACTGGTGGAAGGGCGCGACCTGGTGGTTTCCGGCGGCGACGTCTTCATGCGCACGACCAAGGGCCTGGAGCGCGTCCACGTGATCTACCGCCGCGTGGACGACGATTTTCTGGATCCAGAGGTCTTCCGCGCCGATTCGATGCTCGGCGTGCCCGGGCTGATGGCCGCCTACCGCGCCGGCCGGGTCGCCCTGGCCAACGCTCCCGGCAACGGCGTGGCCGACGACAAGGTCATCTACGCTTACGTCCCCGACATGATCCGCTATTACGATGGCGAGGATGCCATCCTGCCCAACGTGCCCACTTATCTTTGCTGGCGCGACGCCGACCGCCAGTACGTGCTCGAACACCTGGCGGAGCTGGTGGTGAAGAGCGCCAACGAATCGGGCGGCTATGGAATGCTGGTGGGCCCGCACTCGACGCGGGCCGCGCAGGAGGAATTCGCCGTCCGGATTCAAGCCAATCCGCGCAATTACATCGCGCAGCCCACGCTGGCGCTTTCCCGCGCGCCCACCATCGTCGACGACCATTTTGAAGGCCGCCACGTGGACCTGCGGCCGTACGTGCTCTGCGGCAAGGAGATTTCCGTGCTGCCCGGCGGCCTCACCCGCGTCGCCATGAAGAAAGGCTCGCTGGTGGTCAACTCGTCGCAAGGCGGCGGCAGCAAGGACACCTGGGTGCTCGCTCCCGGCGGCCAGTCATGATTACGCCAGCCCAGCCGCTGCTGAGCCGCGTGGCCGAGGCCGTCTACTGGATGGCGCGCTACATCGAGCGCGCCGAGAACGTAGCCCGCTTCCTCGATGTCAACCACAACCTGATGCTCGACCTGCCCGGCGTCTTTTCCAGCCAGTGGCAGCCCATCATCAATACCACCGGCGATCGCGCGCTGTTCGCCGAGCGCTACGGAGAGGCCACCCAGCAGAACGCGGTGCGCTTTCTGGCGTTCGACGCCGAATACCCGAATTCGATTCACTCCTGCATCCTGGCGGCGCGCGAAAACGCCCGTTCGGTACGCGAGACCATCTCCTCGGAAATGTGGCAGCAGATCAACACGCTCTACCTGATGATCACCGCCGAGGCGCGCAAGGCCGTTCCCGAATCGCTGCCCGAGTTCTGCCACGAGGTGCGCATGGGCTGCCACCTGTTTGAAGGCATCACTCACTCGACCGTCAGCCACAACGAAGCCTGGCATTTCATTTCCGCCGGCCGCCGCCTGGAACGCGCCGACAAGACCACCCGCATTCTGGACGTGAAGTATTTCATCCTGCTGCCTTCGGTCGCCGACGTGGGCACGCCGTTCGACGACGTACAGTGGGCGGCGCTGCTCAAGAGCGTCAGCGGTTTTGAAATGTACCGCAAGAAGTATGGCCGCATCGCGCCCGAACGCATCGTCGAGTTCCTGCTGCTGGACGGCGAATTCCCGCGCGCCGTGCGTTACTCCATCGGCCAGACGGACGAGGCGCTGCACTCGATCACCGGCACGCCCCGCGGCGGTTTTTCCTGCGCCTCGGAACAACGCATCGGCCTGCTGCGCTCGGAGCTGGACTTTGCCCGCGTGGAGGCCATCCTGGAAGGCGGCCTGCACGAGTTTTTCGACGCGCTACAGACGAAAATGAATACAATCGATGAGTGTATCGGAAACGACTTCTTTGCCCGGCGCACCGAAGGCGCCAGGGTGTGGGTGTGAAGAGAAGAGTAGGACGGACGATCGGTTTTTGTCGTCTGTCGAGGTTTCGTGCTTTGGCCAGCGATGACAGACCACGAAAGGCGATGGTCTGTCCTACCTGCGGTTTCTGAGGGGAGAACGATGACATTCTGTTTGGGGATCAACGTGGAACAGGGCCTGGTGGGCATAGCGGATACGCGCGTACTCACCGGCAACGAATGCCTGATGGCCAGGAAGACCGCCAGCTACCAGGGGCCGGGCTTCGCGTTCTTTGTCATGAATTCCGGCCTGCGCTCGCTGCGCGATAAAATCCTCCTGCACTTCGAAGATGCCTTCGCCAAGGAGTCGGTGGCGCGCGACCGTTTGTATAAATTGGTCAACCTCTATTCCAGCCAGGTGCGCCGCGTGGCCGAAGAGGACCGCGCCGCGCTCGAACGCGCCGAGCTTTCCTTCAACTCGCACGCCCTGATCGGAGGCCAGATGGCGGGAGATTCGGCGCACCGCCTGTTCCTGGTTTACCCGGAAGGGAATTGGGTCGAGATCGGCCCCGATACGCCCTATCAGATCATCGGCGCCAGCGGCTTCGGCAAGCCCATCCTGGAACGCTCGCTCACCACCGCCGATTCCATGCTTTACGCTTTCAAGGTCGGACTGCTGGCCTTCGACGCCACCCGCCTCTGCGCCGCCGACGTGGGCTTTCCGGTGGACGTGCTGCTCTATTCGCGCGGCAGCTTCGAGCTGGTGGAGCACCGTTACGGCATGGACGACTTGCGCGAGATCTCCAACTGGTGGCAGGAGCGCATGCGGCGCAGCGTGCAGGACCTGCCCTCGGAGTGGGTGGAGGCGGCTTTCTCCCGGCTTACCGGCTCGTCCATGGCTTTCTGATGCCCCTCTGGTTTTTTGCGCGCACCATGCGAATTCAAGTTCAGCACTCGACCCAATACGTCTACGACAGCCCGGTTTTTCTCGAACCGCACACTTTCCGGCTGCGCCCGCGGGATGACGGCGCGCAACGCCTGCTCTCCTACCGGCTCGATATCACGCCCGCGCCCGCCGGCCGCAGCGATTGCCTGGATCAGGACGGTAACGTGGCGGTGGAGGCGTGGTTCGATCGGAAGCTGACCGAGTGGAGCGTCGAGAGCGAATTCGAAATCGAAACCCTGCGCGAGAATCCGTTCGATTTCGTCGCCTCGGCCGGCATGCTGGCGCTGGCTCCGGTGTATCCGGAATCGGTGGCTGCGTCGCTGGCGCCGTACATGGAATCGGCCCAACCCTCGGCCGCCGTCCGCCAGTTCGCCGCATCCGCCGCGGCGGCCGCCGGCGGCCACACGCTGGAGTTCCTCACCGTGCTCAACCGCAGGCTCTTCGAAGGATTCGGCCACGAGGTGCGCGACACCGGCCCGCCGCACCCGCCCGAAGTTACGCTCGGCCTCAAGGCCGGAACCTGCCGCGACCTGGTGGTCCTGTTCGCCGCCGCGGCGCGCGCCGTCGGCATCCCCACCCGCTTCGTGAGCGGCTACGAAGCCGGAGCCGCCGACCAGGAAGAGCCCGTCCTGCACGCCTGGGCGGAAGTGTATCTGCAAGGCGGCGGCTGGCGCGGCTACGATCCTTCCGCCGGCCTGGCCGCCTCCAGCCGCCACATCGCCGTGGCCGCCGCCGCCGACCCGCGTCTCGCCGCCCCCATCACCGGCACCATCCGCGGCTCCGCGCACTCGGAAATGCGCTTCGCGCTCGCCATGCAGCTCGGCGCGTAGGCCCCGGGGCGCAGTCTCAGGCGGGCTCGAAGGCCTGCGCCACGACTCTCAAAAACTGGTTCGCGCGGTGGTCGCAGTCCCGGCCGAGTTCACCAGTTGCACCGTGAACCCGCCCACTTGCGACGGATTGCCGTTGACCGGGAAATACGCGGAGAGCGCGAATTGGCCGCCATCTCCCGATCCGGCGAAATAATTGCTGAACGCGGCCGTACTGTCGTAGCCGATGGCGCCGGGCAGGATGACATTTCCGGCCGAATCGTAGAAGGTGAAGCTCAGCATTCCGGCGCTGCGCGTGTTGTCGAAGCCGGTCACGTTCACCGACACGCCCGCCGTCTGCCGCGTGCCCGTCACCGCGGCGACTCCGATCGCCGCCGGCGCAATCGTGACGTTCTGCTGGCTCACCGCGCTGCCGATCTGCGCCGACAGAATCAAGGTCCCGGCCGTGGTGCCGGTCTGGAAAGCGGCGCTGCCGGCTCCTCCAAAGCTGGCCGCCGTGTCGCCCTTTTTGAAAGTGAAGCTCGCTGTCTGGCCGCCGGCGGCAAAGACGATGCCCGGGTCCAGTTCGCCCGCCAACTGCGCTTCGAATGAGAGCGTCATCGTGCCCGACCCGCCAATCTCGGCGGGCGCGTCGAAGCTCACTGCGACCGAGCCCTGCTGCGCGCTCTGCGCTTCGCCCAGCGTGACCGACAACTCGGGCGTTGGAAGTGGCGGGGAAACTCCTGAGCCCGTCAGCGTGAACTGCCGGCTGCCAATCGATAGCACCGCCGTGCGCGTGCCGGCCGCGGTCGGGCTGAATTCGATCGAAAAACTGGCGCTCGCTTGCGGGCTGAGCGACGTCCCGCTCGGCGAACCCCCAACCAGCGCGAAATCTCCCGCCGCCACGCTGATCGGATCCACCGTCAAAGCGGCCGTGGTCAGATTGACGGCCAGAAAACCCACCGCCCGGTTCGATCCCACCTGCACGCTGCCGAAATTCACCGCCGCCGCGCCCAGTGCGTTCGTCCCCGAAAGCAATTGCACTTCGTAGGTGAGACCCGCCGCCACGTTCGCCGTCAGCGCCACCACTATTCCGGCCACATCCAGCGAACCGCTATACGGCCCGGTTATGGCGCCTTCAAACGTGACCGTGAACTGCACGCTGGCGCCCGCCTTCACGCTCATCGGCGCGGCCGCGTCGATCGAGAATCCCGCGCCGCTCACCGTCAGCACCGTCACCGTCTGCGTCTGGCTGGTGGTGTTGAGCAGACAGAACGTCACGGCGTCCGGCTGGTTCGGATCGACCGACCCAAAACCGAACTGCGTGCCGGCCGGCAGCTCCGCATTGCCCGACACCTGGAACAGGCTGAACTGCGACGCGGCCGCTCCCGTGCCCGTCAGCGTGAACTGCAGGCTGCCGATGGACAGCACCGCCGACCGCGCGCCGGCCGCAGTCGGGCTGAACTCGATCGAAAAACTGGCGCTTGCCTGCGGATCGAGCGATGTGCCGGTCGGGCTTGCCCCAACCAGCGCGAAATCTCCCGGCGCCAGGCTGATGGGATCCACCGTCAATTGGGTGCTGGTCGAATTCACGGCCAGAAAATTGACTGTAGCGCTCGATCCCACCTGCACGCTGCCGAAATTCACCGCCGCCCGGCCCAGCGGGCTCGCCCCTCCGGAAGGCAGTTGCACTTCGTAGGTCAGCGCCGCCGCCACGGTGGCCGTCAGGGTCAGCGAAACGCCGGTCGCGTCCAGCGAGCCGCTATAGGACGTTGCGACTGTTCCCAGAACCGTCCCTTGAAACGTGACCGTGAACTGCACGCTGCCCCCCGCCTGCAGAGTCACCGGCGCCGCCGCTCCCGTGAGCGAAAACCCCACGCCGCTCACCGAGAGCAGCGCCAGCGTCTGGGCCTGGTTGGTGGTATTCCCGAGAAGAAATGTCACGGCCTCCGGCATGTTCGGATACGCCGTTGGGAAACTGAACAGCGAGCCCACCGGCAGATCCGCGTTGCCGGACACCTGATAGAGGCTGAACTGCGCGTATGCCGCCGGCGCCAACAGGCCCAGCAGCAGGCCCGCGGCGCGCCAACACCTCATGGTTTGCCCACCGTGATGCTGGGTGGCCCGATGGTAAGAACGGGCGTGCTTTGCGTTGTCTCCGCCGGTGCGGGACGCACCAGCGCCATGGCGCCTCCCGCCGCCCCTGCGCCGGCCACCACGGCCGCGGCAACGATCAGCCACTTTTTTCGATGATGTCCGCCCTCTGCCGCCGCCGCCGCCGTCGCCGCGGCGCCCGGACTCGGCCCCGCAATGTATTGGAACGAGACCGTGCCCGCCCGCGCCTGCTCCTTCGAGGCCACGATGCGGATTTCGAACCGTCCGGGCACGCGGTTGAACTCAATCGAGTGTACGACGGCGCGGCCACGATCGTCGGTGACCGCGACCTCGGTGCGCAGTCCGTTGACGAAGGTGCCGCTCGGGCCCTGTTCCGGCAAGTGAAAGCTCACCGCGGCTCCCTCCACCGGGCGGCCGGTTTCGTCGGTCACCACCACTGCGATGCCGCGCGAATCCCGCGCGCCCGCGGCATGCACCGCTCCTTCCCCGCCGCTCACCTGGATCTGCAGGATGGCCACCTGCGCAGCAGCCGGCTGGTACAGCGCCATCAACAGCGCCGCCAGCGCCAGAAGCTGCCAAACAACCAAGGCGGCCTTGCCGGTGAAGGATTCCGAGGCTTGTGGGGCAGGCGCTATCGCCTGCCAACCGCGTTGCCGGAGACTAGACACGTGCCTTACCCGTGTCTAGATTGTGGTTCGCTCAGGCGGCTTTTCTCAGCAGAATAACCGTCACGTTGTCGGGGCCTCCCGCCGCTTTGGCGGCCTCGATCAGTTGGCTGCAGACTTCTTCCAGTTTCGCGCCGTTCCTCCCGGCTTCCAGGATCTGCTGCAACTGGCCCGCATCCACCACGCCATGCAGCCCGTCGCTCGACATCAGAACCAACGATCCGCTCTCGAGTGCCACCGTGTAACAGTTCACCGTGAGCGGCCCATTCGCCCCAATCGCCATCGTCAGCACGTGACGCATCGGATGGTTGCGCAGGGTCGCTTCGTCCAGCCCCAACGGCCGGCCCACTTCGTTGACCCATGTCTGGTCGTCGGTGATCGGGTGCAGACCGCTCGCGTCCAGCGTGTATGCCCGGCTGTCGCCCACGCTGGCGATATCCAGCCCGCCCTCGTCTTCCAGCGCCGCCACCAGCGTGGTGCCCATCCCTTCCAGGCTGCTGTCGGAACGGCCGGCTTCGAGCACCCGCTGGTTGGCCTCTTCCACCGCGCGCAGCAACGCCAGCCCATCGCGGGACGCGGCCGACCGCACCATCTCCACCACCGTCTCCACCGCCAGCCGCGATGCGCGCTCACCCGCCTTCGCCCCGCCCATTCCATCCGCCAGAACGTAGAGGCCCAGTTCCGCCTCCACCTGGCAGTAATCCTCGTTGTTCCCGCGGACGCAGCCGAGGTCCGATTTTGCGCACACTTCCAACATGGGCGAGCTTTCCCGGCCGAAGCCGGCAATCGATCATTGTATCCAAACCCAGCGCCGCAGCGGTAGAATACCGGTGGGGCATGACTGGCTTGCCAACGCAAGGTGGAGCAGGCTTCAGCCTGCCAACGCCCGCTTGCGGGCGCGTTTCTTGTTCCCTCCGCGGATTCTCTTCATGCTCCTCAAGCGCTTGCGCCTGACGCTCGAAATGATCAAGTTCGAGCATTCCGTTTTCGCTCTGCCATTCGCGCTCACCGGCGCCTTGCTGGCATTTCGCGAACAGGGATTTCACGTGCGGCCGGCAGCCGTGAAGCTCACCTGGATCGTGGTGGCCATGGTGGCCGCGCGCTCCGCCGCCATGGCCTTCAACCGCTTGGTGGATGCCGATCTGGACGCGCGCAATCCGCGCACCCGCATGCGCCATCTCCCCGCCGGCATCCTCTCGCACGGTTTCGCCTGGGGATTCGTCGCCGTTTCCGCCGCCGTCTTTCTGTTCGCCGCCAGCCGCCTCAACTCGCTCTGCCTGCGTCTGGCGCCGCTCGCCCTGGCGGTCGTCTTCTGCTATTCCTTCACCAAGCGCTTCACATCGTTTTCCCACCTGGTGCTCGGCTTCTCGCTTGGCATCGCGCCCGCCGCCGCATGGATCGCCGTGGCCGGCTCGCTCGACCCGCGCATTCTCTGGCTCACCGCCGCCGTCACTTTCTGGACCGCCGGCTTCGACGTCATCTACGCCTGCCAGGATTACGAATTCGATTGCGCCGAAGCGCTCGGGAGCGTTCCCCGCCTCCTCGGCATCTCCGGCGCGCTCTGGGTCTCCCGTTTTCTGCACCTGCTCATGGTGGCCTGCCTGCTGGCTCTGGTTTACTCGCTCTCGCTCGGCTTCCTCGCCCTGGCCGGAGTTGGCGCCGTCGCGGCCCTCCTTGTTTACGAACACAGCCTGGTTCACGCCGACGATCTCTCGCGCGTCGACGCCGCCTTCTTCACCATGAACGGCTGGGTGAGCGTGTTATTCTTTATATTCTGGGCCGCCGATATTTTCCTGCTTCGTTCGGGTGTTTGATCACATGCAAGTCCTCTTCGAAGACCCGCGTCTAACGCCCATTCGCCAGAGGGTCGAAGCCGGCGAGCGGCTGTCTTTCGAGGACGGCGTCACGCTTTATCGCACCAGTGACATCCTTGCCGTCGGTTACCTGGCCAACCTGGTCCGCGAGCGCCTGCACGGCAACACTACCTATTTCAACGTCAACCGCCATATCAATCCGACCGATGTCTGCGTCGCCAGTTGCCGCCTCTGCGCATTCGGCAAGCACGCTCGCGATCCCAAGGCGTACACCATGTCGCTCGAAGAGGTCTGGCAGCGCGCCGGCGAAGGTTATACGGAGGCGGTCACCGAGTTCCACATCGTGGGCGGCTTGCATCCCGAGCTGACCCTCGATTGGTATTGCGAAATGCTGCGCGGCCTCAAGCAGCGCTTTCCGCGTGTCCATCTGAAGGCGTTCACCATGGTCGAGATCGCGTATTTGGCGCGCCGCACGAAGATCGGCGTTCGCGAAACCCTGGAGCGCCTGCGCGATGCCGGCATGGATTCGCTGCCCGGCGGCGGCGCGGAGATCTTCGCGTCAGCCGTCCGCCGCATCATTTGCGATCACAAGATCGATGGCGACGACTGGATCGAGACCGCGCGCGCCGCGCACCAGCTCGGCCTGCGCTCCAATTGCACCATGCTCTACGGCCACATTGAGAACGACGCGGACCGCGTCGATCACTTAGTCAAACTGCGCACGCTCCAGGATGAAACCGGCGGCTTCGTGACCTTCATCCCGCTGGCTTTCCATCCCGACAATACGCCGCTTCAGCACATCGGCAAGACCACCGGCTTCGCCGACATCCGCAACATCGCGGTGGCGCGCCTGATGCTCGACAACATCCCTCACATTAAAGCTTATTGGGTGATGATGACTCCGCGCATGGCGCAGATCGCACTCCGCTTCGGCGCCGACGATATCGACGGCACCATTGTCGAAGAGCGCATCTACCACGACGCCGGCGCCACCACCAGCCAGGGCCTGCGCCGCGCCGAGCTATTGCAGCTCATCCGCAAAGCCGGCCGCGCCCCGGTCGAGCGCGACACCCTCTACCGCCCCGTCCAGCGCACCGAAACCGCCTTCACCGTGCTGGTCTAGCTCGCCGTCAGTCCCCGCCGCTATCCGGCTGGGCCCTCTCGATCAAGGGCGGCTGCAACGAACCGTTGAAATCCCGCGCGCTCTCGGGTGACTTGGCGCCGTGCCAACGTGTCAACGAGTCCTTGACCACGCGATAGATCGCGCCCCGGTTCTGGAAGGCCAGCTTCAGCCAGCTCCACGCGCCCTTATGCGGGAAATAGATTCCGCGGAAGAACAACCGCGACATCAGATGGCTGATCTTGTAAGCAGCCGGCTCATCCGCGATTGACTCAATGGCGCCTTCGATTGCCGCCGGGCTGTAAGAGTTTGCCCAGGCGTACGTTACTTCATCCTGCACCTGGGGGATCGTGATCTTCAGAGGCGTGTGCGCCATGCGAAACGGGGCGAATTCGAGCCAGTGTTTCGGCCGCGTCAGCCGGCCTTCTTTGTTCAGGCGGTCATACAAAGGAGTCGCCGGAAAAGGAGTGATCTGTCCAAACACGGGCAGCCCCGGCGGCCACTTTCGGATCTCGGCCAGCGTGCGCTCCGCAACTCCGGGAGTGTCGTTGTCCAGGCCAAAGATAAACGAAGTGATGGCGTAGACGTGGCGCCGGGCCAGCGCCTCCAGCACGCGCGCGTAATCCGCCGGTTTATTGAAGCTCTTATTGACGCTGGCCAGATTGGCGGGGTCGAGTGACTCCATCCCGATGAAGATCCATTTCCCGCCCGAAGCCGCGATCAAGTCGAGCAGCTCTTCGTCCTTCAATAAGTTCGCGCTGACTTGCCCCACCCACGACAGCTCGGCGCCGGCCGCAATGATATCGCGCAAGAGTGACTTAGTCCGCTTGACGTTGATTGCGAAATTGTCATCGACAAAGAACACGGCGGCCTTGCCGCTACTCCGGCCCGCGCGCTCCTTGATCTTGAGCATCTCCTCGACGATGCTCCGGTTGGACCGGAACCGGATCGAGTCGCCAAAGAAACCCGTCACCGTGCAGAATTCGCATCCATAAGGACAGCCGCGTCCCGATTCAATCGGGATAATGTGGAATGTCTCCCACTCAAACCCGAAGTGCCGCATCAAGGGACGGAAGAAGCCCGGAATCCGGTTGAACTGCCGCAGGTCAATCGAGTCCCACGGAATCATCGGGTAATCGGCCAGATTCGGTTTGCGTTCCTGCCCGAACGCGTCCACCGGAGAGTAGATTTCCTTGAGCTCGCCGCGCGCCGCATCCTGCACGATGCGCGGCCAGGTTTCATCCGCTTCACCCAGCGCCAGCGCGTCCGCGTGACGTGGTCCGCCGTCGCGGCCGAGAGCTTCGTCCGGAACTTCCGTCACGTGCGGTCCGCCCATCACCACCGGAATGCCGGCCGCGCGGATCGCATCCGCCACCCGGTACGCTTTGGCGATCATGCGGGTCATGGCGCCGATGCCGACCAGTCCGATCCGCCGGTCCCGTACGTACTGAACCAGCTCGGCGTCGCTCATCGGTTGCGTGTTGCCATCGATCAGAGTCACTTCATGTCCGCTGGGCGTCAGCGCCTGGAGCAGGAACATCCAGAGGTGAGGCATGAAGTTTTGCGTGACCCCATTGTCGGGGTTATAGAGGAGGATTCGCAGTTTACTTGCCTTCTCCAGCTTCGCGTCAGAAGCTAGTGTTACCTTTCACCGGCAAGTAATCCGCGTGCTGGCGGATGAGAGTTCCGTGTCGGTAGCGCTCATGTTAGCATCAATTGCCGCGCTACTATGTTCAATAGTGCTCATTCTGGGAATAGAATCTTCCTGCGATGAAACCGCCGCGGCGGTGGTCGAGAACGGCGAAACAGTTGTGTCCTCGGTGGTGGCGTCGCAGATGGATACTCACGGCAAATATGGCGGCGTGGTGCCGGAACTGGCCTCGCGCGAGCACTTGCGCGCCATCGTTCCGGTGGTGCGGGAAGCGCTGGAAAGGGCCGGGGTTTCGCTGAGTGGCCTCGATGCCATCGCCGCTACGTCGGGACCCGGCCTGGTGGGATCGCTGCTGGTGGGCCTCACCTACGCCAAGTCGCTGGCCTTCGCGCGCGGCCTGCCGCTGATCGCGGTCAACCATATTGAAGGCCACATCCACGCCGTGATCCTGGAATCGCGCCGCGCCGGCACGCCGGTGGAGTTGCCCGCGCTGGCGCTGGTGGCGAGCGGCGGCCACACCCACCTGTTTCGCGTGGACGAGAATTTCGCTTACAGCCTGCTCGGCAAGACCCGCGACGATGCCGCCGGCGAAGCCTACGACAAAGTCGCCAAGCTGCTCGGCTTCCCCTATCCCGGCGGCCCCATCATCGATCGCCTGGCGCCTCACGGCAACCCGCTGGCGGTGCGCTTCACTTTCGCCAAGATGAAAGGCAACGCGCTCGATTTCAGCTTCAGCGGGCTCAAGACCGCCGTGCTGCGCTGGGTGGAAGCGCGCGATCTGACAGCAGACATCGCCGGCCGCCGCGCTTTGGCCCGCACCACGCCGCACGCGTCACTTGAAGAGTGGCTGGCCGTCACGCCGCCGGAGACGCTGGATCTGCTCGCCTCATTCCAGCACGCCGTCATCCTTGAACTGCTCACGCGGGCCGCCGCTTCCGCCGAACAGATCCACGCCCGCGCGATGATTATATCCGGCGGAGTCAGCGCCAATGCCGGTTTGCGCGCCGCCGCGCGCGCCGCCCATCTGCCGTATCCGGTTCATTTCCCTTCGCCCGGTCTAGCCACCGA
>Ga0208820_1000867_pt1 | contig 18728 bp, 11 predicted proteins | sample June2015DPH_16_5_FD_184713 | JGI IMG/M metagenome (GOLD analysis project Ga0208820, IMG submission 184713) | Peatland microbial communities from SPRUCE experiment site at the Marcell Experimental Forest, Minnesota, USA - June2015DPH_16_40... | ecosystem: Environmental > Terrestrial > Soil >...
GGATGTTTTGGACCGTTCGGGGAGCCAACGCCATCATTGCTCTGAGATGCTGCCATCTCAACGGTCGGTTTGAGGACTACTGGGAGGCGCGCCGCGTCGCTTGACCCCACTTCTATGTCGCACACCCCTAAGTGATTGAGTTAGTGGGGGAGATGAGTTGTGACTGAAGGTTGAGGCGAGCCGGGCCGGGCATGCCCGGCCCCTACGAGGTGCTGTTTTGTGACACCGCGGGAGGCGGCGTCTGCGGTAGACAGGAATGTAGAGACAAAGAAAGAGAACCGGCGGCAAGACCGCCGGCGGTACGAAAAGCAGGCCGGGGACCTGCCCCACGGGGCATGCCCGGCCTCTACGGTTTGCGGGCGCGGCCGAACATGCGGATGCGCACCACGAAGTGCCGGCCTTCGGCGCCGTAAAACTGCTGGAAGTTAGGCGCGCCTTCCACGTTGTTAACAGCCGTGTAATTGCGGTGCCCGGTAATGTCGTTGCAGCCGGCCCGCAGTCCCAGCCGGTAACCGCGGAACACGAAACGCCGCTCGATGTGGATGTTGAGGTCGAACGTATCGGGATAGCGTTCGGCATCCATCGGTCCCACCAGCACGCCGGAATCGGTGGTGAAAGAGTAGGGTAATCCGGTGCGGTAGTCTACCAACATGGCCAGCGCCCAGTTCGGGCTATGCAGCGGAAAGTAACCCCAGCCGAGGAAACGATTCGGCGCGTCCCAGGGCATGGGAGCGAAGCCGCTGATCACCTGCAGGGGCTCGTCGATGGTGGTGGAGAGCACGGCATTGGAGACAGCTCGCGATCGGGTGTAACTCGCCAGCCACCCAAACTGCTCGCCGAAAGACTGCCGCACGGTGAGCGATACCTCATCGTAGGCATCGCGCCGCAAGTTGGAGAGCACGTAGTTGCCGCCGGTTCCCCAGGCCATGCTCACTCGATCGAGATTCACGGGACCGGGTGCACCGGTGGAAGCGTAAACGAAGCCATCGGTGCCGCGCTTGCGCATCCATTCGGCGCTCGCCGAAATGCGGCGTCCCAGGTCGCGTGCCGCGCCCGCGCTCCACTGGCCATACCGCGGGAACTTGAGGTCGCGTCCCGCCAGGAATGTTGTGATCAACGGCGGCAACGGCGCTCCCGACGAATCGTAAGACGTGATGACGGCCTGCTGATCGAACGGCCTGGAGAACAGAGCGAGGTTGCTGGGATCGCGCAAAATGGCGTAGCCCGCGGTGAGCTTGGTGCGGCTGTCCTCCATCGGCGCCCAGGCGGCTGCGATGCGCGGCGACACGGCGGCTTCGCCCACCAGGCGGTCCCAATCCAGGCGCGCGCCCGCATCCACCGTGAGACGGGCGGCCGGTTGCCAATGATCGTTGACATAGGCCGATGCGACCGAGTTCCCGCGCCCGAATATCCCGCTGCCCCGAAACGTGGTGACGAACTGGGGCAGGCCACTCAAGCCGATCACCTCGGCCTCCGATCGGGTGAATCGCGCGTCGTAATCCAAGCGTTGCGCGGTGGCGCCGGTCTGCAGTTGGTGGCGCCCCGCAAGCGTGCGCGCGCGCGGGAAGTAGTTGACGAAAACCTGCCCGCGGCTCCCATTCTGGCGGGAGTCGACGTAGTAGTTTCCACTGCGGCCCTCGGGGGTGATCAGATAGGGCGCGGTGCCTTCCGGCACCTGCCGGTGGTAAACCGCCTGCCAGGCCAAGCCAAATTCCAGCAGCGAACCGCCGTACCACGAGTGCGAGTCCTTGGCATCCAGCAGCCACTCATGATCGCTCAGGCCGGAGCTGGTGGGGACCGGGTCGAGCGGTCCCAAGCCGGAGTGGGACTGGTGGTCGAAGTTGCTCAGGAAGTCGGCGTAGAAAATGTTGGCGGGAGAAAGATTGACTTGAGCGTGGGCGAGGTTACCGCACTCCCAGGCCGCATTCGTGTCCGCGCCAGGGGGCAAGCCGGCAACGTAGCCGTTGTTGTAACTGCCATAAACGCTGTCCGCGAACCAAGCCTTGCCTTTGACGATGGGCCCGGAGAGGACGGCGCGCGGCGTCCAATCGCCGATGCGCACGCCTCCCCGCTGGTCGATGCCGGGAATGAAATTGGTAACGGTGTAGTGGAACAGATCGGTACCGCTCTCGCTGTGAATGGCCAGTGTGCCGCCCGATCCGGGCCCATACTGGACGGGCTCGCGCGCGCCTTCCAGATCCACCGATTGCACTCCGTCCATCGCCAGCAGCGTGGTGTAGCGGCCGCTGACGGGGTCGGTGATATCCACCCCGTTCAGCGTGTACTGGGTCTGATATTCGGCCCCGCCGTGAAAGTGAAGGCCGGCGGACGGGTCTTCGATCGTGCCCGGCATCAGTCGCATGCCGTTGCGCAAGCTTTCGGTGGCCGGGTAAGGAATGTCGTTGATCTCGGTGCCGCTCAGCCGCTCCTCGCCGGCGGTTGTGGCGGCATCCACCGGATTGGAAATGGCGCCGACATGGACGCTCTGGAAGACTTCCTCCAGCACGTTCAGCACGAGAGTGGTTTCGGCGCCGCCGGCCGCGATCTCCACCGCCTGATCGCGCAACTGAAAGTACCCGGCGCGGTCCACGGTGACGAGATACGGGCCGGGTGCGGGCACGGTGACAGCAAACGATCCGGTAGGCGAGGACACGGCTTCGAGCGCGGGACGGGACTCCTCGAGGACGCGGATGCGCGCACCGGCCACCGGGGCATCGTTCTGGTCGACCACGCGGCCGCTCCAAACGACCTGGCCCGCGGCCTGGCCCGCCAGCGCCAGCCCAGCCACCAACAGCGCCGCGATGCGATCCAATGGCATGCCCGGGTCCTGCCGTTATTATGATGGAAACGGCGGACGAGGGGCGGGAAGCGCGGCAGTACCGTGACTTTGGAATTAGGAGCTGTTGAGAAAACGCTCCGTTGAAAAACACGCCGAGGGAAGAAGAGTCGAGACGACTCTCGACTCAGCAGGCTTGACAGCCCGCGCCACGGTGGCCGGTTTCATCCCCATGGGAGGGCCGCAGGCCTATGGTCACTCCCTATGGCTGCGGCTCCGATCGGAGACCTAGTCCTTTTCGCCTTTGTGCAGTTGCTGGGCGAGGTAGTTTTCGAGGCCAACTTCGCCGATGGCGTGAAGCTGGCCCTCCAGGTAATCGACGTGTTCTTCTTCCTGACCGAGGATCTCCTCGAACAACGCCCGCGATGCGTTATCGCCGGCCGCGGTGGAGGCCTTGATGGCGCGGTTGAGATGCTTGACCGCGTCCATCTCCAGCGCCAGGTCGCTCTCGAACATCATTTTGACATTGGTCCCGACGCGAATCGGGCCGATGGAGGTCATGTTCGGCGCTCCATCGAGGAAGAGAATCCGGTTGATGAGCTTCTCGGCGTGAACCATTTCCTCGATCGACTCTTTGCGGTAGTAGCCGGCCAGCCGCAAGTAGCCCCAGTTTTCGCACATCTTAGCGTGCAGAAAATATTGATTGATGGCCGTGAGCTCGGCCTTGAGGGATTCCCCTAGACATTTCAAAACCTCTTGGTTGCCATGCATAGCCATCTAGTCTATCCGCAAACCGGGCAAATGCCAACGTGGCGCCGCACACCACCCGGCGCACAGGTTCGGACCGGGCAGTGCGGCGGGTCGAGCTACCGTTCAGCTTGAGCCCGTATTCCGAAATTGGACGCCTTGTATCAGGGCACGGCTTCAGCCGTGCCCTGATACACGACCTGCTGTTTCATGGTGCTTCGCTGTGGGAATGCCACATCGCCGAAGTTGACTTCGGAATTCAGGTTGAGCTGCCCGGCACACAAAAAGAGCCGGCGGCAAAAACCGCCGGCGTTACCAGTGCGTGTGCTACGGATAGGGCGCCGCGTGTCTTCGCAGCGCCGGCCGCCGCCGGTTCTTTGCGAATGCGGGTGCTACAAGTCATCCCATCACTTCGCGGACTTTCGCCGCCAGTTCGGCGGGGGTGAACGGCTTTCCCAGGTAGTTGACGGCGCTGTCCATCACTCCGTGCCGGAGGATCACCTCATTGGGATAGCCGGACATGAAGAGCACCTTGATATCCGGCCACCGGGCGTGCAGTTCCTCAGCCAAAGTCTTGCCGGACATGCCCGGCATGACCACATCGGTCACGGCGAGCTGGCAACCGCCCTCGACCGCTTCGGCAAGGCGGAGCGCTTCATCGCCGCTGGCGGCTTCGAGGACGTGGTACCCGCAAGCACGGAGAGCGTGCGAGACGAGGCGGCGCACGCCGCCCTGGTCTTCCACCACAAGTACGGTGAGGCCCTGGCGGCGCTGGGGCAGTTCGAGGGCGGAGGAGGAAACCGGTTCCACGGAGCCTTCGGTACGCGGCAGATGAATCTCGAAGCGGCATCCCTTTCCCGGCTCGTTGTGCACGCGGATGGAGCCGCGGCCTTGTTGGACAATGGCGTAGACGGAGGCCAGTCCAAGCCCGGTTCCGTGGCCGCTGGGTTTGGTGGTGAAGAACGGCTCGAAGAGATGCCGCATGGTTTCGTCGTCGATGCCGGTGCCGGTGTCGGCCACAGTCAACCTCACGTAGGCGCCGGGCTGACAGCCCGGAGGGGTGTTCTCAGCGTCGAAGCGAACGTTGGCGGTCGCCAGGACGAGCCTGCCGCCGTCCGGCATGGCATCGCGCGCGTTGAGGGACAGGTTGAGCAGCACCTGGTTGATCTGACCGGGATCGGCCATGACCGGATCGAGCGCCGGATCGAGATCGGTTTCGAGCAGGATATCCTCGCCGATGAGCCGCTGCAGCATGCGCTCCGCGCCGGCGATTACGGCGTTGAGTTCGAGGGGGCGGGGCTGGCCGATCTGGCGGCGGCCGAAGGTGAGTAACTGCTTGGTGAGGACGGCCGCACGCTCGCCCGCATCGCGGATTTCCTCCATCACCTGCCGCTGTGGATCGCCTTCCGAAAGGTCCTTGATGAGCAAGTCGCTGTAGCCGTTGATGACGGTCAACAGGTTGTTGAAGTCGTGGGCGACGCCGCCGGCGAGGCGGCCGAGGGATTCCAGCTTCTGCGCCTGTTCCAACTGCTGGCGGAGTGCTTCGCGCTCGGCTTGGTCCCGCTTCTGCGCGGTGATGTCAATCAGCATCACGAACGCGCCTTTGAACTGTCCCGATCGATCGAGGATGGGCGTGCTCGATGCCAGCGCCGGCACTTCGGCCCCGCCGCGATGGCGGAAGCGTTCTTCGGCGACGCTGGCCTCGCCGCGCTGCAGGCTGGCGATGCGCTGTTCGAAGAGTGGGATGTCTTCCGGAAAGACAAACGAAAACAGGCTCTGGCCGATCATTTCCTCGGGCTCGTAGCCGAGCATCTCGGCCATCCGCCGGTTGACGAAGTTGGTGATACCCCGCTCGTCCATCGACCAGATGCCTTCGTTGGTGGTGTCCACGATGCGGCGGTAGCGGGCCTCGCTTTCCCGCAACGCCGCTTCGGCCCGCACTCGCTCGGTGATGTAGTTGACCGTGGCCAGCACGTACCGCTGGCCGCGCATCTCGATGACCCGGGCTGAAATCAGAGTGTGAGCCAGGCTGCCGTCCGCCGCCTGAAACGCGGCCTCGTGCTGCTGGACCGACCCGCCGCCATCCCAGAGTGCCCGGCGAAATTTGTCGTGCTCTTGCAGGTCCACCTGGCCGAGCTCGAGGGCGGTCTTGCCGATGACCTGCGCGCGGGTAAGCCCGGCGTGTATGCAGAAGCTCTCATTGACGTCGATGTATTTGCCATCCATGTCGGTCAGGGCGACGGAGAACGGGCTCTGCTCGAACAGCGTGCGGTAGGCGGCTTCCCGTTCACTCAGCGTCGCTTCGGCTTCCCGGCGCCGGGCCAGCTCGCGGCGCGCTACATCGAGCGCACCGCCGAGGTGGGCCAGAAAATAGTCGAGCGGCGCCGCGGCAAACGCACAAGTGCCGAAAACGATGCACCACGCCACTGCCGGCGGTATGGGGAAAATGGTGGGTGGGCGGTGGCCCAGCGCCGCGGCCACCACATAAGCGAGGTCCAGGGCCAGCGTGGGAATCGAGGACGCCAGCGCGCCGCGGCGCCCGAGCAGCAGCGTCGCCTCCTGAATCAATACGATTTGAAAGAGGAAACCCGGGCTGCGAACGCCTCCGGAGAGAAAAACGTAGATGGCTGCCAGCAGCGTTCCGCCAAGCACCAGGGTCCACGCCGCGGCCACTACGCGGCCCTTCCGGCGCAGCCACTCCGGAATCAGCAGCAGCAGGACTAGAGCGGCCGCGCCGAGGAACAGGGCGCCCCGCTTGTTGGCGAACAGGAACAACTCGCCGACCGCGAAATATAAAAAACCGACCACCGCCACGACTTGCAGGAGCCGCCGCAAGAGAGAGGCAGTCAGCGCCAGTCGAGGGTCCTCGGGCGCGGTCTTGGCTAGGCTGGCGTCAAGCAACCCCGACACCTGAGGTTCAGGCATGTGTGATCGTTCAGCGGAGCCACTGCAATCGGCCCGTCTGAGCTACTCCAGATATATAACGGATTCGAGATGGTAACAAGTGTTATTATCGGCGATATTCTCCGCGCCAGGCCTGCAGTGAAGCCTTAGAATGGAGGCCGGCCAGCTCGGTCTGATCCACCGAAACTCGATGCAAAAAAGCCTCGAAATGGTCTTGGAAGGCCTGTACAAACAGCACTTCGATAGGGGTCGCGACGACCCGTATCTGCGGATGCACGCGGAGCGCGAGTTTGTCTCCGGTACCGTCCGGCTGTTTCGGTTCTACGAGCCGTACCTGGCGGGCCGGACGTCGATCCTCGACTGGGGGTGCCGCCACGCGCCGGACGCATGCCTCATTCGCGCCAGATTCGGGCAAGAGGTTGCTCTGCACGGATGCGACGTGGTCGTTCCACACCAGTACGAGGATTTCCATCGATATGCGGGACTGGAGTACCGGCAACTGGCGCATCCTTTCCAGCTCCCGTATGCGGACGGCCAGTTCGATGCCATCATCGCGTCCGGCGTCCTGGAGCACGTCCCCATGGACTACGAGTCGCTGAAAGAGCTTCATCGTGTTCTGAAGCCGCAGGGACGCCTGATGGTCGGCTATTTGCCCAATGCATGGTCGGTGGAAGAGTGGTGGCTGCGGGCGAGCGGCCGAAATGACTTCCACCGCAACCTCTATTCCAAGTCCGATTTCCGCCGGCTTCTCCTGCGTTCCGGGTTCCTTCCGCTCGCGATGGGGTTTCAGACGCGAATCGATTTGCTGCGCGCGGACGGCGCATGGTTGGCCGCTGTCCGCCCGTTCTTGAGATTGGCGCCGCTCCAGCACTTCACGTCCTGCCTGTGCGGTGTTGCCGAAAAGACCCTATATTTTTAGCATTAGGTATGGACATCAACCGCTTTACCGAAAAACTGCAGGAGGCCATCCGCACGGCGGAGAGCACGGCCGCGCGATACGGCCACCAGCAGATCGACGTGGAGCACCTGCTGGCGGCGCTCGTGGAGCAGCCGGGCGGCCTGGCGGCGTCGATTCTGCAAAAGGCGGACGTGAACCCGGAAACGCTCGGGTCAAGGCTGGAAGCGGAGCTCGACCGGATGCCCAAAGTATCCGGGGCGGCGGGCGCTCCTCCCGGCCATGCTTACGTCACGCCGCGCCTCACCAAGCTGCTCGAGCGCGCCGAGGAGGAAGCCCGCCAACTCAAGGACGAATACATTTCGGTGGAGCACGTGGTGCTGGCGGCGCTGGAGGACCGCGGCGCGGCGGGCCGGCTGTTGAAGGAGCTTGGTCTGACGCGCGAGCGGGTGATGCAGGCGCTGCGCGAAGTGCGCGGCAGCCAGCGGGTAACCTCGCCGAATCCGGAAGCCACCTACGAAGCGCTGGAACGGTACGGCCGCGATCTGACGCGGCTGGCCTCGCAGGGGAAGCTGGATCCGGTGATCGGCCGCGACGAGGAAATCCGCCGCGTGATCCAGGTGCTGTCGCGGCGCACCAAGAACAACCCGGTGCTGATCGGCGAGCCGGGGGTGGGCAAGACCGCCATCGTGGAAGGGCTGGCGCTGCGCATTGTCCGCGGCGACGTGCCGGAGGGCCTGAAGGGCCGGCGCATCGTGGCGCTCGACATGGGCGCGCTGATCGCCGGCGCCAAGTATCGCGGCGAATTCGAAGAGCGGCTGAAGGCGGTGCTGAAGGAAGTGCAGGATGCGGCGGGCGAGGTGGTGCTGTTCATCGACGAGCTGCACACGGTGGTCGGGGCGGGGAAGACGGAAGGCTCGATGGACGCCGGCAACCTGCTCAAGCCCATGCTGGCGCGCGGCGAGCTGCACTGCATCGGCGCCACCACGCTCGACGAATATCGCAAGAACATCGAAAAAGACGCCGCGCTGGAGCGCCGCTTCCAGCCGGTGGTGGTGGACCAGCCATCGGTGGAGGACACCATCTCGATTCTTCGCGGCCTCAAGGAACGCTACGAAGTGCACCACGGCGTGCGCATCAAGGACGCAGCGCTGGTGGCCGCCGCGGTGCTTTCCAATCGTTATATCACCGGCCGCTTTCTGCCGGACAAGGCGATCGACCTGGTGGATGAGGCCGCGGCGCGCCTGCGCACGGAGATCGATTCCATGCCGGCCGAGCTCGACGAGACGCGGCGCCGCATCATGCAGCTCGAAATCGAGCGCGAGGCGCTGCGCAAGGAAACCGACAAGGCTTCCCGCGAGCGGCTCGCGCGCCTGGAAAAAGAGCTGGCCGACCTGAAAGCCGAGTACGATGCCATGGCCGCGCGCTGGCAGAGGGAGAAGGGCGCGGTGGAGCGGCTGCGCCAGTTGCGCGGGAAAGTCGAGCAGACCAAGCTCGCAATCGAACAGGCGGAGCGGCAATACGATCTCAACCGCGCCGCGGAATTGAAATACGGCACACTGGCCTCGCTCGAAAAACAGTTGAACGAGGAATCCGGCAAATTCGCCGAGCCACAGTCGCAATCCCGGCTGATTAAAGAAGAGGTGGACGAGGAAGACATCGCGGAAGTAGTCAGCCGCTGGACCGGAGTGCCGGTGACCAGGCTGCTGGCCGGCGAAATGGAGAAGCTGCTGCATCTGGAAGACGAGCTGCACCGGCGCGTGATCGGCCAGGACGAAGCCGTCAGCGCGGTGGCGGAGGCGGTGATCCGCGCGCGCTCCGGCTTGAAGGACCCGGCGCGCCCGATCGGCAGTTTCATTTTTCTGGGACCCACCGGCGTCGGCAAAACCGAGCTGGCCCGCGCCCTGGCCGAATTTCTGTTCGACGACGAGCGCGCCATGGTGCGCATCGACATGTCGGAATACCAGGAGAAGCACAACGTGGCGCGCCTGGTGGGAGCGCCGCCCGGTTATGTCGGCTACGAAGAAGGCGGGCAGTTGACCGAAGCGGTGCGCCGCCGGCCCTTCGCGGTGGTGCTATTCGACGAAATCGAGAAAGCACACCACGACGTGTTCAACCTGATGCTGCAAATCCTGGATGACGGGCGGCTCACCGACGGCCAGGGCCGCACCGTCGATTTCAAGAACACCATCGTCATCATGACCTCGAACGTCGGCAGCCAGCGCATTCTCGATTACCGCGGCGGCTTCTCGGGCGACGGCTACGAACGGATGAAGGAAGCCGTTTTGGAGGAAATGCGCGCCCACTTCCGGCCCGAGTTCCTGAATCGCGTGGATGAGACGATCGTGTTCCACGCGCTGGCCGAGGAGCATCTGAAGCAGATCGTCGACATTCAACTGGGGCGAGTGCGCGCGCGGCTGGCGGACCGGCAGATCCAGCTCGAACTGACCGACCGGGCGCGCTCGAACCTGGCGCGGACCGGCTACGATCCTGCCTATGGAGCGCGACCCTTGAAGCGGGCCATCCAGAAGAAAATCGAAACGCCGCTGGGGCGCCTGCTGGTGGGAGGCAAGGTCCTCGACGGCCAGTCCATTCTGGTGGATGCCTCGAGCGACACGGGCGAGTTGAGTTTCCGGCCGGGGGCGCCGCACGGATCCTCGTAACCAACGGCTCTAGGGGACCGGCGGACTTCCGCCGATGTATTTCACGGGACGAAAACAGGGGCGCGGGTGTGTATCCGGGAACACATTTCAGTGGTTTCCCCTCTGGAAATCCGGTTTTTGGACGGCCGGCGCGAAAAATGTCACGTTTCGCGCCATAAAAATGAGACGATTCGGTGTGAAACCCTTGACGGAGGGGTGGCTTACATGGTTAAATCAGGCGAAACTTGTACGAAACGCAATCGAATCGCGTGAGCGGGCCGTTTCGTGTTGCAGGGAAAGAATTTCTCTTGACACTGGCCGGGCAATCAGCTATTAATAAGACTTACCGCGTCCAGTGTTTGTGTGCAATTTTTCGTTCGCGCCTGGTGAGTACATAAATCGTTTAAAACAAAACAAGTACCACTTGGCAAGAGTTCAACAAAGGCCCGGCGGTCAGCTTGGTGACCTTCGGAAATAAGAATCTCCGCCCGACACGGAGAAGTCCCCGGTTATGTGAACGGTTTGGAAGCTGGAGTCAAGAGGCTCAGGTTGGAAGAGTACTTCGACCGATTCAACATTTTGTAAATTTACAAGGAGAAGGAAATGGCAGATTTTCGCAAATGGGTTCTTGCGCTGTCTGTGCTAGCCCTGGTGTTTACAGGGGTGGCCAGCGCGCAACTAGGCGGCGTCGGTGGCGAGGGGACAAACCTCGTATGCACCGCCGGCACTGCCGTACCTCCACAATTACGCACTGAAGGTTACACGGAGTTGGTCGGTGACATCACGCTGATTTGTACCGGTGGCACCGCTCCAGCCATGGGGCAGCCGGTTCAACTGGCCAACGTCGTGGTCAACATGCAGGGCACTATCACCAGCCGGCTGCTCGGCACCAGCGGTCAATCGGAAGCTTTGCTGATGATTGACGAGCCGGGCGCCACCAGCCTGTCGGGCGTTGGCCCGGCCGAGTCACAAAGCCTTTGCACCACCCAGTTCTCTGGGTGCCAGGCATGGGTAGGAACTGTTACCAATGGCGGCGGCTCGGGCGTCGATATCGTGACTGCCTCTGGCGCGACCACCCCGGCTCCGAACGTGTACCAAGGTATCACGAGCGGCAGCCAGGTAACGTTCTTTGGCGTGCCGATTCTGGCCCCGGTCAGCAACGGTGTCTCGCGGGTCCTTCGTATTACCAACCTGCGCGTGAACGCCAATGGCATTACCGGTGGCGGATCTGGCTTCCAGAGCGTTCTGGCTCAGATCTCCATCAATAACGTCCAGGTCTCGGTCAACAATCCGACCGTGACGGTTGGCTACATTCAGTCGAGCTTTGCCGGTTCGTTCCGCGATGCTACGAACAGCAAGACGATCACGACCGCCAACTACTATCAGTGCATAGCGCAGACCGACACACTGGTCGCAGTATTGCGGTTTAGCGAACTGTTCGGCACGGCGTTCAAGACCCGCGTCAACGCAGCCCTCCCTGGTGCTTCTCAGGGCCTGAACCCGGCGACCACAATGCCGGCGATTCAGAACATCCCGGGCGCGATCTACAACTCAGAGTCCGGCTTCATCAGCAACTTCACCACGCCGGGCAGCACAACTCTCAACCCGCTCACTTACAGCCCCGCAAGCGGCACCACCTGGACCGCCGGCTTGGCTGATTATGGCACGCGCCTCAAGGCGGCCTTCAGCAACATCCCGTCAGGCGTGAGCGTTTATGTGTCGGGCGTCAACCTGATCGGATCCAATGGCGCCAATGGCGGTGCTTCGACCCCTGGTGTTAACCCCGCCGGCGCTGGCTCTCCCGAGCTGGCCGAGCTGGTTACCTCCGAGGCCGGTATTGACAACCCGATTCCGACCCAGACCCTTAACAGTAATGGCCAATGGCTGCTGCCGGTGTCTTCTACCGGAACGTCAACGGCTATCTGGGAAGTCGTCCAGGAGTTGCCGAACACGATCGAAAACTTCGACTTCGGCGTGTACATTACCTACCCGACCTCGATTCCTCAAACATCGGGAATCAGTGCGACTCTGAGCTATGCTCCGACGCCGACTGTGCCGTTTACGGCCACCGCCGCTGGGCTAGCTTCGAGCACCCTGACGATTCCGCGGTTCGCACTTGCTACCGCTGCCGCCGGAACGAACTTCCTGAACATCAACCTTTGCAACACGGCGCTGTTGTTCCCGTATGTGACGACAGCATTCCTGGTTCCTGGTCAATCCGGCTTCGACACGGGTATTTCGATTGCGAATACCACGTCCGATCCGTTCCAAACGACCAACCAGTCGGGCACCTGCACACTGTACTGGTACGGTGGTCCTCCCGGAGCGGCCGCCGCTGTAGCCTTCCCGACACCCACCACTCTGGGCGCCACCGGGATCTGCACGACCAGTTGTGTGCCGATCATTTCCGGCACCACGGCTCTCACGTTGGCTTCACAGAACGTGCTGGCCAACTGGTCTGGCTACATGATCGCCCTCTGCAACTTCCAGTATGCTCATGGTTACGCGGCCGTCAGTGATGTCGGCGTTCGCAACATCATGTCAAGCTATCTGGCGCTCGTGATCGACAGTGGCAACGGCGCACAACGCGTTCCCTCTGGAGGCCAGCTATTCAGTAATCCTGAAGCGCTGAATCAATAGTTCAGCCTGTTGTTTCTTTGAGAGAGGGGAGCTTCGGCTCCCCTCTTTTTTTGTTGTGGGCAGCCCCTCACGGCGCCGTCCTGGCGCGAATCCCTGCAGCCGAAACCTCAACTGGTGCGTCTAACTGGACTGGTAGACTATATTTAGGCTTGCGGGGGGATGGATTCCAAATGACGGTCGAGCGTCGAACGCAGTTTGTGCCGGTGGCTTTGATCCTGGCCGGTTGGCTGGCGGGCGGTCTGCAAGCGCCAATGGTGGCGGCGGCCGGCGCCGAGCCGGGCGGCCAGAACGTGGGCCAGGTCGCGCGCGTCTACGAGCTGGTGGAAGAGAATTTCGCCACGGTTCCGGATCCCGATCAGGCCATCTACCGGGGCATGATTCCGGGCATGCTGCGCACGCTCGATCCGCATTCCACTTTTTTCGATCCGAAGGACTTTCAGGCGCTGCGCGAAGAGCAGACGGAGCACTACAGCGGCGTGGGCATGAGCGTGGGAACGCGCGGCGACCAGACGGTGGTGAGCGCGCCGTTTCCCGGTTCGCCCGCCTACCGGGCGGGCCTGCGGCCCGGCGACGCCATCGTCGCGGTCAACGGCCAGTCCGTCGGCGGCATGAACACCACCGAGGTGGTGGACCTGTTGAAGGGCCCGCGCAACACGCAGGTGACGGTGACGGTGGAGCGCGAGGCGGCCAGCGGAACCAACGAGCGCTTCAGCTTCACGCTGACGCGCGAGGACATCACGCGCAAGACCGTGCACGACGCTTTCTGGCTGCGGCCCGGCATCGCCTACCTGCATATCCTGAGCTTCGGCGACTACACCGGGCGCGAGGTGGAGCAGAACCTGAAACGCCTGGGCGAAGACCGCATCGAGGGCTTGATTCTGGACCTGCGCGATAATGGCGGCGGTTTGCTGAACCAGGCGGTGGACGTGGCCGGCCACTTTCTGGAGAAGGGGCAGAGCGTCGTCTCGCAGCGCGGGCGAGCTTCACGGGAACGGGTTTATACGGCGGAGCACGCCGCTCCTGGCCGGCGGTATCCGATTGTCGTGCTGGTGAACCACTACTCCGCTTCGGCCGCGGAAATCGTCTCCGGCGCGCTGCAGGATCACGACCGGGCCTGGATTCTAGGCGAGAACACGTTTGGCAAGGGCCTGGTGCAAACCATCTTTCAACTTCCCGGCCGCACCGCGCTGGCTCTGACCACGGCGCATTTCTACACTCCCAGCGGCCGTCTGATTCAGCGCGACTATTCGCACGAGACCCTGTACGATTACTACTTCCACGAAGGCCGGGCGACCCCCGACGCCAACGACCGGCGCGCCACCGATGGAGGCCGCGCGGTGTACGGCGGCAATGGCATCGCGCCGGACGAAAAGTACTCTGCGCCGCGCAGGGACCGGCTGGAGGCTGCGCTCGACCGCACGGGGCTGTTCAGCTTCACGCGCGCGTACTTCGCCGCGCATCCGGCCAAGCTGCCGGAGGGATGGATGCCGAGCAACGACCTGATCGAGCAACTGCACGACTACCTGCTGGACCATGGCTACCAGTTCACCGAGGCCGAGTTTACCCGCGACCACGAGTGGATCAAGCGCTACCTGGCGCGAGAGATGTACATCTGGGCGTTTAACGTGGACGAAAGCGACCGCGTTTTTGCCATGACCGATCCGGAAGCGGTGCAAGCGGTGGATGCGCTGGCGCAGGCCGCCGCGCTCCTGGAGAAGGGCCGGGTGGTGGTGGAGAGCCGCCCGCCGGCGCCCGCGGCGATCAGGCGGTAAGCCCGTCGCGCTCGCGTGGGGTACCCCTCAAAAAATTTTAGGCGTTAGGGTAAGCACCGGTGGGCCGTGTTCGCCAGCTCGCGGGGTGTACGAACCGGCTCATTCCGGAATCCAGAACCTGCTTACCTTAACGCCTAATCCTTAGAAGATCTCGCTTGCTGAACTGAGAATAACCGGAAAAGCGAGTCTCTACAATAATTGGAATATACTAACGGAAAGGCATTATTGCCGGCGTTCACCGATTTTCATAGAATCGGTCGCAGAATCCGGTTCCCGGAAGGACCGGAACGCCGCTAGGGGGGCATCTCCGATGAAAACCACGACACCTGGGCGCAACTTCCTGCTGTACGTCGTTCCCTGCCTGTTGGCGTCCTTCTTCCTCCTTGTGTATCCGGTATACGTCATCCGTCCGTTCCGAGCCCAAGGCGTCCGGGAACTGAGCGCGGCGCTGTTGGTGGCCCGCTACCGCGCGCCCGTCATGCTGGTATTGGCCGCCGCCGCTTTCGCGGCCCTGATTTGGTACTGGCGCCGGGAACGGCGCTGGCTTCGCCGGACGGCTTCCGCGGCGGCTGCGCTGGCGGTGGGGGCAATGGCGCTCGCATCGCGCGTCAACATCTACGAACTGATGTTCCATCCGCTGGGGCCTCCTGCCTTCATGGCCGTCAGCCAGAGCAGGCTGGATGGCGACGAGATGGTGATTGCGATACAGGTGGGGCCGGTTGCGCGCGCCTATCCGATCCGCAACATTTCCTACTACCACATCGTGAACGACCTGGTGGACAGCGTTCCGATTGTGGCGACGTATTGAACGCTCTGTCACACCGGTCTGGTGTGGAGGGCGGAAGCGGGCGGGCTGCGGCTGAGGTTTCACCTGGCCGGCATCAACGATCAGAACTTTTTGATGCGCGACGAGGAGACCGGCAGCTACTGGCAGCAGATCACCGGCGCCGCCATTTCGGGACCGCTCGCCGGCCGGCGGTTGACGCTGGTCGCGTCCGATGAGCTGACCTTCGCCACCTGGAAAGCCGAGGAGCCGAATGGCACCGTGCTGCGCGAGCTCGCCGCCGACACTGCTCTCTACTCGAGAAAAGATTGGGACGTGAGAATGCTGAAGGCGCCGACCGTGATTGCCTATCCCGAATCCGGTCTGGCGCCGCGCGAACTGATGGTGGGACTGCACGGATTCGGCGCCAGCCGGGCGGTCCCTTACGATGCGTTGCTAAAAGAGAAGCTCATCGAAGACCATCTGGGCTCCGAACCCGTCCTGCTGGTGCTGGGTCAGGACGGACACTCCGTGCGCGCTTTCCGGCGGCGCATTCCGGGCCTGGCGGCGGCGGATTTCTATCGCGTGCTGGCCGGGCAATCCGCTTCGCCCGCGGCGCTTCTCATAGACAGCGCCACCGGCAGCGAGTGGAATTTTCAAGGCTGCGCCGTCTCCGGCAAATCGAGCGGCGTTTGCCTGGAGCGGGTGGAATCGATCAAGGACTACTGGTTCGACTGGCGGCACTTCAACCCCGCCACGACGGTGTACCGCGCGAAGCGGCCTCGGTAACGCCGGCGGTCTTTGCCGCCGGTGTCCTTTCTCGTGCGCGCTTGACCACGTCCGTTCTGAAAACACGCAAGACCGCCGGCGTTACCGCTCCCAGCCGCCCGCGCTCTTGCTACTATCGATACTTGAATCCCAATCCACAAATCATCGTGCTGGACGCCGGCGGCCAATACTGTCACCTGGAAGCTCGCAAAGTGCGTGACCTGGGCGTGTACGCCGAGGTGCGTCCCAGCGAGACTCCGGCCGGCGAGTTGGCCGCGGCCAAGGGAATCATTATCTCGGGCGGCCCTGCCAGTGTATACGATCCCGAAAGCCCCACCGCCGACCCGGCGATTTTTTCGACCGGGCAGGCCGTGCTCGGCATCTGCTACGGGCAGCAACTGATGGCGTACCTTTTGGGCGGCACGGTCACGCGGGGCGAAAAGGGCGAGTACGGCCTGGCCACGCTCGAACTCGACCAAGTCGACGACCCGCTGTTCGCCGGCCTCGCCGGGCGGCAGCAGATCTGGATGAGCCATCGCGACGTGGTGGCGGCGCCGCCGGCCGGCTTCACGGTTGTCGGGCGCACCGATACGTGCGCGGTGGCTGCCATTGCCGCCGCGGAGCGCAAGCTCTACGGTGTGCAATTTCATCCGGAAGTGGTGCACACGCTGCGCGGCCGCGAGTATCTGCGCAATTTCGTCTTCGGCGTCTGCGGATGCGTCCCGGATTGGGAGCCGCGCGGGCGAGTGCCCATGCTGGAACAGGAAATCCGCGACACCGTGGGCGCTCGCAGCGTCTTCTTCTTCGTCAGCGGAGGCGTGGATTCGAGCGTGGCGTACACTCTGTGCACGCGCGCGCTCGGCGCCGGCCGCGTGCGCGGGGTCTACGTGGATACCGGCCTGATGCGCGAAGGCGAAACCGATTTCGTGAGCCGCCTGGGGATCACCGTGGAGCAGGCGGGCGACCGGTTTCTGGGCGCGCTCGCCGGAGTCACCGATCCCGAACGCAAGCGGCACATCATCGGCGAAGAGTTCGTGCGCGTGCAGGAACGCATCATCGAGGCGCGCCACATCTTCGAGGAGAACTGGATACTCGGGCAAGGCACCATCTACCCGGACACCATCGAATCGGGCGGCACCGCCAAGGCAGCAGTCATCAAGACCCACCATAACCGCGTGGCCGGCATTCAGAAGCTGATGGAAAGCGGGCGCATCGTGGAGCCGCTGAAATCGTTCTACAAGGACGAGGTGCGGGAGGTGGGCCGTGAGCTGGGCCTGCCCGCCGAGTTGCTCGAACGGCATCCGTTTCCCGGTCCCGGTCTGGCGATTCGCTGCCTTTGCGCGGAATCGGATGCGGCGATGAGCGCTACCGCGGAGGGGTTCGTCATTCCGGTCCATTCGGTGGGCGTGCAAGGCGATTCGCGCAGCTACGCGCCGGTGCTGGCGATCGATGAGCTCGATCACGAGCGCGCCACCGCGCTGATCAACCGCCTGAGCGGTGTCAACCGCGTGATCGCTGCCGTGGCCCCGCGCGTTCCGCTCGCGGAAATGCGGGTGCGGCCCAGTTCCCTCACGCCGGAACGGATCGAGCGGCTGCGCCGAGCCGACGCCATCGTGCGGCGGATCTCGCACGAGAGCGGCTTTGACGCCACGGTGTGGCAGTTTCCGGTGATCCTGATTCCACTGGGCGCGGGCGGTGCGCCGGATTCCGTGGTGCTGCGGCCGGTAGACTCGGTGGACGGCATGACCGCGCGCTCGGTCTCGATGCCGCCTGCGCTGCTGGACCAGATGTGCCGGGAGCTGATGGCGATACCGGAGATCGCGGGCGTGTTCTACGACCTGACCCACAAGCCGCCGGCCACCATCGAGTGGGAATGAGCGATTGAGCGGGCGACCGCTCCCTGGTTGCGGAGAGTCCTTCGCGATTCGCCAGACTTACTTCCCCGGCAGCCGCACTTCCGCGTCGGATTCCCGATTGAGGCGCTGGGTCAGGTCGTAGTCGACCAGCGAGAGCGACACCTGGTTGTGGGTGTTGCCGGGAAGGAAGTAGTGCAGCGTGTCTCCCTCCACCCAGTAAGCCACGGCCAGATAGACGTGATGGTCCTTGAGGGCGATGTAGTAGTGCTCAGGCTCGGGCGTCGCGGTCTCGCCGGAATCTTCGAAGTTGAGGATCAGGCTGTGCGGCGGCGGTTCGGCCGCAGCGTACTGCGGGCCGGACGAATCGCTACCTTCAGCCTCGGCAGGCGCCGCTTCGTACGAATCGGTGTACGACTGGTCCGCCGGCGGCGCGTCATAGCCGTAAGCCACGGGATACGCGTAGGGAACCATCACCATGGAGGTCGCGTGCGGGAAGCGCGGAGGCGAATGCGCGCCGCTGCGCCGCGCGCCACTCGATGCCGCCCCATTGTGGGCAGGCGCAGAACCGCCATGGTGTTGCGCCACGAGGCTGCCGGAAACCAGGACCGCAATTCCCAACCCGCACAGTATCCTCATACGCGAGTCTCCCTGTTCCGATTGTACAACCGGCTAACCTCGGCGGGGATGAGGCCCTTTAGGGCTAAGACTTTTTGCGAAGAAACTCAAAAACGACATAGCCGATGAGCGCGGCGATAATGGCAATGGCAAAATTGGCAGGCGTCAGAATGTCTGCGATGGCCCAAGCCAAGCCCATCCGCTGTCCTTTTCCGGAGCGAGCAAATTCGCCCATGAGCAGGTTGGAATAGAACAGGAAGACTATGAAACCGACTTCGACGATCGATCTCCAGATTGTCTTTTTCACTTGTCTGAGTCTAGCAAATCGTCAGAAGACAGAAGACAGAAGA
>Ga0208820_1000869_pt1 | contig 18694 bp, 13 predicted proteins | sample June2015DPH_16_5_FD_184713 | JGI IMG/M metagenome (GOLD analysis project Ga0208820, IMG submission 184713) | Peatland microbial communities from SPRUCE experiment site at the Marcell Experimental Forest, Minnesota, USA - June2015DPH_16_40... | ecosystem: Environmental > Terrestrial > Soil >...
GATTTCAAATCCGGGTAGCGCTCCACCACCACCAGCAGCCGCGACAGCGCGCTGCTTAATCCCGCTTGCGCCTTGTCAAACTCGGCGAATTTGGCTGGGTCATTCGCGGCCTGGCTCGCGTCGATCTTGCCCACCGAGGCGCGGGCCTGGGTGATTTCGACCAGTGTCGACTTCTCAAAATTCGCCGCGCCCGACACGGTGGCCACCAGGTTCGGGATGAGATCGGCCCGCCGCTGATACACGTTTTGCACCTGCGCCCATTGTTTCTCGACCTGCTGCTGCAGGCTGACCAGACGATTGTACCCGCACCCCTGCACCATGGTCATCATCGCCAGTGTCCCGACAACTATCGAAATCCGCTTTCGCATGTTTTACCTCGCTGGGTTCGTTATCGTGCGTCGGAATACTGTGCCTCCGCATCTTCCCAAAGCAATGCCAAAGTTGCCGCGATCACCGCGGAAAAACCGGCTCTCCCGGCCCGATTCGGACGGGCGATAATGTCAGGTCGAGGCGGTGGCCGGTAGGAAGCAAAAAAGTTGGAGAGTCGATGCAGACCCGATCGTTCAAATCTGTTGAGCTGGCGCGGGAGTCAGCGTGTCGGTCAATCGCCGGCTTCTCCCCCCAAGGCTCTGTCGACTCTCCAATCGGAATAACTACGCTTCGCTGAAAGAAATGCAAGGGAAAAACACCCGAAGCGCGATGAGAATACTTCGGTGGATGTTCAACAGTAACATTGATGTGCTCTTTGACCTGCTCCCCTGAAACTGGACCATTGGCCGAGTAAGTCTTGGCGGGCAATCTAGGGTCCGTCGACATGTGCTTTGGCCGAGCCGAAGAGATTCTAAAAAGAAGAAGAGCACTACAGAAACAAAAGCTCCACGAGCGGCGGAGCCATAACCGAAACCAACAACCGGAGACCGTCAGTGCCCTCGAAAAGCACACCCAACGTCCAGTTTCAACTTGTCTGGAAATCGCTGGCGACATACAGTGATGGACAAATTCAGAACCTTGGCGCAACATCAACAACAGCTTGGGACTAACACACTCCCTGGCTCGAAAACAGTGTTCCGGTCAATTTGTTGCACGGGCTTGTGCAGAAGCGGAAGGTGACGGCATGAGTAGAACCTGCGCTTGGTGCAAAGCAGAACTGCCGACGGCAAATGGCGAACCGGGCCACGACATCACCCGCTGTTTCTGTCCCGCCTGCCGTGAGTATTTCTCGACGCCGCAGACTCCGAAGTCGTTGCAGCAGTATCTCGACGAAATCGGATTTCCCGTACTGGTGATGGATGACGATGTTCGGGTGCTGGGCTTTAACGAGCCAGCGCGCTCCCTGCTCGGGCTCCGACTTGAGGGATGCGTGGGACGCTATGGTGGCGATGTGCTGGAGTGCGCCTATGCGCGGCTTCCGGGCGGCTGCGGCAACACCGAACACTGCAAGGCCTGCGCGATCAGAAGAACGATCACCACCACCCATACTACAGGAGTCGGCCAGGTGAACGTCCCCGCTTATCAGGACATCGTCACGCCGGGAGGTGTCCGCGAGGTCCGCTTTCTGATCTCGACCGAGAAAGTAGGGAACTTCGTTCTCTTGCGCATTGACGAGGTCCAGCCGAGTCTGTAGTCGATTGGCACCAACCCGAGTGCCTGTTTCTGCAATGGCCCGACATTCACTTGGCCCGCAACCAGATCGAGGTGGTTTTCACACCTGACAAAGGCAACCCGCTCAAGAAGCACGCAGAACGAACAAACGAGAGGCGCCCCAACGTCAAGGAAGTCCTGGTGGCATGGCGCGGGCATTGGCTGTCCGTATGCCACGGATGCGCCAGGGCAAATTTCTGGCTTGAATCGCCAATGTTCACAAACGCTCCGATACCAGCGGTTAGGTTGGCGCTCCCGGCCCGATTCGAACGGGCGACCTGCGGTTTAGGAAACCGACGCTCTATCCATCTGAGCTACGGGAGCGCTAAGCACTTACAAATACGCGATTGGCTTGGTGGCAAATAAAGGCACGGAAAAAAGAAGCTGCGAGATCAAAATCATCCGTATCATGGCGGCAATACTAGAGCGCAAGAATGTGTCTGGTCAAGCGAGGGATCAACTCCTCAGTACGGCAGCTTGAACAAGTCGGCAGCCGGTATGGTTCAGCTTTCCGTTTTCAACTTCTGCGCCAGACGGTTGCGGGCTCTCCCCTCAGCCGGACATGTTGCTTCTATTACCACTGGTGAATAATCGCGAGGCTGCGCGGGATGGTCAACTCCGTCGCGACTCCCTGAGAACTTAAGGAATCGCATCGGATTATCCCCTGCTAGCAGGCACATGGTCAATACCAGAGGCAAAGCCCGGCGCGAAGGCCGTTGCTGGGGTGGTTGTATTGAAGCAACGTTTGGCCGTAGCCGGTGAAGTATTGGACCTGGATGGCCGGGTTGAATTTTCGCAACACGGGCGCGTTGGCGAGGTTAAACCGCAGATCGACTTGCACGCCGGCATGGCTGGTTTCGTCGCCGAGGCGCAGTCTCGTGGCCAACTGGATTTTTTCCCCGGAATTTGGATCGTTCCATGTTACGGCCGTGCGCAGGTCGGCATAACCGCGGTAGTCAGCAATGTTCGAGTCGTTGTCACCGACGATAAAATAGAACCAGGCGCGCGGCTGGAGGGTAAACTGGAAATTGTCCGGCAGGTCAACCGTGGCGGTGGGTTGCAGGTAGCCCGTATTGAAGCTGCGCTCCCCGGTACCACCACGGCCATTGGATTCATGTTCGCCACCGAATTGCAGATCGAGTTGGAAGAATTTGTTGCGAAACACGTCGGGGTAATAGAAGAACCCCGACGGTTTGTAGCTGGTATCGTAGAAGGACGGATCCCGGACGAAGGCCGACCAGAACGAGGTCTGCGTATAAGCAAAATACAGGTGCGTCAACGGATCCGCGTCGCCCTTGAGATCGAGGATTTTGTATTTCAGGCTCACTTGAAATTCCACGGCGGGATGTGTGCCGGCGATGAAGAAAATCGGCTCGTAGAAGGACAAGTGCGTCCCGAAATATTCGCCCAATTGATACACGGGTGTCGTGTTGGTCCCCGATGACGCTGACGGTTGGGGCGCTGTCAATGGAACCTCCGTGGACACGGGCTCGACAACGATCGCCACTCGATTGTAGTTTCCGATATCCAACGTGGCCTCACCGCTGCTCGTCAACGGAAGATCCAGCAGATATTCCGCTTTGACGAAGCCGCCGGGCGGAATGGTTGCCGCCATCGGACTGCTGTTGGTATTCAAAACAAGAACGGTCTCGAGGGAGATGGTTGGTGAGACGAGGGTGCAGTTGACACTCCGCTCGAAAACGCGGCCGATCACATTGGACGAGTTGTTCATGCAATACAGCCACAGACTGCCCTGCCTGCCTGCGGTAAGCGGTCTGGACGGTGACATGAAGGCGCAAGTGACCTCCTGCGCGCGGGCGGTGGCCACGGTTGCCAAAAGCAGGACTGAATAAAGCAGTTGTGATCTGGCACCACCCCAAATGAACGTTCTTGCCTGTCTCAAAAAACGTTTCATCGAGCGGGACTGCAGAACTGAAAGGATATTTCGTCGCTTCAACATCGACAACACCTTCGTTTATGCGGCTCCATTGTACGTCAATGACACTGATTTGCGGAGCACAATCCAGAAAACTCGGACTGATAACGGAGCGGGCCAATTCGCTCATATGAACTCTGCTTCTTTCCAGACCGCCCGCGTCTGGCATCATTCTCCCGCCATCAGGACCGGTCCTCCTGACTACTTCTTGGTGAGTTCCGTGCGGTTCCACCATCCGCCGCCAAGAGCCTCGAAGAGCGCCGCCGTATCAGTATAGCGATTGGCCTGAGCTTGACCGAGGTTAATCACCGCCGGCTGATAGGCCTGCTCCGCGTTTAGCAGCGCCAGATAGTTGGCGTAGCCGGACTCAAACTGTTTCTTGGCCAGTTCCAAGGTGATGCCGGCGGCATCTTTGGCAGCAGCGGCGGCCTTCAAGGCGTCGGCGTCCTGTTCAAGCGCGTGCAAGGTGTCGGCGACATTCTGGAACGCGGTGAGGACAGTGCTACGATATTGCTCTGCCGCTGGGGTGTACGCCGCCCGGGCCGCACGTTCCTTGTGCAGCAAGGCCCCACCCTCGAAGATCGGTTGCGTCACGCTTGCCCCTAACGTCCCAAAGCCCGTGCCACCCGCGAAGATTTGGCCTGCGGCCAACGCCATGCTGCCGGCATCCGCGGTCAAAGCAATACTCGGCAGCCGGTTGGCAACAGCGATCCCAATTTGAGCGCTTGCGGCGTGCGGGTTTTCCTCTGCTTGACGCACGTCCGGTCGCTGCTCCACGAGCTGCGAGGGAACGGTGACGGGCAATTCCTCCGGTAGTTGCAGACTCGCGAGCTCAAACTGCTCCGCCGGACCCTGGCCGGGAAACGCGCCGGAGAGCGCCGCCAGAAGGTCGCGCTGCTGCGCCAGTTGCTTCAGCAGCGGCGGCAGCAAGACGGCTGCTTGAGCAAGCTGGGATTCCTGCGCCGCGACATCGAGTCGGCTGGCATACCCCTTCGCGAATTGGGCACGCAGTATTTGAAGCATATTGGTATTGATGGCGATGAGTTGGCGTGTTGCGTCGATCTGCGCACGCAGGGATGCCTCTTGAATGGCGGCAGCCGCTGCATTCGCGCTCAGTGTGATATGCGTCGCCGCCAGCGCGAAACGTTCTTGCTCGGCTTGCGCCTTTAAGGATTCTACGGTTCGCCGATTTAGGCCGAATACATCCGGCACGTACGAGACGCTGACCTGTGGCGTATAAGGGCTGTAATACAGGGCGCCAGACGCGGTTGTGGGTGAAATTACGTTGGATGTTTTGTTACGAGACGCCTAAAAGCTTCCGGCGGCGCTTGGATAGCACACGCCCTTCTGCGCAAGGACATTTTCTCTCGCCGCCAGTAGAGCTGCCTGCACCGCCTTGATGTCCGGATTGGCTTTGAGCGAACGCTCGATCAAATCGCTGAGCGGCTTCGACCGAAACAATGTCCACCACTCGGCCGGAATGTCGAGCCCCTTCACAAAGCGTTGCGCCTCGCCACTGCCGAGAAAGCAACGGATCTGGCTCGCGCTGGCGGGCAGCCGAAGCTGGCCGGGGAGTACGAGGCTCGGCTGGAACTGTATCGCAGCGGACGCGCCTACCGTGAGTCCGTGGTCGAGACGACGACAAACGCTCCCTGAGGCAAACGACACGGTTACTGTTCACCGGCGCCCTCTGCCGATGTCGGGGCGGGGCGGGCACGATTTTCCCGGGGGTTTTGAATTGCTGGCGGCCACAGTGGGGTCGGGTGTACTCTAGCCGATGATAAAATGAATCATGCCCGGCCAGCCGGCCCTCTAACCGTTCGACCATGAACAAACACGGCGCGATCCTTGTCTCCGGCGGGTTGCTGATTCTGATGACAGCGCTGATGGCAACGCCCATCCGCGAGGAATCAGCCACCATGGATGAGGGGGTGTTCCTGGCGGCCGGCTACAATTATTGGCACGGTCTCGGTTTCAATTTCGACCCGGAAGCACCGCCGCTGGCCAAAATGATTTCGGCGACACCCTTGTTGTTCCTGGATGTGAAACTTCCGCCGGAAGCGCAACAACTGCTGACGCGACAGGTCGGGTCGACCGTGACACGCCGCTGGTCGGGGGAAGGACAACTGGTCGACGAGGGTTTCCCCGTGGCGCGTGACAACTGGTATTTCTGGCCGGTCGTGGACGCGCAAACGGTGGGACAGGCGTTTCTGTATGGCGGCGCCAATGACGCCACCCGGCTGCTCGCCGCCGGGCGTTGGATGCAGGTTGTACTGACGGTGCTCACCGGCATCGTGATCTTTTTCTGGCTGCGCCGACTGGCCGGTGATGCGGCCGGCGCGCTCGGCGTAGCGCTCTGGTCGTTGAATCCAGTCGCCCTGGCGTATGGGCACCTGGTGCTGACGGACATGGGAGAGACGCTCCTGTTCGTTCTGGCGGTGTGGGGTTTCACCGTGCTTCTGGAGCGACCCTCAGCAGGTCGTGCCGTGTTGTGCGGGCTGGCTTGTGGCGGCGCGCTGGTGATGAAATTCAGTGCCGTCGTCCTCGCGCCGATTCTGCTGGTGCTGATGGGGCTGGAGGCGATGCCGAAGCGGCAATGGCGCGGGTGGGGAAAACACCTGGCGGTGATGGCGCTGGCGGCGGGCGGCGTCGTGTTACTGGTTTACGCGCCGTATTGGACCCCGGCGCCGCCGTTGTCACCAGAACAGGCAACTCGGCTGGGTGTGCCTGCATGGTTTCAACTGCTGCGGCCGGTGCTCATCCCGCCGGATTTCTTTAAGGGGCTGGCACTGGTGGCCGGGCACGAATCGGCGGGGCACATATCGTATTTGTGGGGCCAGTGGCGGCGGACCGGATGGTGGTACTATTTCCCTGTGGCAATGGCGGTGAAGACACCGCTGCCATTGCTGGCGCTGACAGCAGTCGGTTTGGGGCTGTGGTTGAGGGGATTGCGCCAATTCTCCTTCCCACAGGCCGCTCCATGGCTGGCCGCCGTGATCTACCTGGTGTTCGCCATGGTGGGGACCATCGATATCGGCGTCCGCCATTTGCTGCCCATGTTCGCCCTGCTGGCCGTGGGCAGTGCGTCCCAGTTCGGCCTCCGCAGCCGGCGGGTGCAACTGTGCGCCTGGCTGGGCATTGGCTGGCTGCTGGTGGTGACGTGGCGCGCGCATCCCCATTTCATCGAATACTTCAATGAAGCCGCCGGCGGCCCGCCGAACGGTTATCGATGGCTGGTTGATTCAAACCTCGATTGGGGACAGGACGCCAAACAGTTGAAGCATTTCCTCGATCAGCAGGGGATTACGAATGCTGATTTGGCGTGCTTCGGGCCAAGGCGGTCGATTGGGTACTATGGGATTTCTGGCCGACGGATAACTTCCGGTGAGGCGCGTGGAATTCACAGCGGCACGTTGATCATATCCGCCAGCGTGCTCGTGAGCCCTCCCTGGGATTGGTTGCGCGCCTGTCACGAACCGGTCGCGCGAATTGGCTACACCATGTTTGTCTACCACCTCGGGGATCCGGAAACGAAGGAACGCTGGGAGCGGATGCTGCGGATCAATCCCCACGATGCCCGGGCACACTACAACTTGGCCATCATCCTGGAACGAACCGGTCAGCCCCTGGCAGCAATTGCCCACTATGAGGAGGCCCTGCGAATCCAACCCGATTCCGCTGACGCACACAACAATCTGGGAATCGCTCTGGTCCGACTGGGCAGAGCGCAGGACGCGATTGGGCACTACGAGCAAGCGTTACGGATCCGACCCGATTTTGCCGGGGCGCATGACAACCTTGGGGTCGTGTTGGCCCATCTTGGAAAAGCACAGGAGGCGCTGGGACACTTCGAGCAGGCATTGAAGATTGACCCCGACGATGCCCCGGCACGCTACAATCTGGCGGTCGCCTTGGAGCAAGCAGGTCGGATACAGGAGGCGATCAGGCAGTACGAGCAGGCACTGCGGATTCAACCCGATCTTCTCCAAGCGCAAAGCAACTTGGCGCGAGTGCGGGCTGTTCGGTGAGCGATCGACCCGGGCAATTCAAACCGCAAGATTCGCAAAGCATCCAAAGTGGGGCTTTCTGCTGAGAGTTGGCCCTTCGGGGCTCGTGAGTGTTCTTGCCCGACCATGCTCTAAAACTCTATAGTTTGGTTCGATGACCAACGGGGAGCTAGTCGATAGCGCTTCACGCGAACGGACGGCGGAGTCGGTTCCCACCTTGGATGACGGCTTTGCGCACAAGCCCTGGTTGTTGGCCCTGCTGTTGGTGATCAGCACATTTGTAGCGTACCAGCCGGTGTGGCGTGCCGGTTTCATCTGGGATGATGATGATCACTTGACCGCGAATCCGGCGATGACCGCGCCACATGGATTGCGCATGATTTGGTCGTCGTTGGCCGTCTCACGGTATTATCCGCTGACGCTCACGACCTTTTGGATCCAACGTCGGGTGTGGGGACTGAATCCGCTACCCTACCATCTGGTCAACGTCGCGCTTCATGCCATCAATGGCGTCCTGGTTTATTTCGTCTTGCGCCGCCTGCGAATACCCGCGGCCTGGCTGGCGGCGATGCTGTGGGTACTGCACCCGGTGAATGTGGAATCGGTCGCCTGGGTCACCGAACTCAAGAACGCTCAATCGGGCGTTTTCTTTTTTCTGGCCTTGCTATGTTTTCTCCAAGGCAACGCGGCTCCGCAACGCCGCTGGTATGTAATGTCCCTCGTGTGCGGGCTGGCGGCACTGGTCAGCAAGCCGTCAACAGTTGTGTTGCCCCTGGTCCTTCTCCTGTGTGTATGGTGGCAGCGAGGATCTTGGCGGCGAGCCGACATCCTGCGAATCGCCCCGTTCTTCATTTTGGCGTTGGGGATGTCGGCTTTGACGGTCATCGAGCAACGCGGTCAGGTCTTGAAGGCAGGGACGACGGAATGGAGCCTGGGGATTCCCGAGCGGTTGGTCATCGCCGGCAAAGCCATATGGTTCTATGCGGTGAAGGTGGTTTGGCCGATGCATTTGACGTTTATCTACCCGCGTTGGGAGGTGGACACTACACACCCCGCGTCCTGGGTGCCCCTGGCGGGTGTGGTGGCGGTTGGCGTGGTTCTATGGCGGCATCGGAGCCTGCCGTGGTGTCGAGCCGCAATGTTTGGTGGAGGCTTCTTCATCGTTGCGCTTGCTCCGGTACTTGGGTTCTTCGATGTGTTCTATTTTCACTACTCGTTTGTCGCCGATCACTTTCAATACCTGGCAAGTATCGGCTTGGCTGCGCTGGTTGCGAGCGCGGGAACTGTCATGTGCGGGCGCGCACCACGTTGGGCTAAACCGTTTGGGCCCGTGGCTGCCGCCGTCGCGCTCCTCGCGTTGGGAGCACTCACGTGGAAACAGGCACGCATTTACCAGGACGCGCAAACAGTCTGGCAGGATACGATCGCCAAGAATCCCAAATGTTGGATGGCGCACCTTCACATCGGCCTCTATCAATTGGGGCTGGGCGACGCCCGAGAGGCGATGGAGCAAGATGAGTTGGCGCTGCGGCTCAAGCCCGATTACGCCGAGGCGCATAACAACTTGGCGGTCGTGTTGGCCCGTATGGGTAAGTTACAGGAAGCGATCGAGCAGTGGGAGCAAGCACTGCAGCTCAAGCCCAATTTCGCCGAGGCACACAATAACCTGGGAGCCGCCTTGATGAGACAGGGCAGGCCGCAGGAGGCGATCGGCCACTACGAACAGGCGCTGCGGCTCAAGCCGGATTACGCCGAGGCACACAACAACTTGGGGAATGCCTTATTTCGGCTGGGCGAGGTGCAAGAGGCCATCGAGCATTGGGAGCAAGCGCTGCGAATCAAGCCTGATTATGCCGACGCGCACTACAATCTCGGAATCGCCCTGGAGCAAACAGGCAAGATTCAAGAAGCCATCCAGCACTACGAGCAGGCACTGCGGATCCAGCCCGATTTCGTCCAGGCTCAAAGCAACTTGGCGCGAGTGCGGGCTGTTCGGTGAGCGATCGACCTGGGCAATTCAAACCGCGACATTCGCCAATCGTCCAGACCGGGGAGCCGTGCGCAGGTCGCCCGCTGTGGTGCGGAAGTTGTTGCTGTTGTCGTGGCCAAGCGTCGCCATCGAAGGTGCGGTGATCCTTGTCCAGCCGCGCGTGAAACCCTATGATTGGCCCGATGGCAAGGCGGAAACCAACCGATAACACTCCCCAACAACAGGCGGCGGTGGCGTCCCCTGCAACGGAAACTTACTTCGCGCACCGGCCTTGGCTTTTGGCGTTGGTGTTGGTGATCGCGACATTCGTGGCGTACCAGCCGGTGTGGCATGCGGGCTTCATCTGGGACGATGACCGCTACGTCACCAACAATCTGCCGCTCCGGTCTCTGGCTGGGTTGGAAAGGATTTGGTTCGAGCCTGGAGCCACCGTGCAGTATTATCCATTGGTTTTCACCACTTTCTGGGCGGAGTATCATCTCTGGAAATTGCAGCCTCTCGGGTATCATCTCGTCAACGTTCTGCTGCATAGCGTGAATGCCGTTCTGCTCTGGCGCGTGTTGCGCCGGTTGGGGGTTCCAAGCTCGTGGTGGGCTGCGGCCATCTTTGCGCTGCATCCCGTGAGCGTGGAGTCGGTGGCGTGGGTCACTGAGCGCAAGAATGTCCTTTCGGCATTGTTCTATTTTCTAGCTGTGCTGGCGTATCTTCGGTTTCGACCGTTGAACGACCGCAGACGCAGCTCGCGCATGCAATTGGCAGCGTATCCTCTGGCTCTCGTGCTGTTTCTGTGCGCCTTGCTGAGCAAGACGGTGACGTGTTCGCTACCGGCAGTGCTGATGCTCTTGGTCTGGTGGAAGACCGGCCAGGTGGAAAGGCGAGATGTTCGGGCGTTGGCTCCGCTGTTTGTTTTGGGAGTTGCCTCGGGCTTCATGACGACTTGGATGGAGATACATTCTGTGGGTGCCAGCGGGGCGGAATGGGAGTTGTCGTTTGTGCAACGTTGCCTGGTTGCAGGACGTGCATTGTGGTTTTACGCCGGCAAACTGTTTTGGCCGCGCAACTTCACATTTATCTATCCGCGCTGGGAAATGGATGCCAGTGTGGCGTGGCAGTACTTCTTCCCGGTCGCGGCCTTGGCTGTTTTGATCGCGTTGTGGTTGCTGCGGTCGCGGATCGGAAGAGGGCCACTGGTGGCCGTGTTGTGCTTTGCCGGTACTTTGGTGCCCGCCTTGGGGTTCTTCAATGTCTTTCCATTCCGCTATTCCTTCGTTGCCGACCATTTTCAATACTTGGCCTGCATTGGGTTGATCTCTCTTGCAGTGAGCACAAGCACCGCAATCTGTGAACGAGCCGGTCAATGGGGCCGCGATTGGGGAAAGCTCGCCGCCGCAATTGTGCTGCTGATATTGGGAGTGTCCACATGGAGGCAGGCACGCATTTATCAAAACTCGGAAACCCTCTGGCGCGATACCTTGGCAAAGAACCCCCAGTGTTGGATGGCCCATGAGAACCTCGCCCTTGCGCTTCGTGGACTGGGCAAAATGCAGGAGACGGTGGAGCAGTACGAGCTGACGCTGCGGATCAAACCCGATCACGCTGAGGCACACAACGGTCTGGCGGTTGCGCTTCTTGAACTGGGCAAGGTGCCGGAGGCGATGAGTCACCTCGAGCGGGCGCTGCAAATCCGGCCCGATTATGCCGAGGCGCACTACAACCTTGGGGGCGCCTTGATGGAACAGGGCCGGTTGCCGGAGGCCATCGGTCACTACGAACAGGCCCTGCGGATCGAACCCGATAACGCCGACGCTCACAATAACCTGGGGGCCGCCCTGTTGAGACAAGAACGGCTGCCGGAGGCCATCAGCCACTGCGAGCAGGCCCTGCGGATCGAACCCGATTTCGCCGGGGCTCACTACAACCTGGGCGTCGCCTTGGAGCACGCAGGCCGGCTCCAGGACGCCATCAGCCACTACGAGCAGGCCCTGCGGATCCAGCCCGATTTCACCGAAGCGCGAAACGCGCTCGCGCGACTGGAGGCTCGCCGTCCAAAGCAGTTGAACATTCAACCGTAGGGTTGGGAACCCCTGCGGACCGCGCGAATTGGGACAAGAACGACAGGAAATTCATGCCTGAGTTTCTCGACCGTATGTGATACGGTCCTAGCCTTTCTGGAGAATTCAATCACTTATGAGCATTCTGGTTATTAACGCAGGTTCCACTAGTCTGAAATTCGGGCTGTTCGACGCCGACGCTCACGACGCCCTGCTGTCGGGCTCCATCGACTGGCCTGGCGGCGACCGCCAACGCGCCAAGCTCACGGTGCGACGCCGCAGTGAGCCAGAGACGCGATCCGTTGTCGATGTCCCCGACGACCGCGCCGCCACCTTGTGCGCCATTCAAGCGCTCGGGGCCGACCACGGCGTCAACGCCGTCGGCCATCGCGTCGTCCACGGCGGCACGGAGTTTCAGGGCGCGACTCGAATCGACGAGCGTGTGACAGCCACGATCTCCCGGCTGGGCGAGCTTGCGCCGCTCCATAATCCACCCGCGCTGGCGGCGATCAAAACCGCCGAAGCCGCAATGCCCGGCGTGCCACAGGTCGCCGTCTTCGACACCGCCTTCTTCGCCCGCCTGCCGGCGCGCGCGTACGTCTTCCCGCTCCCCCACGAATGGTACGAGCAATGGGGCATTCGACGCTTCGGCTTTCACGGGATCAGCAACACCTACTGCGCGGCTCGCGCAGCGGAACAGCTGAAGCGCCCCCAGTCCGAACTGCGCATTGTTACCTGCCACCTCGGCGGAGGCTGTTCGGCCACCGCCGTCCGCAACGGTCTCCCAGTCGCCACCACCATGGGCTTCACGCCCCTCGCCGGCCTGATGATGGGCACGCGGTCGGGTTCGGTCGATCCCGGAATCCTCTTTCACGTTCAACGCCGCCACGGTCTGACCGTTGATGAACTCGATCACGCGTTGAACTACCGCTCGGGACTGTTGGGCGCCTCGGGCGTGTCGGCGGACATGGCGAAGGTCGAGGCCGCCGCCAATCAGGGCGACCAGCGGGCGCAGTTGGCGTTCGACATCTTTGCCGACAACGTCCGCTCCATCATCGGCGCGATGACGGTGACGATGGGTGGCATCGACGCGCTGGTGTTCACCGACCGCATCGGCGAAGGCTCACGAGCTCTCCGCGCCGCCGCGTGCGACGGCCTCGACTGTATCGGGGTGCGCCTCGACCCACAGCGCAACGCCGACTGCCGCCCCGACGTCGATGTGGCCGCCACAGACTCAGCCGCCCGGATTCTCGTCATCCACACCCGCGAAGAACTCATGATCGCCCGCGAGGTCCGCCGCGCGCTGGGCTCCTCGCCCACCGAAACGCACTGATTCGACCCGCTTTTCGCAAGCGAAACCGCGCCGGACCCCCGGCGCGGAAGGGCAGTCTCACCACAGCTCGAGCGAGCGGGCGATGATTTCGTCGAGTTCGCCCTTCGAGTCGCCGCTGCCGTAAGTAAATGTGCCGGTCAGGTGTCGCCAGTCGTCGATGTTCAAATCGTCTCATTGTTTCCACACTGTAGCGTATGGCGGGGCCGCTAATCTGCACAGGATCGTGAAGATAGAAACGTGCATCGAAAGTGTGCCCCGTAGCAGGCGCCCGTTTGACGACTTTTAGGAAACCGAATTTGAACTGCGGATAGACGTCCGGGAAGATCTTCACCCGCTTATGGCCACGAGACGTGTTCTTACCGAGGCCGAGTCGGAAGGATTGTGACCAAATGGCGATGACGTTGCGCACGCCACCATCTTAATGGGCTGGAACCCGGAACTCGCTCTTCACGCCCACACGCCGGCAATCTTGGTCTGGCAGAATTTGCATTTCCCGGCGATGATGTCCAGACGCGTGATGGCGAAAATGTCGCGCTCGACAATCGCCCGGTGACAATTCGGGCAGAACGTTGTCTCGGCATCCGGCAACCCGCGGACATTGCCGACGTAGGCATAATGCAACCCCGCCTTGCGGGCGATGTCACGGGCCTCCACCAGCGTGTCCACCGGCGTCGGCGGCAAATGCTCGAGCTTGTGCGCCGGATGAAACCGCGAGAAATGCAGCGGGTGATCCGGCCCGATGTTCTTGACCAGCCAATCGCACATCCGCTGGATCGCATCCAGGTCGTCCGTGTAGGTCGGCACCACCAGGTTGATGACCTCGAACCACACATCCCGCTCCTTCAGCGTGACCAGCGTGTCGAGAATCGGCTGGAGGTGGCCCGAGTTCAGCCGCTTGTAGACTTCGTCATCGAAACCTTTCAGGTCAACGTGCGCGGCGTCGAGGTGCACGGCAAGCTCGCGCAGCGGCGTCTCGTTGATGAAACCGCAGGTGACGAAGATGTTCTTCAAATTGTGCGCGTGGGCGATGCGCGCCGTGTCCGTCATGTACTCGTAATAATCCACCGGCTCGGAATAGGTGTAGGAAATCGACGGGCACCCCAATGCTTCCGTCACGGCCACGACGTCTTCCGGCAACATGGTCAGCCGCTGCATGTCTCCCAGCGTAAGCGATGACGGCAACGGCGGGCGGAATCGCAGCGATGGACCCGTTGGATCCTTGGTTTCTTCCGGTTGCTTCTGCGAGATCTCCCAGTTCTGGCAATTCAGGCAGCGGAACCCGCACCCGGACGTGGCCAGCGAAAATGTCGTCGTGCCGGGATGAAAATGGAACAGCGGCTTCTTCTCCACGGGATCAACGTGAAACGTGCACGGGTTGGCGTAGGCCATCGTATACAGCGTTCCGCCGCGATTGACTTTGTTGCGGCAATGGCTGCGGTCGCCGGGCGCCAGTATGCAGTTGTTGGGGCAGAGCTTGCACTGCACATTGTTGCCGAGCTTGAGATAGTGCGCCGCTTCCTTGACCCATCCCCGCTGCTGCCACAGCGCCCAAACCTCGTCACTCGGTCCACCGCCCCGGAACACGCCGGTGAGCACGACCTCCTCCCGAGCCTGCTGAAACAAATACCACGCCAGACCGCCGACACCGGCCGCACACGCCAGCCCGGTTGCACCGTAACGGATCGCCTCCCGCCGTGTCATGGGCCGCCGCGGCCCGTCCAACAACGCAGCGTCCAAAGGGTCTTGACCCTCCGCTTCACCCGGTTTTACCAGCGGATCCATCGCTTCCTTCGCATCGCGAGGTAAACGCCTCCCGCCGCGTGCAGCCCAAACATCACCAGCAGCGGCACGTGCAGCAGGCGGTGAATGGTGAGCGCCATCTTCGGGTCGGCCCAACCGCCGAGCGTGAGCTGGCCGCTCATCATATACCCCGTTGTGATATATGTTAGCACCAACGCCAGCAAAAACCAACTCGTAAACCGCAGCGTCCGGATGACGAGGTAGCCTACCCGAATTCGTCTGGGGTGCCTGTTCATCTAAGCCCACCTGCCAACAGCCACACCGCGCTCACGGCATTCAGGCCGGCCACCAACCAGCACGTCGTCGTAACCCCCAGAAGCGGAATCAACAGCGTGCTCGCCAGCAGCGCGCCGAGGCTCGCGCCAACGAAGTCGGCCGTGTACAACCGCGAGGCCGTTCCCACCACGTCGCGAACGCCCGCCGCCGTCGCCATGGGAAACTCCATGCCGACCATGCACGCCAACACCAGCGTGAGCAGGGCAATCGCTGCTTGGACAACCGGCACGGGAGCGTGCCCCAGCGATTTCAATCCGCCGGGGAGTATCGCGGCGAGAACCGCGATCCCCAGGGCCAGCCCGGCCAACGCCACGCGGCTGGCGCCGGGTCGATACCGCGTTGCCGCGAACGCCCCCACCGCCAGCCCGGCCATGAACACTGTAATAATGACGCCGACCTGTCGGTACACCGAGCCGCACAGGACCTGGAAACCCAGCAGCAGCACGACCTCCAGCGCCGACGCGGCAAAGCCGGATGCGAAAATCGCAAACGGCACGGCTTGCGTCCGCAGGAGGAACGCCCCGAAACCGGCGACCAACACCACGGCCCACAGCCCAAACCGCACGCGGAACTGGCTCATCCAATGCATGAGGTGATAGTAGTACAACACCGGGTTGAAATCAGTGTTCACCGTCGCCCGCACCGCCGTGGCCCGGTGCATGTCCGCCAGCCGGTCGGGCGTCAACACCGCGCTGAGATAATGCCGGTTCACCAGGCGCGTCGACACCCCCGATTCTTCGATGCGCGCGGAGATGTCGGCGTATAATTCGCCGTCCGACGCCAGGAAGAATATCCGCCCGCCGGGAATCACGAGTTGATTGCGGAACGTCCGCTGCAAGGTCGTGGATGCCGACGCCAATACACGCGCCAACTGAGGACTGACGAAATTCTCATAATGGCCCAGCGAGAAGGCCAGTACGCCCCCCGGCGCCAGCACGCGCTTCACCTCGTCAAAGAACTCGGATGTGAAGAACCGGTTGATCTGCCACGTGGACGGCGGCGGCATATCCACGATCACCACGTCGAATGTCTCGGACGTGCGCTTCACGAACTGCCGGCCGTCGGTGGTCAACACCCGGATCCGCCGGTCGGCGAGGCTGGCCGGCAGGAAGCGGCGCCCCACCGTGATGATCAGTGGATCCAGCTCCACGTACGTCACCTCCGCGACGTCGTACTTGAGAATTTCACGGGCCGTTCCCGACACGCCGCCGCCAATGAGCAGGACGCGCCGGGCGTGGGGTCGTTCCGCCATCGCGTAATGCACGGTCTCCTCGACTTCCTCGATGTTGTGCGTGGCAAACACCGGCACGCCGTTCTCAATAAAGTTCAACTGGCCGGCCGATTCGGTCACCACCAGCTTGCCGTAGGGTGAATTGCCGCGAAACACCACGCGCTCGCCGGGAAAGAGCCGCGCCGTGGACAGACCGTCCACGTCCATCGCCACCAACGCCACGACCAATCCCGCCGCCACGATTCCCGCCGCTCCGACCAACCAGTATTGCCGTTCCGGCCAGGCTAGCCCGCCGGCAACCAACAGACATGCCAGCGCCGGTAGGCTCAACAGCGCCAGGTGGTCGAGCCGCCGCACCAGGACATAGGTAAATAGCACCCCGCCGAGGACGCCGCCGACGCTGTCAGCAACGTACACGCGACGGATCGCTCCCGTATCCCGCTGCGCCGCCAGCGCGCCGCAGGCCAGCGTCAGTGTATAGCCGGACACAATGCAGAACGGCGCCAGCCACAGAAAACTGGTGATCACGGTTTCGGAGAGTCCAATGGCGGCGCCGCGCACGAAAACCACATTGCGCAGCTCGCGCAGCGTGAATACTTGTGCCAACGGCAGCAGCGCGACGAACACGAGCAGGAGCGCCAGCGCGCGTTGCGGTTGACGCACGCGATTGGCTGTCCGCCCCAGCCAGGTGCCCAGCCCGGTCAACAACAGCCAGTTGCCGAGGATTACGCCCAAGGCCAGTTCATTGCCGCTGAATACGCAGAGCATCTCGCGCATGAGCGCCAGTTGCGCCATCACCGCCATGACGCCCAACGCACCGACCGCGAGCCCCACCCGGCGATTCACTTCTCCGATTCCTTGAAGGATTCCACCCGGTAAACGAACACCTGCGTGCCCGGCGCGCGCCAGTCGCCGGCGGCCGCGCCGGCCTTTTGTGCCAGCGAGTCGAGAAACTGGATCTTGTCCGGTATCTGTTCCCAAACCTGCGGCAGGTACGTCGCGCTGCGGCCGTCCAGCTTCAGGACGACACCGTCGCGATGGGGCTGCAGTTTGGCGAGCAAGTCTTCGGGCGAGTTGAACGGGAGCCGTTCCGGCACGGTAAGGACACTGATTTCGATCTCAATCTGGTTGAGCTCGTCCGGCCGAACTGGATTGAATCGGGGGTCGCGCTCGGCGGCGTTGAGGGTGTTGTCCATCACCGCCTTGTACAGCGGCTCCTGGGGCACGATGTGGCCGATGCACCCGCGCAGGCGACCGTTCTTGGTGAGTGTGACAAAGCACCCCTTCACTTCCGCGAACTTCTGCGGAAACGCATTGGTCTTCACTTCCGGCAATTTGTCGTTGGTGATCACCTCCGAGAGACTCTGGCGCGCCAGCCCGAGCAGTTGTCCCCGCTCTTCGCGGCTGAATGCCGCCAACGAGGGAGAGCAAAACGCGATCGCGGCGTAACCGACGACGCTGTCTTTCCGTCCGGACGTATCGCCGCTGTTGCGGTAATCCAGCAGCGTGGCTTTCCAGCCCTTGAGCCGGGCCAGGTGCAGCAACGTCAGTACACCGGTCCTGCCGCAGGCCTCCTCGCCCTTCATCCGGTCCACATCGAGGTCGCAGATGGCCGACACGCAGCGCGTGTCCTTCTCGCGCGCGACGTCATACGGATAGTAATGGCTCAGGTCCGTGCTAACCACCAGCAGCGTCTTGTTGTCGAGACGCTCCGCCAGCGCCTGCGCAAGTGTCGCAGGATCGACCTCACCGGTAATGATCGAGACCACCGAGAAATTCGTCAGCGCCTTCTGCAGGAATGGCACCTCCACTTCCACCGAATGCTCCCAGGTCTCCGGGGTGTCCTCGCCCAGCGCCGGCTCCGCATGCGAAGCCTGCTTCGACCACTGCGGACGCTGTACCAGGCACTTGGGTTCGAGCACAAACGGCTCGGCCATCGCCCAGTCTCTGGCCCTGGGCGAAACCGGAACAACACCCAGCGGTGTGCGATACGCCGCCGCGGCGATCACCGACGCGCCACGAAACAGCGCGTAGTGGCTCGGCCCCAGGATCACCACCGTGTCGTACGCCCGCCCCGCCAGCAGCCGATAGGCTTCCGCCGCGACCGGGCCGGAAAATTCGTAACCAGCGTGGGGACACACGATGGCCCGCAACGTGCCCTCAATCGTGCGCGGTCTCGCTCCCGCCAGAAGCGAGTCGAGCGTCTGTGACAGTTGTGCGGGATCCCGCGGATAGAACAACCCCGCCACCGCCGGTTCCCTCACGACCGGCGCGAATGAAAGACGTTCCGCCGATCCAGTCGTGCTGCTGCTGGATGGCACGGGACTTTGAATGTTGGTCGCAGCCGAGTTGCTGCTGAACCCGACCACTTTCGCCGGCGACGCGCCCCCGAGGAGCGCCACGACCAGCATGACAAAGCGGAAGGCGCG
>Ga0208820_1000871_pt1 | contig 18678 bp, 15 predicted proteins | sample June2015DPH_16_5_FD_184713 | JGI IMG/M metagenome (GOLD analysis project Ga0208820, IMG submission 184713) | Peatland microbial communities from SPRUCE experiment site at the Marcell Experimental Forest, Minnesota, USA - June2015DPH_16_40... | ecosystem: Environmental > Terrestrial > Soil >...
GTGGGAATTCACTTCCTTGATCCAATCGACGTGTTTCTTGTGGTCTTCCACGCTGTAGACGCTGTGGAAGGGGAAGGGGCTGAACAGCGCGTTGCCCGCCACGGCCTCGCGCATGCGGGCGACGGCGGGAGTGTTCTTGTCGCCCAGCAGGTGTCCTCCCAGGCCGGGCTTGGCGCCCTGCGCGTATTTGAACTCGACGATCCGCACGCGCTGGATGGTATCCTCGCGCACGCCAAAGAGGCCGGTGGCCACCTGCGTGATCACGTGGTCGTCGTAGGGCCTCAGGCGGTCGTGATATCCGCCCTCGCCGGTGCAGGTGAACGTGTTCCACGCCGCGGCGGCGCGAGCTTTGCCCAGAATGGTGTGGATGCTGACCGATCCGAAGCTCATCCCGCCGCCATAGACGGGGAGATCGATGTGGATCTGCGGCCGGCCATCGCCGCGATGGTTCAAGTCCAACCCGATGTCGATTTCGGTGCCCGCCGGGACGCGGGGCTGCGGCTCGAATCCCGGGACCTCGAACTTGAAGCGGAGGCTGTCGAACCCACCGCCCGCGGCGCCGGTCCGGCTTTCCAAATGCGGCGGGGCGGGCCGGCCGGTGGCGGCCTGATGCCAGGTCGCCAGGATCAAATCGCTCGACCAGCGCGGATCGCCCATGCACTCGGCGCTGGGGTTGGGCCGCACGGTGAGAGCATGTTGCGGGCACAAGGAGACGCAAGATTCGGCGGTGTCGGCGCAGGCGGGGCCGATGCAGAAATTGTCGAGCGGCCGCAGGGTCAGGGCGTAGCCCTCAGGCTTGCTGTGTACTCCGTACTGGCAGGCCTCCACGCATCGCCCGCAGGAGGCACACGCGGCGCTCCGGTCCACCTTGTACTTGCCCAGCGCGTTGCGGTAGCGATCCGGCGCGGGGCGAATTTCGCGGGCCACGTTTTCCTGCGGCCAGTCGCTGAAGCCCGGTTGCGGGGACGCGGGCTCCGGCGGGCTGACCCGCACCGGAGTTTCGACGGCGGCATCGGTTGCTGTCATGCGCTCACCTGTGACCGAGGCACGCGGCAGAGGTCGCCGAACGCCTCCTTCTCGATGTCTTCCATGAAGATGGCCCTTCCCACCTCGCCGCGCAGACGGCGCACCTCGCGGATGCCCATGGCGCCCAGGACCTCGATCAACTGGCTGTGCCAAGCGCCCATCAGATTCACGATTCGCTGCGTGGCATAGTCGTGATCGGATGAATCGGTTTCGGCGGGGCACAGCTCGCCCGGGCCGCACATAGCCTCGCCTTCCGAGTTCCGGGGATGGGCGTCGCGGCAAACGCGGCAACCGAGAGCCACCAGCAGCGCGGTGTCCACGGCCACCAGATCGGCCCCGCAGATGATCGCCTTGGCCATGTGCTCCGCCAGCGCGATGCCGCCGGAGACGATCAAGGTGATCTCGTCGCGCAGCCCTTCCTTGACCAACCGGCCGTGAACCTCGCGCAGAGCATCCTTAATATGACGGCCGTGCCTGCCGTTGCCCAGCTTCTCGCGGCCGTGCTGGTCGGCGCAGAGTTGGAACACCTTGAGGCCGGCGCGGTTCAACTCGAGGATCCGATCGGCCGCGGCGGGCGAAAGCGGCAGCCGCACGGCGGCCATCAATTGCGGGTTGATGGAATGCAGCTCGCCGGCCAGGACCGCGACGTCCGGGCCGTCCCGCAATTGCGCCATCCGCGCGCCCTCGAGAATGTCCCCGCAGTTGGCGATGTCTTCTCTCGACACCACGGGCACCAGAGACGGCAACTGCTTGGGTAGCGCCTGGACGGCCTCGCCGGCGCGGACCACGGCCAGCGTCTTGAGCTCCTGCGCCGCCGAGATGCGTGCGGCAGCCAGGCGCGCGCCCTGCTCCCGCCAGGCCGCTACGTCGAGGATTACCGGAAGCTGAATCTCCAGCAGCCGCAAGGGCGGGGTCAGCATGCGGCCATCGGGCGTGAACTCGAGGCGCAGCGGCTTGGGACCGATATCCACGCTGGTCGAGATGTACTCGCGCCCGTGAATGCCGTCGCGGGTGGGGCGAACGATTTCCGACATATCCGTCCAGATCGAGTCGAAACCGGGGCCATGAAACCGGCCGCGATAACCCGCCCCCGAGACCGGGATGCGGCCGGTGTCGGCCTGGTTCCAGGTAGTGAGGATGATGCCGGGCGTCCAGTATTCGTCGCCCATGTTCAGGAATTCCGGGTTGACAGAAACATCCAGCAACCCCTTGGTGCAGCCCTGGACGCAGGAGAGGCAGGCTCTGCATTCGTCCAGGGTCGCGCCCGGCGCCAGCGGGTCGCGGTTGAATGCCGACTCGTGCCGGTGGACGTCGTAAAGGCAGCGAGGCTTGACGCAGTTGCTGCAGCGGGAGCAGTCCTCGCGCCAATCGACATTGGCGAACTTGCCGATCCGGCGGAAGAATGCCGGCGTCGCGGCGGTGTGAATGTGATAGCGATCGGGCATGTCGAGTCTTGCCTACGCCAATCCGGCTTTTTGGATCACGATGGCGGCTGCCGATTCGCAACCGCCGCAGAGGACGTGAATGCCGCGGACGCCGGGGATGGCTTTGAGTTGACTCGCCATTTCCGCCGCGATCTCGATTCCCTCCTGGGCCGGATCCGCGGCGCCACTCAGGCGGGCGATTACGTTCTCCGGCACGGGTCCGTAGGTGCGCCGCCGGTCGAGCAGCTTGGCCTGCTCCATACTGGTCAGCGGCAGCACGCTGGCGATGATCGCCACCTTTTGATCCAGCCCGGCCGCGCGGACGGCATCCATCCACTTGGTGAAGCCCGCCAGGTCGAATACCGCCTGCGTCAGCAGGAAGCTGGCTCCCGCCGCAATCTTTTTCCGCAAGCGGAGCAGGTTCAACTCGAGAGGTTGCTGATACGGGTGGGCGGCCGCTCCGAGCGGTAACTCCGGCAGCGGTCCGTCGCGCATCCAGCTCTTAAGGGCCTGGGTGAACTGAATGGAGTCGATGTCGTAGACGCCGGCCGCCTGCGGGCAGACGCCCAGAGACTGGTGGTCGCCGCTCAGGCACAAGATGGCTTCGACGCCGAGAGCCGCCGCGCCTTGAGCGTCGCTCTCGAGCGCGATGCGGTTGCGGTCCCGCGTCACCATGGAAAGCACGGCGGGACGGCCTTCGCCCGCCAGCATAGCGGCGCACGCCAGGGCCGAGCCGTGAATCCCGCCCGGGTTATCCGCCACCACCACAGCGTCGAGGTGGGCTGGCAAGATGGAGGAGAGCTGCTTCACCGCGGCGCGGCCGCCGCCACCGGGCGGCAGGCACTCAGCGGTGAGAGCCAGCCGGCCGGAAGCGAGCGCCTGACCAAGTCTACTGTTGGTTGTCGTCATTGCCAAACTCCACTTCCTGGTGGGTGTTGTCGTCCGCGCCGGCTACGGGAGCTTTGTTCAAGGGGCTGGGGGGCAGATCGCGCAGGGCCTCGACTACCCGATCGCGGATGGCGGCCGTCTGGGCGTCGGCAGCCGCGGCTTCCACGGTTCTTCCCGACCCGAGCGCCATGTCTTCGGCCGCCGTGCCGGGCAGGTGGAAGAGCATCAAACGATTGCCGCCCAAGCCGATCTCCTCCAGCAGGGAACGCAGGAAGGCCGCACGGCGCGCGCATCGCTTACTTCCTTCGAGATGGTGGCAGTTATCGTCCTGGCAGGCGACCATGCAGACGGCCTCAGAGCCCGATTCGAACGCTTTCAGAACGTGCTCCGGCTGCAGCCGCCCGGTGCAGGAAACCAAGGCTTGCCGCACCGGCCAGGGCCAGCCAAAGTCAGGCACCACCGGCCGCTGGTGGCCGGCCGAGGTGGCTGCCCGCGCTGGACGAGCGCAGTTGGCGCACAGAAAAACCGTGATCGTCCTGCTGGGCGGCGCCAGCTCTTCGACGCCCCGCGGTTGTACAAATATGGCTCCGGCGTCCGCGTTCATAAGGGAGAATTCCTCTACAGAGAGGGAAGGCAGGAGTATAACAGACTTTCAGATAAAATGGTATTGATATTTCAAATTATCATTTTGGCTTATAATGTCATCTGATGACCCTCGACCACCTCAAGCTTTTCCGGGATGTCGTCCTGGCCCGAAATATGACCCGCGGGGCTGAGATCAGCGGCGTGAGCCAGTCCGCGGCCAGCCAGCAATTGCAGGAGGCGGAGCGCCTGTTGGGAGTCGATCTCCTGGACCGCCGCACGCGGCCTTTCGAGCTGACCGAAGCCGGGCGCCTGTACTACGAGTTCTGCCGCGACGTGCTGCGGCGGAAGGAGGAATTCGACCGGCAACTGGACAGACTCAAAGGCCGGGTGCAAGGCACGGTCAGGGTTGCGGCGATCTACTCAGTCGGAATTTCCGATATGGCGCGTCTCGAGCTGGAGGTGGGCGCGCGGATGCCGGAAGCGCAACTGCTGGTGGAGTACCTGCGGCCCGAGAAAGTCTACGACGCAGTGGTGACAGACCAGGCCGACCTGGGCCTGGTGAGTTACCCGGAATCCAACCGGGAGATCACCGTGATTCCCTGGCGCGAGGACAAGATGATGGTGGTGGCCGCGCCATCGCATCCTCTGGCGGCCAAGAAGAAACTGGCCCCCTCCGACCTGGCGCAGCGGGACTTCGTGTCTTTCGACGACGATCTTCGAGTGGGGCGCGAAGTGAAACGCTATTTGCGCGAGGCCGGAATCCAGGTAAATGCGGTAATGCACTTCGACAACACCCAGACGCTGAAGGAGGCCGTGATTTTGGGCGCCGGCATCAGCATCATGCCGGTGCGGGTGTTGCGCAACGACATCGAACAAGGCCGCCTGGTCGCGATCCCCATCAAGGGTTGTGCGCTGGTCCGGCCGTTGGGCATTATCCATCGCCGCCGCAAGACATTTAACCTGGCCACGCAGGTCTTCCTGGAACTGTTGCGGCAGGAAGCCGCCGCGGAACTTCCGGCGGCCGGCCAATTAATCGCGCGCTGAGAGCGGCGGGTGAGCGATTCGCGCCCTCACCGCCGGGACTCAAGAGGCGGTACAGTATTTGACTGACACCATCGAACACAGGAGGTTGACGATGAGGGGTGGCAGACTGCTGCGAGGGGCCGCGCTGGCGGTTCTTCTGCTGGTTCCGGCGCTGGCCGACGTCACAGGGAAATGGACAGCGGCGATTGATACGCAGATCGGCGTACAGAACTATACGTACGATTTCAAGGTGGACGGCGACAAGCTGACCGGCCGGGCGAAGTCGCAATTCGGCGATACGGCGATCACCGAAGGGACGATGAAGGGCGACGAAGTCTCCTTCGTGGAGAATCTGGACTTCCAGGGCCAGCCGCTGCGCATCACATACAAGGGCAAGGTCTCCGGCGAGGAGATCAAGTTCACGCGCCAGGTGGGCGACGTGGCGACCGAGGAGTTCGTGGCGAAGCGGGCCAAGTAAGAGCGGCCGTGCCGGTCGACCGACCTTGACCGTCCATGAAAGACTGAACATTTCACCGTGAGGTGCGTACGATCTGTATCGCGAGCTGGAATTGCGGCAGTGGTCTGTGCGCTTGTCTTCGACTAACAACTGGAATAACGCGGAGGACTCCGAGACTGTCCTCCAGCGAGATGAGGAGATCCAATGAAAATCAGTATCCTGAGAAGACTCACCCCGATGGTGCTTTCGGTATTGGCGTTCTCGCCCTGGTGCCGGGCGCAATCGCAGGTAGCCGGCGATTGGCTGGGAACGCTGAAAACTCCGGGCCCCACGCTCCACCTGGCCCTGCACATCGTCGCGGCCAAGGATGGAAGCCTCACGGCGACATTGGACAGCGTCGATCAGGGCGCCAACGGCATCCCGGTGAGCGCCATCTCGCTCAAGGATTCCAAGCTGAGCATGACGGTCGATGCCGTCCATGGGACCTACGAAGGCACCGTCAACAAAGAGGCGACGGAGATCGCAGGCACCTGGTCGCAGGGACAATCGCTCGAACTGAATTTCAAGCGCGCGCCCGCGCCATCCGCAGCCGCCACGGCACAGGCACCGAAGCCCGGCTTGGAGGGCCTGGATGACTTCATCGCCCAGGCCATGAAGGACTGGAAGGTGCCGGGACTGGCCCTTGCAGTCATCCAGGGCGACGAAGTGATTCTCAAGAAGGGTTACGGCTACCGCGATGCGGAGAAGCAGTTACCAGTCACGCCGAACACTCTCTTCGCGATTGGCTCGATCACCAAGTCTTTCACCGTGACCACGCTGGGCATGGAGATGGACGAAGGCAAAATCGACTGGGACAAGCCGGTCCGCGATTATCTGCCCACGTTCAAGCTGTACGAGCCGGTGCTCACCGAGCAGATGACAATCCGCGATCTGATTACACATCGCTCTGGCCTTCCGCGTCATGACTTCATCTGGTACACATCGGACTTCAGCCGCGAGGACCTGCTGCGCCGCCTGCAATATCTGGAGCCCAGCAAGCCCCTCCGCACGACGTTCCAGTACAACAATCTGATGTTCATGACGGCGGGCTATATCGCGGGCCAGTTGAACGGCACCAGTTGGGAGGATGCGATCACCCAGCGCATCTTCAAGCCGCTGGAGATGACCGGCACGAATTTCTCCGAACTCGACACCCAGAACAGCGCCGATTTTGCCCAGCCCTACCGCAAAGGCAGCGACTTAAAGGCTGAACTGAAGCGCATCCCCTTCGACGCCCAGTGCCCGAACCGCTGCGCGATGGGTCCGGCCGGCGAAATCAACTCGAACGTCGAGGATATGAGCAAGTATCTGCTCTTCCACATGGGCAAAGGCAAGGCCGCGGGCAAGCAGTTATTTCCGAGAACAATTCCGTGCAGATGCAAATCCCGCAGATGGTCATTCCGGGCGCGCCTGTCTATAAGGAGGTCGGGGAATCCAGTTATGGAATGGGCTTCTTCCTCTCTGCTTACCGCGGGCACAAGGAAGTGGATCACGGCGGGAATATCGATGGCTTCAGCGCCGAGCTTGCGTTCTTGCCGTCGGATAAGATCGGCGTCGTCGTCCTGACGAATCTGGATGGGAACCCGCTGCCAGGCATCGTCACCAATAGTGTTTTCGACCGGCTACTCGGGCTGGATCAGGTTCCCTGGAACCAGCGTTCGCTGGACGCCGAAGCGGGCGGGAAGAAATCCGAGCAGGAAGCGAAAGACAAGGGCTACACGCCGCGCAAGCTGGGAACCCACCCATCTCACGATTTGAAGGATTATGCCGGCGATTACTCAAACCCCGGGTACGGGATGGTCACGATTGCGCCCGATGGCGACAAGTTCAAGGTGACACTCAACAAAGTGACGCGATCACTGGAGCACTATCATTACGATGTGTTTCAGGTGCCGGCCGACCCTCTCGATAACCTTCAAAAGATGAAAGTCGTCTTTCTCACCGATATGGATGGAGACATCTCCAGCCTATCCATGCCGCTACAGCCCGATGTGAAGGACATCGTCTTTACCCGCATGCCCGACCGGCAACTGACCGAGCGCAGCTTCATCGAGGCGTTCACCGGCGACTATGAGATTCAGGGATCTCCGATGGTGCTGAAAGTGTCGCTTCGCGGAGAGAACTCTCTCATCGTGAGCGTTCCCGGACAACCCGATTACAAACTGAATGCGAAGCGCGGCACCACCTTCCAACTCGCCGACGTTCCCGGCGTCACCCTCGAGTTCAAACGGGACGCCGCGGGGAAAGTGACCGAGGCTGCCCTCAACCAACTCGGCACGGTCATTATTCTGAAGAAGAAACAGATGCCCTGAGGCGACGGGCGAATCGTCAGGTCCGGACCGTAGGCTGGGTGACGCCTCAAGCGGCGCTGCGCACTTCGACGTGCAGGCGCTTGCCGAGCGCGGCAAACGCCGATTCGATCTGGTCCAGCCGGGAGTGATGCCTGAGAGAAAACAAACGATCAATGTGTGTCTTCGGTATGCCGATCCGGCGCGCGAACTCCGCTTTCATCAGGCCCGACTCCAAAAATGCCGCGTAGAGATCGACTTTGGCGGATTGCAGGGCGGGTAGCGCCACGGGACGGAACTTCGAGCCCCGATGGCGCCTGGGAACGGGTAACGGCGTGGATTCTCTCATATAGTCGCCGATGGTCAACATAAGAAGATCTTGCGCCATCTCCATGGCTTCTTCCCCGGTTTCTCCTTGCGTCACGCCGTAGCCGAAATCCGGAAATGTCACGACGTAGCCGCCAGCCTTCCGGTCGGGTTCGAATAATGCCAGATAGGGTTCCATTTTGGTCCTCACATTTCCAAATCGAGATCCTTCAAAATGCTTCGCAATGTCCCCGTCTTGATTTCCTTCGCCGGATGACGGGGCATGCGCGAGACTTTCGAGCCGACGACGATCCGCGTGTGGCGAGACTCCTCAACGAAAAGGCAGCCCTGTTTCTTCAGCCACCGTCTGAGCTCGCGCGCCTTCACGCTTCCATGGTAACCACTTGTGGTAACCCTGTCAAAGCTTAGATGTCCGATGCCACAGCCCGCATCAGCGTCCGGACAGCGATCAACTCCGGCCTGCCATTCCCGCTCACGCGCTCATCGTGCGGGGGGAAAGCGGTAGAATCGGAGGCTAGGAGAGGCTGATGGATCGCAACAGTGCGCGGCAAGACACATGGATACTCGGCATCAACTCCGCCTACCACGAGCCGTCGGCGTGTTTGGTCCACAACGGAAAGCTGGTGGCGGCGGCCGAGGAAGAACGGTTCAACCGGGTGCGGCACGGAAAGCCGGCGGATCTGAAAAACCCGCACTCGCTGCCGGAGCAATCCATCCGGTATTGCCTCGCGGAAGCGGGCATTGAATCAAGCGCCATCACGCACGCCGGCTACGCCTTTGCGCCGGAGTTGCGGCTTGCCGGAAACGTGGCTGTCGACGCGGCAACTACTCCCGAAGGCGCCGGGACCATGGAGGGTGAGGAACGATTCTATCGGCTTCTCCGCCAAGTCCCGCAACGGCTGAGCCTGCTGTTGCGGCAGGACGTGCGAGACCGGTTTCGCTGGATGGAGCACCACCTCTGTCACGCGGCCAGCGCGTTCTTTGTGTCTCCTTTCGAGGATGCGGCGATTCTCTCCGTGGATGGGATCGGCGAGGCAGCCACCACTTGGCTGGGCCGGGGGCAAGCGAATCGCCTCCATCAACTCGCTGAGTTCCGGTATCCGAATTCGCTGGGTCTTCTGTGGACCAAGCTTTCCCGGTTCCTCGGCTTTGGGAACTACGGCCAATGGAAGGCGATGGCTTTGGCGGCTTATGGCGATTCGGATCGTTTCTATCCTGCCTTCCGGACTCTCGTGGACTACGACGATTCCGGCAATTTCGAGGTGGATGGCCGCACACTGCAGTTTCGGGTCGAGAGTTGCGCGGCGCTGGAACGGCTCTTCGGGCCGCGCCGCGGCAAAGAGGAAGAAGAGGATGACCGGTTCCGCGACATCGCGGCCGCGCTCCAACGAGTGACCAATGAGGCCCTTCTCACTGTGGTGCGCCGGCTGAGGGCGGAGACAGGCAGTAAGAATCTGTGCCTCGCGGGCGGCGTGGCGCTGAACTGCGTTGCCAACCGGTTACTGCTGGAGGAAGGCGGCTTCGAGGACCTATTCGTCCAGCCCGCGGCCAACGACGCAGGCACCGCGCTGGGTGCGTGCTGCTACCTTTGGAACCAGGTGCTCGGCGGCGAGCGCGTCGAAACAATGGCGCACTCTTACCTGGGGCCGTCGTTCGCCAGAGACGCAGAGTGCCTGCTCTCGCAAGTGAACCCGGAGGCGGTGGCCAAAGCGAGCAACCTGCCGGCACAAGTCGCCCGTCTCATCGCGCACGGCAGCACGGTGGCGCTATTCCAGGGCCGCATGGAATTTGGCCCGCGCGCGCTTGGCAACCGCAGCATCCTGGCCGATCCTAGGCGAGCCGATATGGTGCAGTTGCTGAACGACAAGGTGAAGCACCGCGAGTGGTTCCGTCCCTTCGCCGCCAGCGTGCTGGCGGAGCGGGCCTGCGAATGGTTTGCCATTGGGCGGCGGACGATGGCAGATCGCTTTATGGTCCTGGCCTATCCTGTGCGGCCGGAGAAGCTGGGCGTGATTCCCGCGGTAACACACGTGGATGGCACCACGCGCCTGCAGACTGTGGATCGCGAGAACAATCCGGTGTTCCATCAAACGATCGAAGAGTTCGCGCGAATCACCGGGGTGCCGCTGGTTCTGAACACCTCCTTGAACGAGAGTGAACCGATCGTCTGTTCACCCGTGGACGCGCTGCGTACTTGTCTGCAGTCGGGTGTCGACTATCTTGCGATCGAAGGTCACATCGTCGATGTTGCCAGGTGCCACGCGAGCGTGGCGGCCCTGCTCGACATAACCCCGCCGGTGCGCGAGTCCATGCCGCAGCCGCAGTCGTCGCCGCATTCGGCCAATGCAGAGCCGGCGTTGGACGAGAATGTGGCGGCGGTCTTCATGAGCCGGTAGGCTCCTGTGCCGGAAGACACAGGAACGATCCATCTGGTTCCGGCGGACGGACAGGTTGTCTCTCCGCTCGACTTCGCCGCGCGCTTTTCGGCGAATCTGTCCGGCGTGGAACTAACGTTCCTGGAGCAAACGGCGAGTCTCTTTGGCACCGAAGCGGAGATTCCCTGCGCGCTGCGCGCACCTTGGATTGCCGCTGGCGACTCCACCGGCGAGGACGCAGATCGGATCGCAGCTCGTCCTTCGGGCGCGCGGTCCGCGCTGTGGGTAGCCGAGCAGATCCAGTTCAAGGGATGCCGCCCGGCGCCTGAGGCTGAGGATTTCCCTTTCGAGTACTTGGAGTTCGGAGGCAACAGGATTATCTCGACTCGCGTCCCGTTCGGGGTGATGACAGCGGAAGCTGTGAGCCGCGAATTGCTGGGCTACTGCTTCTGCAAAACCTATGGCATTCCGTGCGCCACTACTCCGGTGTGTGTATTTGAATATGCGAGCGGAATCGCCGCAAACCGTTTCTGTTTGGTGCTGAAACTGACTGGCGGAACGCGGGCGGAGGCGTTTCTCGGAAAGAAACCGTTGCCTGTGTCGGAGCTGGTGTCGCCGCCGGCGGACAGCGCGGTGTTCACTGGCTCGGAGGTCGCCATGGAGGGCCTGAACACGGTCTGGTACGCGGAGCAGAAGGGACGGTGGCTTGCCGAGCTGCATTTTCGCGGCGGATTTCGCGGCCTTCTGAATAACAACGTCGGCAACGATATCATCCAGCCGCTTACTTGCGGGAAACATCGGTTCCTTCTGCGCGACTTCGATTCGTTCCACCTCATTTCGCTACCATCGGCAGCTTCGCGTGAGTTCCTGGACTCGTTCGCAGTGCAGTGCGTAGTGGAGGTGGTGAAAGGAAGCTTGCCGATTCTGGATTATGTCTCCACGCGGACTGGCGAGGATACGCAGCAGGTTTTGCGGCGGATAGCCGCCGTATACCGGCGGAAAAGCTCGCTCTGGAATTCCTACTTCCGCTATGCCCGGCTGAAGGCGCGGGGACTCGCATGGAGCGATGTGGAATTCGTATCCGCTACGGAACGGGCGTTCGAATCGACAGCGTTTCTCGAGGCCTCATGTTCGGTGATTCTGAGTGACTTCGCCCTGGAGCGCTATCGGCGGCGGCAGCCTCGGCCTTACGTGCCTCACTAACTCGGTTCTTGACTGTGATGCCGCTCGACAACGTTGACTACCTACCCGCCGACTGGGCCCTGCGAGGCGGAAGGATCTATACGCAGGATCCATCTCGTCCATGGGCCGAAGCTTTGGCTATTTCCGGCAATCGCATATCATTCGTAGGTTCCAATGCCGATGTCGACAGACTCGCCGTGCCCCACACAGAGATCGTCGAACTGAACGGACGGTTCGTCATGCCGGGCTTCAACGACGCCCATATCCATTTCGCTCCGTCCATGCTTCCCCTTCTGTGCCAGTGCGGGATCACAACCGCGCAGACCATCGGCGTGGTGGCTGACTTACCGGAGTACGTCCGGCTGGCAAGCGAAGGGGCCTTGACGACGCGCCTGGAAGTCCGGTTGCCTTTGGAAACGTGGAGCGAGTTCTCACGCTACCGCGCAATGGCCGCGCAAACCGCCGGAGTGGTCGAAGTCACCGGGCTGAAAGCTTATGCGGACGGGATGCTGAGGAAACGAACCGCGTTCCTGCTGGAGCCTTACAGCGGTGCCTCTGGCCGCGGTTCGCTAACCAAAGCGGCGGCAGACACCGCCAGCTTCGACAGAATGCTGGACGGGGCTGTCTCCGCCGGCGCCGACGTGAGTACGCACTCCATCGGAGACGCCGCGACTCGGTTCGTGTTGGGGCGCTACGAGGACCTGATCGTTCGGCACAAGCTGACAGACCACAGGCTTCGAGTCATCCACGCGTCTCTTGTTTCCCCAGTCGATTTCTCGAGGTTCGGCGCGTCGAGCATCATTGCGGAAGTCAATCCCTATCACGCCAGGGCCATCCCGTGGCTGATGGGCATGGTGGGCGAGGCGCGGACGCGTTGGGCATTCGCCTTTCGGAGCCTAAAGGCGAACGGCGCTCGTCTGTGCTTCGGTTCCGACTATCCAGGTCCTGAAGACCGGCCGGAGTTCCCGCTCAATCCTCTGTCCGGGATTCAAGCCGCCGTTCTCAACCAGAATCCGGAAGAGCGGTTGAGTGTCCAAGAAGGTCTGGAGGCCTATACGATCGGTTCCGCTTACGCCAGCCGGCACGACGCTCTCAAAGGCAAGCTGCAAGCTGGAATGCTTGCCGACCTGATCGTGCTGTCCGGGAATCCACTCGATATCCCTGCCGATCAGATCGATTCCATCCGTGTCATTCAGACGTGGATGAACGGGAAAGTGGTGTTTCAGGAGCCCTGGTAGCATCTCATGGCTTGGCCTCGCCGAGTTCGATGGCCCTCTGTTTGGAACTTAGCGCACTACCGCCGTCCAGCCGAGTTGACTTATGTCACGAACCATTGGGACAGGAGACTAGACTAGGTTGGGAGGGCTGCGGGCCCATGACCACTCCGTTGAAGAACACGCCCAGATTCGCCTGTTGTTCGCCCCCGAAGATGGGGCGGGCGTGTTTTTCGTTTCCATGGGTGGGCCGGAGGCCCATAGAGACTCCCTTTGGTCGCGGCTCCGTTAGCCGCGCGCGTAAGCAGGCGGTCAAGGCACTCGGCTCTTGGCGACGGCGTCGCGGCATCGGAAGACCCTATAATAGGGGTTCGAGAAGGCCGGCTTTTCCTTCCAGACCCATCCTTGCGGGTCGGCCCACGCGGCATCGAGATCCTTGGCGACCAGGATATCGACCGGCAGGTTTTGGCAGGCCGTCTCGATGCTGGCCGCGGCGGGCCGGCCCTTGTCCGGGTAAAGAGGCGCGAGCTGCGCGAGCAGCGGAGGGCAAAGCGACGGGTCCCCACCAAACACGGCCAGGCAGGTAAAATCGGCGGCGACAATCGGGCGGCGGGAATACAGCATCGCCGGAGTGTCCTGAATCCATACATGGGGATCGAACTGTATGTGGGCATCGGGCGCGGTGGATTGCGCGATCCACTGGTAGGCCTCGCGGGCGGAATAGGTGCGGGCGCCCATGTGCCGGTCGGGCGCGATCCAGTTGACGTTGCCTAATACGCCGGTTACTTCCAGAATCGGATGGACGCGCAGGATGGCTACGTCGTAGGCGGTTCCAAGCACGCCGAGCGCCAGCAGAATGGTAATGCCCCGCGTGCGAGGTTGCTCGAAGAGCACGTCCACCGACCAGAGCAGCAGGCCGAACTGCGCGGGCAGAAAGCCGCGGGAGCCGAGGTCGTTGTTGCCGATGACCGAGGAATGCAGGTACGTGCAGATCCCGATGCTGGTAGCCACCAGAACGGCCAGTGCCAGCTCGTCTCGCGAGAGTGGTTTCCCGGTGGATCTCCACCTGCGCCACCAGACAACCGCGGCGGTGAAGAAGAAGCCCAGCTCCATGAAATAGTTCAGCGGCAACATCCCGGTATGGACCAGCGCCGCGATCCAGGAGCCGGTTAATCCAAAGGCCTGGAGCGGGAAATTGGCGGGATTGAACTGCCGCACCGCGAAATAGAGCGGCGGTCCACCCCCGGCAGCGGCGCCGCCGTGGCCGCCGTGGCCGCCCGCTCCGCCTGCCAGCGCAAGCGCATAAGGCGAAGCCAGCAGGATGGCGACGGCCCCGGCCATCGCCAGCACGGCCGCCTCGCGCCACCAACGCTTCGCCAGGACGATGATCGTCCAGATCACCAGGAAAGAAACGAACACGAAGGCGACGTGGATCGACGCGCCAACCGCCGTGGCCACGGCCATCCCGGCAACTCCCGCATAGGTAGCCCGGCGCACGAGACTTTCCTGACGCTGGCCCTCCCGCAGCAGCAGAAACGCCATCATGCATGCGATCAGCCCTGAAAGATGATGAGCCTCCCAAAGCGCGGTATAGACAAAGCCATCCACCTGCTCGTTCCACCATTCCACACTAGGCCGGATGGCCAACATCATGCCCGATGCGCGCAGCAGCCAGAGGAAGGCGGTGGGAATGATATCTAGCCCGGTAACCGTCAGCAGCAGAATGCCGGCGATGGCGCGGCGCGGAAAGCTGGCTGGGCCGCGGTTCCAGAGGACGCGAAAAGCCACGGCGACCAGACACATGAGACCCAGGCCGCACCAGAAGACGCCGCCGATCCATGCCAGACGCGGAGTAATGGCATAGCCGGTGCCCTGGTAAATCAGGGCGGGAAACAACAGCCAGAAATAGTGATACCGAAGGGGAACCGCGTGGCCCGGGAAAAAAAACGGACTATGGGGCGGAATGCCGGTGGTGCCGATTGAGTGAATGACCTCCGACCGCAACGCATAGTCGAAGGCCGAGACGGGGTAGTATTCGGTGGCGCCGAATTGCAGGTCCACGGAAATGAATAGCGCGATCGCAAGCCAGGCCAGGACGATCCACCACGCCCGGCGGGGGAAGCGCGGCCAGCTCAGCCCATGGCGAACCAAGAGGACCACGAAGCCGATCCACGTCACGGCCAAGACTGCCCAGACCGCGGCCATGGATGCAAAACGGCCGGCCAGATAGATGAGGATTGGGCATGCGGCGATGGAAAGAGGAATACTGAACGCGACGCGGAATGCGGGCGTTCGCTGGCGGAAGTCGAACAGGCCGGATGCCCAGCCAATAACATACCCCGGTACGAAAAGCAGGAGGGGATAGAGGCCAATGGCTGCCAGGCCGATCAGAAGATCCGCACGCATGAAATGGTGCATGGAAATCCTACCGCCATAGCGTAACATGGCGCTGCGTGAGATCCCGCGTCAGGAACGAAATGGCATCGGTCTTTCGCCCCGTTCCAGGGCTGGTTACGCTCGCTCACCTCCCAAGGCTCACGCCTTGGGCTACTTTCTTTCGCCCTGACGGGCTGACACGCGTCAGTCCTCGGCTTCAACCTGTATTGTTGTCACGGACAGGGAGGTTTGAAACGGCATCGGGTTGACAGGCGAAAGCGCCGGCGAAAGCGCCTGTCCCACATTGCGGTTTCTGCGAGTCGCGCGGGAAACGCCGTAAGCTCAACGGCAGCGGGCACTTGTTACGTATCTTCGGCACGTATACTTTCGATAACTCCGTTGAATAACCCCTACGGAGTATGGTCTCTTAGGCAACGCTGCCGGATAATACTTGCGAGGAAAGACCCAATGAAAGTGGTCGTGCTCTGCGGCGGTCTCGGTACGCGTCTGCGCGAAGAGACTGAATTCAGGCCAAAGACGCTGGTGGAGATCGGTGGCCGGCCGATTCTTTGGCACATCATGAAGACCTACGCCAATTACGGCTTTCGGGAATTCGTGCTGTGTCTCGGATACCGCGGCAACATGATTAAGGACTATTTCCTGAATTACGAGGCGATGAACAACGATTTTACGATGTGCCTCGGCCAACAGTCCCATATCCACTACGACGGCCACCACGAGGAACAGGGTTTCCAGGTGACCATGGCGGATACGGGCCTGGAATCGCAGACCGGCGGACGCGTCAAACGGATCCGAAAGTACATCCAGGACGACACCTTTCTACTAACCTATGGCGACGGACTAACCGACGCTAACATCGCCAAGATCGTCGAGTTTCACAAATCGCACGGAAAGCTGGCGACGGTGACGGCGGTGCGGCCCATCTCGCGCTTTGGCAGACTGACTTTCGATCCGGCAGGGCAGATCGATCAATTCCGGGAGAAGCCCCAATCCGACAGTTGGATCAGCGCGGGCTTCATGGTTTTCAACCGCGGCATGTTCGACTACATCGAAGGGGACGACTGTGTGCTGGAGCGGGAAACCTTCGAGCGGCTCGCCGCCGATGGTCAACTGATGGCCTACCGGCACGACGGCTTCTTCTATGCGATGGACACCTACCGCGAGTACCAGCACCTCAACGAGCTCTGGAGCTCCGGCGCCGCGCCATGGAAGGTCTGGAAAAACGGGGACCACGCGCAATGAACATTCTGGTCACGGGCAACCTGGGGTACCTCGGCCCCTGCGTCATCGCGCACCTGCGGGCCGCATTCCCCGAAGCGCGGCTCACGGGCCTGGACGCGGGCTATTTTGCCGACGCCCTGCTCGACCCATTTTCGTTGCCCGACCAAGTTCCCGATGAACAGATTATGGGGGACGTGAGAGATTTCGACGAGCGGCGGCTCAATGGCATTACGGGCGTGGTGCATCTGGCCGGCATTTCCAACGACCCCATCGGCAACCAATTCGAAGATGTCACACGGCGCGTAAACTACGAAGCCACCGTGGCGCTGGCGGCGAATGCGCGGCGTGCGGGAGCCACGTCGTTCGTCTTCGCCTCGTCCTGCTCGCTCTACGGCTTCGCCGAGGATGGCGCGCGCAACGAATCGTCGGCGGTGAATCCGCTCACGGCATACGCGCGCTCGAAGTATTCCGCGGAATGCGCTCTCGCTGGCCTCGCCAGCCACGACTTTCCGATCACCTGCCTGCGCTTTGCGACCGCCTGCGGCAGCAGCCCGCGGCTGCGCCTTGACCTGGTGCTGAACGACTTCGTGGCAACGGCCCTCGCAACCGGAGAGATCCGCATCCTCAGCGATGGCGCGCCGTGGCGCCCGCTCATCAACGTGACGGATATGGCGCGCGCTATCGAATGGGCACTGACACGGCCGGCGGCGAACGGCGGCGAGTTTCTGGCCGTGAATGCGGGCTCGAACGAGTGGAACTACCAGGTGAAGGATCTCGCAGCGGCGGTGGTGGCGGCGCTTCCGGGCTCGACGATCCACATCAACCCGGATGCCCAACCCGACAAGCGCTCCTACAAAGTCTGCTTCGATCTCTTCCGCCGGCTGGCGCCGCACCATCAGCCGGAGGCCACGCTGGACGGCACCATCGGCGGTCTGGTTTCCACTTTGGAATGCGCCGGCGCTCGGAAGCCGGACTTCGCACGCGACCGCTATGTGCGGCTGAAAGCTTTGCTCGCCTTGCAGGACCAGGGGCTGCTGGACGCCGAGATGAGGTGGACTGCCCTCGCAGCCGCCGAACCCATAGAGGCCGCTTGAAATGAATCCCAAAGCCGACCAACTCCGATCGCAGATCCTGTCGCTGGTAGCCGAATACCACCAGGCGGCCTTCGCCAAGCGCCCGTTCGTCCCCGGCGAATCCTCCATCCCCTATGCCGGCCGCGTGTTCGACGAGCGCGAAATCCGCAACCTGGTGGACGCCTCGCTCGATTTCTGGCTCACCACGGGCCGCTTCGCGGAGCGGTTCGAGCGGGAATTTGCCCAATGGATGGAGGTGCGGCACTGCCTGCTGGTGAATTCCGGCTCGTCGGCCAACCTGGTAGCGCTGGCGGCGCTGACTTCGCCACGGCTGGGTGAGCGGCGCTTGCGGCCGGGAGACGAAGTGATCACGGTGGCGGCCGGCTTTCCGACTACCTTGAATCCGATTCTGCAGAATGGCCTGGTTCCGGTCTTCGTGGATGTCACGCTGCCCACTTACAACGTGGACACATCGCAGCTCGAAGCGGCGCTCTCGCCGCGCACCCGCGCCATGATCTTCGCGCACACGTTGGGAAATCCATTCGATGTGAGTGCGGTCGCGAGCTTCGCCCGGAAGCACGATTTGTGGCTGGTGGAAGACTGCTGCGATGCGGTGGGCTCGACCTATTTCGGACGCAAGACCGGCACCTTCGGCGACCTGGCGACGGTGAGTTTTTATCCGGCCCACCACATGACGATGGGCGAGGGCGGCGCGGTGCTGACCAACACGCCGCTGCTGCACACGATCGCCGAATCCTTTCGCGATTGGGGCCGCGACTGCTGGTGCGAGCCCGGCTGCGACAACACCTGCGGCAAGCGGTTCGGCTGGCAACTGGGCGAGCTGCCGTGCGGGTATGACCATAAGTTCACCTATTCGCACATTGGCTACAACCTGAAGCTCACCGACATGCAGGCCGCGGTGGGCGTGGCGCAACTGGAAAAGCTGGACGGATTCGTCGAGGCACGGCGGCGAAACTTCAGGGCGCTGCGGGAAGGGCTGGCGGGCCTGGAAGAGTTTTTCGTCCTGCCGGAAGCCACCAACGGAGCGGAGCCGAGCTGGTTCGGATTCCCGGTTGCGGTTCGCGCCGGTGCTCCGTTCACGCGCAACCAGGTGACGCATTATCTGGAGACACGGAAAATCGCGACGCGGCTGTTGTTT
>Ga0208820_1000872_pt1 | contig 18676 bp, 18 predicted proteins | sample June2015DPH_16_5_FD_184713 | JGI IMG/M metagenome (GOLD analysis project Ga0208820, IMG submission 184713) | Peatland microbial communities from SPRUCE experiment site at the Marcell Experimental Forest, Minnesota, USA - June2015DPH_16_40... | ecosystem: Environmental > Terrestrial > Soil >...
GAGCATGACCAGCACCAGGAATCTGGCAGTCCAGTGTGAACCTTCCCACATTTGCGGAACAGCATAGCAGATGTGAGTTCTCAGTTCACAGTTCCCAGTTCTCGGAAAAAACACCACCGCTGAGAACCGAGAACTGAGAACTGATTTACCATTTCTCCGTGCATGAACTGGCGGAGCGGCTGTTGAAGACAATTCGGAAGCAGGGTTCGATTCGAGCCGGGGACCGCGTGGCCGCGGCGGTTTCCGGTGGGGCGGATTCTGTAGCTTTGCTTTGCCTGCTGCTGGAGTTGCGGTCCGAGTTGGGGATCGTGCTGTCGGTTGCGCATGTCAATCACAAGCTGCGCGGAAAAGAGTCGGACGAGGACGAGCGGTTTGTCGCGAAGCTGGCGCGGCAGTACGGACTCGAACTGGATAGTCGTGACGCGCCGGTGGATGGCGGTCATATTTCCGAAGTCCGTTCCGGAATCGAAGCGGCCGCGCGTGAACTGCGCCACGGCTTTTTTCGCCAACTGGCGCGGGAGGGTCGGGCGACGAAGATTGCGACGGCACACACTCTCGACGATCAGGCGGAGACGGTGCTGCTGCGCATTTTTCGCGGCACCGGCATTCGTGGACTTTCGGCAGTTCATCCGCGAATCGTCTTCGAGGAGCAGGGCCGCGCCTTCGGAGAGTTGGTGCGGCCGCTGCTGGGCTTCCGGCGCGCTGCATTGCGGGAATTTCTGCGCGCGCGGGGCCAGAGCTGGCGTGAGGATTCATCCAATCGTGATATTGCCTTCCTGCGTAATCGCGTGCGCCATCGGCTGCTGCCGATGATCGCGGAAGAATTTGGCGAGGCCGCGATCGAACACATGGGTGAGCTGGCGGAAATTGCGCGGGCCGAGGAGGAGCATTGGGAGCGCGGGCATCCGGAGGTCGCGGCGGCGTTGCCCTCGGCGGCTAAAGCCGCCATTTATTCCGCCGCACCTACGGCGCGGCTGAAGCCGCGCCCCTTCAAAACAGAGTCAAGCCAAACAGAATCAGGCCAAACAGAGTCAGACAATACAAAGGTAAGGCCTGTTTTTTTTCCGCCGCCTGAGACGCGGCAAGCCGCGTCTCTACCACTGGCGCCGCTGCTGGCGCTTCCGCTGGCGGCCCAGCGCCGACTGATGCGCTCGTGGCTGGAAACCAATGCGCCCGATTTGAGTATCTCGTTCCGGCTGATCGAGGAAGCGCTTGAGTTGGCGCGCGGTTCAACTGACAAAAGATCGGCAAACAAAAGCCCAGCAGGCAAGCGACTGGAGTTACCGGGCGGACGCAATCTTCTCCGGCGGAATCTTCAACTTGGACGAAAGGAACTTTTGTTGGAACTTGAACCTTTCGGCGCCCATGGCGAAGCGTTGGATTATGAATACGCTTTAGCGGTGCCGGGCGCGGTGGAGGTTCCTGAACTGGGCGCTTGCATAGAAGCTAGGGTGGTGGATGCGGGTGGCGTTCCGGAGGGAGAGCGTGGGCATTTGCTGGATCTGGGGCGCATGCCAAAGGAAGTCCTGATCCGCAACTGGCGGGCGGGAGATCGCTTCTGGCCGGCGCAGACAGCGGCGGCCAGAAAAGTCAAAGAGTTGCTGAGTGACCGCCATGCGACCGGAGAGGAGAAAAAGCTCTGGCCGGTTGCGATCGCGGAAGGCTGCGGGCTGGTCTGGATGCGGGGGTTCGCGGTTCCGGCGGCTTTTCGGTCGCCGCCGGGGGCGTCGCAAGCGATTTGGATTCGCCAGATCGCGGGCATGATGTAACATTCCATTGGTCAGAGTTGGGTCAGAGTTGGGTTAGGGTTGCTGCTTTAGAGTCACGGCATCAGTACAAACTTAGTTACCACGCCGGAGGCGCCACTTCCGCTATGAATGCTTCGCCGAATGTCAGGTTGCGCCAGGTGATCTCGTCTGACCAGATTCAGAAACGAGTCCGCGAACTGGGACGGCAGATTTCCGACGATTATCGCGGCCAGACTGTAGTCGCGCTGGGGATTCTGGAGAACAGCTTCCTGTTCATGGCCGACCTGGTGCGGGCGGTTGACGTACCCGTCATCTGCGCCTTTATCAAGCCGAAATACAAGCAGAGCAAGCCGGGCGAGCCCCCGCTGTTGGAGATCCTTTTCAGCCACGAACTGGCGATTGCAGGAAAGCATGTGCTGCTGGTCGAAGGCTTGGTGCACTCGGGAGTAACCAGCGAATTCCTGATGAGCGACCTGCGAGGACGGGGCGCGGCTTCGGTGAAGCTGGTTACTCTGCTCGATCGGCAGGCGGCGCGCCGGGTGCCGCTGCAGCCAGACTACTTCGGATTTCTGGTGGATGACGCCTTCCTTTGCGGCTATGGATTGGGGACTCCGGAGCAGACGGGACGGAACCTGCCGTATGTGGCGGCGACTACTTAAAGCACGCCTATTTTGTCGAGCTGCCTCGACTGGTTGGACGACCGCACCCAGCCTGCAGCAGGCGAGGGGACTCTGTGAACAACTGAGCCGTTCTTCGGTCAAATTGGTGCTTGGTACAGCATTATGTACAAGAACTTCGTTGTCTGCCCCCATTGTGCGGCAAAGGGAAAACAAAGGTCGGCGCGACCAGCGACCGCGCACCGAAGCCCACTGGTATCGCGATCGGATGCCAGGGCATTTCATATCTTCTTGGAAGAAAGCTACGTTCGTCCCAATTCCGCTCATACCGGATCGGAGGTTGTCGCACTGTTCCGATACGACCTTGATCCCGCAGGAATAAAGGGTGAATCAACGCTTGTGTTGCTTCCGGTAGGTTCCGACGAGGTGAGTGCGGGCGTGCTGGAACTCGAAAAGGCTGCCGACGATCTGGCCGATATTCTCGCTTCGGGTAGGAGCCTCCCTCGACAGTACGTCTTCTGATTCGAAGGGTCCAAGCTGGGCAAAGTCCCGCTTCCGCTAGGGCTGTTTCCTCATGACTTCTGTCACTTCCTTCTGGTTCCCCGTTTTCTTTGCAAAAGGTCTAAAATGAGGTGGCAGGCTTTTCCCAGTCGAATTTCCGCTTCCAGCATCTAAATTATGGGCGAAGAGGCGGCGTCTTTGCTTGTTGGGTAGGGATAGCGCTGCACTTAGAGGAGTTTTAGGTGAATTCGACGATCAAGACGGTACTTTTCTGGGCGGTCATCGTAGTCTCGGCCTTCCTGCTCTGGCAGGTGGTGCGCACCGGCAGCAATGCCCAAAAGGAAAAGGAAGTCGGCTTTTCTGAATTCCTGTCGAACGTCGATCAGGGCAATGTCCGCGACGTGATGTTTATCGGCCAGGAGGTGCGCGGGAAGTTCAAGAACGACTCGCCCTTTCACACCATCGTGCCGCAGAACTATCCCGATATGTACAAGAAGCTGACGGACAAGAATGTTCCTTACAGCTTCAAGGACATCAGCAACGGCACTTGGCCCAGCTGGATTCTGAATCTGGCGCCGCTGGTGCTGCTGGGAGCACTCTGGTTCTTCATGATCCGCCAGATGCAGACGGGCGGCAACAAGGCGCTGTCGTTCGGCAAGAGCCGGGCGCGCCTGCTCTCCATGCAGCAGAAAAAGATCACGTTCAAAGACGTGGCGGGCGTGGATGAGGCGAAGGAAGAACTTCGCGAAATTATCGAGTTCCTGCGCGAAGCGCAAAAGTTCCAGAAACTCGGCGGACGCATTCCGAAGGGCGTGCTGCTGGTTGGACCCCCAGGAACGGGCAAGACCTTGCTGGCGCGCGCAGTCGCGGGCGAAGCGAATGTTCCGTTCTTCTCCATCTCCGGCTCCGACTTCGTGGAAATGTTCGTGGGCGTGGGCGCGAGCCGGGTGCGCGACCTGTTTGAGCAAGGCAAGAAAAACGCTCCCTGCATCATCTTCATCGACGAAATTGACGCCGTTGGACGTCACCGTGGCGCTGGGCTAGGCGGTGGACACGATGAGCGCGAACAGACTTTGAACCAGTTGCTCGTCGAAATGGACGGCTTCGAATCGAACGAAGGCGTGATCCTCATGGCTGCAACCAACCGTCCGGACGTGCTCGATCCGGCACTGCTGCGGCCCGGGCGCTTCGACCGGCGCGTGGTGGTGAATCGTCCCGATGTTCGCGGAAGGGAAGAAATTCTGCGCGTGCACACCCGCAAGATTCCTCTGGCGGACGATGTGGATTTGTCCGTACTCGCCCGCGGCACACCGGGATTCTCCGGCGCCGACCTGGCCAACATGGTGAACGAAGCGGCATTGGCGGCGGCCCGGCCGAACCGGAAGGCCGTGCTGATGTACGACTTCGAACTGGCGAAAGATAAAGTGCTGATGGGCGCGGAACGCAAGTCGCTTCTGCTCTCCGATGAAGAGAAGAAGAACACCGCGTACCACGAGGCCGGACACGCGCTGGTGGCTGCCGTGCTGCCGCACTCCGATCCGGTGCACAAGGTCACGATTATTCCGCGCGGCATGGCGCTCGGTTTGACCATGCAGTTGCCGACCGACGATCGCCACAACTACTACAAGAACTATCTCGACACGCAGATTTCCATCTTGATGGGCGGGCGCATCGCGGAAGAGCTTTTCCTGAACCAGATGTCGACGGGCGCGGGCAACGACATTGAGCGGGCCACGGAACTGGCGCGCAAGATGGTTTGCGAGTGGGGCATGAGCGACCTGGGGCCGGTAACCTTCGGCAAGAAAGAAGAGCAGATTTTCCTGGGACGCGAGATTTCGCAACACCGCGACTACAGCGAAGCCACCGCCATCCAGATCGACGAAGAAGTCCGGAAAGTGGTGAGCACGGGCTACGCGACCGCGAAGCGAATCCTTTCCGAGAATCGCGAAACGCTGATCCGGATCGCGAAGGCGCTGATCGAACGCGAAGTGCTGGACGCCACGGAGATCAAGATGCTGGTCGAGGGGCAGGAGCTGCCGCCGATCAAGCCGCTCCCGGCGAAGGCCGACGACGGCGTGCAGCAAGTGCTCAAGCCGGAACGCGCCCCTGCCAAAGGCGGCGAGCGGCCAGCGACGGCGTAAGTGCAGTGGATAGAGGCCAGTGGCCAGTGAATCGTTTCAGGTGGGCGGCCGGTTTCGGCCGCCCATTTCCTTTCTGCAGCACCAGCGCCACAACTGCAAAGATTTTTCGCGAACCACTGGCCACTGACCACTATTCACTGGTCACTGCGTCTGGCGTGCGATACTCGTATGCATTGTGAATCTGACCCTCCATTCTAAAGTTGCTCTTATCACCGGCGGATCGCGAGGAATTGGCGCGGCAGTGGTGCAAATGTTTGTGGCCGCGGGCGCGAAAGTTGTCTTCAATTATCAAGCGGCCAAGGCGCAGGCCGAGAATCTGGTGCGTGAGTGTGGCGTGGAAAACTGCCGCGCGCTGCAAAGCGATCTTTCGACCACGGAGGCGGCGCGGCAACTGGTATCGTCCGCGATCTCGGCCTTCGGGCGGCTCGACATCCTGGTCGCGAATCACGGCATCTGGCCGCCTGAGGACGCACCCGTCGACCGCATGTCCGATGAACAATGGCATCGCACCATCGCCGTGAATCTCGACAGCGTCTTCGCGCTCGTCAAGCATTCGGTGGGACAGATGAAGAAACAGGCCGCGTCATCCGGAGAGTCCTCCGAAACTGCCGCCGGCCACATCGTGCTGGTCAGTTCGACGGCCGGCCAGCGCGGCGAAGCTTTCCACTGCGACTATGCGGCCTCGAAAGGCGCGCTGATCAGCATGGTGAAAGGGCTCTCGACGGAACTGGCGAGCGACCATATTTATGTCAATTGTGTCGCGCCGGGGTGGGTGGCAACCGATATGGCGGCGCCGGCGCTGAATGATGCGCCCACACGCGAAAAGGTCTTTCGATCCATCCCGCTCGGGCGCGTGGGGAAGCCGGAAGAAATCGCGGGGCCGATTCTGTTCCTGTGCACGCCCTATGCTGGATTTATCACGGGCGAAGTTCTTAACGTGAACGGCGGCGCGGTGCTGGTGGGGTAGGGGAGCACATGAGGATTCTCTGGATTCGATTCACTGCGATAGCCGTTCTGACATCCGCGCTTGTTTGGGCACAGCAACCCAGCAATTCATCGACTGCCGAGGCGTTCGAATATGGCCGCATCGCCAACAATGTGTACACGAACGACTGTCTCGGCTTTTCGCTCGCCATACCCGCCGCTTGGCGGTTAGACACCCAGTTTCTCGGCGCCGATGGAAAGGCCAGACACTTGGGAGGGCAGTTGGTCCTGTTGCTGCTCGACCAGCACAAGGAAGGTTCCTTCGGGAACAGGATCGTTCTCATCGCTCGCGACGCGAGTGGTTCAGTTCCGGGTCCTGAGGAATTTGTCTCCAAATCTCTACACGTACAACTTGATGCCGATCGAGAACACCGGCAAATGGTGAAAGACACTTATCCCGTTGATTACGGCGGGAAGATTTTTTTCCGCGCCGATTACAAGCAAGCCATAGGCAACGGCGGTACGTTGTACGCCGCTTTTGTCTACACGAAGTTCCGAGGGTTCTACATCGGGGAAACTAACATGGCTGGGTCGCCCGAGGAGCTAGACCAGTCTGCGAGTTCGCTTCGGCAGATCTCGTTCCGGGGAGACCAGCCAAATCCAAAGTGCGTGATGAGCAGCGACAACAGCCCTGATACCGGGGGCGTCATTGGCGGAGCACCTACCTCTAAGCCAGGTACGCCGCAGCCCGACTCAGGGCAACCGACGCCTGTGCGCGTCGCCGAAGGGGTCGCGACAGGCTTACTGATCAAGAAAGTTCCGCCGGATTATCCTGACATTGCGAAACAGGCCCGCGTTCAAGGGCAGGTTGTCATGAAGGCGGTGATCGACAAGAACGGGGACATTGAGGATCTCACTCTCGTCTCTGGCCATCCCATGCTTGCTCCGGCAGCCCTCGCGGCGGCTAAGCAATGGAAATACAAGCCATACCTGCTCAACGGTCAGCCCGTGAAAGTTGAAACGCAGATCACCGTGAATTTCTCGTTGCAGTGATCCGTGAGCGAGACGGCGCATCAGCGCTACGAACAGCTAAAATCGTTCTGGAGGCTTCTAATCCAATAGAATCATGACTGGCTTTCTTATTGTTTTGCTGCTGTGCGCGCTGGGCGGTGCCCAAACCGCTCAAACGCCCGCTCCACCGCCTGCTTCCCCTGTGCGCGCCGCCGCTCAGCCCGCCGTCAACATGAACGACTCCGACAACGCCCGCAAGGCACGGACAGTTCTCGATCAGACCATCCAGGCGCTGGGAGGACAACCGTATCTCACTTACGAAAACCGGAGTGAGGAAGGACGCTACTATCCCCTTCATCACGGACGTACCGAGAGCACCGGGATTCCCTACAGATACTATGTCGAGTATCCGGACAGGGACCGTTTCGAAGTCATCCACACGAAGGACGTCTTTCTGCTTTTTGGGCAGGTGGGCAACGTCAAGGTCAAGAACAAGTCCGATCTTGTTCTGATTCACAACGGCGACAAAGGATACGAGGTTACGTACAAGGGAACAGCGGCGCAGGATAAGCCCGATTTGGAGAACTACCTTCGCCGTCGCGAGCATTCGCTCGAATGGGTGTTCCGCAAGTGGATGCGCGATCCGAACGTGGCCCTGTTCTACGATGGCGCGGCGGTAGTGGATGGCAAGGAGACGGAAGGGGTCACGCTGCTCAACAGCCTGAACGACTCGGTGAGCGTTTTCCTGGACCTCAATTCGCACTATCCGGTCAAGATCAGTTACTCGTGGCGCGATCCCAAGGACAAGCAGAAAAATGTGGAAGAAGAGATCTACGACAGTTACAAACTGGTGCAGGGAATCTGGACCCCGCACTCCATTACCCGTTATTTCAACGGAGAGACTTCGCAGCAGCGCTTCATCAACATCGCCAGCTACAACCTGAAGCTGCCGGATTCAATGTTCGAAGCGGCGGTGACCTACGACCCCACAGTACCGCTGAAGAATCGGTAAACGTGCCGGCAAGATTTCACGATGATTTCACGATGATTCTGTTGCCAACGGCGCTTCACGGGTGAGCATCGGCCAGCGAGGCAATTCGCCGGACGTGGATTTTCTTCTCGCGCTTGCGGGTTTGCGCAATGTCGTAGGCCGCTTGCATACGCATCAGCGTGTCCATATTCATTCCAAAAGCTTTCTCAATGCGTAGCGCCATGTCTCCGGAGAGGGCGGCCTTGCCGTTCAGCAGGCTGGACAGAGCAGGTCGGGAAACCCGAAGCGCGATAGCAGCCGCCGTTACCGACAGGCCCGCAGGCTGGATGATTTCCGTCCGGATGAAATCTCCGGGATGGCACGGGGTTTTCATAGGCATAGCATTCCTCCTTATTGTCCTAGTGGTAGTCCTCCAAGTTCACGTCGTAGATTTCGCACCCTCCGATGTCGATGCTGAACGTCAAACGGCGGTTACGGCTAACGCTGAGGCTCCAAGTACCCTTCCGGTCGCCGACCAGTGTGTGTGCTTTCCACGCTGGGAGCGAGTGCAATTCCGCAGGGTCTTGCATGTTATCGAGAAACGTCAGCATTTTGCGGAGCTTGTCTACCGACTCGGGCGGAACGCCTTTTGCTATGTCCGCCGCGTAGAATGCCTTCAGACCCTTGTGGACGAAGCTTCGTATTTGCACCTGACAGACTGTAGCCTGACGCTTAACACTTGTCAACTCGATAGTGCCGGTGCTTCCGAGACTGAACCGTCCTTATCAAAGCCGCGGCTAGTAGCGAGAGCCGCCACCCAAGGGAAAAGCGGCCCAAGTTCCTCCCCGAACACCCCCAAACATCCATAATTGCCTGAACAAGTTAGCCTTTGACATGGCAGAACCAGCCACGGAGTGTGGCTGTTTTGCCACATACGGAAGTCGGCCCATCCCTGTAAGCTGATAGAGCACAAAAGACTTACCGTCCTCCCCTTGACGCACGAGCAAACAATTCGTGCTGCGGTGACCTGCACAGGAGTGGGTCTCCACAGCGGCGCCCCGGTCAGCCTGCGGATTCTGCCCGCCCCTCCCGGAACGGGAATCGTCTTCCACCGCACCGACCTCGACGGTTTCGCCATCGAAGCCAGCGGACGCAACGTAGCCCGCGTCAGTTACGCCACCAGCCTGATGAAGAAGGGCGTGCTCATCTCCACCACCGAACACCTGCTCTCGGCGTTTACCGGCGTCGGCATCGACAACGCCATCGTCGAACTGGACAATCTGGAGTTGCCCATTCTGGATGGCAGCGCCCGTCCCTTTGTCCAAATGATTCAAAAGGCCGGCATCCGGCAACAGCGCAAAGCGCGCACCTATCTCCGAATCGTGCGCGAGATCGAGTTGCGCGAGGGCGATAAATTCATCGCCGTGTATCCGGCGGACGCCTACTCGGTTTCTTATTCGATCAACTTTCCTCACCCACTCATCGGCAAGCAGACCTTTTGCGTGCGGCTGACCAATGGCAGTTTTCTGAAAGAGGTTGCGCCGGCGCGCACCTTTGGATTCCTGCATGAAGCCGATGCCATGCGGCAGCAGGGACTGATCCGCGGCGCATCGACCGAGAATGCGATCGTGCTGAACCGCCACGAAGTTCTGAATCCGCCCTTGCGTTTTCCCGACGAGTTCGTGCGCCACAAAGTTCTCGACCTGATCGGCGACCTGGCTTTGATTGGGAAACAGATACTCGGTTCGGTGGTCGCCGACCGCGCCGGCCACGCCATGCATACCGCGCTGGTGTCGCGCATTTTGCGCGACCGGTCGTTCTGGGAAGAAACAGAACTGGAAGATGAAACTGCGGCGCCGGCCTTCGCCTCCGCGGTTGGTCTTAGCGTATAGCGAGCCGTTGGCAAAGCCATTTTCTGCTAACTGTGGAAGCGAACTGGGGCGATTAGCTAGCGATAAACGAATAACGACAAACGACTAACGACTAACGACTAACGACCAGCGACTGCCTCCCGCCTTCCCCTTCTCGCGTAAACTACTCTTACCAACTTGAACAAGATCAAACATTTTGTCCACGCTTACGGCGACTGGATCAAGCACGTTCTCGCGCCTCTGGGGCCGTGGGGGATGCTGGCGTTTGCGGCGGTGGATGGCTCGTTCATGGGAATGCCGCTGGATCCGATTTTCGTGGGCTACGTTTACCACGACCGCCCGCGGTTCCTGCTGTACGTGCTGCTGGGCTCAGCCGGCTCGGCGCTCGGAAGCATCGTTCTCTACGTCATCGGGTACATGGGTGGCGAGGTGTTGTTGCGCAAGCGGGTTTCGCCGGAGCGGTTCGAGAAGATACACGAATCCTTCGATCGCCATGAATTCTGGGCGCTGATGTTTCCGGCGATGTTGCCGCCGCCCGCGCCCTTCAAGATTGTGGTGCTGGCAGCGGCGGCCTTCGAAATGAACTTCGCGCATTTTCTGCTGGCGATTTTTTTGGGACGGTTCGTGCGCTTTCTGATTGAGGCGCTGCTGACGCTCTGGTTTGGTCCGCAGATTGTGACCCTGGCGGGGAGCCTTTTCGCGCACCACTTCGTCGGGATTCTGGTGGGAGCCGGAGTGCTGCTGGTGGCGTGGCTCGTCTGGCGTCGGGCGAAGCGGGGGAGCACGGACAATAAAAACGCAACTACGGATTGCCGGCCAGGGATCGAACCGACATCATTGTGATTCGCAGCTACCTGTGTGGACGGCGGAGAGAACATCCTCGGACCAAAGAGGAAGAGGTGCCTTGCCGGCGGCGTTCTGTTCTGCGGCTGCCCGGTTGTAGAGCATGAGCAGGCAGCGCGGATCGAGCATGGTGCCGATCAGAGCCGGTCGGCCAAATCGCTTCTCGACCATCACCGACATCTTGTAGCCAACGGTGTACCACGGGCCTTGGATGCCGAAGAATGACCCGGCCTTCTCTCCGATAGCATCGTTGCTCGCGAACTTGGCGTTCAGAATGTCGAGGAAGAACTGGTTCACTGCGCGGAGATCGTCGTTGAACTGGCCCATGTCATGTTCCCAGCGGGCATGCTCCGTGGGCGAGCTGGCCGCGTGCGGATCAACGTCGGGCCCTCCGGCAGCAGCGAGCATGGCAAAGCCCTCGCCGAAACTGCCCATCCAGTCAGCCGCCGTGTGAGCAGGCTCGGGCAAGGCGGCGATCTTCTTGTTGTAGATGGGACCGACGCTGCCGAGACCGATGTGGTGCAGCTCATGGGTCACGTTGTTCTCGAACTTCTCGCGGCTCACCTCCGGATCGAGATACAGGAAGATGGTGGGGTCGGAGGAAAGGTCCCAGACGAAGCTGTTGGTCACCGGCTTGATGACGGGATACACCTTCGCGTGGAGGGCGGCGTCAGCAGGCAGATAGGCGAGAACCCGGGTGGCGTCCTGGCGCAGATCGGCTTTCCTCCAGCGATCGAGGGTGCTCGAAAGCGCGGCGGCACGCGGCAGAAGGTCGGCGGAGAGGACGAAGCGTCTGAAGTCGTCGTCGGTAAAGGCGCGGGTGGGATCGTGGAAACTTTCCCCGATCGCTTTCTCGCGCTGCTTGAGACGCTGGTAGGGAGCGGTAGCGAACAATTTCTGCCACTCGGAGTCGGCGACGGGCTTGCCCTGATTGCGAAGCGTGAGGATGGCCAGCACTTGGTCGGCTTCGCTGGTGTCGAGGGTCAACTGAACCCGGTCACTGGCGGCGAGTGAAAGGGAGAAGGAGAGCAGGAGCAGAAACACCGGCAGCCGAACACGCATAAAAATTTCCCTGCGAGTTGGACGGCGAAGGTTGGAGAAAGTAAGCCCAGTCTTCCTCCGCGCCTCAACCGAATTGGTCGGACCTGAATTTCAATAGGAAATCTAAGCGGCTGCGGTTCCGTGCGGCTTGTGAGAGCGGGCGACCACGGCGGCGACTGCGGGCACGCCGAACATGACTGCTGTGAAGAGCATGTCGCCGGCGACTCCGCGGCGGAAGAACGGCAGGCCGGCGGCGTAGCAAGTCATCAGTCCAGCCAGGGTCTTCGGATACATTCCCCAGCATGCCCAGACGGCGAAATTACTGACCACGAAGAAAGAGACGGAACTGGCTAGCGCGGCGCCGCCGACCCGCAGCCAGTTGGTGTTTTCCCGCAGCCGGGTGCCGAGCAGGAGAATCGCCGCATACCACGCCCAAGTCACGAAATGGTCCCAAGTGAGGGGATACGAGTAGGCGATCTTGGTGAGGATGACGTCCGTAGCAGCCAGCAGCGCCAAGGGCACCCAGAGCTGGCGCCGCGGACCGCGCGCGCCAAAGTAGAGCAGCGCCGCCGCTATCGGAGTAAAGGCCAGCGGATGGGGCATAAAGCGAACCGCGACCGCAAAAAGAACAAACACATAAGCCAGCATAATCACCTCGTCGGGAGCCAGTTAAGATTGTTGCGCGAGCGGATGCCGTCGGTCAAGGGAAGGGCGAAATTTCTATCGGGAATCCAGCCTTGCGAATCCACCCTTCAGCAGTTGTCTGGGATCGTATGGTCCATTGCCGTTACCGAGCCTTCGTACTCGCGCTCCCCATCCCGAAGTGTTCCTCCACTACATGCAAATCGCGAGTCAGGAACACCGTTGCGCCAAGCATGGAGCGCGCATCGCGCCCGGGATAGTCATAACGGAGATCGCGGAAGCGGACGACGTAGGCGGCGCGGCCATTGCCGATCGGGTGGTTCGGAGAAACGATGGCGGCACCGTTCTCCAATTCTTCGGTTTCAGTTATGGGATATTGGGCCCAACTAAGGTACACGCGTCCCAGGTAAGTTTTTTTAGCGGCCAGAGTAACGGGCGTTTCTTCCGGCTTGTAGCGAATTTGCATTTGGGCTTCGGGATCGACTTCGGGAGACATCGAATCGAGGTTCAGCGAATCGACGTCCATGCTGGCGAAGAAAGCGGGCGTTTCTACCACGCCATGCCAGCGAAACGGATTGACCCAGTACGGATACGCGGAAACTCGAGTCGCATCGGCGCCCCGGTAATTGCGCGACTGGAGCGCGGCGACGGCGCGGCGATGTTCATAGTCGCGAAGTCCCCAGTATGCGACGACGGCGAGCAGAGCGACAGTCGCGGCCAGTCTTCCGGTCGGCCTAGCGTCTTTGTTACGGGCGCCGATCTCTTCGTTGATGAGCGAAAACAATCCGGGGAGAATCAGGCCCAGCGTGAGCACAACCAGAATGATGGGATCGACGATGAAGACGCAGTCCAAGGAAACCCAGCGTTCGGAAAGCGGCCAGAAGGCACGCACTCCGTAATTGTTCGTGAAGTCGAGGAAAATGTGGCTGAGGCCGGCGAGGCAGGCATAGGCGAAGAGCAATCCCCAGCGCGGGGGAAGGTTGGGATTGCGGGTTTTGCGGCCACGCAGGCGCCAGAGAAGATAGATAAATCCAACGACCACGGCGGCCACCAGCGGCACGCCCAAGAAAGAATGAGTGAAGCCTCGGTGATGGTTTAAGCCGAAGGCGGAACCACCGAAACGGCTGAGGACGTCGAGGTCGGGTGCTTCGGCGGCCAGGGTTAACGTGACGGTGGCCAACGCGGTCTTGCGGTTGAGTCCGGCGCGGCCCATGGTGGCGCCGAATAAGAAATGGGTGACAGGTTCCAAAGAGGTTAGAGGTTAGAGGTCAGATTGCAGAGGTGAGGACCGATGCTATCCCCGCTATCTGACCGCTCACCTCTGACCTCTCACCCCTGCAATCTTACCTCTAACCTCTGACCTGGTCTGCAACCCCGTCTCTACGACACGGTCACGCTGGTACCACCAGGGACAGCGCATCGGGAACCATCGTCATGCGGGCGGGCAAGCGGCCCAGCAGTTCGCCGTCGGCCTCGACATAGACGCGGTCTTCATGGTGAACATCATGATGAACATCGCCGCCGCCGCTATCGTCATTGGGACCGCCGCCGCCATCGTCATTAAGACCGCTGCCGATTTTCTCCGGCAACCGGCAGACGACCTCAGAGCAGCGGACCAGATCGATCCCGTCGATATCCCATTGGCGGCCGAGCAGCGCCCCCGCCACATACTGCAGATAGGCATTGCGGCTGGCGGTGCGGCACATGACGGCGCGCAGATCGCTGCTGTCGAGCGAAGCTCCGGGAACCAGTTCGCGCAGGATATTACCGAAAAAGCGGATTCTCACCGCCAGAAGTTCAGTCAGTAAGGCGCGCTGCCGCTGACCGCTTCCATTGGCATATTCAACCTCGAAGCGGCGCATGTTATAGGTCGCCCACAGTTGCCAGGCTTTGAGGTAGTAGGCCGTCATGCCCGAGCGGTTCTTGAGTTCCGCCGTCAGTTTGTAGAACAGGTGCGCGTCCACGCCGATTCCGGCGGCAACGGTGAAGTAGCGCGCGGCCGGTTGGCCGTTGAAATCCTCGTACTCAATGCGGCCGAGAGGAATGCGTCGGACCTTGCTCTTGCCATCGACGGCGGCTTGAGCCGCGGCGCTCGGGCGGAGCGGGATTCCCAGGTCGTGGGCGAGAGCATTGGCGGTGCCGAACGGGAGAATGGCGAGTGCGACGGGCGTGCCCGCCAATCCCTGAATCACATCGTGGATCGTGCCATCGCCCCCGCAGGCAAAAACGGTGTCACTGCCGTCCGCCACAGCACAGCGGGCGTTGTCCCTCGCTTCCTGGCTGGAGCGGCAAATCGTAAGTTCAGTGCGAACGCCTGCCGACTGGATGATGCCGATGGCATGGTTCAGTTCTCCGTCGCGCTTTTTTCCGCGGCGGCCAGAGTTAGGATTGAACAGAATGGTGGCTTTATCCATGCGTCGGCTAGCTCTGCTTTCAGTTTATCGCACGTCCCGCTCCCACATGCCGCTGGCGTCAGAAGTGGAGAGCAGCTTCGGAAAGAACAAGAGGCGCTGCAGCTTTGGTGGGGTTCGCGTGAAGACGCGTTCCTCCTCGAATGCGACAAGGTCAGGAGTGGTTGCTTTGGCAGCCAGTCCGTACTAAGCTTGCCCGCAAGGTTTCTGGGGGCGTTCGTTTTAGTCATGATCGAAGTCCGTTAGGTTCACTTCAGGAGGAGGTTGGTATGAAACTGCTGACGACTGCGGGTGCCGTGCTACGTCTGACGATTTTCTTGAGTCTCACCATGGTTGCCGCCGGTCAGGATCACGCCATGGGGGCAGCGAAGCCGGTCACGATGATGCCCGGCCTGGGCGATTTGCATCATCCGGTTTCCACCGGGAACGCGGGAGCACAGGAGTTCTTCGATCAGGGACTGCGCCTGATCTACGCCTTCAACCATGACGAGGCGGCGCGCTCATTCCAGAAAGCGGTGGAACTGGATCCGAAGCTGGCCATGGCTTACTGGGGAATCGCGGAGGCGGTGGGGCCGAACTACAACGATCCGGCGAGCGAAGACCGCTTCAAGCAGGCGCATGAGGCGATTCAGAAAGCGGTCGATCTGAGTGGCAATGCCTCCGACGCCGAACGCGGCTACATTTTGGCGATGGCGAAACGCTTTCCGGCGGATCCGAAGGCCGATCTGCGAAAGGCGGCGGAAGATTATCGTGATGCGATGCGGGAAGTCGTAAAGCAACATCCCGACGATCTTGATGCGGCGACGCTGTTCGCGGAATCGGGGATGGACCTACATCCGTGGGGACTGTGGCATCGTGACGGTACGCCCGAGGAAGGCACAGAAGAGATCGTCGCGACCCTGGAATCGGTGATTAAACGCGATCCCGACCATCTGGGCGCGCTCCATTACTACATTCACGCTGTCGAAGCGTCGAATTCTCCGGAGCGAGCTTTGGCTGGGGCGAACCGCCTAGCTGCGCTGGCGCCGGCTGCAGGACACATCGTGCATATGCCGGCGCACGTGTACATTCGCACGGGAGATTACGCGGCGGCGGTGAAAACCAACCAGCAAGCGGCGGCGGTCGATCGAGCCTACATCGAGAGCAGCGGCGTGCAGGGCATTTACCCGATGATGTACTACAGCCACAATCTGCATTTCATCGCGATGTGCTCGGCCATGACCGGAGACTACGCGGAATCGCGCAAAGCGGCGGAGATGCTCGCGGCCCATGTGGAACCGGCGGTGAAGGACATGCCTCCGCTCGAAGGCTTCATGACCATCCCGATGGCGGTGAATGTGCGCTTCCACAAGTGGGACGCGATCCTCGCAATGAAGCCGCCCGATGCTGAGATGAAGACTACGGTTGGTTTCTGGCACTTTGCGCATGGGATGGCGCTGGCCGGAAAAGGCAGGGTCGGGGAAGCCGAAGCGGAATACAAAATCGTGGCCGACGCTGAGATGGCGACACCGCCGGATGCAATTTTCGTGATGCCCGTCAACAACAAGACCAAAGACATTCTGAAGATTGCGGAAAACGTTTTGGGGGCGCAGGTGGCGCTGGCGAAAAAGGACAACGCGGCCGCCGTGAGTATGCTTCGCGAAGCCGTTGCCGTGCAAGATACGCTGAAGTACGACGAGCCTCAGGATTGGTTCTATCCGGTGCGCGAGTCGCTGGGCGGAGTGTTGCTGATGAGCGGCGATGCCAAAGGGGCAGAGCAGGTCTTCCGCGAAGACCTGGCGAAGACTCCTCGGAATCCACGGTCGTTATTTGGTTTGCATCGGGCGCTGAAAGCGCAGGATCGAAATTCCGATGCCTGGTTTGTTGAGCAGGAGTTTCGCAAGGCGTGGAAGGGCGGAGTAGAAGAGTTGAAGGTGGAGGATCTGGTGTAGTGGATTCTCTGTCGGCCGTTCCCCGAATCCTTTCGCCTCTAAACCACCTTCTTCTCCGCCCGCTCGCGCGCTTCTCCCTCATGGGCCAGGTGCATGCCCTTGAGATCCACTTCGAGAGACAGCCCGGTCAGGTCCACGCTGTTGGCAATTCGAAACAGGGCTTCGGAAATTCGGCCGATTGCTTCCCGCACCACGCGTTCGTGCTGCTCTGGATCGGTGACGTACGTCAGCATACTCATCTGAGTAATGGCGTTCCGAATGTGGTGGTTTAGGAAGGCGAGTTCCAGAGTGCGCCGGATCGATCGCTTACGTCGCTGTTCGATAACGATCGTCACCAGGGCGGTAACGACCACCGCTTCCACTATAGCCGCGGCCGTCGCGCCTACGTACCATGACGTGTTTCCATACCAACGCACAGCACTGAGTCCGACTCCAATGACCGCCGCCACAACGCCTATGATGCTTGCCGTGACTAGGGATTGGAAAAGAGATGCCGAACTGAACCTAAACACCTTCGTAGGGTGCTCGTAGAGGTGGGCCAGTTCATGCTGATAGGTCTTCATGACGAACCCCGCGTCACAAACGTATCTTTGTGCTCTAGGTTACCATTGGTCTCTAGTCTTGCCGGTAGTGTCATGTTAGATTACCCGACCGGCGAACCTTCGGCCTTTGGAAAAGCAAATCTGGACAGGAAAAAGGGGGAGGGGGCGATTGTGGAGGTCTGGCTACACAATGTCTGACTACCCAATATTCCCTCAGGGCCGGGGCCCACTCCCTCCAAACCAGCACGTTAATCTATCTCGAAAGTCAAATCTGTTCAATATTGCTCACTTTAGGGAAGTGGCGTAATTTGAGTAACTACCCACATTAGTTCCGCCGTGAACAACGCAGGTACGCGGCCGGACCACAACTAAGTTTGTTCTAGGTCTGAGAGCTTTGTACAAACCACTCCAAATAGTGTGTAAACCGCGCTCTCAATAGTAAGGAAGACTAAGGTTCGTATCAGGGCATCGCTTGGGCGATGCCGCAAGTTCTCCGAATTGAGATGCCCATTTAGCAGGCTGCGGAAAAACTCGGATTTTGATCTTGTTTTGAAGGGGCGCGGCTTCAGCCGCGCCGTAAGTGCAGCAAAATCAATTGCGGCTTTAGCCGTTGCGGACTGCACAGCGTGAAATCCGAGTTCTTCAGCAATCTGTCCAGCCGCTGAGGTCTTGATCGGGAAGGACTTTTTCCGCAGCCTCTACAAAACGTGCGATGATGTTTCCAGCTTCAAAAGGAGCATTTCCTCATGGCTAACGGATCCCCCCAGAATTTTTCCAATCACACGCGTCTTGATCCGCCCTTCCACTTTTTCATCTTGCCCGTATTTGCCATCACGCTAATCGTGACCATCGTCCATCTGGTCCGCAGGCCAGGGCTGCATTCGGCGTGGCTGGTGGTCGTCATGATCGCGGCCATGGCGGTCATCTTCAAGATCCGGCTTTATTCTCTCAAGGTGCAAGACCGGGTCATCCGGCTGGAAGAAAGATTGCGGCTCGCGTCCTTACTCGACGCCGCCCTTCGTCCCCGCATCGCAGAACTGACGGAATCGCAACTCGTCGCCCTGCGCTTCGCTTCCGACGCGGAACTTCCGGCGCTCGCCGCCCGCGCCCTGAACGAAAAGCTCGCCGCCGCCGATATCAAGAAAGCCGTCCAGCAGTGGCGTCCCGACTATTGGAGAGTATGAACTCCAGTGTCGATTGGTTGTGCAATGTTGGTAGACGCTGCCGGTCGTGCGGCCGCAAAGGATAGGATCGAGCTCGGATCAAAAATTCTGTAAGTTGCATTTCGGGGGCGATATGAGAGTGAGATTCGCAGTGGCAGCGGCGGTGATGAGTCTCGCGCTGACTGTCGCAGCCCAGAAGGAGATGCACATGGTCCATGCCAAAGGATCTTTCGACATCAAGATGACTCCCGCCGAACCAACCGACTTCGAGAAGGCGAACGACATTACTCGGGTCACATCCGACAAGACTTGGCACGGTG